>ERZ869909.609-NODE-609-length-38386-cov-10.940614_pt1 | contig 38386 bp, 38 predicted proteins | sample MGYA00520892_ERZ869909 | MGnify/ENA primary metagenome ERZ869909 (study PRJEB32215, sample SAMEA104723947) | bioreactor metagenome | biome: bioreactor; feature: anaerobic bioreactor; material: water | place: China | collected 2015-03-12 ...
CACTACAATAGTGCTGCTTTTTCACTTAACCTTAAACTTAACTTAAAAACCTAATTCAAAAAAACTTACCTTTTATATAAATTGTAAAATTCTTTTTTCTCTTCGGCCAGTCCCTCAAAACGGTCTGTACATTTGTCGATGATATCCAAAGCCTCATCCACATTTCCCCAGCCTTCCACATCCACTTTTTTGTGTTCCAAGTCTTTATACACCTGAAAGAAGTGCTCAATTTCTTTAACCAAATGCGGATTGATGTCTGATATATCATTGATTTTATCGCCGTTGGGGTCACTTACCGGCACACAAATTATCTTTTCATCAGGTCCTTTTTCATCGGCCATGTGAAACACACCAATGGGCTTTACCTCTATTATACATCCCGGAAAAGTAGGTTCTGTTACCAGCACCAAAACATCCAGCGGGTCGCCGTCAAGTGCAAAAGTTTTGGGGATAAAACCATAATCTGCCGGATACATCATTGATGAAAACAACATCCGGTCATACCTGATTTTTTTCAATTCAAAATCAAACTCATATTTGTTACGGCTTCCTTTGGGAATTTCGACTAAAACGTCAAATTTTTTCAGTTTTGCTGCACTCATAAATCATACCTTTAAAACGGGGTGCAAAATTACAAATAAAAAGAAGTATAAAACAAGGAAAATAAAGGAAGAATTTTTACTTAAAAATGGAAGCCAAAAGCCCCTGTAACACCAAATGATCTGGCTCCCTCATTCTCAAAGTAATTACCCCTGAAATTGAAATCCAAACGAAAAACTTTAAAGATATTACCCACCCCAAAACTGTATTCATAGTAAATATCTTCAGGTGCTTGATAGACAATATTAGAAGCATTCAAAGCGATATTTTTATCAGAAATTTGGCCGTAAATGGCTCTAATACCTACAATTTCGCGTAAATTCAAATTTCTTAAAAACCCGATTCTGGAAAAAATCCTACCGCCAAAATTATGCTCTATATGCACTGAAGCATAGGTGTCACTCACAAACTCATAATAATCCAGCTGGGTAAAAGTGTTGTAAATACTAAACAGCGTTTGATTTCCGGGAACGGGGCTTAACAATCCCAGAGGCACTTCGCCAAAAATTTTACCTAGCTCTACCGTAGAATACAACCTGCCGAATCCACCGATATTCCAGGGTTGGGTGTACAGTGTCTGCAATTTTTTGTATTCAAAATCGCCCTGAAAAAAGTCCTTTAATCCATACGTATATCCCAGAAAAAACTGTGGATATTTACCGTAATTAATAATGGTGCGCTCCACTCCAAATCCTGAAGTGCGGATTCCGGGAGTATAGGTTAATGAAACCTCGATTTCAGGTTGTGAAATTTCAGACTGTATATTGCCCTCTGCATCAAAATAGTCCAAACTAAAAGTATCCGTAGCTGATTTTAATGTTCTGTGAGAAGCCGTAGTTCTGAAAATCAGGTTTTTTAAAGGTTCCAGTTCAAAGCCAAAAGTGGTTAGGTTTATATTGGTTAAACGGTCATTGGCCCCCACGGTAACCAACGCAGATGATGCCAAATTTCTTCCCAGCACGTCATTTGAGGTTGTGAGGCTGGCACCGGTCTGCTCAACATCGCGCCTGTTTCCGGCAAAAACAATCAACCGCGATTGCCTATCGAGCAACCATTTACCGGAAATGCCATATTTAAACTTATTGTCTTTAAAGCCGTATGCTAAAAAACCTTCCAGTCGCCACACATCATTTTGTCCGAAATAAGTTCTTCCGCCACCGCGAATACGTAATCCCTCGGCTTCATTAAAACCAAATATGGAAAACACGGGTCCCACATCAAATCCCGGCAGTTCATAATAGCCCGAGGCGAGTACAGTTCCTATGCTGTAGAGTCTTTGAAACCTTCTCACGGTTTGCAGGGTGTCCAGCATTACATAAATCTGCCGCTCGTCTTTGTTGAGTTCTTCCATACGGCGCAGTTCCCAAAACTCATCCGGACGGTTATAAATTTCCCATTGGTAAGGGTCTACTTGTGCCCTGTAAAAACTGCGCTCCCTTTTTTCATTAAAAACGTGATTGTCATACAAAGTGGTTCTTTTGCCATACATCCCCCTCGACTCTTCTTTTTTGGAAAATGCAAAATCGGTCATAAAATGGTCGCGTTTCAAAAGAAATACAGAATCGTTCAAAACATCAAACTCCTGCTCGATATAAATTTCCTTAACCCAGTTGATATTGGCACTTCTGTTAAGATGCATGTTTATCTCTTTGATTGCCCAGGTGGTGTCATTCACCCAAAAATCACCGCGAAAGGTAAGTTCGCCTTTTCGACGCGGATAAAAAACAATGTTGTAGCACCATTTATTATCTCGATATGCACTGTCCAGCAAAGCATAATTATATACATCTATTCCCGTTCGGGAAAGTGGACTTGTAAAGGCTTTATCAAAAAATTTCAGGTAGTTGTCATAAATATCATAGTCTGCATACAGCTCTTTTACAAACTCAATCAAGGCCTGATTGTTACTGAATCCTGAATTTTTATTACCTTCCAAAGTTTCTTTTTCAAGATTCATCACATTATCGCCATAAACTTTATAAACGGCTTCGTTGATAAAAATGGGCAGATAGGTTTTTCCGGTAATGCGGGAAGTATCGGCAAAATCAAATATAAATTCCATACCCTTAAAAATTCTTCGGTTCATAAAGGCACTGTCCAGCGTATTGATGTCAAATTCCAGCTTTTCGTATTTGTCATACCGGTATTGATCAAACATCTTCACACCATTTGACCGTCGGTTTTCCCAAATTTTTCTGAGAATATCTATCGCCGGATTGTCTTTTTTAGAAAGATTCCCACCAAAAACCACTACCTGATCCAGTTGAGCGGCTTCTTCTTTTAAAACAATTTCCAAATCAAAATTATTCCTGGCTTGAAGCGTAATTTCTTGAGTTTCATAACCCAAAAAAGAAATCACCAAGGCAGTATGTGTATTTCTGGATTCCAGATAAAAACGGCCGTTTTCACCGGTGATAGTTCCTTCGTTGGCATTTTTAAAGAGCACATTAGCAAAGGCAACCGGTTGGTTGAACTCATCAACCACTTTACCGCTTACCCGGGTTTGAGCAAAGGTGTGTACAAGGGAAAAGACTGTAAAAGTAAATAGTAAAATATACTTCATAAAAAAACTTCGCCAACAAAGGTGACGAAGTTACATGATTTATGGAAAGTAAACTTATTTGTACAGTACCTTTTTCACGGCTTTAACAACATCGTCGCTATTGGGTAGCCATTCCTTTAACAAGTTGGGCGAATAGGGAGCCGGAGTATCTGCCGTATTGATTTTAATAATGGGCGCATCCAGATAATCAAATGCCTGTGACTGAACCTGGTAAGTAATTTCGGTAGAAACATTCCCAAAAGGCCAAGCTTCTTCTAGTATAACCAACCTGTTAGTTTTCTTTACAGAATCCAGAATGGTTTTATGATCCATCGGGCGGATGGTTCTCAAATCGATAATCTCACAGCTGATGCCTTCTTTTTCCAACTCATCTGCCGCTTTGTATGCTTCTTTAATGATTTTTCCGAAAGAAACTATGGTTACATCTTTTCCTTCGCGCTTTATCTCTGCAACACCAATAGGGATGATATATTCGCCTTCAGGAACTTCTCCTTTATCACCATACATTTGCTCGCTTTCCATGAAAATCACCGGGTCGTTATCGCGAATAGCCGCTTTTAAAAGCCCTTTAGCATCTTTTGGGTTTGATGGAACAATTACTTTTAAACCGGGGCAGTTGGCATACCAGCTTTCAAAGGCTTGAGAGTGCGTTGCCGCCAACTGGCCGGCTGAAGCCGTGGGTCCTCTAAACACAATAGGGATATCAAACTGCCCGCCGCTCATTTGGCGCATTTTGGCCGCGTTGTTTATAATTTGGTCGATGGCTACCAGCGAAAAGTTAAAAGTCATAAACTCCACTATGGGGCGGTTGCCGTTCATAGCTGAACCAACGGCAATACCTGAAAAGCCCAACTCGGCAATGGGAGTATCAATCACTCTTTTGGCGCCAAATTCATCCAGCATACCTTTTGAGGCTTTATAAGCACCGTTGTATTCGGCTACTTCTTCACCCATTAAATAGATACTTTCATCGCGACGCATCTCTTCACTCATCGCTTCGGCTATGGCTTCTCTAAACTGTATAGTCTTCATATTTTTTTCTTAATCGTGTTAATTTTCGAAATTTTCATTTCGGGTAGGCAAAAATAGTATTATTTCCACTTTAAGTGAGATAAAAATCCAACTTTTAACTGAAATTTGTTATGCGTGCATAGTATAAAATTAAAAATATATGAGTACCTTCGTGGCATCAAAATCTGACGTCTGTCAGATAGCTTTAGAAATCCTATTTAAATAGTTTAAAAATGAAAATATTAGTCTGTATCAGTCACGTTCCGGACACTACTTCAAAGATTAATTTCAAAAACAGCGACACTCAGTTTGACACAAACGGAGTGCAGTTTGTTATCAATCCAAACGACGAATTTGGTTTAACCCGTGCTATGTGGTTTAAAGAAAAACAAGGTGCTGCTGTGCACGTAATAAACGTAGGCGGCCCAGAAACTGAACCCACCTTACGCAAAGCATTAGCCATTGGTGCCGATGAAGCCATAAGAATAAACACTGCTCCTGTTGACGGCTTTTTTGTCGCTAAGCAATTAGCAAAAGTGGTAGCTGAAGGTGGTTATGACCTGGTAATTGCCGGCAGAGAATCTATCGACTACAATGGTGGTATGGTTCCCGGAATGCTTGCTGCCCTCACCGGAGCCAATTTTGTGAACAACTGCATCAGTCTTGAAGTTGATGGAAACAATGCCAAAGCCGTGAGAGAAATCGACGGCGGTAGAGAAACCCTTAGCACAACTTTGCCCCTTGTTATTGGTGGTCAAAAAGGCTTGGTGGAAGAAAGCGACCTGCGCATCCCCAACATGAGAGGAATTATGATGGCACGCCAAAAACCTTTAAAAGTGGTTGAACCAGATGGCGCAACACCCGCTACTCAAATAAATGCTTTTGAAAAGCCTGCACCCAAAGGAGCCGTTAAAATGATTGACCCCGAAAACGTGGAAGAACTTGTAAACCTGCTTCACAATGAGGCCAAGGTGATTTAATCCTTTCACAACCCAATTACAATTAACTATTAACTAATAACTATTTATATAATGTCAGTTTTAGTCTATACAGAATCAGAGCAAGGAAAGTTTAAAAAAATAGCACTTGAAGCAGTTTCCTATGCCAAAGGTGTTGCAGATATGCTGGGAACAACTGTTACAGCAGTTTCAATCAATGGTGGTGACTCCACAGAGCTAGGCAACTATGGTGCTTCAAAAGTGCTTCAGGTTACCAATGATAAACTTGCCCAATTCAACGCAAAAGCATATGCCGATGCCATCACACAGGCAGCTCAAAAAGAAAATGCCAAAGTGGTGATTATCAGTTCGAGTGCAAATGCCAAATTTTTAGCTCCTTTGCTAGCCGTTCAGTTAAATGCAGCTTATGCTCCCAATGTGGTGGCTCTGCCGGAAAGCACAACTCCTTTTGTTGTAAAATCAAATGTGTTTACCAATAAAGCTTTCGCGAAAGCGGAATTAAAATCAGAAATTAAGCTCATTGGGCTTTCCAAAAATGCTTACGGATTGAGAGAAAATGCTGTTTCAGCGGCTACTGAAAGCTTTTCGCCTTCATTGAGCGATGCTGATTTTTCAGTAAAAGTGGAATCTGTTGATAAAGTTACAGGAAAAGTAACTATTGCTGATGCCGAAATCGTAGTATCAGGTGGTCGCGGACTCAAAGGTCCCGAAAACTGGGGCTTAATTGAAGAGCTTGCCGGAGTATTGGGCGCAGCAACTGCCTGCTCAAAGCCTGTAAGCGATATGGGATGGAGACCACACAGCGAGCACGTGGGGCAAACCGGAAAACCGGTGGCTTCAAACCTGTATATTGCCATTGGAATTTCAGGAGCGATTCAGCACCTGGCCGGAATCAACGCCTCCAAAGTTAAAGTAGTAATCAACAACGATGCTGAAGCACCTTTCTTCAAAGCTGCTGATTACGGCATTGTGGGCGATGCTTTTGAAGTGGTTCCAAAACTGATTGAAAAATTAAAAGAATTTAAAGCCAATAACGCATAATTTTTTATAAATTGTGCCTTTGTAAAAGGGCTGTTTAGATAAGGCACTGCCCTGTTTAAACAGCTTTTTGCTTTTATACATTATGAGCTTAGTAAGACTTAATATAAAGGGAATCTCCTACAGCCAGACACAAAATGGAGCCTACGCATTGATTTTGAGCGAGGTGGACGGCGAAAGAAAACTTCCCATCGTGATTGGAGCGTTTGAGGCACAATCCATTGCCATCGCTTTGGAAAAAGAAATCAAACCTCCCAGACCACTCACCCACGATTTGTTTAAAAATTTTGCCGACCGATTTGAAATTCAAGTAAAGCAGGTCATCATCCACAAACTGGTGGACGGTGTTTTCTTTTCGAGCATTATATGCGAAAGAGATAAAATTGAAGAAATCATCGATGCCAGAACCAGTGATGCTATTGCTTTGGCACTGCGTTTTAATGCCCCTATTTTTACCTACAAAAACATCCTGGAGAAAGCAGGTATCTTCTTAAAAGCGGGACCCAAGAAAAAGGAAACCCCCGAAGATGAGCAAGCCATCCTGGAGCAATTGATGACTGATGATACCGAGTCAACCAAAAAATCAACCAAAAGCTATAAAACATATTCTCTCAAAGAGCTGCATGATATGCTTGACAAAGCCGTTGACAATGAAGATTATGAAAAGGCAGCGCTCATCAGGGATGAAATCTCCAAAAGGGAAAAATAATACAGCCAGCCCATGACCAGACTTTTACTTCTCAGTTTTTTTCTGTTTTTTTCACAGCTTAATACAGCACAAACCTTAGAAAAAACCTGGTCGTTTTCCGGCATTACAAACCAAGAAGAACAGTCGCTTTTTGAAGTCAACCCGGCAACAGATACTATTGTTTTCAATCAGGGGAAGTTTCATTATTTCCTTTCGGCCAAAGACAATCTGGAAGCTTCCGGCGACTACTTACTGCAGAACAACCTCTTGGTGTTGTTTTACACACAGCCCACCGATACCATCAGAAGATACCACATCACCCAATTAACCGATAACGAACTCGCTTTTACCGAAAATAACATTACTTACAGTTTTTCAGACAGAGAACTTTCGCTGGAAACAGCCATTCAAAAAGAAATGATTCCCAGTGCCGGTTTCACGATGGAAAGTTTCTGGAAAGGCGTGTTGGGAATGCTCATACTTCTATCTCTCGCTTTTCTCTTCAGTAAAAACAAAAAATCCATTCGCTGGAAAACGGTGGGTGTGGGTTTAAGTGCGCAATTGTTACTGGCCATTGGTGTATTAAAAGTACCTGCTGTGCAGTCAGTTTTTGAATTTGTCGGTAAAATTTTCGTCAAGATTTTAGATTTTACACAAGCCGGAAGCGAGTTTTTACTCGGCGGGATGATGAATGTGGAAAGTTTTGGTTTTATCTTTTTATTTCAGGTATTGCCCACCATCATTTTCTTTTCGGCATTAACCTCTGTGTTGTTTTATCTGGGCTTTATCCAGATAGTTGTAAAAGGAATGGCGTGGGTTTTAACAAGACTAATGGGCATTTCGGGTGCTGAAAGTTTATCGGTAGCCGGAAATATATTCCTGGGACAAACAGAAGCACCCTTAATGATCAAAGCCTATCTGGAAAAAATGAGCAAGTCTGAAATGCTGCTTGTGATGGTAGGTGGTATGGCAACGGTAGCCGGCGGGGTTTTGGCAGCTTATATCGGCTTTTTGGGCGGTGAAGACGAAGCAATGAAAGTTTTCTATGCCAAACACTTATTGACTGCTTCTGTAATGGCTGCTCCAGGAGCCATTGTGATTGCTAAAATGCTGTATCCCGAAACCAAAAAAATTGAGAATAAAGTTGAAGTTTCTCAAGATAAAATAGGGTCAAACATCCTGGACGCTATTGCCAATGGAACTACCGAGGGTTTAAAGCTAGCCGCCAACGTGGGTGCTATGCTGCTGGTTTTTATCGCTTTTATAGCTATGATTAATTACGGCTTTGGGAAGCTGGGAGAAATAACCTCTTTAAACCAATGGGTGGCCTCCAGCACACCCTATGACAAATTTTCACTGGAGTTTTTGCTTGGTTATCTTTTTGCTCCTTTGATGTGGCTCATAGGTGTAGCAAAGGAAGATATGGCTCTCATGGGCCAATTGCTGGGCATCAAGCTCGTTGCCAGCGAATTTGTGGGTTACATCCAACTGGCCGACCTTAAAAACACTGCCAACCTCATCAGTCTCAACTATGAAAAATCGGTGATTATGGCGACTTATATGTTGTGTGGTTTTGCCAATTTTGCCTCCATTGGAATACAAATAGGCGGTATTGGCTCACTCGCTCCCGGGCAGCGTAAAACCCTGTCTGAATTTGGTATTAGAGCTTTGATTGGTGGAACCTTAGCTTCTCTACTTTCTGCTACTATTGCGGGGATGATTATTGGGTAACAAATGCCCGCGCAGGCGGGCATCTTTGAATTAAATTTCCATAACTAGTTAATAACTTTTTGATATTATTCACACTCTTAAAACCTTATTTTCAATCCCTTTTTTATATTTTCGAAACATTGAAAAGTTGAACTAAAATTAACGAGATCCCCGCCTTCGCGGGGATATAGCTATGAAACAATACCACGACCTAGTAAAACACGTCCTCGAAAACGGCACTTTTAAAGGCGACCGCACCGGCACCGGAACCAAAAGTGTTTTTGGTTACCAAATGCGTTTTGACCTCAGCGAAGGTTTCCCCATGGTAACTACCAAAAAACTGCACTTAAAATCCATTATCTACGAACTGCTTTGGTTTTTAAAAGGGGATACCAATATTGGGTATCTACAAGAAAACGGTGTGAAAATCTGGAACGAATGGGCCGATGAAAACGGCAATCTGGGTCCGGTCTATGGCCACCAATGGCGCAACTGGAACAGTGAAGGCATTGACCAGATCAGCGAACTCATCCATACCCTAAAAACCAACCCCAACAGCCGCCGAATGCTTATCTCGGCCTGGAACCCGAGTGTGCTTCCCGACACCTCGGTTTCATTTAGTGAAAACGTGGCCAACGGCAAAGCTGCACTGCCGCCCTGCCATGCGTTTTTTCAGTTTTATGTGTCCTCCCCCGACCCCTCCCAAGGAGGGGAGAAAGCTCGTTTATCTTGCCAGCTTTACCAGCGCAGTGCTGATATTTTTTTGGGCGTGCCTTTTAATATTGCTTCTTATGCTTTGTTAACAATGATGATTGCCCAGGTATGTGACCTGGAACCCGGTGACTTTGTACATACTTTTGGTGATGCACATATCTATTCCAACCATTTTGAGCAACTGGAGTTGCAACTTTCCAGAGAGCTCAGACCTCTCCCTAAAATGATTATCAATCCTGAAGTCAAAAATATTTTTGATTTTAAGTTTGAAGACTTTACCTTGGTCGATTACAATCCGCATCCGCACATCAAAGGAGCGGTAGCAGTTTAATTTAATACAAATACCAATGAAAAATTTAGCTTTTTTACTGACACTCTTAATTTCACTACCCGCAATGGCTCAGGAAACCTGGGGTGATGTGGACAAAAACAAAGTAACTATGCGCGAAATTGCACCGGTTTGGCCCGGCTGTGAAAGCAGTGATGTATCAAAAACTGATGCTTGTTTTACGCAAAAACTCAATGAGCATATTCAAAAAAACTTTCGTTATCCTGCCAATGCCTGGAAAAATAACGTTCAAGAGCGTGTGGTGGTGACTTTTATCATCAACACTAAAGGTGAAGTGGAAATTAAAAACGTGGAAGGAAAAAACAAAGAACTGGTGGACGAAGCCAAACGCAACATCCTCGCCATTCCTAAAATGAAACCCGGTATGTTGGCAGGAAAACCACATGCTATTGAATATACCGTACCGTTTAACTTTAGCACCGGGAAGTAGATGGTAAATAAGTATCTTATTATTTTAGTTTTCTTTATTTCATTTTTAAACGGGGCTCAAAATATTGTTCTTACTACCTGTAATGAAATACAAAATTCATCAGCCAGAAACCAATGCCTGAAAGCGAGTTTGGAAAATTTACTTATCAAAGAAGTATTAAGAAACCTGGATTTTGTAAACCTTCAACCTGAAGAGCCTGCAACTATGAGTGTTGGTATAAATGTCAGCAGGACAGGTGTTTTTGCCATTAGCAGTATTTCTACTCCCAATTTTGGTTTGGCAAGATCAATCCATAATGTTTTAAAATCAATTATCCCAGTTGGAGAATACATGGATGAAAAAAAATCAGCCAATTCTTCAACATTTCAATTTGACTTCAACTTTATTCTAAAAAGTGACAATTCCATTGCTGTACTAGATAAAAATGATGAAACAATTTTTGTTAAAAGGTTTAATACAGGAAAAGAAAAGAAAGAGGACAAAAGCGATACTGTTGACAAGCCCAAAAAGCAATTAAAGGATACTGATGATATTCCATATGCTGTTATTGAAGAAGCGCCAATATACCCCGGTTGTGGAGAGCTAAATACTAATGAAGAAAGGAGAGATTGCATGTCTAATTACATAAGTTCAATGGTTACCAATAATTTTAATTCTCAATTGGCAAATAACCTGGGCTTGTCCGGCAGACAAAGAATTTCTGTCCAGTTTAAAATTGACACAAACGGTTTTATTGTTGACATTTTAGCAAGGGCTCCCCATCCCGTACTGGAAGAGGAAACCATCAGAGTTATAAATACCTTACCTAGAGTTATCCCCGGAAAACAAAGGGGTCAAAAAGTAAATGTTATGTATTCATTACCCATACTTTTTCAGGTAGAAAACTAAAGAATACAATATTGATATGATTACCATCATCGCAGCAGCTGCAGAAAACAACGCATTGGGAAAAGACAACGACCTGGTGTGGCACTTGCCGGACGATTTTAAACGCTTTAAACAGCTCACTACCGGCCACCACATCATTATGGGCAGAAAGACTTTTGAGTCGTTCCCAAAACCCCTGCCCAACCGCACCCATGTTGTCATCACCCGAAATAAAAAGTATAAAAAAGAAGGTGCCGTGGTGGTGCACTCCATAGAAGCTGCATTGGAATTGGCCAAAGACGACCCGCAACCCTTTATCATTGGCGGTGGTGAAATTTACAAACAAGGTCTGCCCTTTACCGATAAAATCGAACTCACTCGTGTGCACGGCAGTTTTGAAGCTGATGCTTTTTTCCCAGAAATTGATGAAAACCACTGGCAACTCATCGCCGAAGAATTCCACCCCAAAGACGACCGGCACGATTTTGCTTTTACTTATTTGACGTATATTCGAAAAAACTAACTCAACTCTTTGTGGATTTTGCGTTAAAACTTTGCGGGCTTTGCGAGAAAAAAGTGAATTTATATCAAAGATCCTCCAACAGGAAAACCTAAAACTCCTGAACCAAAAACCCCTCCACGGCGGCGATATCAATGAGGTGTTTTTTGTGGAGACCCATCAGGGAAAATTTGTCCTAAAAATCAATCAGGCAAACCAGTTTCCCGGCATGTTTGAAGCCGAGGCCCAAGGGCTGCAATTGCTCAAAAACACCAACACCTTTAAAATCCCGGAAGTAATTAATTTCGGCGAAACCGAAAGCCACGCTTACCTGCTTTTAGAATACATCACTCCCGGAAACCGTTCGCCTGAATTTGATAAAAACTTTGGGGTTTCCCTTGCAAAACTGCATCAAAACACAGCGCTATATTTCGGCCTTGACCACGATAACTACAGTGGCAGTTTGCCACAAAAAAACGATGGCAACTTTACTAATGCCTCCGAATTTTACATCGAAAAACGCTTGATTCCCCAATTGCAACTTGCTACTAAAAAAGGGTTTACCTTTCAAAACTTAGACACGTTTTTCAAAAACATTCAAAACGAAATTCCCCATGAACCCCCGGCTCTCATTCATGGCGATTTGTGGAACGGTAATTATCTGGTGGACATAAAAGGCGACCCCTGCCTGATTGATCCCGCTGTGTGTTTCGCTTCACGCGAAATGGACCTCGCGATGATGCAACTCTTTGGCGGATTTGACGATGAAGTGTTTCATGCATACAACGAAGCTTTTCCTCTTGAAAAAAACTGGAAATCCCGTACAGGCCTTTGGCAGCTTTATTATCTATTGGTCCATCTGAATCTTTTTGGCAGCGGCTACTACAATTCCGTAAACACAATTCTAAAGACGTATTCCTGATTTATTTTTTAATTTTGCACTATCTTTATGGGTTCATCATAACACTATTTACCCACCTACACTTAAAGTTTCGGTGGGCAAAGCCAAAACACTATTAACTATTATACTATTAACTAATACATCATGAACGCATACATCTTCCCCGGGCAAGGCGCCCAATTTACCGGAATGGGCAAAGACCTCTATGACAATTCTGAAATCGCTAAAAAACGCTTTCACCAAGCCAATGAAATTTTGGGATTTGACATTACCAAAATCATGTTTGAAGGCACTGCCGACGAACTCAAAGAAACTAAGGTAACCCAACCGGCCATCTTTTTACATTCCGTAATTCTCGCCGAAGTACTGGGCGATTCGTTTAAGCCCGATATGGTTGCCGGGCACTCACTGGGTGAATTTTCTGCTTTGGTAGCCAATCAATGTTTAAAATTTGAAGACGCTTTGCTCTTGGTTTCCAAACGCGCTTTGGCGATGCAAAAAGCCTGCGAAATGCAACCCTCCACCATGGCAGCGGTACTCAGTCTGGAAGACCACATTGTGGAAGCCGTTTGTGCCGATGTGGATGGCGTGGTAGTAGCTGCCAACTACAATTGCCCCGGGCAACTGGTGATTTCCGGCGAAGTAAAAGCCGTAGAAGAAGCCTGCGAACGCCTGAAAGAACGCGGTGCCAGACGCGCCTTGCTACTGCCTGTGGGCGGTGCTTTTCACTCGCCTTTGATGGAACCCGCCCGCGAGGAACTCGCCAAAGCCATTGAAAACACACCTTTTGCAACGCCCATTTGTCCGGTCTATCAAAATGTAACCACCTTTGCGGTAACTGACCCTGAAAAAATCAAGGAAAACCTCATCTTTCAATTGACCGCTCCGGTAAAATGGACACAAAGTGTGCAAAATATGGTGAATGACGGCGCGACTAAATTCATAGAAGTAGGCCCCGGAAATGTGCTGCAAGGCCTCGTTAAAAAAATTCATAAAGATGCCGTGACCGATGCGGCAAAATTTGAATAAAAATAAAAATATCCGTAGCAGGTTTAACCTGCTACGGATATTTAATTTCGCTTGTACAAGCGTAAGATCTTACACCTCCTTCACAATCCATTTAAATTCTATGTAGGATTTTGATTATTTAACACTACTCCCTATACACCACCCCATCCTTCATCACAAACACCACATCTTCTACCGTATTGATATTTTGTGTGGGGTCATCGTTGGTTGCGATAATATCTGCCAGATACCCGGGGGCAATCACGCCCAGTTTGCCTTTCATATCCAGCAACTCGGCATTGACAATGGTAGCTGACTGTATCGCTTTCATCGCCGGCATACCGGCTTCTACCATATAGATAAATTCTTTGGCATTTTCGCCATGGGGAAAAACTCCGGCATCGGTGCCAAAAGCAATAGGCACTCCGGCTTTATAAGCCCTCCCAAAAGTATCCTGAATCTGCGGACCGATAGCCAACGCTTTGGGCACGATGATTTCAGGATAAAAATTAGGTATTTGTGCCTGCTGCGCCACATATTTACCTGCAGAAATGGTGGGCACATAATAGGTATTGTGTTTTTTCATCAGGGCCATAGTGGCTTCGCTCATCTCAGTGCCATGCTCAATGGTTTTCACTCCGGCTTTGATGGCACGCTGCATACCTTCATCGCCGTGGGCGTGGGCAGCAACTTGCATGCCATAGTCTTTGGCAACTTCAACAATAGCGGCTATCTCATCCTCAAAAAACTGCGGATTTGAACCACTTTTAGCCATACTCAACACACCGCCGGTAGCGGTGATTTTAATCCAGTCGGCGCCGTTTTTATAGCGTTGACGCACGGCTTTTCGGGCATCTTCGATACTGTTGATAACCCCCTCGGCAGGACCGGGGTCACCCATTAAGTCTTTTCGCATACCATTGGTCGGGTCGGCATGGCCGCCGGTGGTTGCCAGTGACTTTTCAACTGTAAATATGCGTGGTCCATCTACTTTTCCACTCTGAATAGCATTTCGCAAAGAAACATTCACGCCGCTGCCGCCCAAATCCCTAACAGTGGTAAAACCCGCCATCAAAGTGCGGCCGGCCAATTGCTGCGCATTATAAGCCCTGTCGGCATCATTGAGTGTAAACCGCTCCAGATAACGCGTGGGCCCCGGGTCGCCTTCGATGTGCACATGCATATCAATCCAGCCGGGCATCACGGTGCTGGTTTTTAGGTCAATGACTTTGTCTTGATTGCTTACCGGATTTACATACCCATCCTGAACACTTTGAATAGTGTTGCCGGAAACCACGATGGTTTTCTCAGTGAGTACACGTCCGTTTTGGGTATCTATCAATTTCCCGCAATGAATATACGTGTTTTGGGAAAAGAGCATTGCTGAAACAACAAACAGCAGGAAAGTGAATATTTTTTTCATAATGGTTTTAGTTAGTTTTCACGTGTGGTTGAGTAAATATATTGAAAATTAGAGAAGTTTGACAGCAACTATTTTTAAAAATGCCGGAAGAGCATAAGGAGGTGGTGATTAAGTTTAGATTATTTAATAACAATTGGGAAAGCTCAAAATCGATTTTACTTTTTTTTTATTTAATATACATTGTACTAATCGGTCGGTAGCGGTAAAACATTACCTAATTTTTTACATAGTCTTCGGGGTTATTAAATTTACCTTGGAAATGGAGTCTAATTCTAATTTTATCTGATATCTTCCATTCTTAGTATAAGGTTCCCAATGTTCAATTGTCTCACCATCTTTATAATATGGATATGATAAATTTATTTCAATCATATTAGAATCAATGAAAATATTGTCTTGTATAGCTATCATAGGATTTATTTATTAATCTGTATAGTTATTTTAGGACGGGTCAACGGGTTAAGCTCATGTATAGATACTCCTACCTTACTCCATAGCAAAAGCAAGGTTAAAGCGACCCTTGGTTTTTTTAGAATTATTCCAAATAAAAAAACTGATAATAGGTGTTACAACTTCTCCCCCCTCACCCGCTGCTCCCATTTCCAGGCCGAGCTTAGGGCTTCATCCAAGCTGCGCCTGGCTTGCCAGCCCAAATCCTGATTGGCTTTGGTGGTATCAGCATAAACAGCAGTAACATCGCCCGGGCGGCGGTCCACCACTTGATAGTTTAAGGGTTTTCCGGCGGCTTTTTCAAAGGCTTTGATTACCTCAAAAACCGAAGAGCCTTTTCCGGTTCCCACATTAAATACTTCAAAAGCAGTTTGGTTTTTCTTTGCTAATAAACGTTGTAGTGCCACCACGTGGGCTTCAGCTAAATCCATCACGTGTATGTAATCACGAATGCAACTGCCGTCATCCGTGGGATAATCGTTCCCAAAAACCGAAAGTTGTTCGCGCAAACCAATAGCAGTTTGCGTTATAAAAGGCACTAAATTTTGTGGAACGCCCAAAGGCAACTCCCCTATCTCTGCCGATTCATGAGCACCAATGGGATTAAAATACCGCAAAGCAATGGCTTTTAAACCGGAGATTTGAGTTGTATCAAATATAATTTCCTCACTGATTTGCTTGGTATTTCCGTAAGGCGAATTGGCCACTTTTATGGGTGCATTTTCGGTTATGGGCAGGCTGTCCGGCTCGCCGTAAACGGTGCAGGACGAACTAAAAATAAAATGTTGGATTTTATATTTTTCACACTCCTGAAGCAGATATACCAAGGTGTTCAGGTTGTTTTCATAATACAACAAGGGGTTTTCAACGCTTTCGCCCACCGCTTTGGAGGCTGCAAAATGAATAATTCCGTCGATGTCCTTATGCGCTTTAAAATAGTTTTGCACTTCGTTTTTGTCGCGCAAATCGAGATAAGTGAACTGCGGGATTTCACCCGTGATTTGTGCAATACCCTGCAATACATCAATGGATGAGTTGGACATATTGTCCACTATCAACACTTCAAATCCGGCTTGTTGCAAGGCCACTGCAGTGTGTGAGCCTATGTAACCTAAACCGCCTGTAACTAGTATTTTCATATCCACACCCCCGCGCAGGCGGGGTCTCGTTATTTAAATGATCAAACTTTAATTGTAAATCAAATTGCTAAGATTCCTGCCTTCGCAGGAATTCCGTTATCGTATCCGTAATAAACCCAATCTGCTCATCATCCAGCTCGGTGTGCATCGGTAGGGAAAGTACTTCTTTCACCAGTTGATTGGTCACCGGAAAATCGGCCTCGTTATAGCGTTCATCTTTATATGCTTTTTGGCTGTGTAGCGGTATGGGGTAGTAAATCCCGTGGGGAATGCCTTTTTCCTGCAGGTGTTTTGCCAAAGCATCGCGCTGACCGTTGGTGATTTTCAAGGTGTATTGATGAAACACATGACAATCACAAGCGTCACAAATACCATTTGTTTTTGAACAACTGCTATTTGAAACCGTAACCGGAGTTTCAATGGCAGGGTGGTCTTTTAAGGCTGCTGTATATTTTTGTGCCGCTTGTTGACGGGCTTTGTTGTAACTATTTAGAATGGGCAACTTGGCTCTTAAAACAGCAGCCTGCATGGAATCGAGCCTGGAGTTTACACCCACCACATCGTGGTAATACCGCTCATACATTCCATGATTGACAATTCCTCTAATGATGTGTGCCAGATCATCGTCGTTGGTAAAAATAGCGCCGCCATCGCCGTAACAACCCAAATTTTTGGATGGAAAAAAGGAAGTGGCTCCCACGTGACCAATGGTGCCGGCTTTCTTTTTGCTTCCGTTTTTAAAAGTATAGTTGGCACCTATGGCTTGTGCATTGTCTTCAATCACATATAAATTATACTTTTCGGCTATGGCCATAATCGCATCCATATTGGCGCATTGCCCAAACAGATGCACAGGCACTATGGCCTTGGTTTTTGGAGTGATGGCTTTTTCAATAGCCTCAATATCGATATTAAAATTGTCAGGATATACATCCACCAAAACGGGAGTTAACTGCAAAAGGGCAATTACCTCAACGGTGGCTGCAAAGGTAAAATCGGCAGTAATAACTTCATCGCCGGGTTTTAAGCCCAGCCCCATCATAGCAATCTGCAACGCATCGGTACCGTTGGCACAGGGAATAACGTGTTTTACCCCCAAATAATCTTCCAATTCTTTTTGAAATTTATGTACTTCGGGACCGTTGACAAATGCCGTGTTTTCAATGACTTCGTTAATGGATTTTTGAACTTGCTCTTTGATTCCTTCATATTGACCTTTCAGGTCAACCATTTGAATTTTCTTCATAGTTTGTAAATAAGGTAGGACAACAAAAATAGGAAAAAAATTTCCCCCCGCTACGCCGCTGAAGCTTTTTAGCGCAAGTGGCCCGACCCTCCCCCACCGTGTACGCTAAAGCTTTAGCGGTGGCGTAAGGGGAGGGAGTGAAAAATAAATTATTCTAACATTTATAATCTTCAGGATATTATAGAAAAACTGAATTCTTAATGTATTTTAGCGGTAGATTTTAAAAGATGCGGTTTTTATATTCCACTTTAACTTCCCTGTTTCAAGCGGTTTTGCCGGTGAGCGGTCTGTTTTCTGCCAAAATGAAACAATTTATCACCGGAAGAAAAACAGTATTTCAAACCTTGGAAAATCAGCTTTCAGAAACCGATAAGACCATTTGGTTTCACTGTGCCTCTTTAGGTGAATATGAACAAGGCCTGCCGGTGATGGAGGCCGTTAAGAAAAAATATCCCCAACACAAACTGGTGGTGACTTTTTTTTCGCCTTCAGGCTATGAAAACAAGAAAAACAGCTCCATAGGTGATGTAACGGTCTATCTGCCGTTGGACACGAGAGGGAATGTCAATAAATTCCTGAATCTGGTCAAGCCCGAAATGGCCGTATTTGTCAAATATGAGTTTTGGCCTAATTATTTGCTGGAACTGAAAAAACGAAACATCCCCGCTTTTTTAATTTCGGCAGTTTTCAGAAAAAAGCAGGTTTTTTTCAAATCGCAAGGATTCTGGATGCGACCCGTTTTAAAAACGTTTAGCCACATTTTTGTACAGGACGAAAAATCCAAACAATTGCTGGAATCGATAGATATCAAACAAACTACCGTAAGCGGCGACACCCGTTATGACCGGGTTTCCAAACAAATTGAGGAAGACAACACCGTTGATTGTATCGAAAAATTTAAAGGCGATGCCCTTTGCATCGTGGCTGGTAGCACCTGGCCTGAAGACGAGGCTGTTTTGATGGATTACATCAACAGTTCAACTGTGAAATTTATCATCGCGCCCCACAATTTGAAAGTGGATGAAATTACTAATTTCGTTAGCCAAGTCCGCCGAAAAACGGTGCTATATACTGAAATGGATGGTAAAGATTTAGCCGAATATGATGTGTTTATCCTCGACACCATAGGCCTCTTAAAAAAGGCCTACAGCTATGCCGATGTGGCTTATGTGGGGGGGGCTATGGGCAGCACCGGGCTTCACAACATACTGGAAGCAGCCACTTTTGGTGTTCCGATTGTGATAGGAAAAAACTTTGATAAATTCCCTGAAGCCAAGGCGTTGCAAAGCAGAGCCGGCTTGTTTTCAGTTTCTGATAAAAACGAATTAAAAATCATTTTTGACAAACTGCTTAACAACCCAAGTTTTCGCGAAAAAACAGGAATAATTTGTGGGCATTTTGTGCAAAATCGCACAGGAGCCACCAATTCTATTTTAAATTATTTAACTGTTTTTATGAATTATTAATATTTTATTGCTACAATATTTTACTATTTTTATAATCTAATCAAAAATATAATTAATTATGAAACGAATCATTTTAATGTTAAGCATCTTGACCATAACCTTGACAGCTTTTACATCTTGCAGAGAAACTACTACAAAAGAAGTAGTCAAGGAAGTTCATGTTGAAAAAGAAGAATCTAAAGGAGCTCTGGAACGCGCCGGAGAAAAAGTAGACAAAGAAGTCAATAAAGAAATCGACAAAGCCATAGACAAAATTGGTAAAGACGATTAGAATTATTTTGCTAAACAATACCTGTTAAAAACTAGAGTAGGCCTAGGTTAAGGGTTTGCTCTAGTTTGTTTTTAAATGGCTCTTCAGTTCTTTCATGGATTCCTTAAGCTCTCTCAAAAGACTGCTTTCTTCAGAATTTTCAATACCAAATGTCAACTTGCTGTTTACCAGCCAAAGTTCTTGTATTTCGCTGAAAGAAATTTCCACAGGCAGGTAACTTTCATTAAATGAAATAAGTTTCAGTTTGTATTTTCCGGGTACTTTTTGAATTTTTTTTACGAGCAAAGAATCAGACAATACCACTACATACACCCGGCTGTCAATTACTTCGTCCAAAGAAGTTACTGCTCTTCCAATCACCCAATCACCCGGTTGAATGCGTGGCAACATACTGTCGCCTTCCACCTGAAACCCACGGTAAGTAGCATTTCTAAATTGGGGCAGGGGCAAATCAAATGCCGGCAATTGTTCATACCATCCGGGGTCCTGAATATTTTGCGGGTAACCCGCTGCCGCTTTTTCGTTTACTAATACTATGTTTTCAGTGGATTGAGAATTTAAGGTAATAACTTTTGGAAAAACATCCAGGGTTTCAGTCTTTTTCAAATATTTGTCTTTACTCTCACCAAACAGCCACAGGGGGTTTATGTGAAAATGTTTCATCAATGCGGCGACAACCTTTCCGGAAATTTTTGATTTACCGCGTTCAATATCGGCTGTTGTAGATGGAATTTCAAGCAACTCAGCAAATGCCTGTTGTGTGTAGCGAAGCTCTTCTCGCAACGCTTTAAAACGGATTACTTCAATGGGGTTTTCAGTTTTCATAATTACCAAAATATTTGACTAATCTACAAGTAATTTGGAAATATTCCAATACATAGTGGACATTTTTTAAGCTTATTAATAAAAACTGTTAACAATAAAGTTTTCTATGTGGCTTTTATCTAAAAAATAATAATAACTTTGTCCATTAATAACCAATTAAACCTTTTTTGAAATGAAAAAAATATTTCTAAGCGTATTGGCTTTGGTTTTCACTTTTGCTGTAACTTCTTGCAGAGACGCTGAAAAAAAAGCTGACGAAAACATGGAAGAGGAAGTAGAGATGATCATGGAAGAAGCTGATGACATGGAAGATGAAATGGAAGAGGAAGCTGAATACATGGAAGATGAAATGGAAGATGCCGAAGAAACTACTGAGGCTTAACATTTGATGAAAAAAAATCATCATTTATTAAAAAGTTAAAAAACTCCCTTTCCGGGGGTTTTTTTTTGCCCAAAAGGTTAAAATCTAATTAAATATTAAGAGTGCTTTTTCACAAAACCCCAAAAAAATGTATTTTTAGAAAAAACACTTTAAAAGATGGATTTTAATTTACTTTCTCTTTTAGTTTTAGCCTTATCCGGTGCGGCTATTGTTTTTTATGCCTTTTTAAAACGATTGAAAAAAGAAAAGAAAGAACCTCCTTACGATCCTCAAAAAGACGACCCTGTTCTACATATTAAAAACAAAATGTTTTTTGAAACCCCGGTTGAAAAGATATTGCTGGGCTATTTTATACTGGTTGTAATCACTTCAATATTCAAGTTTTTTTGGGGAGCTGTGTTTCCTGAAATAGATTTGGTTGTGCTCTATTTTTCAGGGCTGGTATTTTTTATTGCACTCTATAAAATGTCTATGAGTGTGGGTGTTGTAAACAAATTCAGTCCCTGGCTGATGATTTCGCTACTTCTTTCCCTATTGATTTTTATAATAACCCTGCTTAGCATTTCAGACCATTTTATCATGCTGCTTTCAAACACCCGCGAATACCACCTTGCGGCTCATTTGATGGGTGTATCTATGGGTTTGGGCGGAACCTTGGTAATTGACATAATGTTTTCCCACTTTATGCGAAAATACACCATATCAGCCCGCGAGTCGGTCATTATGCACCTCATTTCACAAATGATTATTTTTGGCCTGTTCCTGCTACTGCTGAGTGGAGCAGCCCTAACGCTTATAGACTTAGAAGCCTTTCTGGAAAACCCGCGGTTTTTAATGAAAATGATTGCCGTTTTGGTAGTTATACTGAATGGTTTTGCGCTGAACTTTTACCTCACTCCCAAATTAAAAAAAATATCGCTTAAAGAAGAAGACCGGGGCAGGTATGAAAAACTTACCAAAATTTCATTTGCATTGGGTGCCGTTTCCATCGTTTCCTGGGTATCGGCATTTTCACTGGCCATGTTGAAAGAGCTGTTTGACATGCCCTTAACCACCCTAATGACCGGTTATGTTGTTTTACTCATTATAGCAACCGCCGGAAGCCAACTGGCAAAAGTGTATTACGAAAAAAAAGAAGCTGAAGAGGACAATTAAACATTCTAAAATGAAATACAGTTTCAGGCATGCTTTTTTATGGCTGGGCATTTATATTCTCTTGTGCCTTATACCTTTGCTGATTGCCATAACAGGCTTAATTCCTGAATATCGCGATTTTTGGATTGAGTTTGGAGTAGCACTGGGTTTCCTCGGACTGGGTATGTTTGCGTTACAATTTGTTTTTTCAGGACGCTTTATAAATATTGCCCCTTCATTTGGCATGGACAACGTGCTGCATTTCCATAGAAAAATGGGAATCATTGCCTTTCTATTTGTGCTGGCCCACCCCATAACGCTCATTATTGCCCACCCTGAATTTATGAGTTATTTTGACCCCCGTATCAATGCGCCTAGGGCCGCTGCACTTAGCTTTGCAACCGCTTCACTTATACTTTTGACTGTCACAAGTTTGTGGCGCATTTCTTTTGGACTTGATTATGAAAAGTGGCGGCTGGTGCACGGTCTTCTATCTCTTGCCCTTGTTTTTATCGGAACGGTTCATGCCCTCCAGGTAGGTCACTATATGGATACGCTTTGGAAACAAGTTCTCCTGGCACTCTTGATGGGTGGCAGTATGTATCTGGTCATCCACACCCGAATCGTCAGACCCTGGAAAAACAGGAAAAAACCATACAAAGTTACCCATATTCAACAGGAACGGGACAATAGCTGGACATTGGAACTCAACCCCCAAAACCATAAAAGAATGGCATTTGAAGCCGGACAGTTTGCCTGGCTCACTATCAATAACAGCCCTTTTTCCACGCAGCAGCATCCTTTTACCATCGCTTCAAGCGAAAAGGACGATGCACTTCTTTTCACCGCAAAATCAACAGGTGATTTTACAGCCACCTGGAAACACATTCAACCCGGCAGAAAAGTTTTTCTGGAAGGGCCTTTTGGGTCTTTTACTCTTAAAAATAATGAAAATTTGTTTTTGGTGATGGGTGGCATTGGAGTAACGCCGGCTATGAGCATGCTACGCACCTTAAAAGACCGAAAAGACTCCCGAAAAATCACTCTGATATATGCCAACCAAGATTGGGAAAGCATAACTTTTAGAGAAGAACTGGAAGAGCTAAAAAAGACACTTACTCTAAAAATTGTCCACGTTTTGAAAAATGGCAACGGCAATAAAAACACAGAAGAGGGCATTATTAACGAAGCACTCTTAAAAAAACACCTACCCGAAAACCCCAATGACTATATGTTCTATATCTGCGGCCCCGAGCCCATGATGGATGAAGCCGAAATCGCCTTAAGGAACCTGGGCATTGACTGGCGGCACATTTATACAGAACGATTTGATATTGTATGACATAATGAAAAAACAACACAAACTCCTTTATAAATCCATCAGGAACATTGCCATTATAGTGGGCGTAATACTTTTGATTGTTGCTGTGGTTTTTGGGTTGAGGTGGGGGATTTGATGCTAAGGCATTTTTGGCAAAAGCATGTGTTTATTAGAAATTTTGTTTGGAAACATTAACAATTTACGGGATTCCTCATTTTTATTAAAATTGCCTTTATTATCTTTATTGATTAAAACCAAACCTTTGACTTATGAAAGCTTTAAAACTTATTTTACTAATTAGTTTAATGACATCATGTGCAGTTCCTAAAAGTCAGTTTTTTGAAATAGATGAGGTTTCAAAAACAATCACTATTAGTGAATCAAAAGACAATGTATTTGTAAAATCAAATTTATGGCTTGTAGATTCTTTTGTTAGTGCAAAATCTGTTTTGCAGTATTCAGATAAAGAAGCCGGTGTTATTGCTGGCAAATTTACTATTATGGAAGATCCTTATAGAACAGACATAAATAAAGGTGTTGAAGCCGTAATTAAAATATTTGTCAGAGAGGAAAACGTTGAGGTTAAAATTAAGCCATTACCATATCCAAGATACCAAAGTTATGGAAGCAGAAATGAAGCCGTTAAAGACGTTATTATTTCAAACGTTAACAGGCTTTTGAACGACTTTGAAAAATACATAAACACAACTGAACTATGAAAAAGACAATTATAAGTTTAATAGTAATTCTAATAACATTTGTATCCTGTAATTCAGATGATGACAATACCAACGAAGGCAGTTTAATTGGAAGTTGGAAAGTTTATGAAAGGGGTTTTTATGAAAACAATAGTTATAACTGGACTAACATTGATGCAAACTGTATAAATGTTGAGTTTAGGAACGACAATACATTTACTGGATATGGCTTCTTTGTGTATCCTGATTGTGAACATTTTGATACTTTTGTGGGTGACTGGGCAAAAACAGGAAATATTTTAAATCTTATAATACAAGGTCTTCAAAATGGTACTCAATATGATATTGATATTGATGTTGAAATATTATCTTTGAGTAGCAATAGAATGGAAATTAAATTTACAATACCTTTACAGTTTGGTGAAGGTGAAACAATATTTATACACAAATATTCACGTGTGTAATTCTACAAAATAAAAAAAAGAGGGCAACCATTACGGAAACCCTCGTTTTTCTGTTTAAACAACAATACACAGGCAATGCGTATTGTTTTATCAAATATACAGCTAATAGTTTTAAAACCCTAAACCAGCACTCAAGTTATTATTGACCTTAAAGAAATTTTTAAAGGTTTTGATTAATCAATTTTTTTCAACTCGTTTAAGCTAATTAGCACTAATACAATAAATGTAATTATAAATGTAAAAACGGCTGAGAAAGGATAACAAAACAACCTCAACCGTACATAAATCGTACAATATCATAAATACAAAAACCGCAATCGCTTATAAATAAAGCGATTACGGTTTCTGAAAGTACTCGAGGCGGGACTTGAACCCGCACGGGCAAATGCCCACAGGATTTTAAGTCCGTAAAATGAGCGTAATTAATTGATTTTCAGTAGCATTTAAAAGCAAAAAACATACATTTTTCTACAAAATTACACTTCAGAATCACACTCCAGAGTCACACTCCAATTTAATAATAATATATCCTTTCATATATAAAAAGGTTGTTGTTGAAAAATTTTAGCGATAGTTTTATCTCGGTTTTTTCAGCTCAGAAACATCTAGCATAGACCTTTTCTCCGTAACTTTTTTTAATTTTTGTTGTAGTTGCTGTACTTTAACCACTGATTCTGATAATATCTCTATATGTTAAACTCTTTTTCATTTTTTGTCCAATGACAGGATGTTTCTTAAAACCTAAAATTTAATCTTAAAAAGATTACAATTAAAATTGAAAGTTTAATTATCAAAAATCCCCCTCAACTGGTAGAAAAACCGCTCGATTAGCCTTAAATCTTCAGTCACGATTTCAGCAATACCCTGCATTTCTTGGGTAAATTCTATTTCTTTATTATAGGTTGTAATAAGCTTTTCCGGGAGTCTTGCCTGTATAGTATAGAAACCATCTTTATCAGGAGATAAGGAAATAGATTTTACGTTGCCCGTAAGCATACCAAACTCCTCTTCTGGATAGTTTTGAAGCCGAATCAACACCCTTTGGCCTACTTTGATTTTACCTGAATTTTGTAACGGGGTTTTAAGACGTGCCAAATAGTTGTTTTCACCGCTCGGGATTATTGTAAATAATAAGTCGCCAACATTCACTGTTTGATTTTCATTCCACGCTTCTATAAAGGATATTTTTCCATCCATATTGGAAATAAAAGCATACTGCAACTCCCAATTACGTATAGCCCTTTTAAGCTGGTTAAAAGATTGTAATACCCCTTTTAGCAAGACCAGTTCTTCATTGGCCCTGTTGATTTCTGTGCCCCGTGTATTTCTCTTGGCATTGCTGATATTTTCTTTTAATTGAGAGATGGAGACTTCCATATTTCGGTAATTCCTTTCTACTTGAAGATATTCCAGTTGTTTTAGTTCATATTCCTGGGATGCTATGACCCCTTTATCAAACAAAGTCTCATACCTGTCCAGTTCAGTTTTTTTAAAGTCAAGTTCACGTTTATTGATTTCTTTTTGGTTTTCCATCAATGCTACCCGGCTTCGCAGCTCACTTTCGGTTAGTTGATTGGCCAAAGCTTCGTTGCTAAAAGGCTGTAGTGTCCTGTTTAAATCATACTGGATATAGCTGTTTTGAAAAACAGCAAAATCAGTATCTAAATTCCCCAGGAATAGCATTGGCAATTCTTCCATTGGAAAATGAAAGGAATTTCCTTGTGGATAGGGCGGACAAAGTGAGCCACTTGCGGCGGATGAAAGTGAGCATAGCAAAGTAATTGCTAAAAATCGATTCATTTGATGTTAAAATTAGTGATTATTTTTCATTTTTTTACGCATAGATTCTCCTTTAATTTCTATTCTATGTGTATTGTGAACAAGACGGTCTAAAATGGCATCTGCTATTGTTTGTTCTCCTATTACTTCATGCCAGGCTTCAACGGGTAATTGAGAGGCGATAATAATACTATGTTCACCGTGCCTGTCTTCAATAATTTCCATAAGTGCGTGCCTGTTTATAGCATCCAAAGCTTTTAGACCGAAGTCATCTAAAATTAACAGATCTTGTTTTTCTAGCTTATTGATTTGTTTCAAATAAGAACCGTCAGCTTTTGATGTTTTAAGAATGGTAAATAGTTTATTGGCATTGTAATAAATCACCTTGTACCCTAAGGAACAAGCTTGATGGCCAATGGCTGATGCTATATAACTTTTACCAACTCCTGTGCTTCCGGTGATTAGTATGTTCTGTTTTTGCTTTATAAAGTCACAGTTAGCAAGACGTTGTATTTGATTTTTATCCAACCCTCTTGAGGCATCAAAGTCTATAGCTTCCATAACTGCATTGTACCTAAATCGAGCGGTTTTTGTTAATCGTTCTATCTTTCTGTTCTGTCGGTCATCCCATTCACTTTGAATAAGGTAGGCTACCAGTTCATCATTGGTATAGCTGATGCTCTGTGGTGATAAACTACTATCGAAGGCTCTATGCATTCCATATAGCCTTAGCTGTTTCATCTGTTCTAATGTTTGTGTATTCATCTTTTATTTATTTAAGTTTATTTGTAGTAATTACTGCCTCTAATGTTATCATGTATTGGGATGTCAGACTGATTTTCAATATCTTCATCTAAAGTATCCCAGCCGTTTTTAAGTATACGTTCTATCATATTATAATTGTAAGCTCCATAATCTAATGCGCGTTTGCAAGCATTATCCAACCGTATATTGCCCACTTTTTTAGCAAGATGTAATATGCCTAAACATGATTTATAGGATTGCTCCGGATGTTGCTTTTTTTCCAATATATTAATGATCAATGCCTTGCAATGACTGCCAATGTGTGCAGCCCAGGTAATGAATTTTTCGCTACTCCATTCGCTGATAAAGCGATGGTGTGAAGGCATGTGCTCCTTAATGGTGCTATATCCATATTTTTGTTTTTTCCTTGGATGTGCAGTAATTAGCTCTTGTTGATAGTAGACTTCTAAAGTGCTGTCTGAGTAAATTACTTTAACACGTTTACCTATATGCTGATAGGGTAAGCTATAGTAGTGCTTGTCTCTACTAAAGTATATATGGCTATTTTTGTGGACCGTAGCATTGGTATATCGCTTGATCTCATAGCGTTTCTCTGGCAATGGTTTAAGCTCATGTTTTTCAATCTCTTCAAATAAGGAATAGCGAGAATATTCACGACCTCTAAAAGACATATTATTATGCGATTGCAACTGTTCTAATATGGCTTTATTAAGTTCAGCCTTGGTGTGGAAAGTTTGGTTGCGCAGTGGCGCAAATACACGGGTGTATATAATACGCACAGCGTTTTCCACAATAGCCTTATCTCTTGGTCTGTAAGCCCTGGTTGGTAGTACTGCTGTTTCATAATACTCAGCAAAATCTACCAAAGTTTCATTTACTTTTGGTTCGTAACGACTACTTTTTGTGACTGCTGCCCTCAAGTTGTCAGGCACTAAAGCCTGTGGTACACCACCATAAAACCAAAGTGCGTTTTCTACGCAAGCAATAAAGTCTTCTTTCTTTTGGCTCTCGCAGGCTTCTACATAAGTGTATTGACTACTTCCTAATACACAGACAAAGACTTCTAAATCTTGTATCTCTCCAGTGTATCGGTCTACAATGGATAACTTCTTGCCTGTAAAATCTATAAAAAGTTTATCTCCAGCTTTATGTGTTAAGCGCATTACTGGGGAGATCTCTTTGACCCATTCCCTGTACCAATATCTAAATTGGGAAAGTTTGTAGCCATCTGGGTGTTTTGTATAGTACTCTTGCCAGAGAAGTTCTTTGGTAACGCCTGTTTTTCGTAGCTCTTTATCAAAATATGGAAAATACTTCTCTAAAGTTAAAAGTTGTCGGCTCTTGACTTTTTGGTCGGATTTAAAGAGCCTGTTTAGCTCTTCAAGTGTCATGGAAGTCACCTCGTAATTGGAAAGCTTATAACGCTTAAAAAATTCAATGTATTTGGTGACCGTGTTGCGTGATAAACCGGTGACAAGACTTATTTTTCGCTTACTAACACCTTCATTGTAGAGTTTGTAAATCTGTTTAATTTTTCGCATATCTATTTGTTTGTTTGCCATGATCTTTTTTTATGCAAAAAAGATCTAAAATACTTTACAAATAGAATCGATTATTAGTGGTTCACTTTCATCCGCTGTGGGTGGTTCACTTTCACCCGCCGCACTATGCTCACTTTAACCCGCTGTGGGTGGTATACTATGTCCGTTTTTTGCAGTTGTTTCAGGAATTGCATCCATAATTCGTTCACTCTTTCCTGAACTTACCGCATCACAAGTAAAAAATATCCTTATGGATTCGGGTTTAGAATTTGATATTTTGGTGAATACCAAAACCTCTAACGGTGAGATCGAACAAAAGCCGTTTAACGAATTGTCAAAATCAGGTAAAATTGTAAATCTATACAATGCCCTTCTTTTAGCGGAGGAATATTAAATTCTCTTTACATTTTTATTATTCTATCTATTTTTTGATAAATTTCTTTTACAACTTATTATAATCATCTCCCTAGGTTGCAAAACCCAGAGCCCTTATTCCATAGTCGTGTAAGCGGATATCTCGTCAATCAAACTCCAATCATAAATACATTTAAAAATTGAGCACTCGAAGACCTATAGTAATTAAAATCAAATCACACATTTTCTACAAAATCACACTCCAAAATCACACTCCAGACTAAAATGGAAAGAGAAGTTTCTCAAAATAAATGAAAATAAAAAAGCCAAAACGCTGGTAAATAGGCGTTTTGGCTTAGTACTCGAGGCGGGACTTGAACCCGCACGGGCAAATGCCCACAGGATTTTAAGTCCGGCGTGTCTACCAATTCCACCACTCGAGCGTGGAAAAAAAAATCCGCCATCGGCGGATAAATCCTGAGCGAAAAACGGGATTCGAACCCGCGACCTCCACCTTGGCAAGGTGGCGCTCTACCAACTGAGCTATTTTCGCGTTTCAATATTTTGTTTAGAACTTCACCAGCAATCTATTGCTAAGCAGGCGCAAATTTAAAACTTTTTTAGCAAACACAAAGGGTTTTCAAAAAAAAGTACAGTAAAAATTGATCTATTTTTTTAGCCGCATATTATCCTTTCTCACCAGCATTCTTTTGATTTCATTCAGCTTCATCAAAGCTTCCACAGGTGTGAGTGTATCAATGTCAAGATCAAGTATTTCCTCCCTGATTTCTTCCAGAAGCGGGTCATCCAGATTAAAAAAGCTAAGCTGTAAATCTTCTCTGGCTGCTTGTTTGATATTATCGGTTAAGGCTTCTGAAGAATGCGATTTTTCAAGTTTGCTCAACATTTTATTGGCACGTTGCAAAACTTGCTTGGGCATTCCGGCCATTTTGGCCACGTGTATTCCAAAACTGTGCGCCGAACCTCCGGGAGTCAATTTTCGTAAAAACAACACATTGTCTTTCAGTTCTTTTACCGAAACATTGTAGTTTTTTATACGGTGAAAGGTTTCAGCCATTTCGTTCAGCTCGTGATAGTGGGTGGCAAACAAGGTTTTGGGCCTGCCGGGATGCTCGTGCAGGTACTCACTTATTGCCCAGGCAATGGAGATTCCGTCATAAGTACTTGTGCCGCGGCCAATTTCGTCAAGCAACACCAGACTGCGGTCTGAAATATTGTTAAGTATACTTGCTGTTTCATTCATTTCCACCATAAAAGTTGATTCGCCCATCGAGATGTTGTCGCTGGCGCCCACACGGGTGAAAATGCGGTCCACACAACCCATGCGCACTGCCCTTGCCGGAACAAAACTACCTATCTGTGCCAGTAAAACAATAAGCGCCGTTTGACGTAAAATAGCCGATTTACCACTCATGTTGGGCCCGGTAATCATAATGATTTGCTGTTCGTCGCGATCAAGAAAAACATCGTTGGCGATATAAGGCTCATCGGGTGGTAATTGTTTTTCAATCACGGGGTGGCGACCGTCCTTAATGTCGATATCAAAACTGTCATCCAGCAAAGGCCGGGTATACTGGTTATCTATGGCAAGCTGGGCAAACGAACAGAGACAGTCCAGCTGGGCAATCAACAAGGCGTTTTGTTGTACCTGCCTGATATACTCTGCCATCCAAGTGAGCAGTTTAGAAAAGTATTCCTGCTCCAGTGTCAGGATTTTTTCCTCGGCACCCAGGATTTTATTTTCATATTCCTTGAGCTCTTCGGTAATGTAACGCTCGGCATTTACCAGGGTTTGCTTTCTTATCCAGTCATCGGGGACTTTGTCTTTGTGAGTGTTTCTCACTTCAATATAATACCCAAACACATTGTTTGAGGCAATTTTCAGTGAGGTGATGCCTGTACGTTTGGTTTCGCGTTCCAGCATATTGTCCAGATATTGCTTGCCTCCTTTGGAAATGGAACGCAATTCGTCCAGCGGTTCAGAAAACCCTTGGGCTATGGTGTTTCCTTTTAAAATATTAACGGGGGCCTCCTCATTGAGGGTTTCTTTTATTTTTTCGCGTAAGCGGTCACAGGAATGCAATTGCTCGCCTATCACTTTTAAAGCTTCATTCTCTGAATTTAAAGCGAGTGCCTTGATGGGCACAATGACTTCCAGTGAGTTTTTCAACTGGACGATTTCACGCGGACTCGCCTTGGCTGTTGCCACTTTGGAAATCAAGCGCTCCAAATCGCCAATTTGCTTAATGTTGTGCTGCATTTTTTGCAGTAGTGCCGTGTGGTCAATCAAAAAGCTCACCACCTCGTGACGCTCAATGATTTTTTCACTTTTTTTAAGCGGCAAAGCCAGCCAGCGTTTCAGCATCCGGCCACCCATGGCGGATATGGTTTTATCGATGACCTGCAGTAAGGTCACCGCATTTTGAGCATTGGAATGATAGAGTTCCAGATTTCGAATCGTAAAACGATCCATCCAGACATAGGCATCTTCGGCTATGCGTTGCAAATGACTGATGTGGTCGAGTTTGCTGTGTTGGGTTTCGCTCAGGTAATGCAACACCACTCCGGAAGCGATGATTCCGTTTTCGAGATGCTCCACGCCAAACCCTTTTAGTGACTTGGTTTTAAAATGTGTATTGAGTGCTTCAACAGCATAGTCTTCCTGAAAAACCCAATCGTCGAGATAAAAAAGGTGAAAATCATCACCAAACGCCTTGTGAAAATCTTTTTTCTTTTGCTTTTGGACCAGTAACTCACTGGGTTGAAAATTTTGAAGCAGTTTGTCGATATAGGCCTCATCCCCTTCAGAAGTTAAAAACTCACCGGTGGACATATCGAGAAATGCCACCCCTATAGCCTGTTTTCCAAAATGTAATGCGGCCAGGAAATTGTTACTCTTTGACTGGAGAATATCATCATTGAGTGCCACACCGGGTGTAACCAATTCTGTGACGCCTCGTTTCACTATGGTTTTGGTCTGCTTGGGATCTTCCAACTGGTCACAAATGGCGACCCGGCATCCGGCTTTAACCAATTTGGGCAAATAAGTGTTGAGTGAGTGATGTGGAAAACCGGCCAATTCGGTTTGATCGCCGCCGTTGTTTCTTGCTGTCAAGGTAATGTTTAAAATAGCCGCAGCACGCACGGCATCCTCTCCAAAAGTTTCATAAAAATCACCCACGCGAAACAACAGCAAAGCATCGGGATACTTAACCTTGATGGTGTTGTATTGCTTCATTAAGGGGGTTTCTTTCTTGGCCATTTTATAAAACTTTCTGTAACAGGCTAAAGTAAAAAATTGCTTCGGGTTTATGAAATTGCCACCTAATTTTTATGGGTAATTTATTAACAATGATTTACCTCTCCCCCCCAACCCCCTCTCCAAATGGAAAGGGGGCTTTTGAATATTTATAGTTATAAAAAGGATAAAAAAAACAATATTTTTGCAGTATGCAAAACCGAAAACTAAAAAACGAAGAACTACCCCGCTTAAGCGAAAGCGAATTTAAAAATGCCGCTAAAATTCCGTTGATTATTGTTTTGGACAATATCCGGAGCTTAAACAACATCGGTTCTGTATTTCGTACGGCAGATGCTTTTTTGATTGAAAAAATATACTTGTGCGGTATTACGGCACAGCCTCCTCACAAAGACATTCATAAAACAGCCTTAGGTGCCACTGAAACCGTTACCTGGGAATATGCAAAAAACACACTGGATGTTGTAAAAATGCTACAAGCTGAAAACACACAAGTGCTGGCCATTGAACAGGCTGAAAAGGCAGTTATGCTGGACGAATTTACCCCGCTGAAATCCAAAAAATATGCGGTGATTTTTGGCAACGAAGTGAAAGGAGTTGCTCAGGATGTGGTGAATGCGGCAGACGGGGTGATTGAAATCCCGCAGCTGGGCACCAAACACTCCCTGAATATAGCCGTGAGTGCCGGTGTGGTGGTGTGGGATTTGTTTTCGAAAATCAAAAAACTTACTCAGCACTAATCTGTCTTAAAATCTCCAGATAGTCTTTTCGGTTTTTGACAAAATCAAGTTCGGTGATGTCGATGATTTTGATTTGGTTTTGCGGCTGCGACTTGATAAAATCGAGGTAGCCTTTTTGGATGGACTCCAGATAGTCAACTGAAATATTCTGCTCATAGTCACGGCCGCGTTTTTGGATGTTTTCAATCAGTTTTTCGGAAGATTGAAATAAAAACACATACAACTCCGGGCGTTTGATGTCTTTATACATCAGCTCAAACAAGCGGCGGTAGAGCTTGTATTCTTCTTCCTGCAAAGTGACTTTAGCAAAAATGAGCGATTTGTAGATGTCATAATCGGCCACGATAAAGTCTTTAAATAAGTCCAACTGCCCCAGGTCGTCGTGCACCTGCTGATACCGATCAGCCAGAAACGACATTTCCAATGGAAAAGCATAGCGGCTTTTGTCTTTATAAAACTTGGGCAAAAAAGGATTGTCTGCAAACCGCTCCAGCACCAGTTTGGCATTAAAATCGTTTGAAATGTTTTCTGCCAGTGTGGTTTTTCCTGCACCTATGTTTCCTTCAATGGCTACATAGTTGAACCGAGCTAATTCAAAACCGGAAATGGGATTTTTCAACCAACGCTGTATTTTTTGTATGCTTGTTTCATCTGTACATTCCTGAAGCAACTGCAAGCTTGTTTTTTTTAGGGAAGGATGGAGAAAATCCGGCGCAATATCATTTAAAGGTTGTAAAACAAAACGCCTATCCTGCAAATGCGGATGCGGCACCTGCAGCTCTTTTGAAGAGTAAACTTTATCATCAAAAAACAGAATATCTATATCGATAATTCTGGATTCATAAGCATTGGATTGCTTTCGGTTTCTGCCGAGTTTTTTTTCAATGGAAAGAATTTTTTCAAGCACCGTTTCAATATTCAGGGAAGTTTGAACCAGCAAAACGGTGTTTAAAAAAGAGTCTGCCTCAAAACCCCAGGAAGCAGTTTCATAAACAGGCCCCATTTTTTCAATAGTTCCTATTTCTTCAAAAACAGCATCAACGGCCTGTTGCAAATGCGCAAATTTATCGCCCATATTGCTGCCCAATGAAATATAAAGTTGATGTACCTCCATAGAGTCATGTTCTATTTTTAAAAATAGTGAATACAAATTAAGAAAAACTAAATCAGTTCTGCTAAATTTGTTATTCACACCTCCACTATTGAAAGAGAAAGATTTTAAGGCGGCTTATCATATCTACCTGATACTCGGGGCGTTGTTTATCTGCTCATTGGTGGTTTCTAATTTGATTTTTCAAAAATTTTTCAGCTGGGATTTTTTTGGGATTTATTCATTTGAGATTTCGGTGGGTATCCTGCCTTATCCCATCACTTTTTTGATTACTGATATTGTATCTGAAGTGTATGGAAAACGTAAAGCCAACCAACTGGTTACTGCCGGAATTTTTGCTTCATTTTTCTCACTGTTGATTGTCCTGGCGGCAGATTTTGTTCCTGCAACCGAGTGGTCGCCCATAGACGATGCACTTTTTACCCGAGTTTTTGGAGCAACGGGCATTGCGGTTTTTGCCTCAATGATGGCTTATCTATTTGCACAATATATTGATATTCAATTGTATCACTTTTGGAAAAAGCTTACAAAAGGCAAAATGCTTTGGCTGCGCAACAACTTTTCGACGTTTACTTCACAGTTTATAGACACCTTTGTCGTGTTGGTGCTTTTATGCACTTTCGGAAAAATTGATTGGGCTGTGTTTGGCACCTTACTACTCAGCGGATTTCTGTTCAAAGTTATCGTTGCTGCACTTGACACACCGCTGCTTTATTTGGGTACTTACCTCCTAAGGAGGCGGTTTAACCTGAAATTTGGTGAAGAATTGAAAATTCCATAGAAATAGCGGGAATAGATATTCAAAATAAATATGTACCTTTGCCACCGGAAACAGCTGCTAACATTTAGAGCCATTCGGCTTGAAGATAATCACTTATCAGTTTTTACTATAATGCCCGGTAAAACAGCGATGTTTTATCATTAAAAATCATTTTAAAATAATTACTATGTTAAAAATAAAAGTACAAGAAGGTGAAAGTATTGAACGCGCATTGAAGCGTATGAAAAACAAGTTCAGAAACACCAAAGTGCTTCAGAAGCTTCGTGAAAACCAACATTTCACAAAAAAATCCGTTAAAAGAAGAAGAGAGGTACAAAAAGCTTCTTACATCCAAGATTTAAGGGATAAGGAGAACAATTAAAAACTTATCATTATGCACTCGTTTAAGATTTATAACAATAATATTAAACCCGATGCAAGTGAAAAACAAGAGCTTGTAGATTTTTTATACAATCATCTTGGGGAGTATGGCGATGCAAAAGAGCATATTCTCAATTGTTTGGAATTTGCCACGATGGAAAACCTTTCTGCTGCCGGCGGATTTGTGCTGGCTGTTTATGAGAAAAAAGACCTCCTGGGCGTCACTATTATCAACAAAACCGGCATGTCCGGTTATATTCCCGAAAACATTCTGGTTTATATCGCTGTACACGAAAAAACACGTGGTAAAGGCATCGGTAAAGCGTTGATGGAAAAAGCCATCGACCTGGCTGAAGGTGATATCGCACTTCATGTTGAACCTGATAATCCCGCAAAAAGACTTTACGAAAAGCTTGGATTTACCAACAAATACCTTGAAATGCGGCTAAGTCGCTTGTAGCTTTTGAGCACAAAGCAACTTCATCGCCAGAGGGCTGTGAAGCGTAAAGCATCTAAAAAAATAGGTTATGCCTTTTTTAGACATTCTTGTATTTAGCATTTATCTGATACTCGTTCTGGGAATTGGATTCTATTTCTATCGGAAAAACAAAAATACCAATGATTATTATGTGGGCGGAAGGAATATGAAAAGCCTGCATGTGGGGCTTTCTGTAGTTGCTACTGATGTGGGCGGTGGGTTTTCAATTGGACTGGGCGGACTTGGTTTTATAATGGGGCTTTCAGGCTCGTGGATGTTGTTTACCGGTTTGATTGGTGCCTGGTTGAGTGCTGTGTTTCTAATCCCTAAGGTCATTCATAAAGGACATAAATTTAGGTTTTTGACATTCCCGCAAATGCTCAGGGAAAACTATGGTGTTACCGTTGCACTCGTTGCTGGCATTATATCCTTTATCGGGTATCTTGGATTTACTTCTTCACAATTATTGGCCGGAGCAAAACTTGCCATCGGCACATTCCCGGAACTGGATCTATTACACGCTTTATATATAATGGGGGCCGTTGCTGTGATTTATACTGTTTTCGGCGGAATCAAAGCCGTGATTTATACAGATACTTTTCAATGGGCCATCCTGATGATTGGGCTAATTTTCGTAGGAATCCCCATCGCCTATTACAAATTGGGTGGTTGGGAAGCTGTTCAAGTTGCTTTACCTCCTGAGTTCTTTTCACTCACCAACCTCAGCTGGGTGCAATTTGCCAACTGGTTTATTACCATAGTGCCCATCTGGTTTGTGGGCATGACACTGTATCAGCGCATCTATGCCTGCAAAGACGAGAAAACAGCTAAAAAAGCCTGGTACATCGCCGGTTTGTTTGAATGGCCCCTGATGGCTTTTATGGGAATTGCATTGGGTCTCTTAGCAAGAGTTGGGGCTGAACAAGGCTTATTTATAGCTTATGGTTTTACCGAAGTAGCTTTAATGGATCCTGAAATTGGCCTGCCATTACTTTTGAGAACCATGCTTCCCGCCGGACTAATGGGCTTAATGATGGCTGCCTATTTTTCAGCAATTATGTCAACCGCAGATAGTTGCCTGCTGGCTTCATCGGGTAATTTTGTGACTGACATTCTGGGTTTAAAAGAAAACAATCCCAGAGCGATATTGATTTCGCAAATTATCACCTTTGTCATAGGGTTTACTGCAGTACTCATAGCGAGCTTTATGACCAGTGTTCTTGACTTAATGTTATTGTCTTATGCCTTTATGGTTTCGGGTTTACTTGTTCCGGTACTTGGCATGCTTTGGTCAAAAAAGAAAAAACCACTGGCTGCTTTATTGGCCATGCTTTTTGGTGGATTTACAACTTTGATTTTGACGTTTTTAGAGATTGAAATCCCATTTGGATTTGACCCCATTCTTATAGGCGTTTTAATTTCCCTATTTTTGTATTTGATTGTAAACGAATAGACCTCCCCGGGTCATAACTCAAAAACTATGGCATTTGTCACTTTAAGCAAATCATCTTTAAAACACAACTACCGGTATCTTCAAAAGTTGTTTGGCGAAAACAACATTGAGTGGGCGCCGGTGTTAAAAATGCTTTGCGGAAACGAAAAATACCTGGAATACCTTCTCACCTTGGGCCCGGAACAGGTGTGTGATGCCCGTTTGGGAAACCTGAAAACCATTAAAAAGTTAGCGTCTCACAAAGAAACCATTTATATAAAACCCCCGGCAAAAAAAATCATACCCGATATCGTCAAATATGCCGATGTAAGTTTTAATACCGAGTACATTACCATCAAATGGCTTTCTAAAGAAGCCGTAAAACAAAACATTATTCACCGGGTGATTATAATGATTGAACTGGGCGACCTGCGAGAAGGTATCATGGGTGAACACCTTATTGATTTTTACAGAAAAGTGTTCAAGCTACCCAATATAGAAGTGGTGGGCATTGGCTCTAACCTCAACTGCTTGAGCGGTGTGATGCCAAGTAAAGACAAACTCATTCAGTTGAGTTTATATGAGCAATTGATTGAAGCCAAGTTTGGAAAGAAAATCATAGGTGTTTCCGGAGGTTCATCGGTGATGGTGCCTCTGCTGATGAAAGGCATGATCCCCAAGGGAGTCAACCATTTTCGCATTGGCGAAACATTATTTTTTGGTATAGACCTGTTTGAAAACAAAACCATTGAAGGTATGCAGGACGATGTGTTTTTGCTCCATTCAGAAATTATTGAAATTACCGAGAAGCCCGCTATGCCTTACGGCGAAATGGAGATAAACCCTTCCGGTGAAACTTTTGAAATTGACGAAAATGAATACGGAAAATTGCAAAAACGCGCCATACTCGATATTGGCTTGCTGGATATTTCCAAAATTGACTATCTGTTTCCTTTTGACAGTGATTTAAAATTTATTGGTGCCAGTTCAGATATGTTGGTGCTGGATGTCACAGACACTCAAAAGGAATATAAGGTTGGCGATGTAGTGCCTTTTAAAATGAGTTATATGGGTGCATTGGGCGTGATGAACTCCAACTATATTGAGAAGCGATTGATTGATTAGGACTCATTTAGGCTGGGAGATTTACTTTCTTTTTTCTCAACAAAAGTTCCCAGATAAGTACAATAAAAATACCTATTGTATACATTAAAATATCCATCCAATCAAAAGTACTTCCCAAAACTACGCTCAACAGTATGTTTTGTGAAAGTCCCAATCGACCCACAAAATCAAAATACTGGAGTATTTCTATACTGTAGGCAAACAACAATACCCCAAAAGCAAGTGGAGCCACCGAAACTTTGAATATGGAGCGCAGAAAACAATAGATGAGTATGACTACCAGTAAATCGCCTAAATAATGCCTGATAAACCCATCCGGAATATACAATGCTATAGCGATTTCTATCACCAAAAGCAACATAGCAAGTAAAAAATAAGTGCTATTGAATTTAAACATATTATAAATTAACCCGTTGTGCATTATGATTTAAAAGAAAAAAGTTGTTCATTTCACTGATAATCAGTAACTTGTTTTAGCTATAAA
>ERZ869909.610-NODE-610-length-38343-cov-5.011342_pt1 | contig 38343 bp, 32 predicted proteins | sample MGYA00520892_ERZ869909 | MGnify/ENA primary metagenome ERZ869909 (study PRJEB32215, sample SAMEA104723947) | bioreactor metagenome | biome: bioreactor; feature: anaerobic bioreactor; material: water | place: China | collected 2015-03-12 ...
TTTTTTTATGAATTTACTGATGGTGATCTTAAAAGAATTCAACAAATTATCAATGAGCTAAGGGATCAGATAGTCGAATCAGATTTGTTTGAAGAAGATCATCGGAGGCGTTTGCTGAGGAGATTGGAAGCCCTGCAATCGGAAATTCATAAAAAAATGAGTGATGTTGACCGAATTTGGGGGCTTGTAGGTGACGCTGGTATTGCAATCGGTAAATTTGGAAAGGATTCTAAACCTTTTGTAGATCGAATATTGGAATTATCCCAGATCGCATGGAAGACTCAAGCAAGAGCAGAGGAACTTCCGTCTAGTTGTGTAAACCCACTTATTGAAAGCAGTGACAACGACTAATAATATATTATAACTAATGAATTTTATGATTTTTAGGGGCAGAACAAAATTAAGCTAAACTTACATAATTGGCTCATAACCGCCGTTTAAATCTGCCGCGACGATATTAAACAAACATCGCCGCGGGTATGCCAAACCGCTTGGATAAGGCGCGGATATGGCCCAGTGTTAGTGAGCGTTTGCCGCTAAGTATTTGCGACACCAGCGATTTACCGCCTATCTCATTTTGAAAATCACTTTGGGTAAGGCCGTGTTGATCTATCAGCAGCCGAAGCATGGCTACGCCTGGGTCCAGCGCCTCTATCCGCTGATTAAACGTCTTAAAACGCTCTGCGGTTTCTTCGTACTCTTGCAGGACCGGAAACAGCAAATCAATCAACACATGATTCGCATCGTAGTCTTCAACCAGTTCATCCATTAAGGCCAGCAGTTCATCGTATTGCTGATCAGAATCAATCCCTTGCACCCATGGCATAGCCTGAGTAATTTGCTGCGCTAAGGATTTCATCGCCTGAACATCTAACATGCTCTGCTCCTTCATTCATGCTTTAGTTTCGGTACTGTGCCGTAATTGCGCAAGGTTTACAAATCGTAAACCACAATTAATCCAAAGCTACAGTCTTAATCTGCGCATACACCAACTACCCAAGCTGCAACCCCAACCGTTCCACCGATTGTTTGGTGCATCTTTTGGATGACTGTCCCACCTTTGTTTTTGTTCGGATCGGTTAACCTGGCAGTCAGAGCCTACCAGTTCAGCCATCATGCTTGTCAAGATCTGAAAAGTCCTATAGGTTAAGGACTTAGTGTTGAGTAAACGTCACAAAAGAATTTGATGAATCAAATAGTCAGAGTAAAGCCTTGATCCTTGGGTTTTGACCCCTTTGGTTTGAATACGCAGTTATTCGCCAAAGCGTTGCTAACTAACGCCCTTAAACTCCAAATGAACCCAATAAAGTCTCAAATATGCTGTAAAGTTACTATTGCCGCTTGATGGAGTGAAGTATTGGTGATTAAATAGTAAATATAATTCTTTCAAAACATCAGGTAGGCTCTTCTATATGCATCAACAGCATCCCTATAGATCCCATGCCGAGTTGGAAACTGCTTTTAAAGAGAACCAACACGATATATACGTACAAAACAGCCGCGAGCTAATTGAGCTGTGGGTGGCCGAGCAAAAAAGCAAAGGTAAGAGTCCACAGCAAATTGAGGCTGCTTTTGAGCAGATAACGGGCAATGAACTTACGGATGCAATTGAGCAAGCCGGTCGCGCATTCGGTTCGAATATGATTTCTGCTGCCGTAGATAGCAAAATGTTAGTAGCGCTGGCGGCGGAGATGAAACGTTCAGGCAGTATACTTGGCCGTTACTACATTGATACTCGCGGTGGTAAACAGTACGTTATTTTCAAAGGAAGGCCTGGACTACGGAAAACACTTACAGGCACCCGCTATTTAGCAACAAATACGAAAGTAATGAAAATTGGTGTTGGTGGCCAGGCACTACGCGCTTCTGCCAAAGGCGGTTTTATTGTTTCAGTCATTTTCTCTGTTTCTCTCAATTCTATCGATTGGGTCCTAAAAGATGAATTTCGTTGGACCAACTGGATAGCTAACGTCAGCACAGATATCGTGAAGGTGATTATCTCTGGTGCTGCTGGCTATGCAGCAGGGATGTATTTTGCAGGCACCGCTGCCACTATTGCTATTCTCCCACTTGGCGCCGCAATTGTTGCCGGTATAGTTGTTGCTGGTGCTTTATATGTTTTGGATAATCACTTCGGTATAACCAAAGCGATCATTGAACACTTAGAGCGTACGGAAAGAAATGTAAAAAACGAAATACTGGATGGTTTTTACTACATCGTTCAGTCAACAGGTCATGCCGTACGCCGACAATTGGAATCGCATGTTCGTAGCCAAATCTCTGTTTTACTTCGCAGGCTTAATGGTTTTACGGCAATACGATGAATCAACACTCTAAACTGAAAGATTTTCTTGCCCTGGTGTTCTTCAGCTTGTTGTTGGTCATAGGCTGCTGGACATTACTTTACTCACTGCAAGTTCAACTCACTGAAATATCCAGTGATAAACCACTTATAGTTCTGAGTAGTTTTCATGGCTATATCCCCGGTACACTGGTAGCGCTTTTATTTATGCTTAGCTATGCAGCTAGGCGTTTGTGGTGCGGTATACGGCAACAGCCACTACCATCGGATCATGGTAAAGTGACTGCGATAGGTGTTATAGCTGGATTAGTCTTGGTATTTGTCGGGAATTTTGTTTTAAATGCCTACTGGAACCAGTCAGCAGAGCAGGCAGGCTATCAGGCTTGCCCTACGCTCACGTTATTAACCAACAGAGTGACCATGACGGCATGGAGTAAAGACGAAGCCTGGTGTTTTGATGCTGATGCACGGCGGATAATAGTGCGCGGTACGACAGATGAAACGGAACAGCTGTCACAACTCCTGAATAGAAAACGAAATCAGACACCGTAATAATTTTACAAGATACCGCTCTTCTGGCCGCATTAGCGGCCAGTCTGTTGTTCCATCAACAAGATAGTCTGCTTTCTCTGCTCTCATGCTTGCTAAGGACTGAAAAGTCCTTTAGGTTAAAGACTTACTGGCGCGCAAAACGGCAAAAAGACAAGCACCAATACTTAAATGGCAGCTTAAAGTTGCGAGAGTAAAGCAAGTAGCTGCTTTATTTTGATCTGACCCCGATTTTCAAGGCGGGCTTTCTGATTTCGCGGGGAATTCAAGTTTTAACTCTGTTGGCATTGGCCCACTAGATACTTTGATTGGAGTAACTGACACCGGATTATATTATGGTAATGCCGCATTAGGTGCGGGTGCATCATTTAGTTCAGGAAGAAGTTCGACGTCAGTTCTAAGTATTCGTAGGCTGCGGCTATACAGGTCAGATTGCGACAGCTGGGTCTGCTAGGAGTAAACAATGGTTCAGAATGTGTTGGGCATTATAGCAATAATTACAGCGATGTTTGTGTTTATTGCAGCTGCGGGATTTTTTTTGCGGTTCATTACTGATTTATGGATACATAAAAAGCTTAATGCTGAGGCATTGGTTAAAAGTGCGCTGTGTATGGCCGTTGCGGTTTTGATCTTTTTGTTGATATTAAACAATCCTGATTGGGTTAACTTTGAAGTTGTAAGAGTTGAGTAGAGGGGGCCGTTGATATCGTTGTCCCGTTCATACCGTTCGCATAGCTATGGCGGGATTAAGTGCTCAAATTTTGCTTTATTTTTAAGCAAACCTTGGCCGCCAGCAGTAAAAAATAGGTAGCTTTAGCCCAATCACAATCAAGGGATAATCAAGGGGCCGGAGTTGATGAAAAGACTATATAAAGCCTGTAGTGTTAAGAATGGTGGTGCTTCAACTACTCTGACCCCTTGATCCGACCCCTTGATCCGGAACCTGACGGACGGACAAGCCAGCATGCAACCGTAGTCTGAGGATTTCACGAAGTTTACGCATTGATGTTCTCTGTCTGGTCATAACCGTATCCATCTGAAAATGAATAGGTTATCAGTGATAACAATCAACGCGGGAAAGGGATTCTGGAATTATGTGAACACTGATTCTGGAAATCGGGCAAAAGTGTTCACTTTGCGCCAGAATAGGTGTTCACATTAAATCAGAATGGGTGTTCACTTAAAACCAGAACAGGTGTTCACTTTGGGCCAGAATACGCAGCCCAGCCTTGTGTTTAATTATCGGATTGTTAGTATGCAGCATGAGAGTTACCTTTTGTTTTTGATTACGGATTCGACACCCATATCAAAACTGGTAACTCTCATCTTTTCAAGTAGATGTGTCAGATCAAGTCGGGACTAATACAAAATAGTCAAAGTCAAGACTTGACCCCTGAACCTCTTAGTTGCAAAGCACCTGTACCTGAAAAGTAACTAGGTTAAGATCTTTAAGTTGGAGCAATAATTTATGGGAATCCCTCAGTATTTAACCCCGAACTTAAAGATTTGTAGTTTTATTCGAATCTCTGTTCACGCTCAGCATGTCTGAGATTTTCACGTTCTCTGGTTTCACGAATTGTTTGTTCAAGAATGGCCATTTTTGATTTTGCGAACACTCTTATCTCGGGTACTGTATGTTCGCTAAGTTTTGCAAAAGCTTTTGAGCGTGTTTCGATAATGTCTGCTTGCGAGCCTGACCAAGTATTTGGGCAAGTATCTTCGTATATCTCATTTGCAATCGAAAGCTTGTCATGTGCTGCGTCTAGAATGGCAAGCGCGTGTTCAGTCAAGATCACAGATTGCGGATTCTCACCTATTGCAGGCTCTTTAGGTAAAGGTTTATAGGCAGAAATAAACTTAGCGACTGTTTGGATACGTGACTCATTATGGTTACACCATCTGAGTAAACGCTCGGTTGGTATATCATTAAGGTAAGACACGTGCCTTGTAAAGCTATCCCTAAATAAGCGAGATGCCAAGTAGTCTTGTCTATCTGCACCGTTAAATACACGATTTAAAACAAGCTCAGGGAAGTTATTAACCAAGGATGAGATTATTTTGGTAACATCTGGCCTAAAAAGGCGATAGTCAGAAAGCCCCTCGCAGAGACAATCAATAATCTCAACAATATCATTCTGTGGCGATGCTTTAGATAGACATTGTTCAACAATTCGATCCAAGCTAGATTTGTGATAGTCACTAATGCCATCTCTATCTAATGACAGTAAGCTGCAAATAGTTGTACGGCCAAACTTTTTGAGACATTCTTGTGGTACATAAGTGCTATTTTTGTCAGGGTAAAATCGCATACCAAGTATCTGAATTACTGAAAATATCCCATTATCTAGCTTGATAATAGCACTCAGAATTGCAGTCAAATCCCTGTCTGTTAGCGCTTCATGGATACGGCCTGAACGTATGCGTTCAAATCGGCACGCGTCAAGCGAACCAGAATTAGCAACTTCAAGCAGTTTATTTGCTCCCCATTGGTCTATCGGTGTGGTACTAAGCAAGTAGACAAAGTGCTGCTGTAACTCTGGAATCACTAATGTTTGGGCTTGTAGTTGTTTCGCCTGCTCAGGATCTTCTGTATAAACAGCTTTGATAAAGCCAGCAAATAACTCTGGATAAACTACCGTTAGCTTTTGTTTCAGCATCAGCGAGACAAGATAGTTAAATGCTTCTGTCTTGTCTTGACTTCCTTGTGCTAGCCCTTTACCAAACAACCAAATTGAATCTGTATTTACGCTCCAAAGCTTTGGTGCCAAAAATTCCAAGGTGTCTGGTTGAGTTGCGACAATCTCACCTAACTTGGTGATTTTTTCACTGATAACTTCATACCTTTCTGAGTAGCTTTTGTCACCGTGTTCGGTAAGAGCATGAGTGTTTGAGAAAATATAGTTTTCTAACTCTTCAATAAAATTGGATGGAGCTAATTCTTTTTCAAGGTTTTGCAACAAGCTGAGTAGCTCTGGCGCATGGTTTTTCCCGTCATAGTGCAGTGTAAGTTTTACTGAATGCCACATCTCTGGCCAATGCTCTATCGCAGTTTGTTGCCTGATGAGACTCGCAAGAGTTTCTGAGCAATCAGCTCTAGACCAAAGGCCACGAAAATATTTGGATAGAATACTACGACTGTGATTTCTGATGCTTTCTTCATTAGACTCAAGGCAAGGTTTTAATACTTCAATAAATCCCTCATACCAAAATTTCACGTCTGAGTTTGTTTGCGGCTGCCATCCCCAATTTCGTGTACGCGCACCAAAACTGAAGGCTGCCGATGACGACCAATGAGCTGTCTGAAAAGCATAGTGGAATAGCTTTTCAGCTATTTCCTGATGCTTACGATTCTCGCTATAGTAAAGACGTCTTAGAAAATTCTGCCTACGCTCGGGTGTTGCCTGTGTGCCTGAAAGATGTAATGAAAATAAGTGTCCAAGCTTGGCACTTATACTGTCATAATTTTCATCTTTATTCTCTGTTTCAGCGAATTTGACTAACACGGCTGCTGCTCTATCAAACATGTTGTCGTCATATGCCAGTTGGCAAAGTAAACTGACAACTGTTGAGAAATAGGTGTTCTCTCTTGAAGCAAACTTTTTGTCTTCACAGGCTTTTTCAATTGCAGAAAGAGCAGTGGCAGGAAGCACAGGAGCAATATAACTTAGTATGGCGAGACATTCCGGATTGCAGGTTACGATGTTATGCAGCGGTGCGCCGGGTTTTAGCCAGCTGTTTGCAAGATCTCTAGCTGCCTGGCAGTCATGTAAATAACCAAGTCTATGAGCACATGATTTAAGCAATCGAATATTTTCAGGCTTGAACAGCTCTGTATTTATTGCATCTGATGCAATATTTTCCAGCGCCCTGCTCGCCAAGCGATTTGCTAATGCATGTGGTAAAACTGCTCGCCAGTTACCTCGCTGCTGAACGAGCTGGCGGCGGAGCAATTCGGCTTGATCTCGGTTCAGTGAATTCCGTTTAACATCTCCGATGTTTGCTAACGCGCTAAGTTCGTCGTTAAATTCCTTCGCTGACACATTAAATGAATAAACCAGAGACAGAATTTCAGCATTGTGTAGCAAGCATTCAGAGTGCTCTTTCCTCTGACTAAACAGTCGTTTGAAAAGTGCATCATCAGAAAACTTAGTGAGTGTTTCATCTGCATCAACTCGGCTAGCCAATGCTATAGCTATGCGCGCGTTGCCACCGGAAAACTCAGCTATTTTGTTAGCGTTTAGTTGACCTAGTTCAGGGAAGCGTCTTTGAATAAGTGCAGAAACAGTCTCTTCGCTTGCGGGCTCTAGATGAATTACACCAGTCTCTTCCGGCTTATCGTCAGAAATATCATATTCAATCGTCAATAGGCTTAATTTTGTTTTGCTCTCTGATAGCTGCTTTTGCAACTGCCTATGCATGTCGGGATTGCAGTTATCCAGTACTAAAATGGCTGCATAATCATTGGCGATTAAATAGGTCAGTAGTTCTGCAGCAGATGGCTTTAAGTTTTCGCCTAAGTCGGCATAAATTACGTCGGTTGATGATAAAGCACTTTCACCGGTTTCGGCTTCAAATAACGCTTGGGCAAACCGTGTTTTGCCAACACCTGACAATCCGGTAATTCTCACTGCACTGCTGGGATTACGTAATTTATTTCTGGCCAGCTCTATTCCGTTAATAAGTGCCACTGCGCTTTTATCTGAAGAGTTTAGATCTCTGACACAGGGATGGTCGTCGAGCAGTAATTCATCCGCTTTGTTAGCGGGTACTGATGTCCAACGTTCAAAGGGTCTCCAACCGGATAGAGGTTTGCCGAGTTTTATTCTGGCCCAAAGTGCAACGCCTGGATACTGTCTCAACCAGTTAGAAAGCCGGTCACTGCAATAAAAATCAAGTTTAAGGTTTTCCTTATTCGGCAGATCAGCAATCGCTGATATCATGCCTGACATACGATCGGAAAGCATTTTGTCTGAGCAACTATCTTTGCCGCTGACGACAATGTAGGCACCGTTGTTGTCTGCCAGATGGGATATTATTTTTTTCACACTGCCGCGCTCCAGCATCTCTTTAGCGCAGGCGGCTTTATTCATACGATTTTTCTTTACTTGAATTCCGGTGTGTTTACGGGGAACAAAGCTTGGTGACGGTAATGAGGGGACACCTTGCACATAAACATCAAGACCACCGTCGGGGGCTTCTTGTGCTCCGCCCCATTTTATATGGACTGGCGATATTCCTTGCTGACTTAATTCAGCTTCACAAAGACGAGCGACTAACTCTCTTAAGTCACCGTCGTTTAAGTTTGAAATATCTGCTGGTGTGAGTTCAAAAAATATCATTGATCCCTCAATTGATTCTTCGTCAATTCTTTAGAAACTGGAGTGGAATTTATAACAAAATATCAGGCTTTAACTGGTGTGGCTATTAATTAGCTTGGACTCGGTCTCAAGCTGCCATTAATCCAAAGCCACAGCCTTAATCTGCGCATAAACCAACTGACCAAGCTGCAATCCCAACCGCTCAACCGATTGCTTAGTCAATAGAGCTTGCAGTGGTTGGCCAGCCAAATCCAGCTGTACCAGGGTTTCAGCCGGGTGGGGGGCTAGGTTAAAGCCGGTGATGCGAACCTGCAGCTGGTTGCTGACTGAGCTGTCGGTGAGTGGTTGTAGGCTAAGCGCGACATCGCGTGCTTGAATGCGTAGGCGGTATGTAGCCGGGGTGGCGGCGTCTGTTTCTTCGATTGTGCTATGCAGCGGCGCTGGGAGTTGCAGCTGCTGCTCGCCAATTGTAAGTTGCAACAAATGGCCCTGGCAACCGCTGCTAGTGGCGTAGAGCAGCGACATAGCGCCGCTGGCAGCGAGCTCTGGCTGCAGAAGTTGCTGCGGCAGTGGGCCCTGGCTGTGGATGCGGCCGTCTTGCATCAGCACCAGTTGATCAGCCAGTTTCACCACCTCGTCCAGCTGATGGCTGACCAGCAGCATCGGGATACCGCTTTGGCGGGCAATACGCTGCAAAAATGGTTGGATCTCATTGCGGCTTTGCTGGTCCAAGGACGCCAGTGGTTCATCCAGTAGCAGCAGTTGCGGTTGGCTAAGCAGGGCGCGGCCAAGTGCGACCCGCTGGCGCTGGCCGCCGGATAACTGCTCTGGTTTTTGGGGCAGCAAAGCGGCTAATTCCAGCCATTCAATCACCTGTGCTGGCTGCAGATGGCGCGGACTGGTTTTGCTAAGCCGATGGTAGCCATACAGCAGATTCTGCTTGACCGATAAATGCGGCAACAGGCTGCTTTCCTGAAATACCATACCAATGCGGCGCTGATGCACCGGCACAAAGTGCTTGCCGTGCTGCCAGGGCGTCTCGCCAAAATGAATTTGAGCTGCTGGGTGGCGATCCAGCCCGGCAATGGCGCGCAGCAGGCTGGTTTTGCCGCAGCCGGAGCGACCAAACAGGGCGGTAATGCCGTTTAGTGGCAGGGTGTCGTTCAGCTGCAGGCAGAAATCACCGCGCTTAAGTGTACAGACTATGCTGAGCTCGCTTGCTGCTGTCGGCTGTTTTGGCCTGCTTGTGGTGCTGCTCCTGCTGGCAGCTCTGAGCAAAGCCAAAGGCCTGCTCAGTTTATGCCACCAGCAAAGTTTGTCGCCTGCGTCTGGCGTGAAATGGGTGCTGTCTGTCATGTCAGCTGCCCCCGGTCAAAGCGTTTGTTCAGGCCATAGACAATAAAGAGCACCACAAAAGCAGCAATCAGCAAGCCGAGTGACAACTGATGCGCCTGGCTGTAGTTCATCGCTTCGGTGTGATCATAGATGAGCACCGACAGCACCTGGGTTTCGCCCGGGATGCTACCGCCCAGCATTAAAATCACGCCAAATTCGCCCAGGGTATGGGCAAAGGTCAGGGTAGCGGCGACGATAAAACCACCCCGGCACAGCGGCAATACCACACTAAACAGCTGGTCCAGCTTGCCTGCGCCCAGGGTTTGCGCCACTTCCAGCGGCCTTGGCCCCATGCGGCGAAAACTTTCTAACAGTGGCTGCACGGTAAAGGGCAGCGAGTAAATCACCGAGCCAATTAAAATACCGCTAAAACTAAAAGCCAGATGATGAAAACCCAGCTGCTCCAGGGTGCCACCGACAGCACCGTGCGGCCCGAGTAACAGCAATAAATAAAAGCCCAGCACAGTTGGCGGTAGCACCAGTGGCAGGGCGACTACCGCCTGAATGGCGGTGCGCACCCGGCTTTGCCCTTGCGCCAGCCACCAGGCCAGTGGGGTGCCGAGCAGCAGCAAAATCAGCGTGGTGTACAGACACAGCTTGAGCGTCAGTTGAATGGCTTGCCAGTCTTGTGCTGTTAGCTCAATCATCGGCTTTGCTCCAGCTGAGCAAGCTCCGCATCGGGTAACTCAAAGCCATAATGCTGCATAATGGCGCGAACCTCATCGCGGGCCATAAAGGCACTGAACTGATGGGCGCTTGGCTTGTTGGCACCATGGCGGGTAATCACAAAAGCCTGGGTCAGCGGCTGATGCAGCTCCGCCGGGATCAGCTGATAGCCGTGGCGGGAAAGCTCGGGAAAGCGGGCCAGTGACAGCGCAATAATGGCCACTTCTGCCGCGCCGCTTTGCGCCATCTGTGCGGTTTGGGCGATGTTTTCGCCATAGACCAGTTTAGCTTCCAGCGCTTGCCACAGGCCTAGCGCCTGCAGCGCTTCTTTGGCGCGCAAGCCATAGGGCGCATGGGCTGGCTGGGCAATGGCCAGCCGGCGAAAGTGAAGGCTGGTTAATTGCTCCAGCGGGGTATCGGCTAAGCTTAGCCGTGGGCTCCACAGCACGATACGGCCAATGGCGTAGAGCTCCGGCTGATGGATGGCATGGCCTTCGGCATAGAGCTGCTCGGGGAACTGAATATCGGCCGAGAAAAACAGATCAAAAGGCGCGCCATGGCGGATTTGTGTGCTGATTTTGCCGGACGAGCCGTAAATCACCCGCAGCGTACTGCCGGGGTACTCAGTGCGATACAAAGCGATGATGTCATCCAGTGCATAGCGCAGATCGGAAGCAGCTGCGATGGTCAGCGGCTCCGAAGCCCTGACCGGCAGCATACAGAGCAACAAACTGCAGATCCAAAGAATACGCATCGTTTATCCCCAGCGCTCGGCGGCATCCTGATCGCTTGTTTTGGCGGCGACCCAGCGTTGGCCCTGGCTGCTGTGTTCTTTTTTCCAGAATGGCGCCCGGGTTTTCAGATAATCCATCACAAACTGAGCCGCCTCAAAGGCCGCAGCGCGATGGGCACTGGCCACGCCAACAAAGACGATCTGCTCGTTCGGTGTTAAAGTACCGATGCGGTGGATAATTCGCACCGCGCCCAGTTGCCAGCGCTGCTGCGCCTGTTCGGCAATGGCCAGCAATGCCTGCTCGGTCATACCGGGGTAATGCTCCAGCGTCATGCAGTGCAATTTGCCTGTCCCTGTTTTGAGATCACAGCTGAGCTCGCGCACCAGGCCGCAGAAGGTCACCACGGCACCGCAACTGCTATCGCGGCTAAGCTGCGCATATTCATCCGCCATGGAAAAATCTTCATGTTGCACCAGTACCGAAATACGCATATCAACCTCTCTTAACCGCCAGTCACTGGCGGAAAAAACGCCAGCTCATCGCCGGGGCCAACTTTGGTCTGCAGCGGGCAGAGCTTTTGATTGACGGCGCACAGCAAATCTTGCCTGCTCAGCTCCTGCTGCCAGTCGGCAGAGCGGCTTTGTAGTTGAATAAGCACTGCAGCGGCACTGGCATCTTCGGGCAAAGAGCTGGCATCCAGCTCCAGGGTCGTTGTGTTTAAGCGCTCACGCAGGGCGGCGAAAAATAATACTTTGATCATGACGGTTCTCCTTCATCTGGCCGTTGTGCCGGGTCGTTTGGCCGCTGCCAAGGGCCATTTTTACCACCGGTTTTTTGCTGCAGTTGAATGGGGCCAAGCACCATGGCCGGATCCACCGCTTTGCACATATCGTAAATGGTCAGCGCTGCCACCGAGGCGGCAGTCAGGGCTTCCATCTCGACGCCGGTTTGGCTTTGCACCCGGCACAGACTGTGGATAAAAATCTGGCCGCTTGCGGCATTCAGTTCAAAATCGATGCTGACTTTGGACAGCGGTAGCGGATGGCAGAGCGGGATTAAATCACTGGTTTTTTTCGCCGCCATAATACCGGCAATGCGGGCGGTGGCCAGCACATCGCCTTTTTTCACCAGCGCTTGCTCGATTAGGGCAATCACATCCGGCCGGGTGTGCAGTATGGCGCTGGCCATGGCCTCGCGCAGGCTGCTGGCTTTGCCGGAAACATCCACCATCAGGGCGCTGCCATCGGCATTCAGATGGGTTAGCACTGGCTCTTTTATCGGGTTTATTTGGGACATCAGGCAATTCCTTCACAGCCAGTCGCTGTGCTGTTTTTAAGATGAGGTACAAAATTACAGGGGCCAGTAGCGGCGTTTAATTGCGGCGCAATCAGCTGCTGCCAGGCCAGCTCGCAGGCGGAGCCTGAGCCTGGCATGGCAAAAATAAGCGTCTGGTTGGCAAGGCCGGCGCAGGCGCGTGATTGCAGGCTGGCACTGCCGATGCTCTGAAACGACAATTGGCGAAACAGCTCGCCAAAGCCATCGATGGGTTGATCAAACAGCGGCGTTAGCGCTTCCACGGTACAGTTGCTGGCGGCAAAGCCGGTACCACCATTAACCAGTATCACCTGCAGCGTGGGGCTGGCAATCCACTGGCTGATTTGGGCGCGCAGCGCATAGCGGTTGTTGGGCAGCACAGCCCGTTCGAGCACTTGATGGCCAGCCTGCTTAGCCAGCTGCTGCAGCAAATCACCGCTGCTGTCGTTAGCGCGGCTGCGGCTATCGGATACCGTTAGGATCGCCAGTTGCAGAGGTTGAAAAGGACGGGGTGTTTTAGCCATCGAAAAACTCCTTGGCAGCATGATGCAAGGCCTGCTGCCACTCGGCCGGGGTATTGGTATTTTGCAGCGCCTTGACATGGTTGGGCTGGCAGCTTTCATAGCCGATGGCGCTTAACAGTGCCTGCACCGAGCGATTGCTGCCGGCTTGTTTTAGCACACGTTGCAAATAACGATGCACCGTCAGGGAATTGGGCAGCACACAGGGCAGCGGATGGCCGGTAAAACAAACGGCTTTGTTGGTATTTACTGCCAGCAGTTGCTGAATATCGGTCACGCTGAGCAATGGGGTATCGATGGCCAGCACCAGCACGCGATCGTCACGGCTGCGGCTTAGGCCAACTTCGATGCCGGCCAGCGGGCCTGCTGCGGCATAGCGGTCGGGCACAAAGCCAGATGCATTGCGGCTGACGATGACTTCCCGTGCGCCAGCTGCTGTTGCCAGTGCCTTCATATGCTGCCACAGGGGCTGGCCATGCCAGTTAAGCTCGGCTTTATCCTGGCCCATCCGGCTGGATTTACCACCGGCCAGTAAGATACAACTGAAAGGTCGGGTTGGTGTCATGCTATTCTCCAGCCTCAGCCGCCAATCATGGCCAAATGACGGGTCGAGCCGCTGTTGCCCTGATGCAAATCGTGGCTTTCGGCCTTACCCAGCACCGCCCGCTGCAGGTAATGCATCAAGGGCTCGGGATCATCCTGCTGCAGATAATGGCGCAGGCCCTGATGCTGCTCGGTAAAAAGACACATAAACAGCTGGCCACGGCTGGAGACCCGTAAACGGTTGCAATCGGCACAAAAATCTTTGCTGTAGGGCATGATCAAGCCAATCTGGCCGCGATAATCCGGGTGGCTGTACTCCAGCGCCGGGCCAGCACTGCGCCCTTTTGGCTGCAGCTGCCAGCCTTGCTGCAGCAATTGCTGCTGGATACTGGCGCCGCTTAGATGCTGCTGCTGGTAATAGGCCTGGTTGTCGTTGGTGCGCATCAGTTCGATAAAGCGCAGCGACACCGCTTTATCGCGGACAAAATCCAGAAAATCCGGCAGTTGCAGGGCATTGTGCTGACGCAGCAGGACGGTATTCAGTTTGACCTTGTTGATGCCGATGGCAATGGCCTGATCGATGCCATCAAGAATCGCCGGCAGGCGGTTCTCACCGGTGACCAGATGAAAAGTAGCAGCATCCAGGCTATCGACACTGACATTGATGGCATCGAGCCCTGCCTGTTGCCAACTGCTCAGATCGCGCTGCAGCCGGTAGCCATTGGTGGTCAGTGCCACCTGCTCAATGCCGTCGGTTTCTTTGCAGGCAGCAATAATATCGGTTAAATCTTTACGTAGTGAGGGCTCGCCGCCGGTAATACGCACCTTGCGGGTCCCCAGCAGGGCAAAGGCTTTGACCAGACGTTTGATTTCAGGTAGCGTCAGCTCCTCTTTGCGGGAGCTGCAATCCGGGCCATCGGGCAGGCAGTAGCTGCAACGAAAATTGCAGCTTTCGGTGATGGAGAGCCGCAAATAGGTAAAGCGGCGCGCATAAGCGTCGATCAGCATAATTCACCTTTCCAAATCGGGAGGTAGAACCGTTTCCCGTTCTACCCGGTGGCCTGATTGCCACGGCATGCTGTTCATGGCTTCCTGAAGCAAGAAGCGGTAGAGCCAGCAGCTCGGTGTATCGTTTTATTTATACCTAAGTAATCTTAAAGTAAGGCCCCTTGCATTGTTATTGCCATGAAGGGGCGTGTTGCTACTCCATTTGGGGTAATTGCGCCGGCTGGTTGGTGCCGCTGTTTAGCCAGATATGCCCCTGGCGGCACGCCACCGGGTACACGCTCAGTGCCAGGCTTGGGTCGGTCAGGCAGATGCCATCTTTAAGCCGGTATTGTTGCTTATGCAGCGGTGAGGCAACGTAAAACTCACCCTGACTTTCGCCGATTAAGCCATGGGCGATCACCGCTGCCCCTGTGGCCGGATCACGATGGCTGACCGCGTACAGTTCCGGCTGCTGGCCGGGTAAATAAAACAGGGCCAGTTCATGGCTGCCAGCTTTGGCGGCCACGCCGGACCAGGGCACCAGATCGGCCAGGCTGGCCAGCGGCAGCGTGGCGAGGGGAGACACTTCGCTGTTATGCTGCTCTAAGCTGTGTTCAGGGTTTCTCGTTTGTTCAATGCTTTGGCTAGCAATGCTTCGTTGTGGCGCATTCATGGCTTTATCTCCTCGGGTAGTGCGTCCAGGGTGCGGCTTGGGATCAATTGTCCACGTTCGGACTGAAAGCCAAAGCTGGCACGCTCCGGCGGCGCCGCATTGACAAAGCTGCGAAAACGGCTGCGCTGCGCTGGATCGTTCAGAGCGGTTTTCCATTCGCATTGATAGGCACCAATTAAATGAGCCATTTGTGCTTCTAGCTCGTCGCCCAGTTGCAGGCTATCGTCCAGCACCACCGCTTTCAGGTAATCCAGCCCGCCTTCCAGCGTCCCCAGCCAGACGGAGGTGCGCTGCAGCCGATCGGCGGTTTGAATGTAGAGCATCAAAAAGCGATCGATGGTGCGAATTAACTGCTCATCGTTTAAGTCGGTGGCGAACAGGTCGGCGTGGCGGGGTTTCATGCCGCCATTGCCGCAGACATAGAGGTTCCAGCCATTTTCGGTGGCAATCACGCCCACATCCTTGCTCTGGGCTTCGGCGCATTCGCGGGTGCAGCCAGAGACCGCCATCTTGATTTTATGCGGTGCCCGCACACCCTTGTAGCGGTTCTCCAGTAGGATGGCCATGCTGACGCTGTCTTGCACACCATAGCGGCACCAGCTGCTGCCAACACAGGATTTAACGGTGCGCAGTGATTTGCCATAGGCGTGGCCGGTTTCAAAGCCTGCGTCGATCAGCTCCTGCCAGATCTGCGGCAGTTGATCCAGGGTAGCACCGAATAAATCAATGCGCTGGCCACCGGTGATCTTGGTGTACAGCTGGTACTTGCGGCCCACTTCACCCAGCACCACCAGCATATCCGGCGTGATCTCACCGCCCGGAATGCGCGGCACCACCGAGTAGGTGCCATTTTTCTGCATATTGGCCAAAAAAGTATCGTTGGTATCCTGCAGGCTGACATGCGGCTTGGCCAGAATGGGCTCGTTCCAGCAACTGGCCAGAATGGAGGCGACCGCTGGTTTGCAGATCTCACAGCCATGGCCTTTACCGTGCTGCTGCAGTAGTTGATCGAAGGTACGAATGTTGCCAACCCGCACCAGATGGTACAGTTCCTGCCGGCTGTAGGCGAAATGCTCACAGAGATCTTTGCTGACACTCAGGCCCCGGCTGGTCAGCTCTTGCTCCAGAACGGTTTTCAGCAGGCTGGCACAGCCACCGCAGCCGGTGGCGGCTTTGGTGCAGCTTTTAATGCCGCTAAGCTCCAGCACGCCCTGATCAACCGCCTGACAAACCGCCGCTTTACTGACATTGTGACAAGAACAAATAGTCGCGCTATCGGGCAGGGTGGTTGGGGCCAGCGCGGTTTGGCTTTGTGGCAGGATCAGGCTTTCCGGCTCGGCCGGCAGCGGCAGGCCGTGCAGGGCATAACTGAGCAGCGCATCGTAGTAACTGTTGTCGCCCACCAGCACAGCACCCAGCAGCTGTTTGCCGTCTTTGCTCAGCACCAGCTTGCGGTACAGGCCAGCGGCATCGTTGCGGTAATACAGGCTGACGGCATCCTGGCTGCGGCCATGGGCATCGCCGATGGAGCCGACATCCACCCCCAGCAGCTTTAATTTGGTCGACATATCGGCGCCCTGAAAGCTGGCCGAGCTATCGCCGTTTAACACCGCGGCCAGGGTACGGGCCATCTGGTAACCCGGCGCAACCAGGCCAAACAACTGGCCTTGCCAAAGCGCACACTCACCGATGGCGTAAATGGCCGGATCGCTGGTGCGACAACCAGAGTCGATCACAATGCCGCCTCGCTCGCCAAGTTCCAGGCCAGCGGCTTTGGCCAGCGAGTCTTGTGGCCGGATGCCAGCTGAGAACACCACCAGATCGGTGCCCAGGCTGCTGCCATCGTTAAACTCCAACTGCAGCCGGTGCTCCTTGCCCGCCACAATACCTTGGGTTCCTTTGACAATTCGCTGCGTTGCCTTGTCGGTATGCACCTGCACGCCTAAGGCTTCAATTTGCTGGCGCAGGATGCTGCCTCCGGCGGCATCCAGTTGCACCGGCATCAGCTGCGGCGCAAATTCAACCACATGGGCCTGCAAGCCAAGCCGTTTCAATGCATTGGCAGCTTCTAAGCCCAGCAAGCCACCGCCTATCACCACGCCGCAACTGGCCCCCTGGCTGCTTTGGTAAATGGCTTCCAAATCATCAATGGTGCGATACACCAGGCAATGCGGCTGCTGCCGCCCTTCAATTGGCGGCACAAAAGGGTAGGAGCCGGTGGCCAGTACCAGTGCATCGTAGCGGTAGTGGCCATGGGCCGTTTGCACCTGTTGCTGCTGCCGGTCGATGGCCAGCACCGGCTCATTCAGCTTCAGTGTCAGCTGTGGCTGCTGATAAAAAGCCTTGCTGGCCAGTTGCAGCGGCGGTTGCTCGGCCGAGTGTGCTTGCTGCAGATGCTGGAAATAATCCGACAGATGCACCCGATCGTAGGCTGGCCGGCTTTCAGCGGCAAATACCGTGACCTGCCAGCTTTGTTCGCTGTCTGCTTGCTGTGCCAGCCACTGCTCAATAAAGTGCTGACCGACCATGCCGTTGCCAATCACGACTAACTGTTTGGTTTGTTTCATAGCTCGTCTCCTTATAGGATTCCGTTGGGCTGAGTCGAACTCAGGCGACCTGACGGTCGGGGCTGAACAGGGCGCGCTCTGGATCGCCGTTGTAACGCCGTCCGCTTTGGATCAGCTCGCTGTAAAATGGGCTAAGCCGGGTGTCGCCATACAGCACGGCACCCAGCAGGCGCTGGTCTTGCCACCACAGGCGGCGATAGTGACCAAGCTGTTGATCGATAAAAAATTCACTGTGATCGGCTAGCTTTGGATTGGCCGACAGCGCCGCGATATCGCCACAGGAGCTAACAGCAATGCCACTGATTTTCAGCTGGGTACAAACCGGCTCTGGTTGATAGTGCGTGTCCTGGTTACAGAGCACCGCCGCCAGCACTTTGGCCTGTTGCTGGATGGGTGCCAGCAAACCAAAGGTTTCGCCGTTAAATTCAATGCATTCGCCCAGCGCAAAAATGGCCGGATCTGAGCTTTGCAGCTGGTCGTTGACACAAATCCCTCTGGCCACCTGCAAGCCAGCCTGGCTGGCCAGCTGGGTATTGGGGTGGATGCCAAGCGCCAGCACCAGCAACTGCGCCGGGAGCTGCTTTGGAGCGTGGCGGCCGTTGCTGAGCTGCACCGCCTGCAAGGCACCGTTGTGGTAGCTAAGCTCCGACAGCTGACTGCGGGTATGCAGCTCGATGCCTTTTTGCTGCAAGGCATGTTGCAGCATCAGGGCAGCGGGGCGATCCAACTGGCGGTTCAGCACACTGGCACCGCGCTGAACGAGCCGCACCTGCATGCCCAGTTGCTGCAGGCCTGCGGCCGCTTCTAACCCAAGAAAACCACCCCCGACCACGACGGCCTGCTGAACTTGCTGGCTGGCCTGGCGCAGCTGTTGTAAATCCTGCCAGTTGCGAAAATGGCAGATGCCGCTTTTCAGCCGCTGCTTGGCATCCAGCGCATAGTCCGGGTTGACTGCGCTGGCGCCGCAGGCAAGCACCAGTTGCTGGTACTGATAGCGACGGCCGCTTTGGCTGTGTACTTGTTTGTTGGCAGCATCCAGTTGCACGACCGCATCGCCGCACATCAGCTCAAAGCCATGCTGGCGATACCAGTCAATGCCGCCAAGCTCGGCGGCGCTATCGGCTTGCTCGCCACTGAGCAGGTTGGAGAGCAGCACCCGGTTGTAAGCCGGTCTGTCTTCGGCGGCCAGAATGACAATGCGTTTGGGCCGGTTGGGCCAGTGCAGCAGTTCGCTCAGTAATTTCTGACAGGCCATGCCATTGCCGATAATTAACAGCTCTGCCTGTTTCATGCGCGTTTTACTCTGGGCTCTGGTTTTACCGCGGCTTGGCTGGATAAGGGTTCGACTTTGCGCTGTTTTTCGTACAGGAAGCTCAGCACCTGATGGCGGTAATGGTTGTACGTGGCGCAATCGGCCAGTTCGATGCGGTTACGTGGCCGCGGCAGGCTGATGGGCAAGATTTCGCCAATGGTAGCGGCCGGGCCATTGGTCATCATCACAATGCGATCCGACAGCAGGACGGCTTCATCGACATCGTGGGTGATCATAATGACGGTGTTGTTTAGCTGGGCCTGGATCTCCATCAGGGAATCCTGCAGATGGGCTCGGGTCAGCGCATCCAGCGCGCCGAAAGGCTCATCCATCAGCAGCATTTCCGGCTGCATCGCCAGCGCCCGGGCAATGCCGACCCGCTGCTTCATGCCGCCGGAGATTTCGGCCGGCCGCCGGTCGCTGGCATGGTTCATCTGCACCAGCGCCAGGTTGTGTTCAATCCAGTCGCGCATTTCGGCTTTGCGCTTTTGGCCACGGAACACCTGCTTTACCGCCAGTTCAACATTCTGGTAGACAGTGAGCCAGGGCAGCAGGGAGTGGTTTTGAAACACCACAGCACGCTCTGGCCCGGGAGCATTTACTTCTTTGTTGTTCAGCAAGACGCCGCCGGTGCTGGCTTGCAACAAGCCTGCTACCAGGTTCAGCACCGTGGATTTACCGCAGCCGGAATGGCCAATCAAACTGATAAATTCACCACGGGCAACTTGCAGATCAACCTGTTGCAGCGCAATAAAAGGGCCCTTACTGGTTGGAAACTCAATGCCCAACTGACTAAGCTCTAAGTGTGGTTTTTGCATGGGGTGCTCCTGTTGTGCTCTTTATGCGCTTTTGTTGCGTTTCTGTTTTGAGGGCTGCGACTTAACGCAGCACAGCATCTTTGTCCCAGCTGATCCGGCTTTGCAGCATCAGCATCAGTCGGTCCAGTAAAAAACCAATCAAGCCAATCACCAGTACCGCAACGCAGATGCGGCTGAGCGAATCGGATGAACCGTTTTGAAATTCATCCCAGACAAATTTGCCAAGGCCTGGGTTTTGCGCCAGCATTTCAGCGGCTATTAGCACCATCCAGGCGATGCCAAGCGATAGCCGCAGCCCGGTGAACATCAAGGGGATGGCCGAGGGCAGCACAATGCGCCGGATATGGGTGAACCAGTTCAACCGCAGCACCCGGCTGACATTGTTCAGATCAGGGGATACCGCATTAACCCCAACAATGGTGTTCAGCAGGGTAGGCCAGAGCGAACAGAGGGTGACCGTCAGCACCGAGACCACAAAAGAGCGGCTAAACCAGGGATCCTCCGTTTGGTACAGAGCACTGACCACGATGGTCACCAGCGGTAGCCAGGCCAGCGGCGAGACCGGTTTAAACAGCTGGATCAGGGGATTGACGGCGCTGTAAAGTCGGGCACTTAAGCCAATCAGGATCCCTGCCGGTATGGCAATCACCGAGGCCAGCGCAAAGCCGGTAAGTACGGTGATCAGGCTGGTTTGCATTTGCTGAAAGAAGGTCGGCCGGCCACGGTAGGGCCGGAGCACCAGCTCTGCATCCGGCGATTCGGCCAGGGCAGCAGCATGCCGCTGATGTTGGCGCTGGTAAAAAGCCGCTTCACGGGCTTTTTCCTGCCGATGCTCGGTTACCAGCACCGACCATTGCTTGGCCACCTGCAGCGGGCCGGGAAAGCCTCCCAGCGAGGTCTGCACCTGGGCGGCCAGCAGGTGCCAGCACAGGATAAATACCGCTATACCGACACTGGCTAAAGCTAATTGCTCGCTCCAGCGCTGCAGCTGGCTGCGCTCTGGCAACCAGCGACGAGCCTGTGACCAGGCAGCAGGAAAAGACGGATTCATGGTTGGCTCCTTATCATCTGTGGATCGTTAAAACCGATGCTAAATTGCTGCAAGTAGGCGTTCGGTTGGCTGGCATCGAAGGTTTTGCCATCGATAAATTGCACCTGATCCAGCGGCCGGTAGCCCGTTTCGCTGGCAAAATCCGGAAAGTCCGTGGCACTGAGCCGTCCTTCAGCGATCAGCTCCAAAGCTGCCTGGCGATACACGGCTGGCTGGAAGACCTGCTGCGCCACGCTTTGATACCAGTCATCCGGCTTGGGCTCGGTGATCTGACCCCAGCGCCGCATCTGGCTTAAATACCAGATGGCATCGGAGTAAAAGGGGTAGCTGGCGTGGTAGCGGAAAAACACATTGAAATCCGGTGCCTGGCGTACATCGCCCGCTTCGTATTCGAAGACTCCGGTCATGCTGTTGGCAATCACCCGTTCATCGGCACCCACATAAAACGGCTGGGCCAACAGCCGGACGGCCTCGCGCCGGTTGGCATTGTGCCCGGCATCCAGCCAGTGGCTGGCACGGATCAGCGCTTTCACGACGCGGCGGTGGGTGTTGGGGTGCTGCTCGGCCCACTGCTGGCTCACGCCAAAGACTTTCTCTGCCATATTGCTGTGAATGTCGTAGTTGGTCACCAGTGGCACACCCAGGCGGCGCAACACCGCTTGCTGGTTCCAGGGTTCACCGACGCAATAGCCCTGAATGGTGCCAGCTTCCAGCGTGGCTGGCATTTGCGGCGGTGGGGTGACCGACAGCAGAATATCGGCTTGCAACTGACCGCTGTTATCGCCACTGGCCGGATCGTAAAAGCCAGGGTGGATGCCGCTGGCGGCCAGCCAGTAGCGCAATTCATAGTTGTGGCTGGACACCGGAAACACCATGCCAAACTGCAGTTTGCGTCCTTGCTCGGCTGCTTGCGCCAGTGCCGGTTGCAACACACTGGCGGGCAGCGGGTAGTCGGGTTTGCCATCGGCTAATCTGGGCAGGCTGTCAGCAAGCTGTTGCCACAAGCCCTGGCTGATGGTGCAGGCATTGCCATTGAGCCCCAGCACAAAGGCGGTTTGCATCCGGCTCTGAGTCTCTGTGCTGATAGTAGGGGCCAGCACCTGGCCCACCAGCATATGGGCGCCGTCCAGTTGGCCATCCACCACTCGATCCTGCAGTACCCGCCAGTTGGCCTGAGCTTCTAACTGCACATAAAGCCCTTCGTCTTCAAAATAGCCGCGCTCCAGCGCCACGGCCAAGGGGGCCATGTCGGTCAGCTTGATAAAGCCAAAGGTTAATTCATCCTTTTCCGGCTTGGCCTGCAGTGGCCCGCTGCACAGCGATAGCATCAGGCCTGCCAGCAAAGAAGGAACCCAGCTTTTTCCATGGTGTGTCATTGCTCCAATCCTCCGATTAGGTGATGGCTCATTGGCATCCGGTCATTGCCTTGTTGCATCGTCCGGTTGAGCGCAGGCAAAAAAAAACGCCCTTTGTCTGCACTCCTGTGGGGATGGAGGTGCAAACAAAAGGCGCCATTGCCGGTTGTTTTTGTTGTGTACTGCCGGTGTTGCATGTGCTGCGTCGTTGCAGCAAAAATTCAAGACACCAAGCTACAGCATAAGCTATGCCAGTTTTGTGATTTCACTTAACTTATTGATACTGTTTAGCTTTAGCTGCCATTGCTGCCATGCCCTGAGAGGATGATTGCCCTTTGATTGAGCAATTTGCACCAATTGAGGGGCTGCCACCTTCACGAAACAACGCCAAACAGGCTGCCATCAACAAAGCGACTGGCGCCGGCACCTTCCAGCCGCCAGTCTTTGGTGGGCGCGCTAAGGTGTAAGTTTGCCGCGACCTGTCGATAGAGATCCGGCCGGTACACCTCGGTGATCACGGCGGTATTTAGCGGGCCTTGCCATTGATTGAGTTGCCGCATTTGGGTAAGCAGCCAGGCGGCCTGTGAGCACCAGGGGAAATTCAGCTCGCCGCCAAAAAATGCCTGAGGGATCTGGCTGTTAAACAGCGGGCCTGCTGGCATCTTATGCTCAAGGCCCGGCAGATAAGCCGGTTGCGCCAGTAAATTTTTCAGCCCGGTGGCGGCTTCTGGGGTTGCCAGCCATTGGCAGGCCTGCAATAAAGCTGTTAATAAAGCCAGATGGGTCTGTGGTTGGCTGTTGGCAAAGTCGGAGGTGACGGCAAAGACTTTCTCTGGCCAGTGTTGCCACAGCTGATCGCTGCTGATCACGATGCGGCTGTGCCCGCTGCGCTCGGACAGGCTATTCCAGGGCTCGCCGACACAAAAGCCATCAATCTTACCAGTGCTAAGCTGCGCGGCCATCTCTGCCGGCGGCAGGCCAATCACCTTGACCTGGCGCGGATCAATGCCAGACACCTGCAGCCAGTAGTGCAACTGGTAATGATGGCAGGAGTAAGGCGAGACCGTGGCCAACGTCAGCGGCTCGGTGGCCTGCTGCAGCCAGTGTTTCAGGCGGCTGCCAAGCTCGAGCGGAGGCAAAGCGGCCTCTGTTGTTGCCAGCGCCAATTGCTCGCACAGCCGGTTGGATAAACTGATGGCATTGCCGCCTTGACTCAGCACCAGGCCGGTTTGCATGGCAACGGCCTGAGTGCCCAGGCCAAGGGTGGAAGCCAGTGGCAATGGGGCCAGCATCTGAGCACCATCCAGCACTCCCCAGGCAACTTTGTCACGAATGGCAGCCCAGGATTGCTCGCGCTGCAAGCGCACCTCCAGCCCTTGCGCCTGAAATAACCCCAGCTCCAGCGCTACGATTAAGGGAGCGGCATCGAGCAAAGGCACAAAGCCAAGCGTTAGTCGGGTTTTCTCTGCTTGGTAATGGGCTGTCATAGCACCTCCATCAGGCTAATCAGATCGCGGGCCACGTCGGTCATTTTTTGCTGGCGATCCATCGCCAGCTTGCGCAGGGTTTGAAAGGCTTCGGTTTCCGTGCAACCGCGGTGTTTGATCAGCAGCCGCTTGGCTTTATCCAGCAGTTGTTGTTCGGCCAGCGCGGTCTGGCTGCTGGCCAGCTGTTGTCGCAGTTGCTGAAATTCGTGAAAACGGGCAATGGCAACATCCAGAATCGGCTTCACCCGCTTGGGCGTTAAGCCATCAACAATGTAGGCGCTGACGCCGGCTTGAATGGCTAAGCGGATATTGTCCGGATCCTGGTCCTGCTCGGCAAAAAACACAATAGGCTTGGGATTGTGCTGGCTGATCACGGCCATGTGCTCCAGCGTATCCCGATCCGGCGAGTCCATATCAATGATGATCATATCCGGCTGCAGCCGCTCGACATGATGACGCAAAGCCGCGGTACTGGTCAGGCGGCAGATCACCTGGTAGCCATGCTGTTGCAGCGCTTGCTCCAGCAACTGAGCCCGTTCGGTTTCATCGTCTACCAGCATGACGGATAATTCTGCGCGTTCCACCCTGAGGCTGCATCCTGTGATGATCGTGGTGATGGACCAAAGCAAGAGCCATTCCACCCTGCTGCAGCCCTGTAAAGCTTGGTGGTCGCTGACATGGGGGCTGATCGCTTGCTCAGTGCTGGTGCAAGCTGCACAGCTTTAAGGCAATTTAGTGGGCTTGATGGCTGAGGAAAAAATATAATGCATTGATTTTTCGCTATTTAAGTTGCCTGGCATAGCACTTGCTGTGCTAACCAACAAAATGAACGAATGAGCAATGGCGCTCGCATGATGGCAGGACGACAAGTCCTGTTGATCGGCGGGCGCTTTTTTTTGCAGTCGCTTTTGGAGTAGATGATGGCAACAGCGAGCACTTGTCCTTATTGCGGCGTGGGGTGTGGTCTGCTGCTCCAGCCGGAGCAGACCGGGCAGGATAGGGCCACCCGGTTATCCGTACAGGGCGATCCCGAGCACCCAGCCAATTTTGGCCGTCTTTGCGTTAAAGGCAGCGCGCTTGGCCAGAGCCTGAGCCAGCAGGAGCGATTGCTGCAGCCGGTGGTGGATGGTCAACCACAGAGCTGGGCCATGGCTACCCAGGCGGTGGCGACGCGCTTGCAACAGACCATAGCCCGGCATGGTCCGCAATCGGTGGCGATGTACCTATCTGGCCAGCTATTGACCGAAGATTATTACGTGGCCAATAAATTGATGAAAGGCTTTATTGGCAGTCCGCATGTCGATACCAACTCCCGGCTTTGCATGGCCTCGACGGTGGCCGGGCATAAGCGCGCTTTTGGTGCCGATGTGGTACCGGGTTGTTACGACGATATCGAGCAGGCCCGTCTGTTTGTGCTGGTGGGGGCCAATATGGCCTGGAACCATCCTGTGTTGTTTCAGCGCATTCAGGCGGTGCGTAAGCAGCATCCACAGAGCCGGCTGGTGGTGATCGATCCACGGCATCAGGCCAGCTGTGAAGGGGCCGATCTGCATCTGGCATTGCGGCCCGGTACGGATGTAATGCTATTCAATGGCTTGTTGTGCTACCTGGCTGAGCATAAGCAGCTGGATATGGCCTTTGTGCAGGCCCATTGCGATGGGCTGGCTGCGACGTTAAGCAGTGCCCGGCTGGATGCAGTAAAACCGGAGTGGGTGGCCAGCGTCTGTGATCTGCCGCTATCTGATGTGCTGCGGTTTTATCAGTGGTTTGCCGGCCAGAGCAAGAGCCTGACGTTGTATTCTCAGGGCGTGAATCAAGCGGTGGATGGCACCGATAAAGTCAATGCCATTATCAATGTGCACCTGGCCACTGGCCGTATTGGCAAGCCGGGGGCAAGCCCGCTGTCGCTGACCGGGCAACCCAATGCCATGGGCGGGCGGGAAGTGGGCGGCCTGGCCAACCAGCTGGCGGCCCATATCGATTACTCGGTGCCGGAGCAAATTGCCGCTGTTGGCGCTTTCTGGCAGGCACCGGCCTTGGTGACCCAACCTGGTTACAAGGCGGTGGAGCTGTTTCAGGCGGTGCAGCGCGGGGACATTAAAGCGATTTGGATCATCGGCACCAATCCGGTGGTCAGCATGCCGGCTGCCGATGCGGTGCGCCAGGCCTTGCTGCAGTGCCCGTTGGTGATTGTATCGGATATCTACCACAGCAGTGATACCGTGCAGCTGGCCGATATTCAGCTGCCCGCTGCCGGCTGGAGTGAAAAAGACGGCACCGTTACCAACTCGGAGCGGCGTATTTCCCGCCAGCGCGCTGTGGTCAAAGCACCAGGCCTGGCCAAGCCAGACTGGCAAATTCTGTGCGAGGTGGCGGCGGCGATGGGCTTTGCCAAGGATTTTTCCTACCAGCAGCCAGCCGATATTTTTGCCGAGCATGCGGCATTGTCGGCCTGGTGCAATGGCCCTGAGCAAGCTGGTAACAGCCCTGAGCCGGTGAGTCACAGCCTTGAGCCAGTGAATAGCAGCCCTGAGCCAGTGAGTAACAGCCCTGAGCCAGTGAGTAACAACAGCGAACTGGCACAGCGGCAACGCCGGGCCTTTGATATTTCTGCCTTGCAGGGCTTGTCCCGTCAGGCCTATCAGGCGCTGCAGCCGGTGCAGTGGCCGGTTAACCGCCAGTATCCGAGCGGTTGCGCCCGTTTGTTTGCCGATGGCCATTTTTTTACCGCCAATGGCCGGGCGCAGCTGATTCCATTACGCCAAGCCGCTTTATCATCCAATAGCACCAGAACAGCCAGAGCGAACCAGCCCTGGTTGCTAAACAGTGGTCGTATCCGCGATCAGTGGCACAGCATGACCAGAACCGGCCAGATCCCACAGCTGATGCAGCAAAAAGCCGAACCCTTTGTCTGCCTGCACCCGGATGATGCGGCCTTGCTTTCGATCAAAGCCGCTGATCTGGTGCAGCTGAGCAATGCCCAGGGCCGGATGCTGGCACGGGCGGAGCTCACGGCTGCACAGCGGCGCGGCGAGTTGTTTGTGCCGATGCACTGGACGGCGCAGTACAGCAGCCATGGGCGCTGCGATGTGCTCTTTGCTGACCGGGTCGATCCGGTTTCTGGCCAACCAGCACTGAAACTAAGCCAGGTGGCGCTTCGTCCTATCCGCAGTCGCTGGCAGGCGCTGCTGCTGTGCCGTCAGCAACTGAGCAGTCGCCAGCACCAACTGCTGGCCAGGCATTACTTTGCCCGCCAACCGCTGGCACATGCCCAGTGCTATCAGCTGGCTGAGCTGCCGGATAGTGACTTGATGTGGGCGGATAGTGACCTGGTGTGGGCGGATAGCTGGCTGGCGCAGCTGGGGCTAAATGCCAGTCTGTACAGCTATCAATCGGGCAGTGGCGAGGTGCGGGCCGCTGGTTTTATCGGCGATGAATTGCAGTGGCTGCTGCTGTGGGCACAGCAAAGACCAAAGGCCGATCTTGCTTGGCTGGATCAGCAATTTGCCTCTGAAGTTGCTGCTGAACAGCGGCCACAGCTGTTGCAGGCTTTTGCTTCTGATAACCGCGATACAGATAACAGTGCGGTGATCTGCAGCTGTTTTCAGGTGCGTGAGGCCCGGATCTGTCAGGCCATCGAGGCCGGACAGCAGTGCCTGGACAGTTTGGGGCAAGCACTCCGCTGCGGTACCAATTGCGGCTCCTGCATTCCGGAGTTAACCAGTTTGCTGCGCCAGCACAGCCGCATCGCAGTCGCTAGTTAAGCCCAGATAAGCCTATAAGGAAACAAAAGATGATGCAATTGAATCAAGTGTTTACCGCCGGTGAAGTCGCCCTGGTGGGGGCCGGCCCGGGCGCGGCCGATTTGCTTACCCTTAGAGCCGTGCGACTGATGGAGCAGGCCGATGTGGTGTTGTACGATCGGCTGGTCAGTGACGAGGTGATGGCGATGTTGCCGGCAAAGTGCCGTCGCATTGATGTTGGCAAAAAATGTGGTCAGCACAGTGTTAGCCAGCAACGCATTGGCGAGTTGCTGGTGCATTATGCGCGGCAGGGGCTACGGGTGCTGCGCTTAAAAGGCGGCGACCCGGCTATTTTTGCCCGCTTGGGTGAGGAATTGGATGCTCTGAACCAGGCTGGTATTGCTTATCAGCTGGTACCGGGGATCAGCGCTGCTTCCGGCTGCGCCGCTGCCGCTGGTATTCCGTTAACAGAGCGGGGCCAGGCCCAGCAGCTGCGCTTTATCAGTGCGGTGGATCAGCATTCGGCCACCAGTCAGGATTGGGCTGATTTAAGCACGCCCAATCAGACGCTGGTGTTTTATATGGGCACTGCTGCTCTGGGCGAGATCAGCCAGCAACTACAGCAGCATGGGTTGCCGGCCGACTGGCCGGTGCTCTTGGTGCAGCAGGGCTGCCGGCCACAGCAGCAGATCCTGCTCACGGATTTGCAATCGGCAGCAGAAGCCGCTGCCAGCCTCAGTACCCCTTGCCTGATCATCATTGGCCAGGTGGCCTTGCGGCATCAGCAGATGCTGGACATGGCAAAGTGCGTGCCAGAGTTGGCAGCGGCCGGACAGGCGGCTTAAGTGGATGCTCACCTGGCTTTGCATAGCTATAAGCAATTACTCACTGCTACTGACAACTGCCACAGCAGATGCCGTCGCCATGGCTGGGCTGGACGAACAGAATTTCGTTTTCCAGCACGATGTGCTCCATCAGCTCTTCTTTTAATTCGCGCAGCCCCAGGTACAGGGCGGTCCAGGTGTTGCAGGCCCCAGGGGGCAGGCGGATCTCATCGGTCAGCTCGTCGAGTTTGGCCAGCTCATCGCCATGCTGCAGGTGCTCTTGTTGCATCACATGGATAGGGCCAGCCGGGTAGATGCCCTGGCGCAGCATCGGAAACAGGATTTGCTCTTCTTTTTGCATATGGCTTTCCAGTTCCTGCAGCATGGCATCCAGCTGATCGGCCAGGCCGGTTGGGCAATCCGGGCTGTCGCCATGCACATGCTCGACCCGGCGTGCCAGGCGGATCAGCTCCGGCAGTTGCTGGCGGTGCTTGTCGTGGTAGCGCTGCAAAATGTAGTCAATCAATTCATTGGCCGGCACCTGCCGCCAGTCTTTTGCCAGCGGCTTCTGCTGTAGTGCTTCTAAGGCTGCCAGCACCGGGCCGGTTTCCAGGCCACGTTTGTGCAGCGCCTCGGCCAGGCTTTGCTGACCGCCGCAGCAAAAATCCAGTTTGTACTGATGAAACACCCGGGTGGCACCACTGATTTGGGTAGCCAGTTTGCCAAGGGGTTGGGTTAATAACTGCATGGGGTACTCCTGTTATCGATCGGGTTGTCAGCTTGCTCTTTGCTACTTGCTAAGAGCAAGCGCCATGCCAGCAAGTACCACCTTTGATTCCTATAGCTTTTTTTTACAGCATGGTATATTGCACCCTAAGAGCTGTGGTGTTATTTACCCTAAATGGTGAATAGTGCGTGGTGAAAATGACGGTATTACCAACCATCTTACTGGCGGATCTGGTGGCGGAGCTGCCAGCACCGGTCCGGCTGCAGCGCCTGGTCAGCAATCTGATGACCGAGTTTGGCTGCGGGGCTGTGGTGTTGTTGCAAAAAGTGGTGCAGCAAAAACAGCAGGACTATCTAAAGCCCGTGGCGATGCAAGGCCTGGCGCGTGAAGCGCTGGGCCGGCATTTTGTGGTGGCGCATCACCCAAGGTTAGCGACTATTATGGCCAGCCGGCAACCGGTCCGCTTTGCACCGGACTCCAACCTGGCCGATCCCTACGATGGCTTGCTGGATGCAAAGCCGGAGCAGCCGTTGGCGGTGCATGATTGCATGGGCATGAGCCTGTATCTGGAAGGGGAGTGCTGGGGCGCCATCACGCTGGATGCACTGCAAGCCGGCACCTTTGATGCAGCCAGTGAGGCTCGCCTGCAGCACTACAGCTTTCTGATTGAAGCCATGATCCGGGTCTGCCGGCTGGAGCGAGACAACCGGGTGCTGCGGCAAAGCCGCAGTGACAGCGAGCCGAGATTGATCGCCAGTCAGGCCGACAGCGGCATTATTGGCCAGAGCAAGGCCCTGCAGCAGGTATTGCGACAGCTGGATGTGGTGGCGGACTCCGATCTGCCGGTGCTGCTACTCGGTGAAACCGGTACCGGTAAAGAACTCTTTGCCAAGCGTTTGCATCAGTTATCACCCCGCAGCAAAAAGCCACTGGTATACATCAATTGTGCGGCTTTGCCGGAAACCCTGGCCGAGAGTGAGCTGTTTGGGCATGTCAAAGGGGCGTTTTCCGGCGCCGGACAGGACAGGGCCGGGCGTTTTGAAGCCGCCGATGGTGGTACCTTGTTTTTGGATGAAGTGGGCGAGTTGCCACTATCCATTCAGGCCAAGCTGCTGCGGGTGCTGCAAAATGGTGAGGTGCAGCGCCTGGGCACCGATAAGCTCTGTCAGGTCAATGTGCGTATCGTGGCCGCCACCAACCGTCAGCTGGCCGAGCGGGTGCAACAGGGCGAGTTTCGGGCCGATTTGTACCATCGGCTGTCGGTCTATCCGCTGCCCATTCCGCCGCTGCGCGAGCGTGGGCTGGATATTTTGCTGTTGGCCGGTCATTTTTTGGAGCAAAACCGGGTGCGGCTGGGGTTTCGCAGCCTGCGCTTTGCACCCGAGGCCGAGCAGCTGTTGCTGCAATACCACTGGCCGGGCAATGTGCGCGAGCTGGAGCATGTGCTCAGCCGGGCGGCTATTCAGGCGCTGAGCCAGGGCATGAGCCGACAGGACATCGTTAGCATTGAAGCCGACTGGCTGGGGTTAAGTGCGGCAGAGCCAGCTGCACTGATGGCAGCTCCGGCAAAAACGACGCCGCCGGCAGATGTCGCGGGTTTAACGCTGAAACAAGCGGTGCATTGCACCCAACGCCAGATGATACAAAGCGCTTTGGTGCAGCATCAGCAGTGCTGGGCCGATGCCGCCAGAGCCCTGGGAGTGGATGCCAGCAATTTGCACAAACTGGCGCAAAAGCTGGGGCTGAAAAGCAGCCGGGAGCTGTCATGAAAGCGCTAAAAGCCTGGCAGTGGGTAAAGGTATTGCTCTGGCGCTTGCTGGCCATCAAAGCATTGCTGCTGGGCCTGCTTGGGATCCCATTGCCGGGTTTACCCACAGTGCCTTTTTTGTTGCTGTCGGCCTGGGCCGCAGGCAAGGGCTGGCCGGCACTGGAACTATGGCTGTTACAGCATCCGCGCTATGGCCCGCCTATTCTGGCCTGGCGTCAGCATGGTGCTGTGTCGCGCCGCGCCAAATGGCTGGCCAGTTTGATGATGGCGGGCTCGGTACTGCTGATGTGGTTCTCGGCCGCCCCTGTACTGTTAAAAATTATCCTGCCGCTGTTTTTAGCTGGTGTGGCGACCTGGTTATGGCTGCGGCCAGAGCCGGTATCGGTCACTCCGATGGAGAAACCCCATGACCAAAGTACGTAGAGATGCGCTTAAAGAACTGACCACAGCACAAAGCCTGCGTTATAGCCGCCACCTGATGTTGCCGTCGATGGATTTTCACGGCCAGGAAGCCTTGCTGGCGGCAAGGGTGTTGCAAATTGGTGTGGGCGGCCTTGGCTGCGCAGCAGCGCCTTATCTGGTCGCCAGCGGGCTGGGTGCCTTGACCCTGGTTGATGATGATGTGGTGGACAGCAGCAATCTGCAGCGGCAAATTTTGTTCCGGCAAAGCGATATCGGCCACCCCAAAGCGGCGGTGGCAGCCCGGCATTTAAGCGGCATGAACCCGGATACCAAGCTTAGCGCGCTTACCCGGCGGCTAGGGCAGCAGGAGCTGCAGCAGATGCTGGCGGACTTTGATTTGGTGCTCGATTGCAGTGACAACCTGGCCACCCGCAATGCCATCAATGCCGCCTGTTTTGCTACCGGCACCCCACTGGTATCCGGTGCCGCCATCCGGCTGGAAGGCCAGGTGATCAGTTTTCCGATGGATGGTACACAGGCCTGCTATCAGTGCTTAAGCCAGTTGTTTGGCGAACAGCAACTCAGCTGCATGGAGTCGGGCGTGTTATCGCCTTTGGTTGGGGTGATTGGCAGCATGCAGGCGCTGGAGGCGATTAAAATTCTGGCTGGCGTGGGCGAACCTGGCTATGGCCGCTTGCAATTGTTTGATGCGCTGCAAGGGCAGTGGCAGTCGTTTCAGCTACCGGCAGATCCCCATTGTACGGTCTGCGGCCAGGGGAGCTAGTGCCGGTTCGGGCCGACTAGTACCGGTTAGGGCTCAGCTGCTGTTGATCAGGCTTTCACGTCAGCCGCCAGTTGCGGCAGCACTTCGGTTTGCACCTGATGCAGTAAGCGATAGGCATCGGTCATGCTGCAGTCGTCATGATCTTTTTTCTTGTAGCCTAAACTGGTCAGCTCCAGATGGTACGTAGGCACCAGATCGTGCTGCGCCAGGGTCTGGCGTACACAATTGAGCGGGCAACCATCAATGGCCAGAATGGGCCGGCCGGATTGGGCCACTTTTAAGAGCTGTTTGACATGCCCGCCCACTCCGGCAATGCAGGACATCTGTGCCAGCCCCTGGCGGTCCAGCACCACGGCCAGATCATTGGCCAACTGGGCGACATTGGAGCAGCCAGAGCAGGCATACACCAAAGGTTTCTGTTCTGAAGAGGTTGGTAGAGCCGGGTTCATAATCAGTACCTGTTTTCATCGAGGAAGATCCTCAGTCTAGGTGCTGAAAACAATAGCAATTTGATATGCATCAAAGATACGAAGCCCTTACCCCATCAGAGGTAAGGGGCTTGCTATCTCATGACTTAGCTTTTACCCAGGCCGGCCATCGGCTCTTGGTGTGGTCAGTACCGGCCAGTACACCAGGCAGTAACAGCCAAATGCCAGCACCCAGCCAGCAATGGCCAGTTGATACCAATAGAGCGCAAAACCCGGCAGCCACTGCGCCAGTACCCGCAGCAGAACAGCGGCAATCAGCAGTACAAAAGCGGCGGCCATCACAGGCTTAGGCTGCAACATACGGCCGGTATGGCCGAGCGATACCCGCGCCATCATCGCCAGGATCATCACGCCCATGGCGCCCGCCGTTAGTGCATGAATGGCGGTGCTTTGGCTCACCGCCAAGCCCGCAGCTTTGCCAGCGAATAGCATAAGCCCAACAGGTATAAAGTAGCAGGCGATGTGTAAAGACCAGAGCAAGGGCACCCGAAAAGTCAGCCAGATCTTGACCCGCAGCAGCCGCCAAAAGCAGAGCAAGGCAGCCGCGGCATACAGCAGGGCCATCAGGTTGGCCGGTAGCCAGCTGGAAAGCAGCAAGAAGTGCAGCGCAAAAATTAGCCAGAGTGAGCCTAGAGCGGCTTTATCCAGCCAGGGTTTGGCCTCGATGCGCGGCGTTTGGGTGCCATTGGCGGTAAACATCGGCAGCACCCGGCCGGAGACGATGGCCATCACCAGGGTAATCAGCCAGATGGTATTGAGCATGCCGTGCTGGCTGTACAACGGCTGATTGAGCAGGACACCGGCATGCATCAGCGCATTGCAGGCGGTTAGCAGCAGCAACAAGGGCACAAAGAACAGATTGCGGCTCTGGCCGGCTTTTAGCAAAATGCGGCCAAACAGCAGGGCGGCCAGCGGTAAAAAGGCCAAATCAACCGCTGCCACCAAAACGCCAGGCAGCGAGCCACCAAACAGCATCAGCGCTCTGGCGGCCAGCCATACCAGGGTGAGCCAGAGCAGGGGGCCACCATGGGTGGCACGCAGGCCGGTCCAGTTTTGTACCGCGGTCAGTAAAAAGCCGACAATAATAGCGGCTACAAAGCCAAACAGCATTTCATGCTGATGCCAGAACAGCAAGTCGCCATAAGGCTGCAGGGCAATCAGGCCACTGAGCGCCAGGCCCCACAGCAGCATGGCCAGCAAGCTGAACAGGGCGCCGAATAAAAACAGTGGCCGAAAGGCCTGGCGCAGCAATGGCTTGAGTGCCTCTTCTTGCTGTAAATCAGTGATTTGCATCGTCGTTGTCCTCGAAAAAATTACTGGCAAGGGCCGCTTGCAGCTGCTTTTGCAGTTGTTCGCTGCGAATGGCAAAAAACATCATCGTCATGCACAGGGCCAGTACGGCGTACAGCACCATAAAGCTGGCGCTGGCAATGCCAAGCGCATCCTGAGCGGCACCAAAGGCAATCGGCAGGGTGCAGCCACCCAAAGCGCCAATGGTGGCGATAATGCCGCCGACCGAGCCCATCTGCTGCGGGTAATGGTCGTGGGTAATCTTCAGCACACTGGCGCGACCAAAGCCCTGGGCAATGCCGATAACAAAAATCAGTGCGGTAAAGAGCCAGACATTGATTTCTATGGTCAGCTCGACATCGCGCTCCAGGCCATGAATGGTCATGGTGGTGGGCGGGTAGCTTAAAAAGAACAAACAGACCAGGCAGACCCAAAACACGCTCCAGTTAACGGCGCGGCCGCCGTAGCGATCGGCAAACCAGCCACCCAGCGCCCGGGCCATGCTGGAGGTGGTAACAAAAAACAGCGTAAAGGCCATCGCCTGTTGCAGATCCAGCTGATAGGCCTGCATGTAGTACTGCGGCAGCCAGAGGATCAGCGCCAAGAAGCTGCCAAACACAAAGTAATAGTACAGGCCAAAACGCCAGACCTGGGAATGGCGCAGCGGCTTGAGCTGGTCACGCCAGGGCGGCTGATAGCTTTGCACATAAGCAGGCAGTTTGGGCGCCAGGCCGGCAAACAGCAGCAGCATCAATAGCAAGCCGGCGGCATAGGCCGGCCCGGTCCAGGCCCAGCCCTGCCAGTACACCAAAAGCGGCAGCAAAATCAGTGAAATGGCCGCGCCGGCATTGCCGGCACCAAAAATACCCAGCGCCAGCCCCTGCTGCTCACGGCTGAACCAGTCGGTGACATAACGAATGCCAAAAGTAAAAGAGACACCACTGATACCAATCCAGAGACCGAGCCAGAAAAAGCCCTGAAAGCTGTCAATCAGTGGCAATAGTAATAGGGCTGGTATGGTCAGCGCCATTTGCCAGAGCCACAGGCTGCGGGCACTTTGGTATTCCGACAGAATGCCAAGCGGAAAACGCAGCAAAGCGCCGGATAGAATGGGCGCCGATAGCAAAATACCCAGTTCGGTACCGGTTAAATCCAGCTTGTCCTGAAAGTCGATGGCCAGCACCGCGTACAGGGTCCAGACCGAGAAATTGGCAGCAAAGGCCAGGGTGGCCAGAGTAAGCGCACGCCAGGCGTGGGGCAGGGTCGCATTCATCTGGCTGTGGCTCCTGTGGCGGGATCTGTGGCTATCATACGCCGCTTTTCGCGTCGCTGCATGGCGCCCAGGGAATACCCCGAAGAAGCTTAACTTCTGCTGCTTTTGCAGGCAGCTACTCCTTTGGGGTTAGAGTTTTCAGCCAAGCTCTGCGCTGGCAGCAGGGTGCTGCTACCACCTAGGGGGTAATACCACTTTTCCTTGTAATTTCAATGGTTTTTCCTGTTGATGCAGATCAAGTTATGCTCTGGCAAAGGCGCAGAAACTGGCGCCAGGAATTGTCCTTTCACACCCGAGGTGAGTTATGTCTGACACTGGCAGTCTGAATCTGCTGCGATTCAGCGACCCAAAAATTAAAACCCTGCACCTGACCTGGTTTGCGTTCTTTTTGACCTTCGCGGTCTGGTTCGCCCATGCACCGCTGCTGTCGTCAATCCAGGCCAGTTTAAGCCTGACCGATGCGCAAATTCGCGCCTTGCTGATTTTAAACGTCGCCATCACCATACCGGCGCGGATTGTGGTGGGGATGCTGGTCGATAAGTATGGTCCGCGTATTATTTATGCCTGCTTGCTGATTATCTCGGCCTTTTTGTGCATTGGTTTTGCCTTTGCCAACACTTACACCAGTCTGGCGATTTTCCGCTTCTTGTTGGGTTTTGTCGGGGCTGGTTTTGTGATTGGCATTCGTTTAGTCAGTGAATGGTTTCCGGCCCATCAGGTGGGTACGGCCGAAGGCATTTACGGCGGCTGGGGCAACTTTGGCTCGGCCGCAGCTGCCATGCTACTGCCCACCATTGCGCTGATGTATGGCGGTGACGATGGCTGGCGCTACGCCATTGCCAGTGTCGGCGTAGTCTGTGGCGTCTACGGCCTGGTGTTTTACAAGTATGCCCGCAATACGCCCAAGGGCTCGATTTACTTCAAGCCAAAGAAAACCGGCGCGATGGAAGTGACCAGCTGGGGCGATCTCTGGCTGTTGATTGCCATGAACATTCCGATGTACCTGGCGCTGGGTATATTGGCCTGGCGTTTGTCGCCGGCTGGTGTGAACCTGTTTGATGAGAGCTGGATGTATATCTTCCTCGGCGTCCTGGTGCTGCTCTTTATCTTCCAGACCCAGCAAACCTGGCGCATCAATGCCGAGCATTTGCGCGAAGGGGTGCCGGAAATGCAAAAATACTCCTTTAAGCAGGTGGGTATTTTAAATGTGGCTTACTTTGCGACCTTTGGCTCGGAGCTGGCGGTGGTGTCGATGTTGCCGCTGTTTTTCCTGCAAACCTTTGAAGGTTTAACACCGGTGACAGCGGGTTTATTGGCATCGGGCTTTGCTTTTATGAATCTGGTCTCGCGGCCGATGGGCGGCTGGTTCTCGGATAAGTTTGGCCGTCGTCGCAGCATGCTGGTATTGATTGCCGGTTTGGCCGTCGGCTACTTTATGATGGGATTGATTGACAGCTACTGGTGGATCCCGCTGGCGGTGCTGGTGACCATGGCCTGCTCTTTCTTTGTGCAGGCCGGGGAGGGCGCCGTCTTTTCGATGATCCCGCTGATCAAGCGCAGCATGACCGGCCAGATCGCCGGTATGGCCGGCGCTTACGGCAATGTCGGCGCTGTGGTCTATTTGACTGTGCTTAGTTTCGTCAGCTACAGTACTTTCTTCTTTGTGATTGCGGCTTCGGCGCTGGTAGGGCTGGTGGCGATTGTGTTTTTGGACAATCCGAAAGGCCATATCACCGAAGTACTGCCGGATGGCACCGTGCATACCATCGACGTTGGCCATAAATAACGGGGATTGCCTTGAGCGCACCGCTGCTGCAACTGACCATCGCCGCCAGCACGGAAGCTGGCGGTAAAACCGGCAACGAGGATGCGGTGTGCTGGCAGCTGCCGGACGACGCTTATCTTCGCACCTACAAAGGCGCCGTGCTGGCGCTGGCCGATGGGGTTAGCAGTGCCGAGGCCGGCCGCGAGGCCAGCCAAACCGCGGTGACATCCTTTGTGCAGGATTATTTGCATACCCCCGATACCTGGTCGGTGCGTCAAAGCGCCGAGCAGGTGCTCTCTACCGTGAACTTACGCTTGTACCGCCGCAGCCATGCTTTTGCCAATGAACTGAAAGGCCATTTGTGTACTTTCAGCGCCCTAGTGCTGAAATCGCAGACTGCGTATTTTTTCCATATTGGCGATAGCCGCATCTGGCATTGCCGTGGCAGCCAGCTGACGCAGCTGAGCACCGATCACAGCACCGTGCTGCAGGATAAACGCCAGTTTCTGGCGCGGGCGCTGGGAATGAGCAACCAATTGCAACTGGATGCTGGTCGCCAGCAGCTGCAGGCGGGGGATTGGTTTGTGTTAAGCTCCGACGGCTTGCACGATTTTGTCACGGAGCAGCAATTGCGCGAGCAACTGCTGGCCGATACCAGCGCAGAGCAAAAAGTGCAGGCGTTAACCGAGCTGGCGCTCAAGCAAGGCTCGGATGACAATATCTCTGTGGTGCTGGCCCGGGTGGATGCGTTGCCCGCCGAGAGCATCGATGATTACAACGAGCGCTTAACCCGGCTGCCGTTTCCGCCGGTGCTGGCCCCAGGGATGAAGGTGGATGGCTACCGCATCGAGCGCGAGCTGTACGCCAGTGAGCGTAGTCACTTGTATCTGGTAACCGATACCGATACGAATACCGACAGTGGCCAGCCGTTGATTTTAAAGTGCCCGTCGGTCAATTACAGCGACGATCCCAATTACATCGACCGCTTTATCCGCGAGGAATGGATTGGCAGTCGTATCCAAAGCCCCTATGTGGTCAAAGTGATCCGGCAAAGCCGGCCGCGCAGTTTTTTGTATTACCTGATGGAATACGTGCAGGGCCAGAGCCTGGAGCAGTGGATGCAGCAGCACCAGCCAATCAAACCGGGCCGGGCCATTAAGCTGGTGGAGCAAGTCGCCAAAGGGCTGCAGGCGTTTCATGATTGTGAGGCCATTCATCAGGATCTCAAACCCGGCAATATCCTGGTCACCGCCGATGAGCAGGTGAAAATTGTCGATTTTGGCTCGGTCTTTGTGGCCGGGGTGGCGGAGATTTTTGTGCCGCTGGAGCACGAGGCGGCGCTTGGCACCGCCAGTTATTCCGATCCTTTGTACCTGCAAGGCCATAACTCCGGCATTCAGGGCGATGTCTATTCGCTGGCCACCATCTGCTACGAGCTCTTTACCGGCCAGTTGCCTTATGGCCATAAAATTGAGGATTGCCGCACCGCCAGCGATTTTGATCGCCTGCGCTACATCCCGGCCCGCGAGCACAACCCGCGCATTCCGCTGTGGTTTGATCGGGCGCTGGAAAAAGGCGTGGCGTTTGATCTGCAGCAGCGCTACACCACACTGCAAAGCCTGCTGCGGGATTTAAAACAGCCCAACCCGGATTTTTTACGCGAGGAAGTCAAACGCAATACCCGCAC
>ERZ869909.611-NODE-611-length-38185-cov-9.347827_pt1 | contig 38185 bp, 21 predicted proteins | sample MGYA00520892_ERZ869909 | MGnify/ENA primary metagenome ERZ869909 (study PRJEB32215, sample SAMEA104723947) | bioreactor metagenome | biome: bioreactor; feature: anaerobic bioreactor; material: water | place: China | collected 2015-03-12 ...
GTGTGCCTGGTGGGATGCTTGAAAGTTTTAAAGGGGAGGCAGATTTTCGTGCCGATGGCACAGGTACTTTTGGTGCTTTTGACGGCAGGTGGCAATTCGATCAGGGCGAAACCGAACTTATTATCAGTTCAGACTCCCTGCCACTGCCATTGCGTACCCGAATTCATGAACTCAACCGTCAATCGCTGAAGGTTTCCACTTCTTTCCCCAACCTGGTGGATCCCACCAATCCTCTTACGATACGTTTAACCTTTAAAGGCGAATAATGCGGCTGGCACTTCTGCTGGTTTTTGGTTTGCTTGTGCAAGGGCTCGGAGCCCAAACGGCCAGCCTTTCCGGAAAAATTACCGATGCAGCCTCACAGCAACCCCTGCCCGGTGCAAACATTATTGCCGGAGGGGGCAGAGGTACTGTTGCCGATTTGCAGGGGAATTTCCAGCTAAACTTACCTACGGGAAACTACAGAATACAGTTTCAGTTTGTAGGATACAGGAGTGTAAAAAAGGATGTAACTCTCGAACCGGGCCAGACCCTGGTGCTGAATGTGGCTTTGGAAGCCGATATAACACAAATCGGACAGGTAGTTGTAAGTGCCTCCAGAGTAGAGCAGCGCATTGCCGAAACTACTGTTTCCATGGCAGTAATCAGACCACGGGATTTTCAGGCTGCCCAGATTCAGGATCCACGAGAGCTGATCAATAAAACACCTGGCATTGAAGTGCTCGACGGGCAGGCCTCCATAAGAGGTGGAAGCGGCTTTAGCTACGGAGCAGGCTCCAGGGTACTCACCCTGGTTGATGGCCTGCCTGTGCTGGCCAGCGATGCAGGAAACATCAGATGGCAGTTTCTTCCCCTGGAAAACCTTTCCCAGATCGAGATCATTAAGGGTGCCTCATCGGTACTCTACGGTTCTTCAGCCCTTAATGGGGTAATCAATTTCCGCACTGCTCATGCTGAAGAAACCGCACGCAACACTTTCTTTGCCGAGTCTGGTGTATACGACCGGCCGGCCAATGAAAGCTGGAAATGGTGGTCGAACCCACGGTGGATGCAAAGTACTTCCTTTTCACATCTGAAAAGATACGGAAATACAGAAGTGGCATTAGGCACTTTTCTGATGAAGAATGATGGTTACCGCCGTCTTAACCACGAAAACCTGGGTCGGTTCAACCTGAATGTCCGTCATCATCATACCACAGTGCCCGGATTGTCTTACGGGCTGAACACCAATGTGGGGTATGTGGATAAACGCGACTTTGTGCTCTGGGAAGATGCCCAAACCGGAGCATTGCGCCAGGCAGAGAGCACATCCATAAACCTAAGGGGTACCTTCCTCACCCTCGATCCTTTTGTGCGTTACCGCAGAAGCCTGCGTACAGCTCACGATCTGAGGGTGCGGTTGCAGCATACCGGCAATCAGTTTCCTGACGGGGCCAACAACAACAGCGACGCTGTATCCTTGTATGCAGAATATCTGAACAATTTTGTGCTGAGCGACAGGGTTTCATTCAATTCGGGGCTGGTGCAGCACTCCAGCTTTATCCGTTCGCAATTCTATGGTGATCATCAGGCGCTGAATCTTGCCGCATATCTCCAGGCAGATATCAGCCTTTCGGCTGCCCTGAAGCTTGTGGGGGGGCTGCGCCTGGAGCACAACACTCTGAACGGTGAGCCTGATCGGATGGTAACATTGTTCAGAGCAGGGGCCAATTACCAGGCGGGCGATTTTACTTTTCTGAGGGCCTCATTTGGGCAGGGATACCGATATCCGGCTATCGCAGAGAAGTTTGCCTCTACCACCCTGGGGGCAGTCAGAATCTTCCCCAATATTTTCCTGCAACCCGAGTCGGGCTGGAATTCAGAACTCGCCATCCGACAAGGTATAGCACTGGGGCCCTGGGAAGGAATGATGGATATGGCATTGTTTTATACCCAGAACAAGGATCTGATTGAGTTTATGTTCGGATTGTATCCTGATCCGGTAACCGATGAGTTTGGGTTTGGCTTCAGAGCTACCAATACAGAGTATTCGAGGGTTTACGGTGTTGAATGGGAGTTTGGACTTACCCGTAAAACCCGGCACTGGGAACATACACTTCGTGGGGGTTATGTTTATATGTATCCGGTAGAGTTTGATCCGCGAACAGGAAACAACACAGGGCAATTGCTCAAATACCGTCGAAAACACGCAGGAAAGCTTTCACTTGCCACACAATATGGGTTATGGCGTATGGGGGTTGATCTGTTTGCTCGTTCGCGTATTCTGAATATCGATGATGTGTTTCTGGATGAGCTTACCCGTGAAGAGATTTTGCCGGGTTTTTACGATTACTGGCAAAATCAGCAAACAGGCCACTTGGTGATCGATGGTGTGGTGGCCCGTAGGATAAGTTCGGTCTGGACCCTCTCAGGAGCCATAAAGAACCTTGGGAACACGGAGTACATGGGGCGTCCGGGAGATATCATGCCCCACCGCAGTTTTCACCTGCGCCTGCAGGCTGCTTTCTGAGGATCGTATAAAAGGTTAGCAGAATCAGAAAGAAATACCGGACTATTCTTGTTTAATTTAATTTATCCACATCAGTATAACGCAATTTTTTCTGATTTTCCGCACTGTAATACCCAAAGCGGAAAAACTACATCTAATACACCATGCTCCTCTTGAGTGTTGTAAAAAATTGCGAAAACAGGTGATTGTCATTTATAAGGTTAGTAGAAACACGTAACAAATACCGGACTTTTCTTTATAAATTTGTCCAGTCTGGATCAATAATGATAAATTATATGCACTCAAGATTTTTTATTCCCCTTGCCGCAATTTTACTTCTGGTTTTTGCCAGTTCCTGTAAAAAGCATTCCGAAGACCTCCTTTTTGGCGTTTGGGAGGAAGTAAATGTTTCCAACATTGAGGCACCACACTCCGTAGAATGGTCCTTTTCCAATGGAGAATTAAGTATGTATCGTCGTTCCAGGGCCAATACAAGCGATGTCGTTTTAACAGATCAGGGCTTTTATCTGCTTTCGTCCAACCCTTTCAAGACTACATTGCGTTTGCTGGAAACCTCGCAAGTGCTCTGGAATGAGCACTGGGATGTTGAAAAACTCAGCAACTCCCAGCTGATCATAAAGCAAAATACCAAAACCGGACTGCTGTACAAGGAATTTGTCAGAATCCAGTAGTGCTCCAATAATGCCGGATCAGGAAAAGGACGAAGGATTGTTTTTTTCTCCTTGTTTTGCACGCCGAACAATACTTTTCGTATATTTAACCTCTTGTTTTCATGGTTGCAGAGGGAAAACCGTTTAGCCTAAAGCTTGGTTTTCCCTTTCTCTTTAGCATCGGTTATATATGGCCAAAGTAAAAACTACTTTTTTTTGTCAGGAATGCGGTGCCCAATCGGCAAAGTGGATTGGCAAATGCCCATCGTGCGGGCAATGGAATACCTACGTGGAAGAGGTTGTACAAAAGGTTTCTCCCGCTCAGCAAGCGCGTCGGGTGGCAGGTCCGGGTGCCCGCCCCAGGCTCATCTCTGATATCCAGGGAAAGGAGGAGCAACGTTTCTCCTCGGCCAACCAGGAGCTCGACAGGGTATTAGGGGGTGGCATAGTGCCCGGTGCCATTATGCTGGTGGGTGGAGAGCCCGGCATCGGAAAATCAACCCTTATGCTGCAGGTGGCCCTGAACCTTCGCAATGTCAAAGTGCTTTATATCTCCGGTGAAGAAAGCGAACTTCAGATCCGTATGCGTGCCGAACGTTTGGGATTGATGCAATCGGATTGCTATATTCTTACCGAAACCAATACGGAGAATCTTTTTCATCATATTGCAGAAACAGATCCTGGCCTCATAGTAATTGACTCCATCCAAACCCTCACCACTCCGCGCATTGAGTCTTCGGCCGGGAGTGTTTCGCAGATCCGGGAATGTGCTGCCGAATTTCAGAAATTTGCCAAGGAAACCGGCACCCCGGTTTTTCTGATCGGGCATATTACCAAGGAGGGCTCACTGGCAGGCCCTAAATTGCTCGAACATATGGTAGATACGGTTTTGCAGTTCGAAGGAGATCACAATCATGTTTACCGCATTCTGCGCAGCCAGAAAAACCGGTTCGGGTCAACCTCCGAATTGGGAATTTTCGAAATGCGGGCTGATGGATTGCGCGAAGTTACCAACCCCTCTGAGATATTGCTGTCCAGCCGCGAAGAGCCATTAAGTGGCATTACCGTAAGTGCCACCCTGGAGGGGATGCGCCCCATTCTTATTGAAACCCAGGCCCTCATTAGTACTGCAGCATATGGTACCCCACAACGTTCATCCACCGGTTTTGACGTGCGCAGGCTCAATATGCTGCTTGCCGTACTGGAAAAAAGGTGTGGTTTCCGCTTGGCTGCCAAGGACGTTTTTCTTAATATTACCGGGGGAATCAGGGTAGATGATCCAGCCATTGATCTGGGGGTGATCTGTGCCATTCTTTCTTCCAATGAAGATATTGCAGTGAACGATAAAGCATGCTTTGCGGCCGAAGTAGGTCTTACTGGTGAAATCAGGCCCGTAACCCGCATAGATCAACGAATTGCCGAGGCCCAAAAGCTGGGATTCGAAGAGATTTTTATTTCCAAATACAGTATGAAAGGGCTCAATATCAAACAGTTCTCCATTCGCATACATCCGGTGGCCAGGGTAGACCAGGTTTTCTCGCTGCTGTTTGGCTGAATGTAAGATGGCAGCCTTTATTTAGCCAGCAGGTCCTGAAGAGCATCTTCCACTTTCTCAAATCGAAAGCTAAATCCCGCTTTGAGCAAATTATGGGGTAACACATGCTGCCCGCTGAGCAAAACCACGGCCCCTTCTCCATACAACAAGCGCAGTACAAACGAGGGTACAGGCAAGAAGTTGGGCCTGCGAAGGGTTCTGGCAAGTGCGGATGAGAATGCTGCATTGCTTACCGGGTTGGGAGCTGTAAGGTTAAATACCTGCGATTCTGGTTCTTTCTCAATAATCCATTGAAGGGCAGATAAAAGATCTGAAAGGTGTATCCAGGAGATCATCTGCTTGCCTGTGCCGATTTTTCCTCCCACCCCCAGACGGAAAGGGAGCGCCATTTGAGGGAGTGCACCCCCTCTTTCCCCCAGCACAATTCCTATCCTGATGATATAAACGGAACAAAATACAGCCGCTTTTTGAGCTTCCTCCTCCCAGCTCTGGCAAAGAGTGCCCAGAAATTCCGGATCCTGTGCAAATTGTTCTTCGGTATGCACGCCCTCCTGAGAATAGAAACCTACTGCTGAAGCTGAAATAAAAGCCTTGGGCCGGATTTGCATAGTGGCAATGGCCTCTTTGAGCATACGCGTTGTGTCGATACGGCTATGCCATAGCTTACGGCTGTAAGAGCGGGTCCAGCGGCCAATGATGGGTGCACCTGCAAGATTGATGATGAATTGACTCCCTTCGGTTTTGGTGGCCAGATGGTTTACCCCTTTTGCAAAATCTTCCCTTCTCAATGCTACAACCTCATAGCCCAACCCACTAAAAAATGCCGATAATTCGCTACCAATGAAGCCTGTAGAACCTGAAATGCTTATTCTCATGATGTCTTTAGATTAAGGGTATGAGCTTACCGGGGAGCGCAAGACCCGGATAAATTGCAATTGTTTTTTTGTAATTGATGCTCCAGATGCTAAAACAAATATAAATTCGTTTTGTTTATGATGCAGGTGCGACAGGAGAAAAGAAACCCCTAAGACGAAATGATGAAAAAATGGTTCTATATGGATCAGTTTACTTTGTCACTTGCCCTTTTTATTGCCATTTGTTACCGAGTGTGTAATGTTTTGTGGTTGGGTTGCGTCAAATAGGTTTTTAAGTCAATCCCAAAAATTTTCTTCAGGAAAAATTCCGACATGAAAAACCCTTTCCGTCTCGTTTGTTTACTTTGGATGCTGTTGAGCTTTTCCGGCATCCGCGCCCTGCAGGCTCAGCAGGCCGACACCCTGGTACTTGATCTGGAGCAGTGTATTGCCTATGCCTGGGAAAACAATCTGCGATTGCAGCAGCAAAAACTGGGCGTAGATGTGGCTCGCGAAAACCTCCGGCAAAGCCAGGCCAACAGGTTTCCCAATCTCAATGCCAGCGCTTCTCATGCCTATAACTTCGGACGCACCATCGATCCCTTCACCAACGATTTTGCCACCGAAAGTGTAAGGTCCAACAACTTTAGTATTTCAAGTGGACTGAACCTGTTTAGTGGTTTTCAGCTGCAGAATACCATAGGGCAGAACCGCATGGAACTGCAGGCAGGAGTATTGGATCTTGAAAAGAGTTACAATGATATTGCCTTGCTGGTAGCATCAGCTTACCTTCAGATTCTTTTCAGCAGCGAGCTTGTGGGTATTGTGGACAATCAGCTGGAAATAACCCGTCAGCAATTGGAGCGGACCCGCCAGTTGGTGCAGGCCGGAACCCTTGCCCGCGGGGCACTGCTTACCATTGAGGCACAGCTGGCCGGAGAAGAACTGCAACTGGTAAATGCCCGTAATCAGCTGGATCTGGCCTACCTGAATCTGAGCCAGATATTGTTTTTATCGCCTGAACAGCAGCTTTTTATTGTTTTCCCTGATCTTGATGAAGTTCCGGTAATGGAGCCTGAACCCAGCCCCTTGCAAATGTACCGTATCGCATTGGGTCTTCAGCCCGATGTAAAGGCTTCGGAATTTCGCATAGCCAGCGCTGAGCGGGGTGTGGCCATTGCACGCGGAGCCCGAAGCCCCTCCGTAAGACTCAGTGGTTCGCTGGGAACCGGATATTCTGAAGCCAGCGTGGAGATCTTCGGAGAAGTACCCACAGGTTTAAATCAGATGGTGGTGCGTGACAATGGCGAGATTCTTCTTTTTCCGATCATGGATCGGCAGATAAGAAGAAAACCCTTTAATGATCAGCTTAATGATAACCTTAACCGCAGTGTGGGATTGTTTGTAAGCATACCCTTGTTTAACAACTACCAGGTGCGCTCCTCGGTAAGCCGCGCCCGGATCAACCTGGATAATGCCCGGTTGCAAAACCAGATTGTACGCGAGCAACTCTTCCAGACCATCCAGCAGGCCCATGCCGATGCTTCGGCCTCTTTGAAGCGTTACCTGGCCAGCCAAACCAATGTGGTAGCACTGGAAGAAGCTTTCCGGTATACCCAGCAGCGGTTCAATGTGGGGATGGTAAACTCCCTGGAATACAACGATGCAAAAAACCGACTGGCTGCTGCCCAGTCGGAGCTGTTGCAGTCGCGCTACGAATACCTGTTCCGCATGAAAATACTTGATTTTTACCAGGGCAACCCCCTGAACTTCTAACCCCTTTTAAAAGAGATAAAATGCGTAAAAAAACCCTACGATTTGCATTGATTGCCCTGGTGCTGTTCATAATTTTTGTTGTGGTGGCACGCAGAGCAGGATGGATTGGCAGTAGTGCTGCCCAGAGAGTTACCACCGAGCAGGCTGAACTTCGGAATATTGTGGAAACTGTAACGGCCAGTGGGAAAATCCAGCCTGTTACGGAAGTAAAAATCAGCCCCGATGTATCGGGAGAGATTGTTGAGATACTGGTTGAGGAAGGGCAGTTTGTTACTCGCGGTCAGTTACTTGTACGCATCAACCCCGAGCTTTATATTTCGGCTCTCGACAGGGTAGAGGCCTCCCTGAATACCAGCAAAGCCAATCTGGCCAGTGCCAGGGCACGTAAAGCGCAGTCTGAGGCCCAGTTTATCAATGCCAGGGCTTCCTTTGAACGCAATCAGCAATTGTTTAATCAGGATGCAATTTCCGAAGCTGAGTTTGATACAGCCCGCGCCCAGTTTCTTATTCAACAGGCCGAAGTGGAGGCAGCCAACCAAAGCGTTATAGCTGCCGAATTCCAGGTGAAAAGTGCCGAAGCCGCATTGCGTGAGGCACGCGAGAGCCTCACCAAAACAAATATCTTTGCCCCTATGGATGGCACAATCTCACGCCTTGATGCCAAAAGGGGGGAGAGAGTGGTAGGCACATCGCAGTTTACCGGCACCGAGATTCTGCGCATTGCCAATCTCAATGCAATGGAATTGCAGGTGGAAGTGAATGAAAATGACATTATCCGTGTAAATCAGGGCGATACAGCGCATATCCAGGTTGATGCGTGGGGGCGCGAAAGCTTCAGAGGAATTGTTACTTCCATAGCAAATTCTGCTATTTCGCTGGCCCCGGGGGTAGACCAGATGACCAATTTCCAGGTGCGGATCCGCATTTTGCCTGAGTCATACTCTCACCTGGTGCGGGAAGAAACCCCAAACCTGTCTCCCTTCCGTCCCGGGATGTCGGCTTCTGCAGATATCCGTACCCGACGGGTTGAAAATGCAATCTCGGTGCCCATTCAGGCAGTAACTACACGACAAATGCCCGTTGCTCTGTCTGATACGATCGATCAGCCAACCACAAACCCCGTCAGAGATCAGGAAACACGACTGCAGGAGTATGTCTTTGTGGTGGAAGATGGAAAGGTAAAGCTACAAGCTGTGGAATCCGGTGTGCAGGACAGCAATTTTATCCAGATTGTTTCCGGATTGGAACAGGGGCAGGAGGTAGTTACAGGGCCCTTCAGAGCTGTTTCACAACTGCTGAAAGATGGAGATGCCATTATTGTGGTGAGCCGGTCTCAGTTGTTTGCAGAGTAGTTTTGCATTACTCTGTCGGAAGCTCTGAATCAGATCATACCCTTTGATAATGATCATACCAGGTTGCCAGATCATAAGCGGGCACAAATAACCTGCTGCCAAAAAACAACTGGTGTGCGGATTAAAAGTGCTACTTTTGCAACTTTACTTTTATCGCAATAGTCCATGGCCAATATTTTGCTCATCGAAACGGCAACCCGGGTATGTTCTGTAGGCTTGCTCAAGGGTGAACGCATTGTTTCTCTTCATGAAGACCGTAGTATGCAGTATTCGCACTCGTCACTGCTTACAGATTTTTCCCAACAGGTAGTAGAGGAGGCTGGCCTGGGTTTTCAGCAACTGGATGCGGTGGCAGTAAGTATGGGTCCGGGATCCTATACCGGGCTTCGTATAGGGGTGTCTGCAGCCAAAGGGTTTTGCTATGCCCTGGATATCCCCCTGATTGCCGTAAACACGCTGGAGGCAATGGCCCATTGTGCTGCCTCAGCTTATGCAAATACCGCCAACTTCTATGCTCCCATGATTGATGCCCGGCGAATGGAAGTGTATAATGCTGTTTTTGATGCTTCATTGCAGCAACAACGCGAAACCATGGCAGAGATCATCGATGAGAACTCTTTTTCAGCGTTTCTCGCCAAAGGGAGTGTTCTGTTTTTTGGCGACGGGGCCCCCAAATGCCGTGAAACCATCAGGCATACCAATGCTATTTTTAATGATGAGATATACCCTTCGGTAAACGGGATGATCCAACCTGTACTTACTCGTTTTGAAGAAAAGCGATTTGAAAATCTGGCGTATTTTGAGCCCTATTATCTGAAAGATTTTGTGGCGGGTGCCCCCAAAGTAAAGGGTCTTCAATAAGTTTAAATGTTCTATCTTTGATAGCTGAATCGCCCGCTACAGATTATTATGCTCCAAAAGATACCTCCCATACTCCGCAACAAATACGTTCTGGTGCTTATAGCAGCCCTGGTTTGGTTCATGTTTTTCGACCAGAACAACATGATACAGCAATACCGCCATTCCAGAAAACTGCGTGAGTTCAGACAGGAAAAGGAATACTACCTGCAGGAGATCGCCCGCGACAGCGTTGATCTGGAAAAGCTTCGCAACAACCCTGCAGAGCTGGAGCGGTATGCCCGCGAGAAATACCTGATGAAAAGAGAGGGGGAGGATATCTTCATCATTCGCCGCTAAAAGCCATCCCCCCTTCCCTGAAGTTTTTCACCTTACCAGTTTTATTCCGGCAACGGCTACAGGGTCTATTGCACTACCATTCTCATGGAATGAGATCCCGAAAGCCCTGTCATGGTAACAAAATATACTCCCGGAGGTAATTTCCCCGGCGGCACAAGGTAGACTCTCAGAACCCCTCGCTCATCGGCATACTTGCGGTCGGACAGAATATGCCTTCCGTAAAAGTCAAGAATCTGAATGTCTATGGTTTCCTGCGGTCGAAGCCCCTGTGCTGCCATTTCAAAGGTATGACCCCAGTTGGGGTTGGGAAACAACTGCATGCTTACCCGCTGCTGCTCGCGGTAGTAAATACCGATGATGGGGCTGAAAGAAAAACTCCCGTCAAAGTCGGTTTGCATCAGCCGGTAATAGTTCATCCCTTGCAAGGGTTGTCTGTCGGGATACTGATAGCCGATCCTGTAGTTGCTGAACCCATAAGGGGCCTTGCTGGCTATGTGAGCCAGCGGATGAAAGTTCTCCCCATCGGGGCTGCGCTCCAGCGTAAAATAGTCGTTGTTGATCTCTGTTGCCGTTACCCATTCAAGCATTACAGCATCAGAGCCCAGGAAAGCATCAAAGAAGATCAGCTCTATGGGCAGGGGCAGCAAAGGACTCTTGGATCCGAAGGTGAAAAACTTCTCTGCATTTTTTGCCGAAAAATCCATAGCCATACTGGTAGAAACAGCCTTTTCGGATGGATGATGTAAGAAACTGGCAGAAGGGTTGAAAACTCTTCTCCATTGGGTATTGTCCCAGTAAACGATGGCGATATTGTCGCTGAAGGCGGGTAACTGTTCGTTGATCTGGCTTTCGGGGCCATACCCAAGCTTGATGCGGGCATCTTGTGCCCCCGCCGGAGAGGCTACCCTCCAGTACTCACGTTGGCTCACATCGTGCAATCCGGGAATTTCCATCTCTTCGGCCGACATTCCCGCCAGGGAGGGATCTCCGAAAAAGTACTCTGCTACCCAATGTTTGTTGTCCGAGCCATGTCTGGGCGAAAGCAGGCTGATGGTTCTTCGCAGACCCTCTTTGCCAACCGGAAAATCGAAACTCTCCCCATTGTGAACTATATTGCGGCTCAGCGGGCCTTCCACAAAAGAAGCAGGATGAATAGTACCCAGGGGAGTTACATTGTCGAGCACCAGCATGGCCTCCAGGCTGCTTATAACCCGGGAGCCATTGAGCATATGAAAGCGTGAACGCACTGTCTTAACCCCATTCTCCAGTATTATAGCCCCGGAAGGGTTGTCGATCTGCAGGTTTTCAAAGCTTCCCCCTCCCTCGAAAGCACCTCTGACATACTGAGGAATGGAGCCGGAAAACTCAACCGTATTGTTGGAGATAAAACCCGTGGGGGTTTGGCGGTCGAAATCGCCTTTAAGCACCAGGGGGTGGCTGTGACGCAAATTGGTGCCAGCTTCCAAAACCAAATTGCCTGCCACGGTAAAACTTTCATTGGGCAAAGATTTCAGCCCACTGTTTCGGATTATCAGGTTTTGCACTGTTGTATATCGGTTGGTAAGGGTGTATTCAAGGTTGCCTCCATATACAATGGTGCTGCCGGGGGTGGAAAAGAATGCATCAAATTTTCCTGCAGGCAGTAACCCCCTCTCCAGTGAAATGGTTCCACTACCTGATACCAGACCCAGATTATGCTGTGCTGTAGTACCCAGGGTCAGATTGCCCTGTATGCGGGTGATGTAGGAGCGGAGTTGGTCTTGTTCTATTGTAATGGTATGTCCAGGCATGATCTCTACAATATGGCCAAAAGGTCCGGTGGAGGGTACATCAGGCATATCTGCCTCGGCTTTTTGCCAAACGGATGGGTCTGTCCATACACCACTGCCAGTGGTAAAATAGGTGGGTACCTTAGCAGGAATATCCTCATCGTAGCCAGCAGTGTAGTATCCTCCCACATCCTGTGTAAGAGGCAGCAGGAACCGGAACTGGTTCAGGTGGGAGAAGAAGTCCTCTGGTGCAAGCTTGGTCCAGCTGTCGCCCACCAGTCGCGCCGGAAGGTACTCAGAAGGATTTCCTTCTACAAGGTCCAATGAGAAGTATTCGAAAAGAAACTCCCCGGTGAAGTCACTCAAACCCGTACTCTCTGCCTGCCAGTAGTAGCGGAGCACTCTGTTGAGGTTGTAGTCGACCGTTGTAATATGCTGCTCGTTCACGGGCGACATGCTCACTCTGGCATTGGCTGCACTTTGGGAATAAGAGGCCACCACGGGTGTGTATTTCCCGGCCACACCCACCGGCCAGGTAAAGGTATGAGTGCCTGTGGCCAGTCTCTTTTCAAGTCCGGCCGCTTCAATACCTCCTGAGGTGGTTATCATTTTTCCGGCATAAAATGGAGCTCCCTCTATGTGGGAGTTTACCCCAAGGCTCAGCCGGTGGTTTTGTAGTTCAAGCACACCCGTTTGCAGCGAAAGATTGCCCTGCACACTTTGGCTGGCCAGCAATCGGGCCCCCTGGTTGTTGTTGAGCACAAGCCGGCCATAAGTTCCATTGCCGCTGAGCAACTGCAGGTTGCTGCCGTCAAGTATCAAACCGCCCAGGGTGCCCTGAGGCGAGGTAATGGTTGCATGGTTTACCACATGTCCGCGTGCTGTAATTGTATGTAAGCCATAATGGAGCTGCCCGCTCTCTACCACCAGCGAATCGGAAACGGTAATATTGGTAAATAGCTCCAGGCTGGTTTGCGGGTTTACGATAAGGTTGGAGAATTCTGCCGAACCGTGCAATTGCTGTTGGGTGCCCCTGAACCTTACCCGGGAGGCCTGGAAAGAGGCATTGCTGCCATAATTGAAAACATGTCCGCGTACCTCCAGGGGTAGTGTACCCATATGGAGGCTGTTGCCCGGATGGATATACAGTGTGTCTCTGATGGTAATGCTGTTGTTTTCTGCTCGCATCTGGGTAGATGGTCCGCGAATGATCACATTGGGCAATTCTGTTTTGGCATTTACCCCAATGGTATGATTGGCGGGTGTTGCAGTGCTGCCGATCACAATGCGGGCATCAGCAGAAAGGGAGGATACCCCCGGATCGAGATACAAGGCAGCCCGGGCGGCACTGGCCTGATTGCGTGCAATAACAAGGGTTCCGCCTTCCATGATAAATTCACTTCCGGGATTGAATACCTCAAATACAGCCCGGGAATTGTTGGGCACCATCCGGTACCCTGTTTCTACCACTCCACCACCCTGGTGGTATTTCAGCAGGCCTGCCTCCTGGCTTCCACTGGTGCTTCCACGGATCTGCGAACCCACACGAAGCAGTGCATTGTCGAAGATCTGCAAACGAGCAGTACCTCCTGAGGAATAATGAATGTAGGTGTTGTGAGCTGAACTGGGAGAGTAAAAATGAGCTTCACCCTGGTTTTCAAGGCGAAGAGTTCCGTCGAGAAATATGCCGGTGCCATCGCCCGAGGCATTGATTTTCCCTTGTCGTACAACCAATTGGGCCGCAGAGGGTATAGGGAATTCATTGTTTCCGGTAGTAAGAGCAACGTTGATCAGCAGATGGTTCAGCACCAGCCTGCCACTATGCAATTCCAGCGCCTTGGGTACTCCTGCACCGCTGGTGGGGCCGCCGAGGGTAAAGGGGATCTGGAATTCTACGGATGTTCCCACACTTTTTTCTATCACCAGACGATACAATTCCAGGGGTGTGGTGGTGTTGGTACCACTTAACAGGGCCGGGTTGTTTCCGGTAAGATGCAAACGGACACGGCCATGATCCGCACCAGTGAAGAGCCTTACAATGTTTGTCTGTTCAGCGGCATCCTGTATGTAATTGCCTGCAAGGTACATTTCGTGTATGGTTCCTCCTGTAGCAGGGTTTTCAACAAATATCCCCACTGAACCCCCTTGGGTGTAAAGATCGCCATCGATGCGAAGGCGGCGCGGCGTACCTGAATTGGGAAAAATAAGGCGGGAGTTGGAGTGGGTTGCGGCCATTCTGAGTGCAAGATTGCCTTTTACATGAATATCTCCATGGGTTCCTGTGTTGAGCCTCAGTCCGGCGGCACCCTGGATTTCAAGGTTGTAATTTACCGTAATGTCTTTGGGGAGGGTTGCCGTGCGGGCAGTGCTGCCCCAGCCATCGGGAATAAAGGTGAGGTTGGGCACTTCTGCCGGTATATTGTTGAGCGTTACATTGCCAAAGATCTCATAAAACTGATAGGAGAGGGGCTGGGCATTGAAATCGCCAAGATCCTTTCCGCTGTAATCCGGATCCATTTGCCTGTTGCGCATAGTGCCTTCACCCGATATGATATTGGTGTGCAAGGCTGCATTCTCAGTAATGGTAAAGGTGGGGCGGAAGAAAAATCCGTTGCCCCAGGTGGTAGAGGCTGTAATGGGTTGTGGGTTGCCCGATGCATCCAGCATCCGGTTGAAGCGCAATTCGGCACAATAGGCCTGGTAGCCCGACTGAATCCTTATATTATGCGGGTGGCCGGGATTTGTTTCATCCCATGGGTTGTAGCCGATGATCACAATATCTCCCCTGTTGGGGATACGGGTTGCAGTGGGGTTATTGGCCCGGTGCCACAGGTGGGGCTTTTCCATGATGTCTTCATCGTTGTGGTGGGTTTTGAGCTGGCTGAGCATGGTCCAGGAATCCAGGCTGCCCCACAAACTTTGAGAGCTCTGTTCTCCCCTTTTTTTGGAGAAAAAGACCTCAATCTCACCGGCAAAACGGTTTTGGTGGGCTGCAGTGAATTCTCCATTCTCAAGAATTGCCGTACCTTCCGGATCGTTGTTTGTATTGGCATGTTCAATGATCAGGTGCAGATGGTTGGCGCCGCCATCCCAGTCGATACTTCCTAATCTGTACTTGCGCTGAAAATCCACTACTTTCCCCTCGGTGTAATAATCCTTAAAGTCATCAAATCCTCCGGGAAGATAAGCTGCAGGAAGATCAAGAAAATCGAACCGGGCGCGAATGTTGGGTAAGTCAGTAAAATCCTGGTTCCGAATCCTCCAATAGTATTGCAGTGCCGGTTCATCGTCGTTTGCCGGTTTTAGGGTGGCCAGCTCATTGTCTACACCGTTTACCTGTATAAATGCTGGTGAAGAGCCAAAGTTGCTGATCTCCACCTCAGCAGGGGTGTAGCGCAGGCCGTGGGATGTTTTGGTGTTTATCCCCAGTGGAAAAGAATAGCTTCCATTGTTATCGATCATTCGCATTAGGCCCAGGTCGGAATGGTTGCCTGCAGTGAGTATCATTTTCTCCGTGCCGAACATCACTCCTGTGCTCGGGTCGTCGAAAAGTCTGCCATGTATCACCAGCCCGCTTTTGCCAATATCCATAATCCCTTCCCTCATGTAAATATCGCCGGTATGGAATCGGGTGGCTCCAATGAATTGTGTTGTGGCTTCCAGCATGATGCGTCCAAAGCGAGGCTCATTCAGGGCCGACAACTGCACCTGAAGGTTGGGATGTGCAAGGGCCAGGTAGCCCGAAGCATCCTCCATGCGCCCGATCCTATCCCTGTTTTCCAAAGCAACCCCGCTGGAGATGGCAATCATAAAGCCATTATAATCCAGTATCCCGTTGTGTACCTGCAGGCTTTTTCGGATAGCCAGCGGACTGGTTTGGGTGGTATGGTTCTGGATGTTGGCTGCAGGTCGTCCAGGGCTTACCAGCTGCAGGGTTTCGCTGTTCATTTTGTTGAGCACCAGGTTGTGGAATTGTAAGGCGCCCGCATGTATTGTGTTGGCAATCGTTACGATGGCATTGCCTGATCCGCCAAACCAGGTGGTATTGCCCAGGGAGCCATCGGGCGATGAAGGATGGTATCCTGCCGTAGAGATGCTGCTCTGGCCCAGGATAAAATGGCCGTCCACGAACAGATCATGGTAAGGGCCCACCGTGTTATCGGTAGAGGGATGAAACTGGATGCCATCATTGATGAAAAGGCTGTTGATTACCCTGAGTTCGCGGTGCAGCCGCACCGGATTAAGTGCACTTGTGCCGGTGCCTGTGGTGGTAAGACGCAGGTTGTAAATGGGTGCTGATGAACGGATAAAGTAGTGGTTTCGAAGATTATCGCCAACCCCCCTGTCCATAATGATCTCTACCGTTCCACCGCTCACGCCTACGTTTTGAGGGGACAGGTCCAGCTCAAAGGCCCCTCCGGAGCCTATTCCATCCCAGATCCTTATGGTGCCCGCTTCCTGGATAAACACGTTGTCCTGCCCCAGCATGCTGAAGGTGCCTTTGGGAGCTTCCATAGCGGTACCATCGTTGTCGCCCCGCAGGTTGAGCGTACCTCCTCTTATGTGCAGGGTGACCCGGTTGTTCTGACTTGTGCCTCCTGCGCTGCGAAACTGGGCCGCATCGAGCTCTCCCCCTTCAATGAGGATATAAGGATTTCCCTGGGCCCACACAATGAGCCCTCCACTGCGGCGGGTGCTGTATCGCCCGGCTGTAATGCGAAAATTACCGTAAAAGGAAGTAGATTGGATATTTCCCTGGAAATCTTCATTGCTATTGTTACCCATCGTCCCCATTACTCCTCCGATCAGGGTTTGTTGCTGGCTGTCGGCAGTGCCGTATACCATGGCACCGTCGATCCACAAACCTCCGTTGGTGGGGATATAAAAGTCGGCGTTGGGATGGTTGCCCCCATCTCTGCCTTCGGTAAGCGTTGGGATGTGCACATTGGCTTTCAGGTGGAGGGTTCCGTTTTTGATCCAGAGGGCTTTCCGGATCTCAGGGTTAAGTCCACCCCCTGTTCCCCTGAGGATATTGCTTCCGAAGAGGCGGAAATGGGCTTCGTTTTCGGTGGTTACCGTAAGCAGCCTGTCGGGATTGTTCCCCTTGTCGATCACAAGATGGTAGAAGTCGGTAGTGCCATAAAGGTCCATGGTATTGTTGGTGGCTCCTTTGAACCATACCACTGCAGCGCCGGTTTCCGTAAGGGTTGTACCCAGATGTCCGTTGAGCTGGTCGTACACCGGGTGAGACTGGTTGGTGAAAAGGGCAGTTCCCCTGTTGAGCAGGTTGCCCCATATTTCGATCTGGTTGTAGATCAGGTGATAGTTGTTGTCTGAGGGAACCCTGCTGCCAGCAGCAAGTCCTGCAAGCCCTGCAAGAACATAAGGTCCGCCCCCATTGCCCAGTTGCAGGGCGCTGTTGTTGGTATTGGCTCTACCTACCCTGAAATGACCCTGGGGTTCGATGGTCCAGTTTTTACGGATCACCAGCCAACGGCGGATGTCGGCCATGGGTTCGGGAGCTGTGTTGGAGTTGAGCTGAAGAATTCCCCTTTGTATCCGGAGGTTTCCATTTAGGGTAAGGTTTTGCTCCAGAACTACCCGAACCGATGGGGTTTGCATATCTACTGCCATGTGGTTGAAGACACGGGAGGTGAGCAGATGGATGTCATGGTTGCCATAAAACTCTACCGTGCCTCCTGTTTCGGCTATGAATGCGGAGGCATTGCCCCCGGGGAAGTTATCGGCACGCAGGCGCATGGTGCCCTGGCCGGTAATAACCGGAAAATGATGCCCGCCGGTGCCCTGGAAATCCAACACTCCCTCCCTGATGTCGAGCAGGGCATTGGAGTAGTTGTCGTGGCGGATTACAATCCTTTTGCCTTGTGGAATTACCACCATGTCAAGGGCAGAGCTGGGGCTGGTAGCGGGTGTAAAGGATGAGGGGTTGGAGTAATCACCATCTGGAGAAAGGGTCCAGCTTGCGGGCTGATCCCAGTAACCCGCATTTCCTACAATTGCTTCAGCATAGGCATACCATATCCGGTTGTCGAGGGGAGCCAGGGTGTAATAGCCACTTACCAGGTGTTGTTCTTCCACCTCAAACCATACCCTGTTATTTGCAACTGTTGCAAAGGTGCCAGGCACATGGGTAAACATTTCAGTGGGCTGTGCCCGGTACAACAGGATATACACTTTGTTGGGGTCGGCCGTCATGGCTGCTTCGGCAAAGTCGAAACCCAGCGAAAGGGGGGTAGGCGAACCTGTATGTTGCAGGTACCAGACCCTTCTCCAGCGTTGTATTGCCCCGGAGGCCACATCAATATCCCCTGCATGTATGCCATGATTGCTATTGTTGTGTGCGGCCAGCACAAAAGTGTTTTCTCTTGCCTGAAGGGCACCTTGATTGTCAGCCAGGTACAAGGCACCCCCGTTGCCTGAAGTGGCAAGGTGAAAATGGGTACCCGTGGTGATGCCCACCCCTGTAAGGTCGTGGGTAAACTCCGTATGAGCAAACAGACTGGAACCGGAAAGTGAGATGTTGTAGCGTCTGGAAAGGTAATGATCCACAATACGCTGCTGTGATTCGTTGAGGGGTTGATGGTAGAGGATCAGCTCGGCAATGTCTCCCTGTAGGCCCTGGCTGCCGGTTTCACCATTTTTGCCCAGGTTAAACTGCACAATAGAGGGGCTTGAGGGGTTGCTGAAAGGCGATTGTGCCTGCATGGAACCATTTACCCTGATGGAGGCACCCGTGTTGGTCAGCTGCAGGCTGTTGATGGAAAAGCCTGCCGCCGTGCCACCGGTGGAAACTTGCTGATGGCTACCCTGTATGAGCACCTGGGCATTGAAGTTGTGTTCCTGGTACTGGTACCGGAATTTTTCCGCACTTACAGACGCAGGTGTTTCGGCTGAGGCTGCCTCCAGAAAGGAGGGCTCGTTTTCTGCAAATTTTCTCACCATGATGTAATCATACCAGATGATATCCGCAGCACTGTTGGAACCAGTCAGGCCTATATAGCCCCAGGGACGGGCATTGCCTCCTCCAAAACTTCTTGTTTGAAAAGAAGGCCTTATTGTACCCTCTTCCCAAACTCTTACCAAGCCCTGTGTGCTGGAAGGAACGGTTACAGCCATTTCCATGTAATACCATTTGAGTAGATCCCAGTCAGAAGCATATCCTTCACCCCAAGACCTTTTGTCATTCAGCAGCCGAAAACGATGTCCTTGATGATCCCTAAAAAGGAAATTGTATCCCTCGCCCGAAGCAAAATCCATATGCGAAGATACACCTGTACGGCTTGCATCCGCGTTGCCAAAAGCCTCCAACCTCATGCGGGTATGCACCAACACCGGATAATCCACAACTCCCAGAGATTCTATGATCAATTTGTTGGGGTCATTTGTGCCGCCGGCCATTCTCAGCTGGTTTCCCTGTATGGACCAGGAACCATTTCCTCGTTTTATGTAATTAGCTTCCTGGGTGATGTCGGCAACATCAGCCCGGTTGAAGTCATCGTAAAAAACAAAGGTGGATTGAGGGTTGCTGGCAGAAACGGCTGCCGGGTTGCCATAGTACACAAAGATATCCTGGTTGGTGTTGAGGTTGCCGGAAACCCTTACCCAAACCTTTGCTGTTTGCTGGCCGGGGTTTCCTGATAGTTCTTCCACCCAATGGCTTAGCAGGGTTTCTCCATCGTTGGAGGTAAACCTCAGGTCATCGGGAAAAGAGGTGGCATTGTTGTCGAGGTGCAGGTTAAAATTCTGAGCACTGGCGTTTTGGCCAATGCTTAACAGAACCTGGTATTGAGTCCCCGCTCCGGCTTCACCTTTCAGTGTTATCCGTTTGCGGTACTGCCAATCGCCAAGCCAAGCCAGGGCGTGCATAAGGGTTCCGTTTCCAGTGCTGTTGTTCCGGCTAACTGTTATTAAAGAAAAATTCCCTGCATCGTAGGGCAGGGAAGAGGTTTGCAGAAGCTGGTTGCCCTGGAAACGAACCACAGGGCGGTTGTTTATGATATTGATTGCCTGCACAGGGCGCAAAGAAGTTTGTGGTTGCTGGGCATGATGTGCATTGCCCGACCGGTCTGTCATGCTTGTAACCGAACTGCCCGACAACATCAGGTTCGATGCATCGTACCATGCCGTGAGCCTTGGTTGAGAATCAGACCCCGTTGCATTGCCAACCCCTCCGGGGCCTCCCTGAGAGAATACCAGGCCCGGCAAGAGCAAAGCGATGCAAAAAAATACCGGGAAAAAACTACGTGCGAAAATACCTGTAAGGTTCGAAGGGTTGTTGTGTGTTTTCATGGCAGTGTACTTGGATTACGATTGACAGCGTGCAAACCATACTACCGAAAAAGGTGGCGGGTGTTTGGCAAATCAATTGTGTTTTGGTCTTCTGTGCAATAGGCACCCAAAAATACAATTAATATCGACAAACGAAAATAAAAAACGGCTAAAGATGCATTTGGGGATTTTTCAGGCAGGATCCACATTGATTTTTACCCGCACGGCTTTCCACTTCGGGTTTAGGGAGAACTCGTGCAGGATGGTTCGCAAAGTTTCTTTGCGCCGGATAAATCCTGCTTTTCGGTCGAGTTTTACCAGTATGTTCTTCAGGTACTGGGCCTTGATACGCGCCACCATAGGATATTCGGGCCCCAGTACCTTGTTTTCAGGGAATACTTTTCTTAGCAAAGTGGCCAGTACTTCCGAGGAGGTGTTTACCAGTGCAGGATCGGAGTGCATCAGCGTGATCTGTACCAGGCGATAAAAAGGAGGGTAATGGAAGTTGCGACGCTCCAGTATCTGGTTTTGGTACATCTCAAGGTAGTTGTTGTCGATCACCTGGCGGATCACAGCATGCCATGGGTCCAGTGCCTGTATGATCACCTTGCCCCGTTCCTTTTTTCGTCCTGCACGGCCACTTACCTGCGCCATCATCTGGTAGGCCCTCTCGTGAGCCCTGAAATCGGGAAAGCCCAGCATGGTGTCGGCACTCAGAATACCCACTACTCCAACATTTTCGAAATCGAGCCCTTTGCTTACCATTTGGGTGCCTACCAGGATATCGATCCGTTTTTCTTCAAAATCGTGGATGATATTCTGGTACGCATTTTTGGCTCGCGTTGTGTCAAGATCCATCCGTTTAACCTTTGCGTCGGCAAAGAGCAGCGGGATTTCTTCCTCAATCTTTTCGGTGCCGAATCCTTTCAGGGCGATCCCTGTGGATCCGCAGCTCGGGCACTGGTTGTGCGGAGCAATGGCATAACCACAATAATGGCATTTAAGCTTGTTGATGTGCTTGTGGTACACCAGGCTCACATCGCACTGCGTACACATAGGAATGTAATTGCACTGATCGCACTCCATGCGAACAGAAAACCCTCTTCGGTTCTGAAAAAGGATCACCTGTTTCTGGTTTTCAAGCGCCTCTTGTATATGGGTAAAGAGCAGGGAGGAGAGATGCGATTTCATTTTTTTTTCGCGGGTCTCCTTTTTAATATCTGCCACAAGTACTTCGGGCAGCTGCACACCTCCATGGCGTTGGGTCAATTCAACCAGGGTGTATTTTCCACTCCGTGCATTGTAGTAGGATTCTACGGAAGGGGTTGCAGAGCCCAGCAAAATTTTTGCCTTACATCGCGAGGCAAGCCAAAGAGCAGCATCGCGGGCATGATAGCGCGGCGCAGGATCGTGTTGCTTGTACGAAGTTTCGTGCTCTTCGTCAACAATGATCAGCCCCAGTTTTTTCCATGGCAGGAACAGCGCAGAGCGTGGCCCCACCACCAGCTGATATTCAATGGTTCGGTTTACCGACACAACACCCCCCAGGGCCAGGTTATTCCATACCTCGGTGCGCTCCATTTCATTGAACCTCGAATGGTATACTCCTGCTTTTTCTCCGAAATGGGCTTGTATGCGTTGAATAATTTGTGTGGTGAGGGCGATCTCGGGCAAAAGATACAACACCTGTTCCCCTCTTTCCAGTGTTTCGCGGATCAGCTGTATGTATATTTCAGTTTTTCCACTGGAAGTAACACCGTGGAGCAAAACACAATCTTTGTTTTCCCAGCCCTGGCGAATTTGTTTAAGGGCCTCCAGTTGTGCCGGACTAAATATTATTTCCTGCTCCTTTCCCTGCAGGTGGCTGAAACGGCTTACCTTGTTTTTATACACCTCAAGCACCCCTTTTTTCACCAGAGCATCCAGAGGAGCTGAAGCATTTTTTACCCGTTTGCTGATTTCGCTTACGGCCACCTCCTTAAGCGTCCCCACATAGCGATTCGAAAGCCTTACCCACTCCATAAGCACCTCAAGTTGTTTGGGAGCCCTCCGCTCGGCTTCATCGAAGGCTTCTTTAAGCCTGGGTTCACTCTCCCATTCAGGATGCAGTCGTACATATTTCTCCATCTTCTGCCGGTAGGGGTTTTCCAGCTCCTCTTTAAGCAGCACTACCTCTTTGGTCATCAGGTTGTTGATGAGCGGAAATACCTTTTGCAGACCCGTAATCTTGCTTACTTCTCCCAGCGAAAGTGTTTTCTGTATCTCCAATGCTTCGGCAATGAGGTATTCTCTTTCGTTGAGGATATCCGTATTGCCATCGAAGTCGGGGTTGAGGCAAATGCGTGTTTCGCTGGCCAGCTTCATGGCCGGTGGCAAGGCAGTATGCATTACTTCACCGGGAGTACACATGTAATAATCGGCAATCCATTCCCAGAAAACAAACTGGCTCTCTGATACCACGGGAGCCTCATCCAGAACCGACAGGATATAGCGTGCCTGGAATTCAGCGGGAGCTGTAGGGTGAATCTTTCGTACCAGCCCGGCATAGATTTTCCGTGAGCCAAAAGGAACCACCACCCTTATGCCTGGTTGCATGGCATGGTTCATATCGGCAGGCACCCTGTAGGTAAAATAGCCCGGCAGGGGAAGTGGCAGAAGTATATCGGCAAATAGGGTTTCTTTCTCCATGGGAGGATTCGCTTGTTCCTGCAGGTAAAAGTAGAACAAATCGGGCATAAAAAAAACTGCATGCCTTTTGGAATGCAGTTTTAGCAAATGATTTGGAACAGTATTTTTTTAATCGCCCATACAGATGCCCACACCTCTGGCAGTTTTTACCAGGTCGGAAGAGGGGTCTACAAAGTTGTAATGGGCAATGGCCTCTTTGAAAGGAACCGATACAATGTTGGGGTGGCGGTAGGCTACCATCTCTCCAAACTTTCCTTCCAGCACCATTTCGAAGGCTCTTACACCAAATTGAGTTGCCAGTACACGGTCGTAGGCAATGGGTGTACCTCCACGCTGCAGGTGACCCAGCACCGTTTCGCGCATATCTGCCTGCAAACCGCCATCTTTGAGCTCTTTCATAAGCTTGGTGGCAACCCCACCCAGCCTTACGTTTTTGTAGCCGGTTTCTGTACTTTCTTCATAGTACATATCGCCATCTTTGGGCTTGGCACCTTCGGCCACCACGATAATGGCAAAACCACGACCCTTGTTGAAGCGTTGGTAGATCCTTTCTACTACCTTGGGAATATCGTAGGGAATTTCGGGGATCAGGCATACATGAGCACCCCCCGCAACGGCAGAGTGCAGTGCAATCCATCCTGCATAGCGGCCCATCACCTCAAGGATCAGCACGCGGTTGTGGCTGTCGGCAGTGGTAACGAGTTTGTCTACCGCAGTGGTGGCTTCCTGCACGGCTGTCTGGAAACCGAACGTGAAGTCGGTAGCAGAAAGGTCGTTGTCGATGGTTTTAGGAACCCCGATGACGTTCAACCCTTTTTCGAAAAGCTGCTGGGAGATGGACTGAGAACCATCGCCCCCGATATTGATTACAGCATCAACCCCCAGGTATTGCAGGCGACGCAACATTTCGTCGGAGCGATCGGCACTGCCCCATGATCCGTCCTGGTTTTTGATGGGCCATGCAAAGGGGCCGCCTTTATTGGTGGTGCCAATGATCGTGCCTCCTCTGATGTGGATTCCTCCTACTTTTTTCTCATCGAGCACAACGATCTCCTGGGGCTCGTTCAGAACTCCATCGAAGGCATTGATACTGCCTATCACTTCCCAGTTTTTCTCCTGTGATGCTCTCAGGGTTATGGCCCTGATTACTGCATTTAGTCCGGGGCAATCGCCGCCGCCGGTGGCAACTAAAACTCTTTTCTTCATCGTTCTTTACATTTTTTCTCAACAAAAAAGCAAAATTCAGCCAGTTTTGATCCTGGGTGAGATTTTGCCGGTCCTGTGTTTTATAGTATGTGTATTTGAAAAATCCCAAAGGGATATATTCAGCAAATCATCAGGTAAAATTCGGATTGTAATCGTTGAGGGAGGTATGCCAGATTTTGCGGGTGTTGCCGGGGTGAAGTCCCTTGATGTAGGGTGAATTCCTGGCAAAATTTCCTGTACAAAAACTGAGATGAAAAAGGAAAAAGGAAAAATTTGCCGTGAAGGCAGAAAATGCGAAAGGAAAACCAACACAATTATGGAACGTTTTCATTTGCGAACAGTCAATGCATGTTATTTTCTGTACGGCAAATCTCCTTTTTTTCCTAAATCAGCTTGTTTCACAACAAGCATATCACCCTTAAATCCAGGAACACAACTTAGCTGTCAATAAGCGATGTCCCCAACGGATAAAAACACAACGTTTTTACCCAATTTATCAAAACACATGCAAAGGTAAAAAAATAATTGGTTTGCACTGCAGAAAAAGTATGTTAATTTTAGGTTAAGCCGGGTTTAAGCCTTGGTCGTTGTGGCTTTGACTCCTTTTTGGATCCGCTGTAGATTTTGTATCCCAGAAAGGTGCAATCGAGCTGCCCATTGAAAACCTGGTGTTTTTCAGAAGGTTTTAATCCGATCTTATGGGTGAGGGTTTTGTCGGGGCTTATGATCCAGGCGTCGAAACCGGGGTAGTTGTGTTTGAAAGAGGTTCCGATTTTCTGATAAAACTCATGGATGTTTTCGTTTTCAAGTCGCACACCATAAGGGGGATTAAGCACGAGCACACCCTGCGGATGGGAGGCTCTGGAGAGAAGAAAATCTCTCTTCTCAAGCCTGATTCGTCCCAGCAGACCTGCTTCCATAATGTTCTGGCGGGCTACAGCCATACTTTTGTTATTGATGTCGGAGGCCAGGATATCGGGGAAGGTGCTGGGCTGAGGGATTTGATTGGCCTGCAGGCGCAATTCTTCCCACAAGGGCTCATTGAAATCGGTCCAGTTGAGGAAAGAGAAATCTTTCCGAAAGGCTGCCGGAGCCATGTCCAATGCCATCATGGCTGCTTCAATACTGAAGGTGGCACTGCCGCACATGGGGTCGTAAAAGGGTTTTTGTTTGTCCCACCCGGTGAGCATGATCAGGCCGGCGGCCAGTACCTCGTTGAGAGGAGCCGGGCCTGTTTGTTTGCGATACCCCCTTTTGAACAAGGGCATGCCGCTACTGTCGAGCGAAACAGAGCAATGTTGTTTGAAAATGTAAACGTTGAATTTGATGTCAGGGTTGGATACATCCACACTGGGGCGGGCATTGGCAGTATCGCGGAAGAAATCGACAATGGCATCTTTGGTGCGCTGTGCAAGGAAGTGGGTATTGTTGAAAACCGATTCGATGGCCACAGTAGAGATGGCAAAGCTGCGCGAAGGGTGGAAGATCTGATCCCATGCAAAAGATCGCAGTATATCGTAATATTCCTCCTGACTGTTGAAATCAAACTCAAAAACCGGCTTAAGGATACTCAGGGCACTGCGGCTCCATAGATTGGTCTTGTAAAGCAAACGCTGGTCGCCTTCGAAGGAGACCGCCCTTTTAACAGGCTGCACCTTTTGAGCTCCCAGTTGGGTGAGTTCGGCAGCCAGAACATTTTCCAAACCGGTAAAGGTTTTGGCTACCATTTTAAAAGTTTCTGTTTTCAAAAGAAGTGGGGTATTGTAGGGTTGTTATTGAATTACACCATTGATGATAACCGTTTCAACTTTGTTGCTTCCATATGCATAGGGCATAAAGGCATAGGTAGGTATTCTTTTGGTGATGAACACGTTGGCTTTTTTGCCCAGGGAGATGGTGCCCAATTCGTGCTGCAGATCCATGGCATAGGCGCCATTGAGGGTGGCCGCGTTGATCACCTCCTCTGGCAGCATCTTCATTTTGATGCAGGCAATGGAGAGGATAAGCTGCATGTTTCCCGATGGAGACGATCCGGGGTTGTAGTCACTGGCAAGGGCCAGGGGAAGTCCGGCGTCGATCATCTTGCGGGCGGGCGGATATTCCATTTCCAGAAAGAACGCTGCCCCGGGCAATAGGGTGGGCATGGTGTCGGAAGCCAGCAAGGCATCAATTTCTTCTTCACCGGTAAACTCCAGATGGTCTACCGAGAGGGCATTGTATTTTACACCCACCTGGATGCCTCCGCTGAAGTCGAGCTCGTTGGCATGTATCTTGGGGCGCAAGCCATGCTTCATGCCTGCCATCAGGATACGGTCGGTCTCTTCAGGGGTGAAGAAGCCTCTGTCGCAAAACACATCAATATAGTCTGCCAGGTCCTCGCCAGCCACCTCTGGTATCATTTCGTTGATGATCAGATCCACGTATTCTCCCTGTCGGCCCTTGTATTCTGCCGGAACGGCATGTGCGCCCAGGAATGTTGATTTAATGGTAATGGGGCTGAGCTCCTTGAGTTTTCGAATTACCCGCAGCATTTTCATTTCGCTTTCGGTGGTAAGGCCATATCCGCTTTTGATCTCAACAGCGCCGGTGCCCAGCATCTTGATCTCCTGGAGCCTTTCCATTGCCTGCTCAACAAGCTGTAGTTCACTGGCCTGCTGCAAACGCCTGGCCGAATTCAGGATGCCTCCCCCTCTTTTTGCGATCTCTTCATAGGAGAGTCCGCGAATTTTGTCGATGTATTCAATTTCGCGGCTGCCATCGTATACAATATGGGTATGCGAATCGCAGAAAGATGGGAAAACCATTTTTCCGGTGGCGTCGATTTCTTTTACATCTTTGGCCGTGGCTGCATTGTAGATCTCGCTTTGGGTAAAGCTGTCCATCTTACCAAAAGCCCTGATGAGTCCGTTCTCAATAAAGAGAAATGCATTTTGCAAGGTTTGAAGGTCCGACATATCCTTGCCACTTACCTTTTCGCGGGCATCGTATTCTACCTGCACCAGTTCTTTGATGTTGCGAATGAGTATCTTCATTGTATCAGATCTTTATAGGATTTAAGGGTTATGGTGTTTCTCTGTTGGTCAACAAAGGTAGTAAAGATTTGTTTGGCAGCAGGGCCTGGGAGCAAAGCAATAAAAAAGCCACCATCGGCGGCTCTGTGGCGCTGATGGTGGCTCTGGCAAATACTGCAGGGGTGTTTACTGCTTGTAGACCACTGCATTGATATGCATTCCGGCGCCTACTGAAGCAAAAATAATGATGTCGTCGGTTTGGATAGAATGAGGGGGGAGGTTGCCTTTCAAAACCATATCATAAAGAGTAGGCACGGTGGCTACCGAGCTGTTGCCCAGTTCGTAGATGTTCATGGGCATTACATCCATCACCTCCTGTCGCAGGCCAAATTGTTTGTAGAACCGTTTGATGATGGCTTCATCCATCTTTTCATTGGCCTGGTGGATCAGAATCTTTTTCACCTGCTCCACAGGGATATCGGTTTTGTCGAGGGCGGCCTTAATGGCGGCAGGTACGTTGCTGATGGAGTATTCGTAGATTTTGCGTCCGTGCATTTTGATGTAGCGTATGCGCGGATCGCTCTCAGGGGCATTGGATTTGCCCAGGTAAAGGTAATACGCCTCATCCATGGCATGGGTAACGGTGGCTGAGGAAAGGATTCCTCTTTTATGGTCTTCTTCGCGGGCTTCCACAATGGCAGCCCCGGCGCCATCGGAGAAAATCATGGTGTCGCGGTCATAATTATCTACCACCCGCGAGAGGGTTTCGGAACCAATCACCAGGCAGCGTTTTGCCAACCCCGATTTGATATAGGCGTCGGCCTGTATTATGCCCTGCACCCATCCGGGGCAACCGAAAAGAATGTCGTAGGCTACGCAGGCCGGGTTTTTAATGCCCAGCAGATGTTTTACCCGGGCGGCAAGGCAGGGAAGAATGTCGGTCTGGATCGTATCTTTGATAACATCCCCGAAGTTGTGCGCCAGGATAATCTGATCGATGGTTTCTGGATCGATACCTGCATTTTTGATGGCTTCGCGAGCTGCATGGGCAGCAATATCGGAGTTGGACAGGTCCTTTTCTATCCAGCGGCGTTCGGCAATGCCCGTTATGTCTTTAAACTTGCTTACTACTTCTTCTCCCGGGCGGTCGATGGCGGTGTGATCTTTCTCAAAAAAGGTGTGATTGACAAAATCGCTGTTTTTTACCACAACGGTGGGAATGTAACTACCTGTTCCGGTAATTACGGTGTTTAGATGCTTCATGTGATAATGATTTGGTTTCAGAGATCCTTTTTTCCAAAAAATGGTTTTGCTGTCAGCCTGCAAATGTAGTAATTATTTCAACAACCGTTTAAATGCTTGTTTTAAAGTAAGGCCCTTGTATAACCATGCCAGCAACCCTCTCCCTTCGTATGTTGAAGGTTTGCTTTTTATTGTGGATTTTCCGCTATTGAGGCTAAGTATTTTGCAATAAAAACGACAATTTATTTTCTGCATAGAAATACTTGAAAAGATTACGTGAAATACGGAAACCCACCAACTCCAATTCTGTTATATTTGATGCGATTAATCCAACATATGTTTAACTATTAACTCGCATCAAAATGATTGAATCTAAAGCTTTTTTCGATAGTGCTACCGGAGCGGCTATTGGGCATTTTCAGGGTTTTCTGAGCACAGAAAAGTTTAAAGCAATTGCTGAAGAGCTGCACACATTGCGCAAAACATACAGTTCCAGCAAGCAACTCAACAATATTGAGAACATGAAAGTACTTACCCCCGAAGTACAGCAATGGCTTAATGAAGTTTGGTTTCCCAAAGCCAAGCAAACGGGTTTGAAATACTTTGCCTTTGTCGTTCCCAAGGATGTGTTTGGTAAAGTGAGTATGGAAAACGCCAACAAAACAGCGAAAGATACCTTTGGTATCGAGATCAATTATTTTCAGACAGAAGCTGACGCGAAAGCCTGGTTAAAGTCAAAGTAATACATCGGCCCCAGACAAGGTTTTGTGGCCAGGGAAGCTACAAAACCTTGTTTTCTTTGGCGGGGCCTGGTCAAACCCACAACATGGCCCCGCAATTCCGGGGTAAACAAACTTATTCGACTGGTGATTAGGGGATTAAAGGGGAAATGCACCAACACATCACCTAAAAACCAACACAACGATGCAACCCCAAAACCATCCCCATTCTTCACAATCCGAAAACCGGAATGATTGTTCGTCAGCAGCCCCTGGCTGTGCATGCATGGAAAACCACCTTGCAGACACTGCAGCGCAGGCCCCGACAGCGACGGTAAACCCCGGATTGATGTTTCATTTTGCCCCTGCCGATACGCAGCGCGAACAGATTGCGCAAATCACAGGAAAATATCCTGTACGTATAAGCCCTTATCTCGAGAAACTTCTACAAACATCAGAAGCCCTACGTCTGCAGTATCTTCCGCACCCCGACGAGCTTTCTACCTACGGTACTGCCACACCCTTTGAGGAAGGTAAAAAAGCTTCCGGCACCTACGGGCTTGAGCGACTTTATCGCGACAGAGTGCTGATCACACCTCACTTCGATTGCCCGGCCTACTGCAGATTTTGCTATAAAAAGAGCAGGGTTATGCGAAATAAGCCCAACATGACCTATGCTGAGATCGATCAGGTAGCACTTGAGGTGGGCCAGATGACCCAGGTGCGCGGAGCATTGATCACCGGAGGCGATCCCATGATGGATCCTGCAAAACTGTTTTATCTTCTCGATAAACTGGATCAACTGCCCAATATCAATGAGATACGCATTGGAACAAGAGGATTGCTTACTATGCCCCATGTTTTTACAGACGAGATCTGTCAAAAGATTGCAAGTTACAACCGTCGGGATTTTCAAAACCCCTTGAACAGCCAGGATCTAGCCATAAATGTTCATTTTAATCATCCTGATGAGCTTACCCCAGAGGTACTTGAGGCATGCTACAGGCTCACCTCCAGAGGAGTAAAACTGCGCAACCAGACTGTTTTGCTAAAGGGGATCAACGACACTACCGAAACCATGGGGCATTTGTTTCAGTTGCTGCTTCGCAACGGCATCATCCCTTATTACATGAACCATTGCATGCCCGTGGAAGGGAGCGATTATCTGCGCACCTCAGTGGCAAAAGGGCTGGCCATTTACAGACATTTGTGCACAGAGTCTTCCACTGCAATCCCTCACTATGTGTATGCTCCTTCCGGAGGTAAGGTACATGTGGGCCCCGATACCCAATTTGATTACGAGTATCGTAACGGGCTCAGGCTTATCAGGGTAGAAATGCCATACAAGGCTGATGAATTCAGGCAAATTACCCGAAAAGACCTCCCTTCCGGCCACTGGGAAAACCATGAAGGATGTATTGGGGGCTATTATATTGATGGATGGGATGACTGATGCCCTCAGGGTTTTGTTGCACAGTGCAAAGAATGCTTGTTTCTTTGTACTGTGCTTTTGTTTTACACCATGCATTTAGTGATTTATGAAACGAGCCATGACAAAAAATTTGACACACACGCGGATGATTATAATTCGCAGCCTCGCAAAACATGCAGTCAGGGTATTGTTGGCGAGTTCCATCTGACCATTAAAAATCAAATTATAAACAGATGAAAAAACTTACCATCCACCTGGGTGTTCAGGGGGATAAATCGCCGGGCGAATACATTCGAATTGCAGTTGCAGCCGAGGAATATGGTTTCGATACTATCTATGTGTACGACGATCTGTTGTACTATCCTTCCTTCCCGATTTTGATTACCATGGCGCAGCATACGCGGCGCATTGGTCTGGGAGCCTGCCTGCTCAACGGGTTCTACCGCCATCCGGCCGTAGTGGTATCCAACTATGCCTACCTGCACCGTATCATCGGGCAGCGGGCTGCACTGGGGCTGGGCAGGGGTGCCTTTTTCGACCTTTTGGGTATGGATACTTCCGAAGAGCATACCCGCAAAGGATTTGCTGAAACCCTTGGGCTGGTTCATCATTTGTTGTATGGCAACAAAACACCCTACACCGGAGAATTCTTTAAAAGCACTGAAAAAGCGTTTCTGAAAGTTCCGGCCCCGGAGGTACCTCGTATTGTTACCGCCACCTGGAATACTCATATGGCCAGACTTGCCGGAACCTTTGGCACTCACCTGCAGATTGCCGAAGTGTGGCATCAGGATTACATGCAGAAACTTTATGATGCCTGGCAGGAAGGGATGCAGGAAAGCGGAATACAAGCCCCAGGGGATTTCTCTATAGGGGGAATGGTCTGTATGGGTAAAAGCGAACGCGAAGCACTGGACAAAGCACGAAAAACAGTAGCCATATACTTGCCCTATCTGCAAACCATCCTGAAGAACCATGCAATTGACCCGGACTCTGCACTGGTGCAACGCATATCACAGCTTTCCAAAGAGGGGAAAATGGATGAAGCCGCCCGGTTGATGCCCGACCATTTTGTAAAGGCATTGTCGCTGGCCGGCACACCCGACCAACTGGCTGAGCGTATTAACCAGCTAAGGCAAAAGGTTCCCTTTACAGGGCTTTTGCTTTCCCCTCCCTATGGCACCTTCAATTCCATAGAGCAAAACATTGAGTTTATAAGAAATGAGTTGATCAGCAGGCTGTAAAGCCAGAACGTGTTGGTCGTGAATGGCGAAACCGTCATTTGCGAAAGAATAACCCCTGCACCCCAATCATTATTATTGGGGATTGCAGGGGTTTTTTAGTGCAATAATACACAACAAATAGGGATTTTCTGATTGTTAAGTCCATCCTAATTTTGCAAATGCAAACGGCTCCCCATATGCATGTGCGTTGCCTGCAATGTTGAGATTCTATAGACACTAACCCATAACACAAACAATAGGATGCGCAAAACATATTTATTTTTAGTTTTTATTCTGTGGGCATGTATCCTGTCTGCCCAGCTTCATCACGGAGTTTTAACAGGCCATGTTTTAGACCACAGCAACGACGAACCTTTACCCGGTGTAAGTATTCTGGTACTGGGCACTACCGACGGGGTAGTTACCGACCTGGAGGGTCGGTTTCACTTGCAAACCTTTGAGGGTCAAATGTTGCAATTTTCTTTTTTGGGATACAAAACACAAGAGATTATTGTTTCCAAATTACAAGCTCCATTGTTGGTTCGGATGGAGAGTGAGGCTTTTCAGATGGCAGAGGTTGTGGTAGTAGCAGCCATGGGTCTTGCACGTCCATCGCGCGAAATAGGTGGCGGCGCACAGGTGGTTAGCAATCGCGATCTGAACCAGGGCAAAGGAGTGGATCCATTAACAGGGCTCACCGCCAGGGTAAGCGGGTTGAGGATAAACATGTATGACAGCAAGGTAGATCCTAATGTAAAAGTAGTAATGAGGGGAACCCGTTCTCTGAGTGGCAACAATGAACCCCTTTTTGTGGTAGATGGTGTTCCGGTACCCGAAATTGGCAGGCTTAATCCTAATGATATTGAGGATATTACCGTACTTAAAGGTGCCAATGCTGCTGCACTTTATGGTTCAGAAGGGGTAAACGGAGCACTAATGATAAGGACACGGCGCGGAGAACGAGGCCGGGGAAGAATTCATTTTTCGCATACAACAGGGTTTTCGCAAGTGTACCAGCTGCCTGAAGCCCAGAATAAGTTTGGACAGGGTAGTGGCGGGGTGTATAGTCCAACCGAATTTCAATCCTGGGGCCCTGCCTTCGATGGTACTATGAAGCCTCTGGGAGGCCTGTTGCCTGATGGTTCTCAGTTGGAAGTGCTTTATGCAGCACCCCAGAATGATGTCCGTAGAGAGCTCTTTCAAATTGCATCAAGGGTGCAAAACAACCTGTCTTTTTCGGGAGGAGATCAAAACTCACTCTATTATCTTTCGTTGCAGCACATACAGGCACAAGGTATAATACCGGGCGATGAAAGCCAGCGCACAGGAGCAAGGTTCAATGGTAGCCACAAGTTTGGAAAGCTTACCAGTGCTTATACGTTGCAATATGCTTTTACACAGAACAACACCACTCCTGATGGACCCTGGGTTAGCCTTTATCAAATGCCTGCCAATTTCCCTCTTGAACAGATGAAAAACTGGCAGGATATAAATGCCCCGGGCAATCCTCATAACTTCTTTACTGATCGCAATTCCAATCCCTATTTCCAGATCGACAACCAGCGCAATAAACTAGATCACCAGATGCTTAACAGCAGTGTTCAGTTCGATTATCCATTAAGTTCGTTTGTGGATGTCACTTATCGGGCCGGGCTGTATAATTCATTGCAGGAAACCCGCAACACCGTGGGGAAGTTCCAGGCCACCGGACGCAGAAATGTAAATGGTAGTGTGAGTGATGGTTTTGCAAATTTCAGGAGGGTAAACAGCGATGTGCTGCTTACACTCAAATACCAGCAAGGTAACATAAACACCCGATTGGTGCTGGGCAACAACCTGCGTGCCGATGATACCAAACAAACCGCTATAGGAAGCTCCAATCTCTTGCTTCCCGAATTGTATAACCCCGGCTCCCGTGTTGGCGAACTCAATGGTAGCGCTGCCATTACCCAATACCGGCAGGTTGCAGTTTACGGAGAAGGGCTGGTAGCGTACAACAATCTATTGTTTCTGACCCTTACCGGCCGCAATGAGTGGGTTTCGGTTCTGAGCAAGCAAAACAGATTCTATTTCTATCCAGGAGTAAGTACCTCTTTTGTTTTCAGCGAGGCTTTTGATGGTCTGGATGACCTTGTTTCCTTCGGGAAAGTATTCGCATCCTACAATAAAACCGGTAATGTGAACCTACGCCCCTATGCACTGAATAACTCCTACACTCAATCGTTGGGCTTTCCTTATGGCAACCTGGTGGGTTTCCTGCCTTCATCCACCTATCCCAATCCCGATATTGAACCCGAATTTGTAACCTCCTTCGAAATGGGAACACAGCTGAGCTTTTGGGATCATCGTCTGCATCTGGAGGCAAGCTATGTTTACTCAGACTCACGTGGCCAGATCTTCAACGCTACAACCTCTTCTGCAACAGGCTATAACCGCGCTGTTGTAAATGCCGGAAGGCTTACCAATAATATAGTGGAGTTGAACCTCGCAGGCGATGTAATAAGAAAAACAAATCTGCGATGGAATATGGCTTTCAACCTGTCGCATATTCGAAATGAGGTAAAGGAGTTGTTTGAGGGGTTGGAAACATTCTCAATTTTTCGTCAGTCATATGCAACAGTGGGCAAACCTTATCCGAGCCTTCATGTGGCCGACTATGCCCGCGACTCTCAGGGGCGGGTAATTGTGGATGCAACCACAGGACATCCTCTGCCAGCCAGCGAGCTAACTTACCTGGGAACCATGGTGCCACCATGGCAAATGGGATTGGGTTCACAGATAACCTGGAAAAACCTGACCCTTGCAATGCACTTTGATTGCCGCTTGGGGGGCTGGATGTATTCAGAGGTGGCCAATCGAATGATACAGAATGGTACTCACCCCATGACGGTAGAGTATGGCCGTCAGCCCTTCGTATTCCCCAATTCAGTAATAGAAGTTTCTCCGGGTGTTTTTGAGCCCAATACCTCAGTACTAACCCAGGGTGGGGGCGATGCTGCTTTCTGGAATAACCATGTGGCGCAATACCATATCAATTTTGCTGCTCCCGGCGATTTTCTCAAACTGCGCGAATTGGCAATTACTTTCAATATTCCTCGTAATTGGCTTAGCAACACTTCTTTTATAAGAAATGCATCGGTTGGAGTTCTGGCAAACAATGTATTCCTTATTACCCATAAAGACAATGACCTGGGTGATCCGGAGTACCTTTATAATAACACCGATGGTTATTACAGCTGGAGGCAGGTACCGCCTTACCGGACCCTCTCTTTCAATGTTAACGTATCCTTTTAATGGGCCGAAATACTTCTCCTACAACTTTGAACTACATAAAGAAATTGATTATGGAACGACTGAAAAAATACACATTGCTTATACTTTTGCCCTTGTTTGCTGCCTGCAATGATTTTCTGGATGTAAACAACAACCCCAATGCACCGGTATCGGAAAATCTTGCCCTGTCTGCCAAGCTGCCCGCAGCACAGGTATATACTGCACAAATGGAGTCCGTAATGCTTAACCAGCTGGGTGCTTTTTGGGGAGGATACTGGGGTGCTGTTAGCGAAGCCATTACACGCTTTCGCAAAGAAAGCACCTACAACGGCCTTTCGATAATGGCCAACAGAGATGGTATACATATCTGGGAAAATGGCTATGCCGCTTTGATGTACTACCAGCTCATACGCGAGCAAGCCCTGCAGGAATCGGAGGGCTTTTACCTGGGAATAGCGCAGATTATGCAGGGGTGGCATTTTTTAAGGTTGGTTGATGTATATGGCGACATCCCCTTCGATGAAGCCCTGCAAGGAACTCGTTTTCCAGAGCCTGCCTACGAAGATGGAGAGATTGTATACCAAAAGAGTGTTGAACTGATCACTCTGGGGATGCGGGAAATTGCCAATGCTTCTACTACGCCCGGTGCCAGCGATGTGATGTTTGGCGGCCAGAAAGAAAAGTGGCTTAGGTTTGGCAATACAATAAAGCTTCGCGCATTGATTCGGCAAAGCGAAAAGGGCGATCCTGAATGGATTCAGAATCAGATAGATCTGATTCTGGAGGAGGGTAGTGGCTTTTTACAAACTCATCAGCACGCAACTGTGCAACCTGGCTATCTGAATGTGGCGGGAAAAACCAATCCTTTTTGGGTTTCATATTACAAAAATATTGAAGGAGTTTGGGTTTCCAACTACCTGGATATTAGTCCCACACAATTTGTTGTCGAGGCATATGCCCAAAGGCAGGATCCGCGCCTGGTGCAACTATATCTTCCCGCTCAGGGACATGGTTCTCAACGGGGAGTTTTGTTTGGCAATCCAGATGCATCAGTAGAGTATAACCGTGCCAACACCTCCACTCTGCTTGGACCCGGTGAAAACGGTGGGCTGCCTGCCGGATTGCTCAAATCGCCGGGCCAACCTGTCGTGCTTATGGGAGGTTTCGAAAGCATGTTTTTACAGGCTGAAGCGGCGCTTAGGGGTTGGTTGCCCTTAAATTCCCAAGACCTCTATTATGAGGGTATTGCCTCTTCGTTTCAATACCTTGGAGTGAATGACCCCCAACTGCTTCAGCAATACCTTGAAAACGACCTGGTGGTATTTGATCAATCCCTGGAGCAATTGATCAAGCAAAAATGGTTGGCCCTCAATAGCATCAACAGCATTGAAGCATGGAACGATTTTAGGCGTTTGGGATTGCCTCAGATACCCAATTCTTTGTCAGCACCCACATCTCTTGCACGGCCACAACGCCTGATGTATCCTGAGAGCGAGGTGCAAAGCAACGGGCGCCAGGTTGCTCTGCGCAACATTACTGATATTACCACTGCAAAAGTGTGGTGGATGCCTTGACAAAGGCAGTCAAACCTATCTCTAAACTAATACTATCAGGTATATTTTTTATGTGGAAAAAAGTTCGAAACGTTTTCAGGATTATACACCTCTGGTTGGGTGTAGCAAGCTCATTGGTGCTTACCATAGTATGTCTTACCGGAACACTATATGTTTTTCAGGAGGAGGTAGTACGTTGGCTCAATTATGACAGGTTTTATAGTCAAGCTGATGTTATGAGTACCAGAATACCTCTTGAAGAACTACAGCAAGCTGTAGAACAAAACGCAGGAGGCACACCGCGTTTTGTAAGCATTCCTGCACAAGCCGGTCGAAAAATCATTTTTAACGTAATGCGTGAAGGTGATGGACGAAGGGGCTCCCAGTTTATGGCAGACCCCTGGACCGGCGAAGTGGAAGAAATGGGCCGGTTGCGCGGGCAGGAATTCTTTTCAACTGTGCTTCGGTTGCACCGGTGGCTGCTGCTCGACACCAGCGTTGGTAGGCCTATTGTTGGTTGGAGTACCATCATCATGACAATACTTATCCTGTCGGGGATCGTGATTTGGGTGCCCCGGCAGGTAAAGAACTGGAAAAACGGCTTGAAGATAAAATGGAATGCTCGCGCCAAACGGCTCAACTTTGATCTGCACCGTGCGCTTGGTATCTATGCTGCCATTTTTATTCTGATTATGTCACTTACCGGACCTTTCTGGTCTTTCAGCTGGTATAGATCTGGCTTTTTTAAAGTGTTGGGTGTAGAAGCACCAGTGCGCGGAGGGCAACAGGGACCCCAACAACAACAGCAACGCCAGGGTGGGCAGCGCGAAGAAAGAAACCGGGGCGACGACCCGACAACACTGCAGCTGGCAGACTTTTCGCTGGAGCACTATATGCTGATGGTAGATTCTGTATTGGCCTACAAGGGCGATGTGCGCATTGGAATTCCTGCGCCCAACGACCCAATCATGCATATTACCAAAAATAAAACCGGCTTTTTTGCACCGGCGGGCAGCGACCGTGTCAGTATAAACAGAGTTTCCGGCAACGTTGAAAATATTGAGAGATTTTCTGACCGCAAACTTAATGAGCAAATTGCCTTCTCTGTGAAAGCACTCCACACCGGTGAAATATTGGGCATGTTTAGCAAGATTCTTTATTTCATTGCCGCACTTATTGCCACCAGCCTGCCCGTTACTGGTGTTATCATATGGGCCGGAAAGCTGAGAACTAAGAATTAAGCCTTTACTGGTCTTTGCAAGTTGCCCCGTTTTTTGCACTGTCGGGCTTAGATGCGTTGTTTCTGCCATCCTTTAAACCCACAGTACAAAAGGTGAGGAGATTTAGGGCGGTTATATATTTGCCCATTCACGACTCAGGTGGATGGGCTTTTTAGCTGTTTACCCCACTCGCCTGTCTACTCCAGGTCGTCTGGCGAGTAACCAGAATAACCCCAAAAGCATTTCTTACCCCCAGTCACCCAGTCAACCCTTGTATAGAACCATTCTAAATTTCACAAATTTTAACTCCACCCCCCCATGTAATTTTTTATGTTATATTTGACCATGGCAAACATATAAGCTGATGAGGCTATGATGGGGGCCTGAATGCTTTGCGGGCGAAGCCGGGTTGTTTTATTCTGAAAAAACTACAGCAAGAGGACTGAGTTAGGCGAAGCAAAATCAAAGGTAAAAAACCTGGAAGAAAAAGGGGGCGGGAAACCGCAATCTCGAAAAAAGCATTTCCCACCCCGGCCTCTTCCTTTAATAGAAAGGAGGTGCAACGGCAAAGATAAGCAAATTTAAATTCGTGCAGTTGATGCAACTGCGCCCTTGACAGGATATACAGGGCACTTACAAAAGAAGTGTATGTTTTTAAAAACTGTAG
>ERZ869909.612-NODE-612-length-38129-cov-84.085856_pt1 | contig 38129 bp, 38 predicted proteins | sample MGYA00520892_ERZ869909 | MGnify/ENA primary metagenome ERZ869909 (study PRJEB32215, sample SAMEA104723947) | bioreactor metagenome | biome: bioreactor; feature: anaerobic bioreactor; material: water | place: China | collected 2015-03-12 ...
GTGTCTGAAATCAGGGCTGATGTTCAGCCCCTGTCTGTTGTTTAAGGAGCAGGTCTCGTGGCTCGTATTGCTGGCGTCAACATTCCGACCGGGAAACGCGTCCCGATCGCCCTGACCTATATCCACGGGATCGGCTCGAAATTCGCCGACGAGATCGTCACCGCCGTCGGCATCGACCCGACCCGCCGCGTGAACGAGCTGTCGGATGCCGAAGTCCTGAAGATCCGCGAATACATCGACGCCAACTATACCGTCGAAGGCGACCTGCGCCGCGAGACGCAGATGAACATCAAGCGCCTGATGGACCTGGGTTCCTATCGTGGCCTGCGCCACCGTCGCGGCCTGCCGGTCCGCGGCCAGCGCACCCACACCAATGCCCGCACCCGCAAGGGCCCGGCGAAGCCCATCGCCGGCAAGAAGAAGTAAGGGGGAACGGACATGGCACGCGATAAAACCCGTATCAAGCGCAAGGAACGCAAGAACATCGCCGCCGGTGTGGCGCATGTGAACTCGTCCTTCAACAACACCAAGATCCTGATCTCCGATGTGCAGGGCAATGCGATCTCGTGGTCGTCGGCCGGCACGATGGGGTTCAAGGGGTCGCGCAAATCGACCCCCTATGCAGCACAGCTCGCTGCTGAGGATGCCGCGAAAAAAGCGCAGGAGCATGGCCTCAGAACCCTTGAGGTTGAGGTGCAGGGCCCTGGTTCAGGCCGCGAGTCAGCGCTTCGCGCGTTGGCCGCTGCCGGGCTGAACATTACCGCGATTCGCGATGTGACGCCGCTGGCACACAATGGCTGCCGTCCGCCGAAGCGCCGCCGCGTCTGACGCAGCACAAGGTATTTCGGACCGCGCCATATGGGCGCGGTCCGGTTTTGTCGTTTAGTCCCTCGGGCGTATCCGGTTTGGGCATGGACCGGATACAGGAATGGAGGCGAACCCATGATCCACAAAAATTGGCAAGAATTGATCAAGCCCGCGCAGCTTGAAGTGAAGCCGGGCGCGGATGCGTCGCGCCGTGCGACGGTCGTGGCCGAACCGCTTGAGCGCGGCTTCGGTCTGACGCTGGGCAACGCGCTGCGGCGCGTTCTGATGTCGTCGCTGCAGGGCGCGGCGATCACCTCGGTGCAGATCGACAACGTCCTGCACGAGTTTTCCTCGGTCGCCGGGGTGCGCGAAGATGTCACCGACATCGTGCTGAACCTCAAGGGTGTCGCGCTGAAGATGGAAGTTGACGGGCCCAAGCGCGTCACCGTGTCGGCGCGCGGGCCTGCGGTGGTAAAGGCTGGCGACATCGCCGTTACCAACGGTATCGAAGTGCTCAACAAGGACCATGTCCTGTGTCACCTCGATGATGGCGCGGAACTGTTCATGGAACTGACCGTGAATACGGGCAAGGGCTATGTGTCGGCAGACAAGAACCGCCCCGAAGACGCTCCCATCGGTCTGATTCCGATTGATGCGATCTATTCGCCGGTCAAGAGGGTCGCCTATGAAGTGCAGCCCACCCGTGAGGGCCAGGTGCTGGATTATGACAAGCTGACCATGAAGATCGAAACCGATGCGTCGGTTACTCCAGAAGATGCCGTGGCATTTGCCGCGCGCATTCTTCAGGATCAGTTGCAGATCTTCGTCAACTTCGAGGAGCCTGAGGCTGCTGGCCGTGGTTCGGACGACGATGGATTGGAGTTCAACCCGCTCCTGCTCAAGAAGGTCGACGAGCTGGAACTGTCGGTGCGCTCGGCGAACTGCCTGAAAAACGACAACATCGTCTATATCGGCGATCTGATCCAGAAAACCGAAGCCGAGATGCTGCGCACCCCGAACTTTGGCCGCAAGTCGCTCAACGAGATCAAGGAAGTGCTTTCGGGCATGGGCCTTCACCTCGGCATGGAAGTCGAAGACTGGCCGCCAGAAAACATCGAGGAACTGGCCAAGCGTTTCGAGGACCAGTTTTAAACTATCGGGGGGCGCCGTTCAGGGCGCTCCACCATCGGGCACTCCGCCCGCAAGGAGAGCGGCTCATACGTAGGGTCGCCGGACAAAGCAAAAACGTAACGCGATAGGAGAAGAATCATGCGTCACGCCCGTGGCTATCGCCGCCTCAACCGCACCCATGAGCATCGCAAGGCGCTCTGGGCTAACATGGCTGGCTCGTTGATCGAGCATGAGCAGATCAAGACCACGCTGCCCAAGGCAAAAGAACTGCGTCCGATCGTTGAAAAACTGATCACGCTGGCCAAGCGCGGCGACCTGCACGCCCGCCGTCAGGCTGCTGCGCAGTTGAAGGAAGATCAGTATGTCGCCAAGCTGTTCGACATCCTGGGCCCGCGCTACAAGGACCGTCAGGGCGGTTACGTCCGCGTCCTGAAAGCGGGTTTCCGCTATGGCGACATGGCACCGATGGCGATTATCGAGTTTGTCGAGCGCGATGTCGAAGCCAAGGGCGCGGCAGACCGTGCGCGCCTGGAAGCTGCCGAAGACTGATTCGATCGCCTTCACAGGCTTTGAAACCCGCGCTTCGGCGCGGGTTTTTTCATGCGGGATCTCCGGCCGAAAAATCTCCTTTGGCAGCCCGGGAATTGCATCTGCGGCGCGTCACCTCCATATTCACACCGGTCACAGTATCGGAGTGTCCCATGCGTTTTGCTGCTCTGCTTGCTGCCATAGCGTTGATTCTTCCCGCCCCTGCTTTGACGCAGGCCGTCCCCGACAGCCGCGCCGAGATTTCTCTCAGTTTTGCGCCTGTTGTGCGCGATGCCGTTCCCGGCGTCGTCAGCATTTACGCGCGCCGCGTGGTTGAGACCCGCGCCAACCCGTTCTTCGACGATCCGCTTTTTGGCCAGTTGTTCGGAGATTTTGGCCGCACGGTGCCGCGCGTTCAGAATGCGCTGGGGTCCGGTGTCATTGTCTCGTCAGATGGTATCGTGGTGTCGAATTACCACGTCGTTGGCGGGGCTTCGGATATTCGTGTGGTGCTGGGCGACCGGCGCGAGTTTTCCGCTGATCTGATTCTCAGCGATGCCGAAAGCGATCTGGCCGTGTTGCGCCTGCGCGGGGCCGAAGGGCTGCCCGCCCTTACCTTGGCTGATTCCGATCAGCTTCAGGTTGGCGATCTGGTTCTGGCCATCGGCAACCCTTTTGGCGTGGGGCAGACGGTTTCCAGTGGCATCGTTTCGGCGCTCGCGCGTTCGGGTATCGCCGTGGGGTCCGGGCGCGGCTATTTTATCCAGACCGACGCAGCCATCAATCCGGGTAATTCCGGCGGAGCGCTCGTCGATCTGGCGGGGCGACTGGTGGGGATCAACACGGCCATATTGACGCGCACAGGTGGCTCGCACGGGATCGGTTTTGCGATTCCGGCCAATCTGGTTGCACAGGTCGTGGCGCAGGCGCGCGACGGCAATGCGCGCTTCATTCGGCCTTGGGCGGGGATGTCGGGGCAGGCGGTTGATGCCGGTCTGGCCGATGCTTTCGGACTAAGCCTGCCGCAGGGCGTTGTGATCACCGATCTGCATCCGTTGTCACCGCTGGCTGAAGCAGGGTTGCAGTCCGGTGATGTGGTGCTGAGCATTGACGGGGAACCGGTGAACTCGCCGCCCGAGATGATGTTTCGGCTATCGGCACGCGGCATCGGCGGAGAGGCGAGGCTGGAGTATCTGCGCGGCGAACGGCGGGATGAAGCCGCCATTGCCCTGATCGCCCCGCCCGAACAGCCCGCGCGCGAGCGACTCCAGGTCCGCGCGTCAGCCTTGCGCGGGTTGGTTGCCGAAAACATCAATCCCGCAGTCATTGCCGAGTTCAACCTTCCACCCGGCGCCGCCGGCGTGATCGTCACCGAGGCCGAGGACATCGCCTGGCGTGCAGGCTTGCGTGTTGGTGACATTCTTTTAGCAATCAACCGCCAGCCAGTCCGTACCACCGCCGAACTGGAGCGTGCATTGCGCGATGCCGGGCGAAACTGGGAGGTGGAGATCCTGCGCGACGGGCGGCGCAACTGGCTGCGGTTTCGGCTGTGACGATCAGCGGTCGCACAGGCAACCGGAAGGCACCGCTTGAACTTGCCTCGCCCCGCTCATACGCTTGCGCTGAACTGGATAGGGGGCTTTGATGCTTGCCGACAAACGTATTCTGCTGATCATCGGCGGAGGCATCGCGGCCTACAAGGCGCTTGAGTTGATACGCCTTTTGCGGGGCTCGGGGGCCGAAGTGGCGCCGGTTCTGACCCGTGCAGGGGCGCAATTCGTCACCCCGCTGTCAGTGGCCGCACTGGCGGGCAGCCCGCTGCATCAGGATCTGTTCGATCTGACCGCCGAGGCGGAGATGGGCCATATCCAGTTGTCGCGGGCTGCCGATCTGGTTGTCGTTGCGCCCTGCACGGCTGATCTGATGGCAAAAATGGCCGGCGGGCATGCCGATGATCTTGCCAGCACTCTCCTGATGGCCACAGACAAGCGCGCCCTGATTGCGCCAGCGATGAACGTTCGCATGTGGCAGCATCCGGCCACGCAGCGCAATCTGTCGCAGTTGCGTGCCGATGGTGTCCTTGTCGTTGGTCCTGGGCAGGGCGACATGGCTTGTGGCGAGCATGGGCCGGGCCGGATGGCTGAACCGGCGGATATTCTGTCTGCCATCACGGCGACATTGGAAGGCGGTGCGTTGCGGGGGCGGCATGTGCTGGTCACGTCAGGCCCGACGCATGAACCCATCGACCCGGTGCGCTACATTGCCAACCGCTCATCGGGTGCGCAGGGAACGGCGGTTGCGGCAGCACTGCGCGATCTCGGTGCGCGGGTAACGTTCGTCACCGGACCTGCCACCGTGGAGCCACCGCAAGGCGTTACGGTCATCCGCGTCGAGACCGCGCGCCAGATGCTGGAGGCCGTCCAGGCGTCGTTGCCTGCGGATGCCGCTGTTTTTGCCGCTGCCGTGGCGGACTGGCGGGTTGCGCAGGAGGCCGCCCAGAAGATGAAAAAAAGGGCGGGCGGGATGCCGGTTCTGGAATTCGCAGAGAACCCGGACATCCTCGCCACAGTCTCGCGCCATTCCCGGCGCCCCGCACTGGTCGTGGGATTTGCCGCCGAAACCGAGAATATCATCGCACACGCCCGCGCCAAACTTGAACGCAAGGGGTGCGACTGGATCGTGGCGAATGATGTTTCTCCCTCTACCGGCATCATGGGGGGGGCCGAGAACGCGGTGCATCTGATCACCCCTGAAGGCACCGAGGAATGGCCGCGCCTGCCCAAAGCCGATGTCGCCGCCCGCCTTGCCACGCGCATTGCCGCCCATCTGACAGGACAAATCGAATGAGCGTGACACTGGAACTGCTGCGCGAGGAATGGGCCGACCCTTCAATCGCGCTGCCCGCCTATGAAACGCCGGGCTCCGCCGGGGCCGATATCCGCGCTAATCTGGCTGCTGAACAGCGCGAAGCCGGGCTGGTGTTACAGCCGATGCAGCGCGTGATCGTGCCTACCGGGCTGCGTGTGGCTATTCCGCAGGGGTATGAGATGCAGATCCGCCCGCGCTCGGGCCTGGCGGTGAAACATGGCATCACGCTGCCCAACACGCCCGGCACCATAGACAGCGATTACCGCGGCCCCCTGGGGGTGGCACTGATAAACTTGGGAGAGGCGCCCTACACCATCGCCCATGGCGACCGGATTGCACAGATAATCGTCGCGCCGGTGGTGCAGGTGGCCTTCGCCGAAGTGTCCAAACTGGACGAAACGGCGCGTGGCAAGGGTGGCTTCGGCTCGACCGGGCGGGCCTGAATGGGTGGTGTTCTTGCCCTTGCGGTGGTGGTCTGGGCGCTGGCCACGCTGTTGCGCTTGCCGTTGCGGATGAAACTTGGGTTTCTGGCCGGGCTTTGGGCCTTGGTGGTTCTGATCAACCTGACTCTGCCGCCGGGTGCTGCGCTACGCGAGGCGACAGGGGGCGATGCGCGGCCTTGGCTGGTGCTGGCGGGCCTGTTGGCGCTGATACTGGCCTATCGCGCGGCCCTCGTCGCGCTCCGGCGGCGCGCGACGCCGGAGGTGGTGTCAGAGGGGGCACAAGGCAAGGCCCCGGTTTTTTCCGAGGCAGAGCTCAACCGCTATGCCCGGCATATCATCCTGCGTGAGGTGGGCGGGCCGGGGCAGCGCAAGTTGAAAGAAGCCCGTGTGCTGGTGATTGGTGCCGGCGGGTTGGGGGCCCCGGTGCTGATGTATCTGGCTGCCGCAGGGGTGGGCATGATCGGCGTGGTCGATGATGACGAGGTCGAGGGCTCCAACCTGCATCGCCAGATCATCCATACCGACGCCAGGATCGGCATGCCCAAGGTGTTTTCGGCGCAGGAACAGGTCAAGGCGCTCAACCCTTTCGTAAACCTGCGTCCCTATCATCGCCGCCTGACCGATGCCGATGCTGAAACGCTTTTCGCGGAATATGACCTGATCCTGGATGGCACCGACAATTTCGACACCCGCTACATGGTCAACCGTGTGGCAGCGCGACTGGGAAAGCCGCTGATTGCCGCTGCGATTACGCAGTGGGAGGGACAGATCGGCCTCTATGACCCGGCGCGCGGCGGGGCCTGCTTTGAATGCGTATTCCCCGAACGACCGGCACCCGGTCTGGTACCAAGCTGCGCCGAAGCCGGTGTGATCGGCCCCTTGCCGGGGGTACTGGGCGCGATGATGGCGGTCGAGGCGATCAAGGTAATCACCGGCGCCGGCGAGGGCCTGCGTGGCCAGATGCTGATCTATGACGCTCTCTACTCTGACACACGCAAGATAGCCACCCGGCCCCGCCCCGGTTGCGCTGCCTGCGGCGCCAGCTAGAGCGTGGCCAACGGAAGGGGCCAGGGCACGGCGCGCCCCGTCCATTCAAGAACGTCTCGGGCCTTCAGAGGCGCCGCAGCAGTTCAGGCGTGGGCCAGCCATCGGCAGGCAGGCCGAGTTGTGCCTGCGTGTCCTGGACGGCGGCGCGGGTATTGGCACCCAGAATTCCGGTTGTGCCTCCGGTATCAAGACCGCGCGCTTGCAGGCGGCGCTGCAGGTCGCGCATCTGGTCACGATCAAGCCCCGGATCGGGGTTTCCCGCTTCATAGATCGGCGCACCTTCAAGCCGTGTGGCGAAATAGGCTGCTGTCACCACATAGGTGAAGCTTTGGTTCCAATCGAACAGGACGCGGAAATTGGGAAAGATCATGAAGGCGGGCCCCCGATGTCCCTGTGGCAGGATCACCGATGCCTGCATGCCGCCCTGTGGCAGATTGCCGTGGCGCGGCTGAACGCCCAGACGCTGCCAGTCGGCCACTGACATCTGTGTGCGCAGGCCAGTGCGCGTCAGATCGAGTCCTTGTGGGATGCGCACTTCATGCAGCCAGGGTTCGTTCGCCCGCCAGCCATGGTGACGAAGCATTGCCGCCCCTGACAAGACCGCATCCGGCAACGAACCGCGCAGATCCACGCGCCCGTCGCCATCGCCATCCACACCCAGCTGCAAAATGTCGCCCGGCAGCATTTGCACCATGCCGATCTCACCCGCCCAGGCACCCACGGTGGTGGCGGGGTCAATCATGCCCCTGCGATAAAGTTCGATCATCGCCAGGGCTTGTGGGCGAAACAGTTCCGGGCGTCGGCAGTCATGCGCCAGCGTTACCAGCGCGTTGGCGGTGTTGAAATCGCCCTGAAAGCTGCCGTAGTCGGTTTCAAACGCCAGAAAGGACAGCATGATTGACGGAGCAACACCATACTCGCGCCGGGCCCGGTCGAACAATGCCGCGTGCTGCTGCGCCATCTGCCGCCCGCGATCCAGACGGTTCTGGCTGATCAACTGGCGCGAAAACTCGATGAAGGGACGTGTGAAAAAACCCTGTGCCCGGTCGCGCTGCAGCACCGTCTGATCATGGCGTACAGTCCGGAAGAAACCATCGACCACATCTTGCGGGATTCCCTGGCTCATCGCCTCGGCCTTCAATCCATCGACAAAGGCTGAAAAACTACCGCCACAGGGCGTCTGAGCGGAGGCTGGCGTGAAAAGCCCCAGGCTGAGCAGGCTTGCAGCAATCGATAAGCGGCGCATCAGAAACTCCCTTGCATGAATTGTCCAAAGCCTAGCAAGCGTCCGCCCAGCGGCCAAGACCCTTGCCGCGCCGCATTTTCCGGATCAGCGATCATGCGGGGCGGAGAAGTCCAGCACCGGGTTGATCGGGATAATCCGGTTCGGATTGATGCCTTCGTGGCTATAGTGGTAGTGGCGCACGATATGATCCAATCGCACCGTGTCGGCCACGCCTGGCACCTGGTAAAGCGCACGGGTATAGGCCCAGAGGTTCGGATAATCCACCAACCGCCGCCGGTTGCACTTGAAATGAAGGTGATAGACGCTGTCAAATCGCACCAGCGTGGTGAACAGCCGCCAGTCGGCCTCGGTCAGGCGATCTCCCGCCAGATAGCGGTTTTCCGCCAGAAGGGCTTCCAGCCAATCGAGCGTGTCGAAAAGCGGATGCACGGCTTCTTCATAAGCTTGCTGTGAGGTGGCGAAGCCGGCTTTGTAGACGCCGTTGTTGACACTGTCATAAACGCGCGTGTTGATCGCCTCGATCTTGTCGTGCAAGGCTTCGGGCCAGTAATTGTCGGTATTGCCGGTGATGCCGTTGAAGGCCGTGTTGAACATGCGAATGATTTCGGCGCTTTCGTTCGAGGCGATGGTGCCGCGTTCTTTGTCCCACAGCACCGGCACCGTCACCCGGCCCGAAATTCCGGGATCGGCGCGGGTGTAGATCTCGCGCAGGTAGTCAGCGCCATACAGCATATCCCCGGTCGCGCCGTCAAAATCGGTGCGGAATTCCCAGCCATCGTCCAGCATGTCCGGATGCACCGCCGAAACGCCGATATGCGCCTCAAGCCCCTTGAGCGCGCGAAAGATCAGCGTGCGATGTGCCCAGGGGCAGGCGTAAGAGACATAGAGGTGATAGCGCCCGCTCTCGGCCTTGAACCCGCCTTCACCCGAAGGGCCGGGAGCGCCGTCCGCTGTCACCCAGTTGCGAAAGCGAGAGGTGTCGCGCTTGAAGGCACCCCCCGTCGATTCGGTATCGTACCATTCGCTGCTCCATTCGCCGTTGACCAATCTTCCCATTCCGGTTCTCCTTTTCACTTGCACCAGATGTGGCACCCCCGGCCCCCGCACAACCCGCACGGCCGCGCAAGGGTTGTGCGCGGAGGAACAACGCGGAAAAAGATCTCCTGGTTACAAAAGGGTAACTTGTTTTTGTCAGAATTGCCCTCATCATTGGTTTGAAAAGAATCGGGGCATTGCCATGCTGGAATACCTGCCAGAAGACATTCGTCGCGGGCTTGAGGCCGCGCACCGCCGCAGCACGCGACGGCGTTCGCGGCTTTGCGTCCATGTCAATGATGCGGTGTTTCCCGTCCTTCGCCTGTGGGAGACCGGTTTTGCCGTCGATGCGCGTCGCGTTCCGGCGTTGCGCGGTCGTGTCGATATCTACGATGGTCCGCGCCATATCAGCCAATGCCTGATCATTGCATCGGAGGATGATGGCAACGAGATGACGTATGATTTCAAGCGCGCCACTGCCATCACCGATAGTCCGGTGCGCGATTATGCCGTCGACAGCACTACGCCCCATGGCTACCTGCCTCGCCCAGCCTGAATCGCTGGGGGAAGGCAGGCGCGGGACACCGGAAACCCTGTGCCGATAGGGCTTTTCCCGCCCGCGCCCGGGCGCAAGCCTGATGCGACCTGCCCCTTCCCTCAGGTTTTCCGCCGTTTTTCGAAAGCGGCTACTGGCAGGAAATCGGTGCGCTGAAGATCCGGCTCCGCCTGTCTGGCTTCGCCGATGGCGTGAAGGCTCTCGGCCAGTCCTTGCGCCTTCCTGTGTTGACAGCCTGTTGGCACCCGAAACCACCGTCCCAGCTGCGTCGCTCTGCATACCGGCAAGGTGAAGTTCCGGGTTCCAGACGCGGCCATCGCCAACCGCGTGGCCGGAACCCGTGGCAACACCCCGGTCAAAGGTGCCGCTGCTTCATCTGTTCCCAAATATCCTCGGGGGAAGCCCCGGATGCAATCCGGGGCGCGGGGGCAGACAGCCCCCGTCCGGCGCAACCACAAGCGCGACACCGCGCAGGGGCCGGCAAATCCTACTGCAGATCCCCAAAGGCGCGTTGCATGCGCTCTACCGCCTCCACCACCCGTGCGCGGGGTGTGGCGATGTTGAAGCGCAGAAAACTCTCGCCGCCGGTGCCAAAGCTGGTGCCATGGTTGGCGGCGATCTGTGCGTCCTGTTCGACGCGTTTCAGAACCTCGGCCATCGGCATCCCGGTTCCGGAAAAATCCACCCATTCCAGATAGGTGGATTGCAGCGGCAGCACCGAGAGGCCCGGAATGGCGGAGATTCCGGTTTCGAACACCTGCCTGTTGCCGTCGAGATAGGCGCACAAATCATCGACCCAGGCCGCGCCATCGGAGCTGTAGGCAGCGGTAACCATGTGCAGGCCAAAGGAATTGGCGGAAATCCCTAGCCCCGCCATGGTCTGGGCGAACTGTTTTCGCAGTGCCGGGTCGGGGATGATCACATTGCCGGTATGCGCGCCAGCGATATTGAAGGTCTTGGTGGCGGCGGTCAGCATAACCAGCCGCCCGGTGCAGTCAGGCGCAGCCAGCGGCATCGGTATGTGCTTGTGGCCTGGCATCACCAGATCATGGTGGATCTCGTCCGATACCAGCACCAGGTTGTGGCGCGCTGCGAAATCGGCCACGCCGCGCAGTTCCTCGTCGGTCCAGACCTGCCCGCCCGGATTGTGCGGTGAGCACAGGATCACCATTTTTTCGCGCCCGGTCATCATCCTGTCATAGGCTGAAAAATCCATCGTCATGCGGCCATCCACTGCGACGAGCGGGCATTCCACCACCTCGCGCCCTGCCGCCTCGATCACCCGCGCGAAGGCATGGTAAACCGGGGTGAACAGCACCACCCCGTCGCCTGGAGCGCTCCATGTCTGGACGCACAGACCCGTCGCATTGACCAGCCCATGCGCGGTGAACACCCATTCCGGCATGATGTCCCAGCCATGGCGGTTGGACATCCACCAACTGATCGCGCCCAGGTAATCGCGGTCATCACCGAAATAGCCATAGATTCCGTGATCGAGCATCGCCTTAAGTGCGGTCTGGATGCAGGCGGGAGGACGGAAATCCATATCGGCTACCCACATCGACAGGCCGGTATCGGCGGGCACGCCATAAAGCGCTTCCATCTTGTCCCATTTCACCGAATGAGTGCCCCTACGGTCGATGATCTCGTCGAAATTCATATGCGCCTCCGATTTTGTGGCAGATTTGCTGCTGAAGCGCCGCTCCGCAAGCCCCAAAAGCGCCGCGCCCCGTTGCACCGCGCGCATCCATCACCTACATCCCCGCCATGAGCATCCGTCCGATCCTTTTGCACCCCGATCCGCGCCTGAAAAAGGCATGCCCGCCCGTACCCGCAATCACACCAGAGATTGAGCGACTGGCAAAGGACATGCTGGAGACCATGTATGACGCGCCTGGAGTGGGGCTGGCGGCACCGCAGGTGGGCGTGCTGGCGCGGCTTTTTGTGATGGACTGCGTGAAGGAAGAAGGCGAAGCTCCCCGGCCGATGGTGCTGATCAACCCCGAAATCACCTGGTGCTCCGAAGAGGTGCACTCGTATGAAGAAGGTTGCCTGTCAATCCCCGAGCATTATGCCCCCGTGACCCGACCGGCGCAGGTGCGGATGCGCTGGATGGACCTTGACGGCGAGATGCACGAAGAGGCGTTTGACGGGCTTTGGGCCACCTGTGCGCAGCATGAGCTGGATCACCTGAACGGCAAGCTGTTCATCGACTATCTGGGGCCGATCAAGCGCCAGATGATCACCCGCAAGATGGAAAAGTTCAAACGCGAGCGTGCACGGGGATGAGCCTGCTGCCGATCCTGCGCTATCCCGATGCGCGTCTGCGTCGCCTGTGCTTGTCGGTAGGTAAGCCGGATGATGTGGTCTGCCAACTGGCCGCCGACATGCTGGAGACCATGTATGCCGCACCTGGCCGGGGGCTTGCCGCGCCGCAGGTAGGCGTACTCAGACGGCTTTTCGTTATCGATCCGGGCTGGAAAGAGGGGGCGCCCGCGCCTCTGGTCTGCCTTGATCCTGAAATCCTGGATGCCGCCGATGAAGAGGCTACCGGGCCCGAGAGCTGCCTGTCGATTCCCGGTGTTCCCGTAAGCGTTGCGCGCCCGACCTGGGTGATATTGCGCTGGAACGATCTTGAAGGCTGCCAGCAGACAGCGCGGCTGAGCGGGGCGGCGGCGGTTTGCGCCCTGCACGAGCTTGATCACCTGAACGGCAGGCTGATCATCGATCTGATGGGACCCGACGCCCGCCGCGCCGCCGCGCCCGCCCTGACGGAACTGGAGGGCGCGGCGTGATCCGCCGATGCATCCTCTGGCCCGACAAGCGTTTGCGCAGCCCCGCCGCGCCGGTCACGGAAATCACGGACGCGGTTCAAGCGCATTGGTCCGACATGGTCGACACGATGGAGGCCATGCCGGGCGTTGGCCTTGCCGCGCCGCAGATCGGCCTGATGCTACGTCTGGCGGTGGTCGATGCGTCGGAAAGCCGGGGGCAGGCGGTTCGTATGGCCAATCCGGAACTGCTGTATAGCTCGGTCCAGATGCGCAGCCATGACGAGGCCAGCCCCAACCTTCCCGGCGTCTGGGCCACGATCGAGCGCCCCCGTGCGGTGACCGTGCGCTTTCTCAATGCCGCAGGCGAGATGGAGGAGCGTGACTTCGTGGGCCTCTGGGCGACGTCAGTGCAGCACCAGATCGATCATCTGAATGGCAAGATGTATTTTGACCGACTGAGCAAGGTCAAACGCGACATGCTGTTGCGCCGGGCGCGAAAACAGGGCTGACCGGGCTGCTATGCGCGCGATCAGGGGGCTTTGCCCCCTCTGGGCCTGACGGCCCATTCACCCCCAGGATATTTATGAACAGATGAAGCTGCGCGCGCACAGCGTTGGGTGCATGGCTTGACCTTGTTCCATAACTCCGTGAAGGGTGCATCCTCGCATCTCAGTCGTTCTGGAGCGACGCAGCAAGCAAGGGAAACGTCATGCGCGTGATCTTCATGGGCACTCCTGATTTCTCGGTTCCGGTTCTTGAGGCGCTTCATGCTCGCCACGAGGTTCTGGCCGTCTACAGCCAGCCGCCGCGGCCTGCCGGGCGCGGCAAGAAGCCCCGGTTGTCACCGGTTCAGGCCCGCGCAGAGGCACTGAGGCTGCCCACCCGCACGCCGCGCAACCTGAAAGACCCTGATGAGCAGGCGGCCTTTGCCGCGCTGGGGGCCGATCTTGCGGTGGTCGTTGCCTATGGGCTGATCCTGCCGCAGGCGGTTCTTGACGCGCCGAAACTGGGCTGTCTGAACATTCATGCCTCGCTGTTGCCCCGGTGGCGTGGTGCTGCGCCGATTCAGCGTGCGATCATGGCGGGGGACGCGGAAACCGGGGTATGCATCATGCAGATGGAGGCAGGGCTGGACACCGGGCCGGTTCTGCTGCGTGCCACCACGCCGATAACCGAAGAGGATACCGGCGCCAGCCTGCATGACCGACTTTCAACGATGGGGGCAGCGCTGATTGTCGAGGCGCTGGAGCGGTTGCCCGATCTGCCGCCCGTGCCGCAGCCGGAAACCGGCGTCACCTATGCCGACAAGATCGACAAGGCCGAGGCGCGGGTGGACTGGCAGCAGCCTGCCGAAGTGGTTGCGCGCAAGATCCGGGCGCTTTCGCCGTTTCCGGGCGCATGGTGCGATACACCGGCGGGGCGGTTGAAACTGCTGGATGCGCGGCCGGTGGCGGGGGAGGGTATGCCTGGCACGGTACTGGGTGGTTTGACGATTGCCTGTGGTGAGGGGGCGGTTGATATCCGCCGGGCGCAGCGCGAGGGAAAGCGGCCGATGAGCGCGGATGCGTTGTTGCGCGGCCTTGATCTGCCGGTGGGCACGCGGCTGGGCGGGTAGGGGGCGCTGCCACCCCGCGCTTCCCCCCCCCTGGCGTATTCGCGGCAAGACGATGAGTGCCTGTCAGGCCAGGAGGCTGCGTGCCTCCCGCCAGAGCCTGACCATGACGTCGCCTGCCGGTTCCGCGCGAGCCAGCGCGGCGGCCTGGCCGGACAGCGCGTAGAGGTGGTCGATATCCTGCGCTGCCAGAGCCTTGCGTAGCATCGGCTCCGTCAGGTGTTTTTGCACCGGATAGGGCGCGGGCGCAGGGGCGGCGGGATGGTCGGCGGCACGGGTAAAGGCGTTGGTCAGGGCGCGGGCGGTGCGGCCGCTGGGTGCGGCCGCTGAACGCGCGGGTGAGGGTGGTGTCCTCGGGGCAGGCCGCGGCCAGTGCACGGTTCCAGGCCGGGTTGATATCGGCCTCGGGCGTGCGAAGGAGCGCCGTGCCGATCATCGCTGCCGAAGCCCCCAGCGCAAGCACTGCCGCCACCCCGCGCCCGTCACCGATGCCGCCTGCCGCGATCACCGGCACCGATACGGCATCGGCAACGGCGGGGACCAGCGCCAGCGTGCCGACCGTGGCGCGAGGCGCATCCTCGGGCGTGAAGCTGCCACGATGGCCGCCGGCCTCGGCTCCCTGGGCGATGATCGCCTCGGCGCCGGCAGCCTGGGCGGCGCGGGCCTCGGCAACGGTGGTGGCGGTGGCGAACCAGCTAATGCCGCGCTCTTTCAGCGCGTCGACCTGATCGGGGCGGAAAAGACCCATGATGGTCGAGGCAACAGGCGGTGCGGCCTGGAGGATTGCGTCGAACTGCGCGTCGAAATCCACTGTCAACGGGCCATCGGGAGGGGCGGTGGGCTCGGGGCCGAAGCTGGCCAGAAAGCGCGCCTGTGCAGCTTCAAGGCCCGCGTCACGGCGGGGTGGGGTGTCGGGCACCCAGAGGTTGATCTGGAATGCGCCCGCCGATTGCTGGCGAAACCGCGCCGCCCAGTCGGCGATTGCTGACGGTGAAAGCGGCAATGCGCCGCAGGCGCCCATACCGCCCGCATTGGCAACCGCCGCCGCCAGTGCAGGCGGCGAGGTTCCTGCCATCGGCGCCATGAGAACCGGCATTTCAAGGCCGTAACGGGTGCAGAAGGCGTGGGCGCGGTCAAGCGGACGGGTCATGGCAAAGCCTTTCGCATTCAAGGACGACAAGGCTGGCATGGAAGTGGCGCTGGAGCAAGCACTGGCCCGCGTCACGAAAAATGCCTATGATGTGCAATGGCGTGGGCAAGGCGATGATGCGAATTATCTGGGGCGGTCTTGGCGGGATATCGGTGGGGCTGGGTGCGGCCGGCGTCGTGCTGCCGCTGTTGCCGACCACGCCCTTCATGCTGTTGGCGGCCTATTGCTTTGCCCGGTCCTCACCCCGGCTGGAACGCTGGCTGGTGCAGCATCCGCGCTTTGGTCCGGCAATAAGCGACTGGCGCGCGCACCGGGCCATTTCGCGCCGCGGCAAGGTGCTGGCATTGGTTGCCATATCCCTGACCTTTGCCCTGAGTGTGGTCCTGCGCCTGCCGGGCGGGGTTCTGGCATTGCAGGCGGTGGTGCTGTCGGCCGTCAGCCTGTTCATTCTGACGCGGCCCACGGCACCGGCCCGGCACAGCAAAACCGCTAACCCGCAAGTGACGCAGCATTCTTCGCCTTGACACGATCAGCGCTGCCCTGTTGCATGACGCCGCAGAACGACGCGCGCGGGAGGATCTAATTGATTGCAACTTTCCTGAGGCTTTGCCGTATTCTTGACCGCGCCACGCTGTTAGCCTGCGCAAGCGCGGGTGTCGTGCTGGTGGTCATGGTGCTGATCAACGTGGTGCTGCGCTATGGCTTTGGCATGGGTTCGATCAAATTGCAGGATCTGGCGGGTTATGCCTTTGCGGTTTTCCTGATCACCAGCCTGCCGGTCTGTCTGGCGCGCGGCGGGCATGTCCGGGTTGAGGTGCTGTCCGAGCGGCTGTCGCCCACCTATTTACGCGGCGCGGACGCGGTGGCGCTGGTCTTGTTCCTGATACCGCTTTTCGCGTTGATCATCGTGGCCGGATGGGGCGAGCTGACCTATAGCTGGCACGTCTCCGAAGGGTCATCGACACCGGGCGGCCTGAGCGGGCAGTATCTGGTCAAGACAATGTTGCCAGTCGCGGCGGGGTTGATGATCGTGCAAGGGGTGGCGGCGGTGCTTGCCCCGCCACAACGATCGGAGAGCACGCTTTGAGCCCGCAGGAAATGATCCTTGCGGTGATGTTCGTGGCGTTGTTTCTGGGCATCCTCAGTGGCATTCCAGCCATGCTGGCAATTGCCGGGGTACCGCTGGTCACGGCCTTTATTGCCGCGCAGTTCGGGTTCTTCGACCTTAACTTTCTCAATTTCTTTCCGGCCCGCGTCTGGGGCGTGATGACCAACACGCTGTTGATGGCGGTGCCCTTGTTCGTGCTTATGGGGGTGTTGCTGGAACGCTCGAACCTGGCCGAGGCGATGCTCCGCATCTTGGCGAAAATGCTGGGTGGAAGCCCGCGAGGGATGGCGCTTTCTGTGCTGGCATTCAGTGCGCTGATCGCGGCTTCGACGGGGATTATCGGTGCAACTGTGGTGATGCTGGTACTGATCAGTCTGAAACCGATGCTTGAAGCCGGGGTGCACAAGAGGCAGGCGAGCGGGTTGATCTGCGCCTCCGGCACGCTGGGGCAGATCATTCCGCCGTCGATCATCCTGGTGCTTCTGGGCGATCAGATCGGCAACACCTATCTCGAAGCGCAGCAACGCGCGGGAAATTTCTCGCCGCAGCCGGTATCGGTGGCGGATTTGTTCGCGGGGGCGATGGTGCCGGGGCTGCTGCTTGTAAGTCTCTATGCGCTGTGGCTTCTGTTTACGCTCAGGCCCGCCAAAGGGGTGGTGCGGCTCCGGGGAGAGGGGGTGCCTCTAGCCGATGTCCTGTTCACCTTCCTGCCGCCGATGCTGCTGATCCTGGCCGTTCTGGGATCGATCCTGGGGGGCATTGCCACCGCGACCGAGGCCGCGGGGCTGGGCGCGGTGGGGGCTTTGCTGATGGCTGCCTTTGCGACCACAAGTGCGCGCGGCGAGAGGCTGATGATCGCGGCAGCAGGGCTTTCGGCCTTCGCGCTGGTGATGCTGCGTATGGCCGGTTTCGGACGCGCGGCACTGGACAGCCCGGCGGGGATGTTGGCGCTGTTGGCCGCACTTGCGATCGGGCTGGGCGTGCTGGCGGCGGGTGCGCGGCTGTGGCGGGGGCGGATGCTGCAGGGTGCGCTGGTGGAAACCATCCGCATCTCGGGCATGGTGTTTGGTATCGTCATTGCCGCCTCGATGCTGGCGCTGGTTTTTCGCGGCTTTGGCGGCGACCGGACGGTCAGCGCGATGATGGCCGCGCTGCCGGGCGGCGATTGGGGGGCGCTGTTTCTGGTGATGGGCGTGGTCTTCGTGCTGGGGTTCATTCTGGAAGCCGTGGAGATCATCTATATCGTGGTACCTCTGCTGGGACCGGCGGTGCTGGGCAGCGATATCTCGCCGGTCTGGTTTGCCGTCTTGCTGGCAATGAACCTGCAAACCAGTTTCCTGACACCGCCCTTCGGCTTTGCCCTGTTCTATTTCCGGTCCGTCGCGCCCGCTTCGATCACCACAATCGATATCTATCGCGGCGTGATCCCGTTTGTCTTGTTGCAACTCTTGGCACTGGGGCTGATCATTGCTTTCCCGGCGCTGGCAACATGGCTGCCTGACCGCATTTTCGGCTGATCATCAAGGAGGAGAGATCCCATGAAACGCAGAACATTCCTGGCCTCGGGCGCGGGGCTGAGCGCCATTACCCTGGCTGCGCCCGCAGTGGCGCAGGGCGTCATCGAATGGAACATGCCCTCTGGCTTTCCAAAGGCCGCGCCGGGCGTGGGCACCAATGCTACCCGGTTCGCCGAACTGGTGGAAAAAATGTCTGACGGGCGGATCAAGTTGACGGTCTATGGTGCCGGCGAACTGGTTCCGCCCTTTGCCGTCGAGGATGCGGTGCAGCAGGGCAATGTGGCGATCGGCCATACGACACCCTATTACGCAGCTTCCAAAACCGCCGCCGCGCATTGGTTCACCGGCGTGCCCTTTGGCATGATAGCGACCGAGCATTTCGCCTGGCTGAAATGGGGCGGCGGGCAGGAGATCTGGGAAGATATCTATGCCGAGCGCAACCTGAAGCCGATCTACTCGGGCAACTCCGGCGTGCAGTCGGGCGGGTGGTTCAAGAACCGGATCGAGGGGCTGGACGATCTGCGGGGTCTGAACATGCGCATCGCGGGCCTCGGCGGCGAGATGATGCGCAAGCTCGGCGTCAACGCCGTGCTGATGCCTGCGACCGAGATTTTCCAGGCACTGCAATCGGGCGCGCTGGATGCGGCTGAATGGGTCGGGCCATTGCTGGATCAGGCATTCGGCCTGCAGCGCATCACAAACCTGTGCTACACGCCCGCCTATGCCGAACCCTCGGCGGGGCTGGAAGTGGTGGTCAATACCGACGCCTGGGCCGAACTGCCCGCTGATCTGCAAGCGATCATCGAAGCAGCCGCGATGCAGGCGGCGATGGAGGCGCTGGGCCAGTTCGACTATTACAACGTGCAGGCGATGGCGCAGCTGGAAGAGGCCGGGGTGGAGTTTCTGGCCTTCCCTGATGAGGTGGTTTTGGCCATGCGCGGGGCATGGGACGAGGTGCGCGAAGAGCAGCGCGCAGAGAGCGCCGATGCCGCGCGGGTGCTGGAAAGCATCGAAGCCTTCACCGACAAGGCCATCCCCTACAGCGCGGCCTTCATGGAGCGGTATCTGGCCTCGCGCCACTGATCGGTCGCAGCATCTTTTGAGGCCGGGTGAGGGGGGCTTTTTGCCCCCCTCTTCGGCTGCGCCGAATTCACCCCCCGCGCGTATTTCCGGCAAGATGAGGGGGGCGGCGGGATGTGGGGGAACGAAAGAGGCGGCGGCGGTCAGCTGCCGACCATGGCCTGCATGTCGAAGATCGGTAGCAGCACCGCCAGCACGATCACCAGCACCATCGCGCCGACAACCACCATCGACAGCGGTTCCAGCACCACGGCGACGCGTTTGCGCTCGGTACGCAGCCAGCTTTCAGCCAGCACCGCCGCGCGGTCGGTCATCGGTCCCAGCCGGGCCGAGGCCTCGCCTGCCTGGATGAGCTGGCGCGCGACCGGATGCAGGAAGCTGAGCCGTGACAGCGCCGAAGAGAGGTTTTCGCCCCGGCGCAGCGCCTCACCTGCCGCCCGGGCCTCAAGTGCGAAGCCCTCGGTGCCAAGGACATCGGCGGCAAATCGCAGGGCTTCGGTCAGCGGCAGGCGGCTGTTGATGACCAACGCGAGTGTGCGCAGATAGGACGCGGCCTCACTCATGCGCAGGAAGCGCCCGGCCAGCGGCAGGCGGAGCACCAGCCGATCACGGCGGTTTTTCAGGGTGGGCACGCGGCCTGAAGCCACCCCCAGCGCCACCAGCCCCGCCAGCAGGGCCGCCAGCCATGACCAATACGCCTGAATGAAATCCACCACGCCCAGTACCGCCAGCGTCAGCGGTGGCAATTCCTGCCCGGTGGCGGCAAACATGGCGACGATTTCGGGTGCGACCGTGACCATCAGCACCGCGCAGACGATCACCGCCACCCCGGCTACAAAGGCGGGGTAGATCAGCGCCGAGGTGATGGCGGCACGGTCACTGGCGGTGCTCTCCAGATGATCGGCCAGTGTCAGGAATACCGCGTCAAGATCGCCCGAATGTTCGCCCGCACGGATGGCGGCGGTGAACCAGGGCGGCAGCGCTCCGCCCGCGCGTTCCAGCGCCTGTGAGAGCGGCTCGCCCTCCATCAGCGCGGCGCGGGCCTCGGCGGCGAGGCGCTCGATCCGGCTGGCGCCGGCTGCGGTCTGCACGGCCTCCAATGCAACATCGGCAGCCATGCCGGCGCTGAGCAGCACCGCCATCTGCCGGGTGAAGACCGAGAGCATGTCATGGTCGATGCGCCGCGCAGGCGACAGGCTGCGGGTGGGGCGCGGGCCGCTTTGGCTGCTGATCTCGCTGGGCAAAAGGCCTTGCGCAGTGATCTTGGCCGAGGCGTCGGTTTCATCTTCGGCCACCACCACGCCGCGACGGCGTTTGCCGTCAGTGGTGAAAGCGGTATAGGCGAAGGTCTTCACGCGCTTTCCCCGATCACGCGGCGCACTTCATCGAGCGCGGTTTCGCCTGTCGCCACCCGTGCCAGCGCCGCGCGGAACAAGGCAGATCCCTGCCGCCCGCTCAGCGCGCGCATCCGCGCTTCGGGCGCGCCGCTGTCGATGGCTTCGCGCAGGGTATCGTCGATTTCCAGGATATCGAACACGCCGATCCGTCCGTCAAAACCCGTGCCCTCGCAGGCGGCGCAGCCTTGCGGGTGTGCCAGCTGAGAAGGGGCGGCAAGGCTGTGATCGGTGAAAACCCGTGTTTCGGCCTCGGTCGGGGGGCGGGTGATGCTGCACGCGGGGCAGAGCCTGCGCACCAGCCGCTGCGCCAGCACCCCGCGCAGGGTGGCCGAGATCAGGTAATTGTCCACGCCCAGCTCACGCAGCCGGACCACGGCGGACAGGGCGTTATTGGCATGCAGCGAGGAAAACACCAGATGCCCGGTCAGTGCGGCCTCAGACGCCACCAGCGCCGTCTCGGGGTCGCGGATTTCGCCCACCAGAATGACATCCGGGTCCTGACGCAGGATCGAGCGCAGGCCGCGCGCAAAGGTCAGGCCGATATCTGCATTCACCTGCGTTTGCGAGATGCCCGGCAGGTCATATTCCACCGGATCTTCGACGGTGAGAATGTTCCGCTCGGCCCGGTCGGCCAGCCGCAGGAGCGAATAGAGCGAGGTCGTCTTGCCACTGCCGGTGGGGCCGGTGGCCAGAATGATGCCATTGGGCAACCCCGCCAGCCGTTGCAGAAGCGCGGCCTGATCGGTGGTCAGGCCCAGCCGGTCAAGGTCCATCAGGCCGGTGGTGCGGTCCAGAAGGCGCATCACGACCCGCTCGCCGTAATGGCCGGGCAGGGTGGAAAGGCGCAGGTCGATCGCCCGCCCGCCCAGGCGCAGGGCGATGCGGCCGTCCTGTGGCAGGCGGGTTTCGGCGATATCGAGCCGCGCCATTACCTTCAGCCGGGAAACCACGCGTCGGGCGGGCACATCGCGGCGGTCGAACATGGTCTGCATCGTGCCGTCCACGCGCATGCGGGCGCGTAACCCTTCCTCGTGCGGTTCAAGGTGCAGGTCGGAGGCATCGGCACGCACCGCCTGACGCAAGAGCTGGTTCACAAGCTGGATCACCGGCGCTTCGGTCGCATCTTCCAGAAGGTCGCGGGTGGCGCCGGGGCGATCAGGGTCTTCGAGGTCGAAGGCAACATCAGGGGCCTCAGCTGTGCTGCCCGCATCTTCATAAAGCCGGGACAGCGCTGCCTGAAAGTCGCTTTCCGCCAGAGGCGCAGGGTTCACGGGCGCACCGGCGCGGCGCCGCGCTTCGCGCAGTCCGTTGGCGGTGGCTTCAGGACCGATCAGCAGCGCTGCACCATCAAGCGCGACCTGATTGTCACGGGCGAAGGCAAAAGGAAGGGGCGCGCGCTGCATGCCGCGCCCTCATTCGACCAGAAGCCGGGGCGGCAGGGCCGGAAACAGGCGGTCGCGCACCGCACGGTCAACAACGGTTCCCTCGAAAGGTTGGTTCAGGTCTACCCCGTCAAACGGAAAGCCAGAGCGGCGAACCTGCGGGTAAAGCGTGTCATTTCGTGGGCTGATCTGACGGCTGAGCGATTCAGTGTGGCGGGCGATCTCGCGGGTGATGCGCGTGGCCTCGCTGTCATTCGCCACAACACGCGGGCGCAGCATGATCAGCAGCACGCGCTGCCCCTCCTGCACATTACGGCCGCGAAACAGGGCACCCAGGACCGGCAGGTTCGACAGGCCAGGCACCCTTTCGTTCGTGGTGCGCGAGCTGTCCTCGATCAGGCCACCCAGAATGATCACCTGTCCGTTGCCCACGATCGCATTGGTTGACAGGCTGCGCCGTGCCGTCACCTCGCCGCCTGCCGCAGCCGTGGTGCCTGTAAGGTTGGAAACCTCTTGCGCGATGCTCATGCGTACGGTGTCGTCCTCGGTGATCTGTGGGCGCACGCGCAGGGTCAGGCCGACATCCTGCCGCTCGATTGTCTGAAACGGACGCTCGGGAACCGGGCTGTCGCCAACGGTGGCGAAGGTGCCGGTCACAAAGGGCACGTTCTGCGCCACGACGATCTCGGCCTCCTGGTTGTTGAGGGTAAGAACGGCGGGTGTGGATAAAAGCCTGGTGCTGCGTTCGCGGGCGATGGCAGTCAGCAATGCCGCGAAGGTGCGGTTGTCGGAAGCGCCCAGAAAGCCGCCGCCGCCGGGGTTTGGTGTGTTCCCCGCCATGGCTGCGCTTACCAGCGTGATGAGCGAGTTGCGCCCGTCAAGCGCGAAGGACGTGCCGCCGCCGATGGCCTCGTTCAGGATGCCGCCGAACTGCACCGAGAGATCGGCGAAATTCTCGGCTGCGATCTCAAAGATCACAGCTTCAATCAGAACCTGCGAGGGCCGCAGATCAAGCGCGCGGACGGATTGCGCCATGCTTTCCACCCGGTCGCTGGGCGCGGTGATCAGGATGGCGTTGCTTTGCGGTTCGGCCACGACGGTGATTGCCGCGGGGCCCTCGCCGCCTGAGGCGCCGATCGACTGGCGCACCACTTCGGCCAGTTCGCGCGCATCGGCATAGTTGAGGCGCACCACCCGGGAAACCGATCGCTGTTGCGGCAGGTCCAGCTGGCTGACGACATTGCGAATCCGTGTGCGAAACTCGGATGGTCCTGAAACGACAATCGTATTGGCGCTTGAATCGGATGAGATACTGGCACCTGAGGGCGGGTTGGACACGGCCTGAAGGACCGGCAACAGCTCCTCGGCGCGGCCGTGGTTCAGCCGGATAACCTCGACCGAGCGATCACGGGCAGAGCCGAGGCGGTTCACCAGCGCCTCGATCCGGGCGATGTTCTCGCGCCGGTCTGACAGCACCAGAAGCCCTGCCGAAGGAATCGGCGTGAGCATCGCATCGGGGGGGATAAGCGGCTCGACCACATCCATGATCTCGTCGATATCCGAAGCGTCGACGGGGATTGCGCGTGTCTCGAACGCGCCACCCAGGCCACGGCGGCTGCCCGGTGTCAGTTCGCGTGCCGTGCGCAGCGGCACGATCCGGTCGATTCCGTCGCCCTCGACAATGGTCAGCTCGTTGAGTTCGAGGATGTTCAGAAAGATCTCGTACATCGCAGCAGGGGCAACCGGCGTGGGGGCAAAAACCGTGACCGTGCCGCTGACCGACGGGTCGACCAGAAAATTGCGCTGGGTCTGTTCAGACACCAGTTGAACAAAGCTGCGCAGATCGACATCACGCAGGTCAAGCCGGATCTGGGCCGATGTCGACTGTGGTATCGCGATCAGAAACGCGACAAGCAGTAGGAGAAGGGGGGCGAGGCGTCTCATGGGGGGATTGTTGCTTTTTCGGAAAGAAGGTCAACCAAAGAACGCGCTATAATGAATTCAGGGTCCGTCGCGCCGTGGCGGGGTGTCATCATCAGGGTCGCCGGAATCGTCAAAGGTATCGAAACCGTCGAAATCGTCGTAACCGTCGTCATCTGAAAAGGATAGCAGGAATTCTGCGCCATAGCCTTGCAGGATAACGCCGTAAGGCGTGATTTCGATGATTGTCTCACCGCCCGACAGTTCGGAGCCCTCTCGCACCACCTCGATGCCGATCTCGCTTTCGACCAGCGCCCAGCCGCCGTCCCCCTGCTGCAACTCCCGGTCTCCGGCTTGGGCGACCATCCCGCGCAGCCGGTAACCATGTTCGGCATAGGGCAGGTAATCATCTTCGTCGTCTTCATATGCCTCCTCCGGGAGCGGTTGCGGCGCCACGGGCATGGGTGGCGCTGGCTCGGACGGGGGGCCGAAAGCGGCTGGCCAGATACGAGGCGAGGGCGCGATCAAGGTGCCGGGCTGGGCCGCTTCATTTATCGGTGGAGGTGGCAGGGGGGCCGCACGCGGTGTGGGCAGCAAAACCGACAGACCCAAGGTGCCAAGGCCGAAACCTGCGATCACACCACCCACGAGCAGGGCAAGCAGAGGAGCACGAAGCCCCCGATGCGCGGGCGAGGTAACGGATGGTGGCACGGCGGCTCGTGTCTGTACAACTCGGGTGATCGGACAATCCTTGGCTGGACAATAGCGCCCCCTGCCTTTAGCTTTCAATGGACATTTCCGTTATGGGTTCATTGATGCCATTCACCCGCTTTTCTAAAACCCTGTGTCTGGCGGTGGTCGCTGGTGCCCTGATGGGATGCGAGCCGGCGGGAACGCTGGCGGGTGGCGGGGCGCGAAGCGATTATCTGGTCGCCCGGCAAGCGCTGGAAAGCGGTAATTACCCGTTGGCCATCCGCCGATATGAATCCCTGATGTCAAGCTTGGGGCCGGGTGAAAGCACGCGGCTGCAACTGGAATACGCACACAGCCTGCTGCGCGCCAACCGCTTTGACGATGCCATTCAGGCGGCGGGGCTCTTGGCCGCGCGCAATCCGGATTCCATTCAGGCCTCGGCGCTGGCCGTGCGTGGCACGGCCCGCCACGAGGCCGCGCGTCTGGCGATTGAACGCGGTGAACAGGCGCAGGCGCGGGTGCTTCTGGAGGCCGCACGCGCCGATCTGGCTGCCTTCCTGCAACGTCACGCGGCGCTGGATGCCGCTGGCAGCATGCGCGCACGCGCTGAGCTGATCACCGCAGATCTGAACAGCCTGGGTTGAGGCCCGGCGAGGCAGTCTTCGATTTTTCTGTTTGCACAATGGAGGTATCAAGGTACCTTTTCCTCAACTGGACGCCCAGAAGCCAGCCAGTAGTGGTTTGTGCCGGTATCGAGCGCGGCGCTCTAACGAGGGAAGAACTCTATGATTCAACGTTTCAGACGCCATTTTGTGGGCGGAGTACTGACTGCGACATGCCTTGTCGCCGGCTTGACAGGCGCCTCTTCTGCCGAAGCCATGACTCAGTTTCGCGGTGGTGGGTTTCTCAGTGAATTTTCGTCTGAATGCGCCGCCGACGGCTGGGGCGGCATTCATATGGTCACCGCACGCTACCGTCCTTCTGGCCTGGCGATGAACGGTGACCGCACGCGATTGAGTGTATTCACCGAATGGGGTGCGTTCAATTTCAATACCGAGGGGCGGTTTTCGAACACGATGCGCCCGGTCGATGCCTTTGCGATCTTCTCTTCTCCATGGATGCTGGAAAATCCTCGGACCCGTCTTCGGTTGTTACCCGGCAGCAGCACCCGTCTCAGCAACGCGACAACGCTGGTCACATTGATTGGTGAGATGGAAAATTTCGGTGAGGTTGAGAACTGCTCGGTGCGCTTTCGCTTTTACATGAGCCGCCACAACTGAGTGCTCACCAGAGTGCGCCGCCGCTTCCCGGCAGCTGGCGCCTGTTCCGGCCCCGCCGAAACCCAGGTGCGGGGCGCAAGACGAATCAGAGGATGAAGAAATGTTCCGTTTTCGATTGAATGAGCGCCTTGGGCGCCTTGGCCGTCTGACTGCCATTGCGGCGGTGATGGGCGCGATGGGGGCAAGTGCTGCCTCCGCCCAGATCCATTTCCGAGGCGGCGGTTTTGTGGCGAACTTCTCAGGCTGCGAAGAATATGGCTGGTTCAACAACCAGTCTCACATGATCCGTGCGCGCTACCGGCCGGCGGAACTGGAAGGCAACAACAACGAGGCCAGCCTGTCGCTGTTTCTGCACACGGGTACTGAGAATTATCGGCGGCAGGGGCCGCTTGATTTCACCTTTCAAAGCTTTCAGAGCAATTTCATCTGGACGGGATCGGGGCGCACCACGCCGCGCCCTCGTATCCGGGTGTTTTCACAAAGCCCTGAGGTAATCACTGAAGAAACGCGAGAAGTGCAGATGCGCATGCGTATCCGCAATTTCGGAACATTGGCTGGTTGTCAGGTGGATGTTGGCATCGTCATGACAAGGTTTCCAAGGCTGAACTGACATCGGGATTCCCACGCTTCCCCGGCCTTCCCTTTGGGCCGGCCGGGGAAGTTCAGGGACGCCCGTCCACCGGCGCAAGAAACGCACCCAGCGTTTCGGCCAGTTGAACAAGAGTCATCGGTTTGGTCAAATATCCGTCGAACCCCGCATCGCGCGTGCGGCCGATCTCGTCGCGAAGCGCATTTGCCGTCAGCGCCACGATCGATACCGAGCTGACAATATCAAGCCCTGCCTTGGCCTCTTGCGCGCGGATGGAAGCAGTCATGGCATAGCCATCCATCACCGGCATGTGCAGATCGGCAAGGATCAGACCATAGGGTTTATTCTGCCACATCTCCAACGCCACCGCGCCATTCTCAGCCAGATCGGGTTGCAGCCCCAGAAGGGCAAGCTGGCGCAAGATCACCTTCTGGTTCATCGGGTCATCTTCGACCACCAGAATCGGATGATAATGGCTGGCATCGAAATGCGGCGAGCTTGTGTCGATGGCCTTCGCGCCGTCCAGCGCTGAGGCGCGCGGTGTATGGGACAGAGTGCCGCTACACGCGCGCTGCACGGCCCTGACCAGCGCGTCGCAGGTCAGCAGCTCGGTGCGAAGGCAGGTGGCACCGGAAAAGGCATCGTCGGCGGGGCTATCGGCGCCCGACATGGCCGGGTCTGGTGCCTTGTCGCACAGCAGCACGCGTGGCAGGGTAGGAGGCAACTTGGTCTTCGTCTCAAAATCTGCACCAATGATCAGAACTGCGGCGCGCGCAGTTGCCGCGTCAGTCGCTTCCACGCCATCCTCTGCATTCAACCACGTGACATGCGCGCCCTCGTGGTGAAGGTAGCGTGCCAGATCCCCGGCCAGATAGGTCTCACTTTCGGCCAGAAGGCAATGCAGGCCGTTGAGCCGCAGTGAGGGCGAGGATTGCGGCTCCACGGGATTCAGCGGGAGGGTGACGCTGAAGGCCGAACCGATATCAGGCTCACTATCGACGGTTATCTGGCCGCCCAGCCGGTCGACAATCCGCTTGGTGATTGCAAGGCCAAGGCCCGTGCCGCCAAACCGCCGGGTAATCGTGCTTTCGCCCTGTACGAAGGGTTGAAAAACCCGCTCGCGCATCGTTTCGCTCATGCCGATGCCGTTGTCGCGCACCGTCAACCGCAGCGTCGGGGTTTCGGCGACCACCATTTCGGCCCGCAGAAACACCTGGCCCGGACCGTTGCGCCCGCCGCTGAACTTGATTGCGTTGCCAAGCAGGTTGTATACTACTTGTCGCAGCCTTGAGGGATCGGATACGATGCGCACCGGCACCGGTGGGTCGATGAACAAGCTGATGCGAACATTGCGCTGAAACGCGTAGCCGCTGAGTGCGCGTGTATTCTCAAGGATCAATGCGGGAAGATCAAACGCCTCTTGGTCAAGCGCCATTTCGCCCGCTTCGATCTTGGATAGGTCCAGCACATTGTCGATCAGGCCCAACAGATGTTGCGCCGAGCCGCGCATATGCTGCAGGAGCGACGATTGGTCGGCATCAAGGGCACTGTGCGACAGGACTTCTGCAAACCCGAGCACGGCGTTGAGAGGTGTGCGGATTTCATGGCTCATGGTCGCCAGAAAGATTGATTTCGCCTGATTGGCCTGCTCGGCAAGCTGGCGGGCCAGACGATCAGCTTCGGCGGCGGCCCGAAGCGAGACGTCGCGCACCGCGACGATGTAGAATGCCTCATCCTCTTCGACAAACCGGCTGAGCGTAACCTCGGCGGGGAAATCGCTGCCGTCGCGGCGGGTACCTTGAACCGTTCCCCAGACCGTTCCCTTGGACGAGAAGGATAGCTTTGTCAGGAAATCTTCCATCACTGCAAGAGGTTCGGTCTGGCTGTCCTTGCGGATCAGTTTTTCCAGCGGCTTGCCCGCCAGCGTGTTGGGAGGGAACTGATACAGCAATTCTGCCTGTCGGTTGGCCATCTGGATCACGCCCGCGCCATCGACAATGAGTGTGGCATCAGGGGCGCTGTCAAACAGGCGGCGAAACTTGGTTTCCACCTGCTGCGAACGGCGGGTGGCCTGTTTGATGTCGCTGACATTCTCATGTGCGACCAACACCATCGTCTCCTCCAGATCAGAGAAGCGTTTGATGGTGCAGCGATACCAGGTTATGCCGCTTGGCGTCGGGCAGGCATACTCGCAACTTCCCTGCGAGATATTGCCGGACAGGACGTCGCGCAGAAGCTGTGTCGCCTCCAGCGCCTCCGGACACGCGTTCAAGGATGTTTCGCAAACTTCCAGATAATTCGCATGGATACCGGTTGCGGCCGGGTCAGCGCCGTTGATGCGCGCATAGGCATTCCAGGCTGCATTGGCGAAAATGATCTTTCCAGATCCGTCCAGCACCGCGATATGCGAATTCACCGTATCCAGCAGCACGCGGCTGAACCGCTCGCTGGCCTCGACCGCGGCTTTGGCGCGATGTGCTTGCAGCATGCCGCCCAAGCCAACCCCGGCAAGACTCATCACGGCGCGCACCATCTCGGAGCTACGAAATGATGTCCGGCTCATGACTGACAGAACGCCCAGCATCTCGCCGTGGGAATCCAACAGCGCGGCGCCGCCATAGGCAGCGATGTTGTGTCTGGCCAGACCGACGTCGTCGGGGAAACGCTCGCACACCCGTTCGCCATAGACGCAGATCCGACTGTGCAAAGCTACATCACAGGGGGTTCCGGCAAGCGCATAACGATAGTTCTGCGCAGGCGCGCCATCTGCAAAAACCGCGACGGTTTCCAGAAAACCCGGCGCGTCGGCACAGGGCACCGACAACTGCACCATATCCATCTCCAGGATCTGACACAGCCGCTGGGTGGCATGTTGGGCGAAGTCGATAAAATTCATGCCCGCGCTGTCGACCGACAAAAGCCGCAGCGCCTCATCGATGGCCCTTGGCGTCGTGATGTTCTCGACAAACAGGATCGCGCCGCCGACCGCCCCTTTTTCGTCATGCCAGGGTGCCAGTTCCCAACGGTGCCATGAGATCGTTCCATCGGCGCGGTGCCACGGTGCTTCGGCAGCACTCAGATGTTCGCCCTGTAGGACCTGCTGATGGGCGTCACGCCAGCGTTGGGGAAGATTGGGGAATATGTCATAATGCAACTGTCCGATCAGTTCCCTGTCACCGAGATCGAACAACTTCGTCCAAGGACGGCTGACGGAAACGTAGCGCATATGCTTGTCGAACATCACCAACGCTACTGGTGCCCGACAGACGAAGTTGGCCAGAGCATGGGGGTTTTCGCGCACCTCAGGCGGCAAGGCACCTGCGATGCCCCCGTTGGAATGAACCAAGATAACCGTATCAGAAACATTGGGGGGATAGTTGTTCATATAGGTGGACGACCCCTTCATCGAAAAAGGCGATGCCACGCCAAACGGACAAACAACAAACGTCAGGATACCGGATGTCCCCCCAAAAAACAACCTGCGCCTGTGTCGGTCAACGTCGACAGATCTGCCTCGGACGCAAGGAAATACGTTGCGGCAGTTTCGCAAACCATGTCGTCCATCTGGCTTGAGAAGCCCATGTCTGCCGGGGTTTCGCGCAAGTTGTTCGTGATTGTAAGCGGTTTGTGGTCACGGTAATCTTGAGAAGATAGCCGGCCCCATGACCACCGGATACGGCCCGGACCGCTTGCACCGGAACCGAATATGCAGTGCACCGCCGGGAAGCCGGACAATGTTGTGAACCCGATCAGCCAGGTGCGATCTTTCCGTCTCGCCGGCCTTCGGTTCCAGGGGCGCGCATCGTGGTGGCAGCCTTGGCACTTTGGTCAGGTCTGTCTTCCCGATCAGCGTTTGCAGCGCATTCTAACCACGATTCTTTCGGGGAATTGCCTGTGTGCGGGTTGGAGATCCAGGGGAGATTGCCCTTCAATCTCACGTCCGTTTTCGGGACGGATCTGGATTTCGGCGGTCTGGCGGTCTGGGTCTCTTGCGGCGATGCGCTCGTCGATGGACTTGAGGCATCGCATCCTCGCCTCGATCCGGCTTCGGATGTGGTATCCGGTCCATCGTTTCCAAAACGCTCGACCATGATATCGCGTCGCGCGCAGTGTGTCGTTCCGGGCGCGTGCCGCCGGGCAGTCTTCCTTCCACAGACCACCGCTCCTGCGGATCGGAAGGATCGGGATGGCGTCACGAGCGATGATGGCGTTATGGCAATGGCGCGGGTCATGTGCGCCGTCGGCGCTCACCGTGCCGGTCTGCTCGCCATCGGGGATCTGGACGGCCAGTGTCTTCTGGCGTCGGCAAAGGGTGGTGTCGTCCGGCACCGGCCTGTCCAGGTTCGCCATCCTGAGCAAGCTGGCTACCATCCCAGTCATTTGCCGGAGCGGCAGCTTGAGCAAGACCCTGAGGGTCAGGCAGAACTGGATCGCCGCATCGGAGAACACCGCAGGCCGACCGGGGTTGCCGTCGTGCGGCGCCAGCCAGGTCATTTCCTGTCCCACCAGATCAGCAGCGACCCGCGCTTACGCAGCGAAGCCGTGTAGCTGGACCAGTTCGGCGTGCGATAGCGGGCGGGGGGGCTTGCTCATGCCACCCGTCTAACCGGATGGATTCCCGATGTGAATCCTCAACGGTCAGAGTTCTGCAACAACGCCTAACGAGATAGCTAAACACGTATCTTAGATCAGGGTAAAAGGGTAGGCAGGCGGTGCCGATCAGCGTCAGGCGGCTGGCCCCGGTGCGGGCAAGAACCAAGATCACGCATGACGGAGAGCATCAACCGGTTGCATCCGGGCCGCTTTCCAAGCCGGATAGAGGCCGAACACAACCCCGATAACAGCAGCAAACCCGGCAGAGATAACGAACGCCTCAACCGAAAAAGCGGTTTGCATTTCAAAGATCTGTTCGGACATGAGTATACCGGCCATACCCACCAGTGCACCGATGAGCGCCCCAAGGAAAGACAGGACTACTGCCTCGACCAGAAACTGCAAGAGCAGATCCCGTGGATTCGCGCCCACCGCCGCGCGAATACCAATCTCGCGCGTGCGCTCCGAGACCGAGACCAGCATGATGTTCATGATGCCGATACCTCCGACCAGAAGCGAGATCGACGCCACCGCCCCCAGAAGGGTTGTCATGGCCGAGTTGGCGGCCTCCTGCATCCTCAGGTAGTCGGCCATGTCCCGTATGCGGAAACTGTCCTCTTCATCGTCCAGAAGACCGTGACGCTGGCGCAGCAGAGGTGCAATGTCCTGCGCAACCCACTCCATCGAAATGCCTTCTGCAACGCGAACGATGATAGTGTTGACGGATTGAGCCCGCCCGGCGACCCGGCCAAGCAGGGAGTTGCGTGCGGTCACAAGAGGCATCAGCAGGATGTCGTCGAAATCGCCGCCATCCATCGACTGCCCCTTCGGCTCCAGAACGCCGACCACCTGCACTGACAGATGATTGACGCGTATCATTCGATCAATCGGATCGGTATCGCCAAAAAGCTGTCGTGCCACCGTCTGTCCGATGATCGCAACTGTGCCGCCAAATGCAATTTCGTCCTGGTCGAAGTTGCGTCCGTCACTTAACCCCCAGTCGCGCGCGGCCAGGAAAGCGTCTGTGGTTCCCTGAACCGAGCTTGACCAGTTGCGGTTTCCGAAAACCATATTGACCCTTCCGCGCACTATGGGCGCGGCGGCGAGGACGTCCTGCACCTCGATCGCGATTGCCATGGCGTCCAGATCCGTCAGACTGGGCCGCCGCCCCGAACCAGTACTCGCACCGGCCGTGCGACTGCTGGAGGGGCTGATCATCAGCGTGTTGGTTCCCAACCGCTCTATCTCGGCGCGGATCTGCTCGCGGGTGCCCGCGCCGATCGCGACCATGACGATCACGGCCGCCACGCCGAACACGATCCCCAGCATGGTCAGGACGCTGCGCAACTTGTTTGCCCTGAGTGCTCGCAAAGCTTCGCGAATATTGAGAAACAATTTCATTCGCGTGCCACCACAAGCCGGGGCCGGACGCGGGTCTGTTCGTCGGACTGCACACGACCATCCTTTAGCTTGACGATACGTGGCAAGGTTGCGGCAATTGCCGGGTCGTGCGTGATCAACACAAGAGTCAGGCCCTGCGCGTGGATCTCGAACAAGAGCGCCATCAGCGCCTCTGTGGTCCGCGAGTCGAGGGCGCCGGTTGGTTCGTCGGCCAACAGAAGGTCCGGCTTGCCCGCAAGGGCTCGGGCGATGGCGACGCGCTGCTGCTGACCGCCCGAAAGCTGGGCAGGAAGGTGATGGGCACGATCAGCGATGCCAACCGCTTCAAGCATCTCCCAAGCCCGGCGGCGCCGTTCACGCCCGCGCAGGCCCGCGTAAACCATTGGCAACTCTACGTTTTCTAGCGCACTGGCCCTCGCCAGCAGATTGAAGCTTTGAAACACAAAGCCGATCCGCTTGTTGCGCACCTGTGCCAGCCGAGTCCGTGACAGTCGCCCGATATCTTCGCCATCAAGCAGATATTGCCCGTTGCTGGGGCGATCAAGACAACCAAGCAGGCTCATCAGTGTCGATTTGCCCGAGCCAGAGGTTCCCATGATGGCAACCGCCTCGCCCGTCGCTATCGTGAGGTTGACATCGGCCAGGGCATCGACATCGATGTCTCCCATCCGAAACCGCTTGCCCAACCCCCGCGTTTCGATCATCAGAACCCTCCGACAAGGAGCCGACCGCCCGGTTGCCCCTCGATCACGCGTTCCATTCCGACAACCACAGGGATACCGGCCTCAAGCCCCTCGCCGTTGATCTCGCTATGTGTTTCATCGTTGACACCGCGCTCAACGGGGATCGGGCGCAGACCGTCTCCGCCATCGTCCACCCAGATCGCGCGCCCCTGCGGAAATTCGGAATCCGGCGGCGCAAACCGCAGGGCTGCGTTCGGCACGGTGAAAACATCCTCGCGCCGGTCGATGATGAAGCGGGCATTCGCGGTCATGCCCGGCAACAGGCGCAGATCCGGATTGGCGGCCCGCACCACGACCGTATAGGTGACGACATTCTGTTGAACCTGCGGCGTCTGTCGGATCTGATCGACCATTCCGGCGAAAAGCTGGTTGCGATAGGCATCGACCGTGAATTCCACCGTCTGGCCCGGCACGATCCGGCCGATCTCGCTTTCGTCGATCGAGGCGTTGACCTGCATGGCGCGCAGATCCTGCGCGATGGTAAAGAGCGGTGTGCCCGAGTGCACTGTCTGACCGATCTCGGCATCGCGGCCAATGACGATTCCGTCCACAGGCGCGCGCACGATGCTGCGCTCCAGTTCGATTTCGGCCATGCGCAGCGCGGATTCGCGCTGGCGAAGGACCGCGTATTGATTAACCAGTTGCGAGCGCGCGGCCTCTACCTCGGCCTCGGCAAGATTGACGAGCGCCGAGCGTCCTTCGACCTGCGCATCGACCACCCGCGCCTGTATCTGCGTTGTCTCCAGCGCCGAAGCCGCGCGTTCCAGTTCTACACTGCTCAGAGAAGCGGCCAGTGCTTGCCGACGGCCGAGTTCGCGCTCGGCATCGCGCACCTGCAGGGCAAGATTTTCGGCATTCGTCTGGGCCGCGCGCAGATCAAAGCGCGCATTCTCAAGCCCGGCCTCGGCTCTTCGGATTGCCGCCCTCTGGGTTTCAATGCCGGCAAGCGCCACATCGCGATCCGCCGCTGCCATCTCGACGGCGATTTCCAGAAGCGTGGTGTCGATCAGGGCAATCGGCTGGCCTTGGCTGACAGTATCGTTGAAATCGGCCTCAAGCGCGGTGATCTCGCCCCCTGCGGTGGCCGGAACCGAGACAATCGCCACCGGGCGCAGGGTTCCCGTGGCATTGACCGCCGACACGATATCGCCACGCTCCACCGCTCCCCAGCGCCAGACCGGGGCGGGTGGCTGCCGTGATGTGCCCAGATCGTTCAACACGGTTTGCGCGCGTTCTGAACCCTGTTGCGCCCAACGTTCGACAGTCGCGGGGTCGTAAAGCCACATCCCGCCAAGGCCAAGGGCTGTCAGGGCAATCACGACGCTCAGGAAACGCAACATTCCACACCCTCAACAGCGCGATGAAAAGAACCACGCCATAAAACCAAAAAGGAAGGCGGAGATATCCGCCTTCCCCTGTTCCTATCGTCGTCGATCATCGCGGCGTGTCAAGCGCGCGAATGGATCAGTCACAATAATCGAAATTGGTGCTGCCCACGTCACGGGTGCGGCTGATGTCACAGCTTGGCTCGGACTCAGTGTAGCTTTCCGCTACCATGCAGGTTTGAGGGTTAGGTGAATTACCCGGTTGAGTGAGGGTCTGATACGAAATCGTTCCCGGTGTCACTGTTACAGCAACATGGTTTCCAGAACTGTCGCAGTCCACGTCATTTCCGCTTCCGCCATGATAGCAGGTCGTAACTGGATCACCACCGCCGACCGAAACGGTGTCTGATGTCCATCCGGTCTTGGTTCCGTCACATACAGGCGGTAGCTCCGCCATTGCCCCGCCAGCGCTCATCGCCACAATCAAAGCGGCCAAAGAAAGCATCTTTTTCATCGAACTCATCCTCCTAATACGGGCACCATACCGATCGCGCCACTCACCAAGGATCATTCTACTTGTTGTGCGGGCGTCGGAGAATATGGCCAAAGGATATCCTCTGATGCCAGAAAAATGCCACTTTAGCGTGTGCCTCGCCTCGTTGTTGACACATTCTTGCCTTTTTCTTCTTGCTGTTTCGAAAAACACGATCAATCATAAATCTGTTCAGGGCATTGTTGCCGGTTGGTCCTGCTCAATCCGGCGAATCGGCGAAAACGTTAGTATTTATCTAGTAAACAAAGGCTTTCCTCATGACGGTAATGCCTTCAGTCGGAACATGCGTGCGAAACAATCGTGCTCCGGTCATGATCATTGACCACCGACCCGTGATGCGTCTTGCGCTGAAGAAGATCCTGTCCGAGACAGCGGATCAGGTGCAGGTGATAGAATATGCCAATGCCTTTTCGGCTCTCTCGGCGTCGGACAAGAACCCCGACAGTGTCGTCTTCGCAGCCCACGCACCGCCAGATCATGATGGCCTCGCATTGTTGGCGCGGTTGCGGGGAGACGGGCAGCCAACGCGGCTGGTTCTTTACGGAAACTCTTTCGGTTTCGATGCGGTCATGACTTCGCTACGCGCGGATGTCGATGGCCTACTGCCAGAATGCGCGGCGCTGGTGGAATATGTCGAATGCTTCAACGCCGTCTCGCAAGGGGGAAAATGGCTGTCACAAGCAATTCTGAATACTGCCATGAAAGATCCGGTTGCGATGGCAGACACGTCCGATAACGCGCTGTCGGACCTTACGAGACGTCAGCAAGAGATCGCGCATATGATTGCGCAGGGGTATTCAAACAAACAGATTGCCCATGCAACCGGCCTCGCCGAAGGCACCATCAAGATGCATATTCACCGCATATTCCGTCGGCTGAACATTCCGAACCGTGCCGCGCTGGCTGCGGTTGTCGGAGATCGCTTGCAGGCCATTCTTGATAACCAGGCTGTGCAGGACAATGACCTTGATTTGGGTTTGATTTCCACAGACCAGTGATCCGGGCTTTCATCGAGAAGTGACCCACATCCGACAACGGAAAAATCCGGAAGACATGCGGACGAGGATTCCTGCGGGCGAGGCATGGTGATCGACGGCGCTGCGTCATTGTCTTTTTGATCAAATCGCAGTCGATGGCAGCAGCCTCGCCGCCCACTTCGGAACCAGTCGCGAGGCCGTTCTTCCGGCTAGTGGCAGGGAGGGCATTGACCAGAAGAACCGCCTAGTTCTGGACGCTATCTGCTATGGTGGGGGCGACGGCTATGACTCCGGTCTACAACATGACCGTCAAACCCTCATGGCGATGCTTGGGCTTCACCTCGTGGATGCGTAGAATTCTACGTCGAAGCCCGGCGTTGCCTGGGCGTGAAGCGGCTAGGGTTCGATCGAAACGTTACTGCTACGAAGCGCCTGATACGCATCATCACAATGATCGAAACGGGATCACATTGTCACCGCGCATGAAAGCTGCTGCGCCTTCGGTCTCGATCGCCTTGATCGCAACGTCGCGAGCGTCCTTGTCCGAGGCGAACTGCTCCTCCCAGACATGACTGGTGCCGTCAGGATCGACGACCTCCAGCGTCCAGGTGCGGTCGGTGTCCAGCCGGTGGATTTCAATCTGGAAACGCACACCATCGACCGTGATTGTCTGGCTCTTTCCTGAGGTCACGAGATTGGGTTCGTTGTCGTCAGTCATGCCGCTGCCTCGGTGTCGCCGGTCGTCTCTGCTGAATATGCGGACAGGAGCAGGTGCGTCAATCGGTGCAGCGCCGTGACATGCTGATATTCTCGAACGGGTGTCTGCGGGGGGTAGGTGGCGAAAGTCGTCTCGTTCAACCCGGATCGAGCGATAGTCATTCATGAGGCGACGGGCGTCATACATGGCAGACGGCTGTGCGGCCGCGCCGAACAGGTTGAAATCCGTCCAGAGCGTGCAGCACAACAACCGCGTGCGCCCGATCTCCAGCACGGCTTTCTGCCCATAGGTGGCGCCGACCCGTTCGGCGGCGCGCAACTTGTCCTCTCTGTCAATTCGACCTTCATAGAAATCGTGGTTGCCGAAGAAGATGGCGATCCGGGCGCAGGGTAGCTGCCGGGACAGCCATTCCAGGGCGCGCGGCCAGCGCCGAGTTCCATCGTTGATCAGATCGCCAGCAACGATGCAGTGGTGGATGCGTTCGCGCCATTCCGTGGAAAGATGCGTGAAAGGGTCACGCCTGGCGGCATGCCAGTGGTCGAGATGCAGGCCGATAGCGGATATGCAGGCCAGGAAGAGGGCGACATCAACTCCGAACACACAGACGCGGGACCGGCCCATACCCGTCGAAAGCATCGTCGTTCAGGAACTGCCGCCCGGCAAAGCCCGCCTGTTCGGCGCGCGACAGTCCGGCCTCGTCACAGACCTCTGACCAATGCGCGAGGGTGGTGCCGACCAGATGATCGACGATCTGCCGGAACTGCGCGCGGCTTGGGGAGTATCGCAAGGGCACAAGCCGACGCGGGGCTGTTCGCGGAAGCCTTTGAGACGGCGCGCAACGTGGAAAACAACAGTTATACATTGGCCGCAATCGCAGGGGCGCAAGCCAAGACAGGATTGATCCAGGAGGTGCTGGAGCGAGCCCGTAGGTCGTGTCTCGGAGGTGGTGGGAATTTGAAGGCGGCGTAATCTCCGGGTGAACATCCACCCACCCAACCGGCGGGGGCAACCGCCAGGGAGATCACGCCATGAACCAGATTACCGACACTGCGAGCTTTGCGCTACTGGCCGGGGAGGCCGGGTTCGACCCGATCGAGGAGCGGCTCCGGGCCAAGGTCCGCGCGACCATCGAGGCCGTCTTCGAAGAGGAACTGATCAGCTTTCTCGGCCGTCTTCGCTACGATCGGGGCGATGGTGCCGCGAAAGGCTATCGCCACGGACACCGCGAACGGCAGCTCACCGGCACCTTCGGGACGGAAACGGTGCGGGTGCCGCGCGCCCGGATCGAGGGTGACGCAGGCAAGGTGACGGAATGGCGCTCGAAGGCGCTGCCCCGTTATCAGCGGCTGACGAAGAAGGCCGAGGCCCTGATCGCCGCAGTCTATCTTGCCGGCACCAACACGCGGCGCGTCAGGCGGGCGCTGTTCGGGCTGTTCGAGGGGGCCATCAGCAAGGGTGAGCCATTGAGGCGCCATTGGATCAAGCCCAATGGCGAACGTCAGCCGCGCCTGGCGCAAGGTGAAGACGGACTGGGACGCCTGGTGTGCGCGCAGTCTGACCGATGAGGATATCGTCCGCCTGATCCTCGATGGCACCGTGATCAGGACGTGGCTGGACCGCAAGGCCACGAACATCTCGGTGCTGGCCGCCATCGGC
>ERZ869909.613-NODE-613-length-38129-cov-82.591401_pt1 | contig 38129 bp, 40 predicted proteins | sample MGYA00520892_ERZ869909 | MGnify/ENA primary metagenome ERZ869909 (study PRJEB32215, sample SAMEA104723947) | bioreactor metagenome | biome: bioreactor; feature: anaerobic bioreactor; material: water | place: China | collected 2015-03-12 ...
TCACCCTATCCCGGCGCGGGCGGCGTTGCGGGTAACGGTCAGACCGTAGAGGTGACGCAACGCACCGTCTGCGGAGGTCTATCTCCCGGACATCTTGATCAACCGGCACGCCACCGTGCCACAGAGAGGGATGGCTGTCGTCATGACCGACACCACTTGCCGTTTCACCACATCCGCATGGCGCAAGGCGCTGGCGGGGATGACCAGCGCCTTGGCACTTGGCGCGCCGTTTCAGGCCCTGGCGCAGCAGGTTTTTGACCTGGATGAAATAACCGTTCTTGCCAACCGGGTGCCCACCGAGATCCAGCGAACGGGTGCTTCGGTGAGCATCGTCACCCGTGAGGAACTGGAAGCCGATGGCGAAAACCGCCTTTCCGAAGTGCTCAACCGGCTACCGGGTGTCAGCCTCACGCAATCGGGCGGGTTCGGCACCACGGCGCAGTTGACCATTCGGGGCGCTGGGCCGCGCTATGTGGCGGTGTATGTCGATGGCGTGCGCGTCGATGACCCGACCGGCATTACCACGGAAACCGATTTCGGCGCTTTCGCGCTCGACGATATCGAACGGCTGGAAGTGCTGCGCGGCACGCAATCGGCGCTTTATGGCGGCTCTGCCGTGGGTGGCGTGATCAGCATCACCACGCGGCGTCCCCAGCGCGACGGGTTCAGCCAGGAAGTGGCGGTCGAGGGTGGGTCAAACCGCACCTTTGGCGGGCGCTATTCGCTTGCGTTCCACGATCACCGGTTGGAGGCCGCGCTTACGCTCGCGCACCGGCGCAGCGACGGCATCTCTGCCTGGGAAGGACTTTTGCCCGTCCCGGCCGGGCTGGAGCGCGACGGGTTCGAGATGACGCGCCTTTCCGGTAGCCTGCGCTATCAGGCGAGCGAGGCACTGGCTTTTGGTTTCTCGGCCTTCGGGCAGCGCACGCGGGCCGATTATGATGGCTATGGCAACGCGTTTGCCGACAACGAGACCCAACGCCGCGAATGGGGCGGGCGGGTCTTTGCCGAATATGACACCGGCGCGATGCGCCATGAGCTGTCGCTGACCCATTACGACATCTCGCGCCGTTTTTTCGAGGGTGGTGCGCCCGCTGGCTGGTATGAAGGCGACCGCACCGGCCTTGCCTATCAGGGCTCGGCGCCCATCAATGACGGGCTGACGCTGGTCTGGGGCGCTGACGCCACGCAGGATCGGGGTGAATTCGAGGCAAGCCTTGCGGGGCGCGAGCGCATGCGCACCACCGGGGCCTTCGGCCAGGCGCTGTGGTCGCCGTTCAACGGGCTGGATATCTCGGCCAGCGCACGGGTTGATCGGAGTACTGACTACGGCACCTTCACCAGCGGCCGGATCAGCGCCGCCTGGCAGGCCAGCGACGCGCTGATCCTGCGCGGGGCGGTGGCGCGGGGCTTTACTGCACCGTCGATCAACCAGCGTTTCGGGGCGAACTATGGCTTCACCATAGTCGCGCCGAACCCGAACCTGCGCCCGGAGACCAGTCGCAGCGCCGAACTGGGCGCCGATTGGCGCCAGGGCGGGCTGACATTGGGTGCCACGGTGTTCCATATCGATACCGACAACGCCATCGAATGGTGCGGCAACTGGGCCGATCCCTGCAACTTCCCGCTGCCGCCCGGCTTCTCGAACGCCTATCAGAACATCCCCGGCATCACCCGGCGGCAAGGGGTGGAACTGGCCGCCAGCGCCGCGCTGAACGACCGGCTGACGCTGAGCGGGAACTACACCTACACCCACACCCGCACCCCATCGGGCACGCAACTGACCATGATCCCGCGCCATGTGCTGAACCTGTCGCTGGATGCGCTGCTTACCGACCGCCTGACCGGCACGCTGTCGGCCCGCCATGTCGCCGGGCGCGCCGATCAGCAGGACTGGATCGCAGGCGTATCACGCGCGATGCCTGCCTATACGGTGGTCAACACCAGTCTTCGCTATGCGGTGAACGACCATGCCGATGTGCTGGTGCGTGTCGATAACGTGCTGGATCGTCAGTACCAGCAGGTCTGGGGCTATGGCACGCCGGGCCGGTCGTATTATGTCGGCGTTGCCGCGCGCTTCTAGGGCGCTGGCGCTCGCCGTGTCCCTCATATTGGAGGGCGCGGTGGCGCAGGCGGGGCCACCCGAAAGGGTGGTCTCGATCAACCTGTGCACCGATCAGCTGGCGATGATGCTGGCTATGCCTGGCCAACTGATCTCGGTCAGCCATATCGCCGCCGATCCGCTGGCCTCGGTCATGGCGCATGAGGCCGCGCGGTACCGTCTCAATTACGGTCAGGCCGAAGAGGTGCACGCGATGGCGCCCGATCTTGTGCTCGCCGGACCCTACACCTCGCGCTATACGGTGGGGCTGTTACGCAGGCTGGGGGTTGAGGTGCGCGAGTTGCCGGTCGCGGAACGGCTGTCGGATATCCCGCAAACCATCGCGCTGATGGGTGAATGGCTTGCGAACGGCGCAAGGGCCGAGACATTGGCGGCGGAGTTCCGCGCAGGCCTTGCCGCACTCGCGCCCAATAATGACGAGCGCCCCCGCGCCGTACTGCATTATGCCAATAACTACACTTCGGGCAGCCAGACACTGGCACATCAGATCCTGACCTTTGCAGGTTTTGCCAATATCGCCGAAGAAGCCGGGCTTTCGGGCGGCGGCACCCTGCCGATGGAGCAACTGATCATGCTGATGCCCGATGTCGTCATCTCGGGCCAGCGCTACCCCGGCCTGACCCGCGCCGAGGATGTGATCGACCATCCGGCGATGGAAGCGCTGCGCGAGCGCCACGCAGGTGCCGCAGTAACCGATGCCGAATGGGTCTGCGGCACACCCGCCGTTCTGTCCGCCATTGCCCGGCTGACCGCCCTGCACGACGCGGAGGGAAGCTGATGCGTTTTGCCCTCCTTCTGGCTTTGCTTGCCGCACTGGTCATGGCGCTGTTCACTGTCTCGTTGCTGGTCGGCCCCGCCGGGCTGACGCCCGCGCGCGCCCTCGCCGCGCTGATCCGCGGCGAGGGGCTGGCCGAAACGCTGGTGATGCGCGAAATCCGCCTGCCGCGCGCCCTGCTGGCGGTGATGATCGGCGCTTCGCTGGGGCTGGCCGGCGCGGCGATGCAGGGTTATCTGCGCAACCCGCTGGCAGAACCGGGGTTGATCGGCGTCTCGGGCTCCGCCGCGCTGGGTGCGGTGCTGGCGCTGCATACCGGGCTTGCCGCCAGTTTCGCGCTTGGCCTGCCCCTCGCCGCGCTCGGAGGCGCGGCGGTGGCCGTGGGTCTGATCCTGCTGATGGCGGGGTCAGGCGGCAGCTCTATCACGCTCATTCTTGCGGGAATCGCGGTTTCAGCAATGGCGGGTGCGCTGACCTCGCTGGTGCTGAACCTCTCGCCCAACCCCTTCGCGGCATCGGAAATCGTGTTCTGGATGATGGGTTCACTGGCTGACCGCTCAATGCTCCATGTGTGGCTGGCGCTGCCCCTGATGGCGCTGGGATGGGTGCTGCTGGCCAGTCTGGGCCGGGGCCTTGACGCGCTGACCCTGGGTGAAGATGCCGCCGCAACCATGGGTATCTCGCTCAGGCGCCTGCGGCTGGTGCTGGTCGCGGGCGTGGCCTGCGTGGTGGGGGCGGGCACCGCTGTAGCAGGGGCGATCGGGTTTGTCGGGCTGGTGGTGCCGCATATCCTGCGCCCGGTCGTCGGCGCGCAACCGTCAAGGCTGCTGGCGGCCTCGGCGCTCGGTGGCGCCGCAATGGTTCTCGCCGCCGATATCGCGGTGCGACTGATCCTGCCTGAGCGCGATCTGAAACTGGGGGTGCTGACCGCGATTGTCGGCGCGCCGCTGTTCCTGCACCTCATCTACCGCACCAGGAAGGAGGGATTATGACCCAAGCCCCCCTTCTGACTCTGCGCGATTTCTCGGTCACTCGTGGCCCCTGCGATGTACTGCGCGATGTCTCGCTGACCGTTGCAACGGGCGAATGCGTCGGCCTGATCGGCCCGAACGGCGCGGGCAAGACCACGCTGATGCGTGCAGCCCTTGGCCTGATGCCCGCGCGTGGGCATTCATCGCTTGCCACACTTGACCGGCTGGCGCGCGCGCGCACCGTGGCCTGGCTGCCCCAACAGCGCGAGATCGCCTGGCCGGTCAGCGTGGAAACCCTGATTGCGCTGGGCCGAAGCCCGCACCGCGCACCCGGACACGCCCTTTCGCCCGCGGACAGCAAAGCCATCGACAGCGCCATCGACCGCATGGGGCTGGAAAGTTTCCGCATCCGCGCCGCCAACCAGCTTTCCGGGGGTGAGCAGGCGCGGGTGCTGATCGCCCGCGCCCTGGCTCAGGAAACCCCGCTACTGATGGCCGATGAACCCGCCGCCGGTCTGGACCCGGCCAGCCAGATCACGCTGATGGAGCTTTTCGCCCAGCAGGCCGCCGCGGGCCATGCCGTGCTGTGTTCGATGCACGATCTGGGCCTTGCCGCACGCCATTGCACGCGGCTTCTGGTGCTTCATCGCGGGCAGCTGGTGGCCGATGGACCGCCCGATGCCGTGCTTACGGCTGATTTGCTGGCCGATGTCTTTCAGATAACGGCCCATTTCGCACAGACCCCGCAGGGCCCGGTTTTCCAGCCACTGGGGGTGATCCGATGATCGTGCTTTCCGCGCCATGGCTTGAATTTGATCTGGGCGCGCCGCATCAGGTGCTCAGCTGGTCCGTCAACCGCCCCGGCTACCAGCGCGCCCGGCGCATCCTGTGGCGCGAGATCCGCAACGCCGACCTGCCGCCGGGGCTGGATGTAGGCGACTGGCTGGCGCGGGAACTGGCCGCACGCGGCGCCGAGGATGCCATCTGCCTGTTGACCTCACGCAGGATCGACCGCCACGTGCTGCGCGGCGCGCGTGAGGGCCATGTCACCGCACAAGCGCTGGCCACAGTGGGCCTGTCCAACGCCGAGCGTGTGGGCCACCGGATGGACCGCACGGGCCGGGACTGGAACCGTGACCTTGGCGCCATTTTCGGCACCATCAACATTGCCGTCAAACTGAACCACGCACTGTCGCAAACCGGCCTGCTTGAGGCGCTGAGCATCGCCAGCCAGGCCCGCACCGCTGCCATTCTCGACGCGGGTCACCGCCTGCCGGTGGGGCTGGCGACCGGCACCGGCACCGACTGCATCGCCATGGCGGCACCTGAGGGGGCAGATGACTATGCGGGCCTGCACACCGACACCGGCATCGCTCTGGGCCGGGCGGTCTATGCTGCGGTATTGCAGGGCGCGCGAGACTGGATCGACACCATCGGCCGCATAAGCGATGGATGAAAGGACGACACCATGACCCTTGATGCGCTCTTTTCCTTTCTTGATCGCGGTGGCCCGGCGATGCTGGCCATTGCGCTGTTGTCGGTCGCCACGCTGACGCTGATCTTGTGGAAAGTCTGGGATCTGGCGCGGCTTGGCGCCTGGTCGCGTGCGGCGACCGAAACCGCGCTGGCAGACTGGCGGGCAGGCAGTGCCGATGCCGCCCTCGCCCGCCTTGCCCCCCGCAGCGGATTACGTGCGCGCATGGCGCATCGCGCGATGGACAGCCTGCGCGCGATGCCGGAACCCGCCGCGCGCGAGGAAACCGTGCGCGTGGCGCGAGGCGGGCTGATGAAGGCCCGCCGGGGCCTGCGCGCGCTGGACCTGATCGCGACGATCGCGCCGTTGATCGGGCTTCTGGGCACGGTTCTGGGCATGATCGAGGCTTTTCAGGCGTTGCAGGAAGCGGGCAGCCGTGCCGATCCGGCAGCACTGGCGGGCGGCATCTGGCAAGCGCTGCTCACCACCGCGGCGGGCATGGCCGTGGCAATCCCGGCCTCGATGGCGCTGAGCTGGTTTGACAGCGTGACCGACCGCTTGCAGGCCGAGATGGAAGATCTCGCCACGCGTATCTTCATCGCCCGACAGGCCCTGTCATGATCATCCTTGGCCCTCCCCGCCCGCGCCGTCGCATGAGTCTGACGCCGATGATCGACGTTGTTTTCCTGCTGCTGATCTTCTTCATGCTGGCAGCGCGTTTCGGGCAGGAGGGGGTTCTGGCACTTTCGGGCGGCACGGGCGGCGAAGCATGGTCCGGCCCGCCCCGGCTGGTCGATTTTGCACCTGATGGTCTGTGGCTGAATGGCACGCCGCTGCCCCCTGACGCCCTGTCCGGGGCGCTTGCGCCCCTCATGCACGGACCCGACGCCCCCATCATCCTGCGCCCGCGCGACGGGGCCAGCCTGCAACATCTGACCGACCTGTTGGAGCATCTTCAGACCGATGGCTTCACCCGCCTCATCCTGGTGGAGCCATAGGATGGAGTTTCAACGCCCCAGTCCACGCCCGCGCCGCGAGACCATTCTGCCGATGATCAATGTGGTTTTTCTGCTGCTCATCTTCTTTCTGATGACCGCCCAGATCACCCCTTCCCCTCCACTGGACATAACGCCACCCGAAGCGGCCAATGACACCGCAAAGCCTCCGCCGCGCACGCTCTGGCTAAGCGCCGAGGGCCTGATGATGCATGACGACCACACAGGCGAGGCGGCGCTGGCGGCCCTTGCGGCAGGCGAAGGGCCGGTTCTGATCCGCGCCGACGCAATGTTGCCAGCGGCTGAACTGGCACGCCTGATGCGCCAGTTGTCAGCGCTGGGGGTCAGCGATCTGCGGCTGGCCACGCTGTCACGGAGTGCGCCATGAAACCGATTCTCGAAATCGCCCCCTTCATGGCGGTGGCCGTGGTCGCGCATATCGGGGCTTTCGCGCTGGTCGCTGAAGGCGGTGTCAGCGCGGGAGGCGACGGTGGGGCGGGGCAAATCACGCTGGAAGGAGGGGATCCGGGGATCGAGGCCATGATCGCTGCCTGGGAGCGCCCGCCACTGCTGGCCGCGCCTTTGGACCCTGTCGGCCATGCCGCTGCCCACGATACGGGTATGGAAACACTGCCACAGCTGCACCCCTCGGAGGCGCCGGTGCTGCCCGCATTGCAAGCCTTGACGCCTATGGCGACGCTTGCCGACAACCTGCCGCCTCCGGCTCCTCCCGCCCCGCCGCTTGCGATGATGCCCATGCCGGAACCGATACAGGCCCTGCCCGATCGCGCGCCTTCGGTTGACCGGATGCCCCCTGCGCCGATACTTGCAACGCCCGCATTGGCGGGGCTGACCGAGCAGCCTGTATTGATCAGCGAAATGCCCCGCAGCCCGTCTGCTGACCTGCCTGACACCACTCCACCGCCCCCCTCGCTGCTGGCACAGGCGCCCGAAAGCTCGCCCCATCCGCCCGCACGCCCGACCCCGCGGCAGGCACAACAAGCAAACCGTCCGCAATCTTCCGCCAGCGCCGCACCAGCACAGCGGGCAAGCGGCAGCGGCGCACAAGGGCACGAGGGGCAGGCAGGGCAAGCCCGCCAGACCAGCCGTGTCGAGGTCGATACCGGCGGGTTGGTAGCGCAATGGGGCGGTGCGGTGCGCGCGGCCGTGCAGCGCCAGCAACGCCATCCGGCAGGCACTCGCGACGGTGGAACGGTTCTGTTGCGCCTTGATGTGCACAGCGATGGTCGTCTGCTGGGCGTCGCGCTGCGACACAGTTCTGGTCACGCCGCGCTTGATCAGGCCGCTCTCGATGCAGTGCGCCGGGCCCGCATCCCCGCCGCACCGCAGGGCTTGAGCGGTGCGTTTCAGTTCAACCTGCCGGTCCGCTTCCGGGGCTGAACGTCCGCTCCCTGCACCACATGCGGCACAAAGGAAGAATCTGGCTCGAATTGCGGCAAATGGTCCGTTCTTCGCACCAGATTCGACTGCGCCCCCCTTCCCCTCGGATCATCGATCAGAACACTTGTTGCGAGATGAGCGTAGCTTTGTTAGCCTCTGGACATGCTTGGGCGACCGTATTCACTGTTGCTTTATGCGCAATGATTGGTAAGTAAATATTACCACAATTCCACGGGGAGGAATCATATGTCTAAGAAAACAACGACGTTGCTGGGCACTGTCGCAGCAATTGGCGCCTTGTCGCTCATGGCCACCACGGCCCAGGCACAAGAGCGCGTTCGCTGGCAGGTGCCGATGAGCTTTGCCTCGACGCTGACTGCCCTTGGCGACACCATGCCCTGGGTCGCTGATCAGTTGCGCGCCATCTCGGGCGGCAATATCGACCTGCGCGTGGCCGAGCCGGGCGCGGTGATCCCGGCGCTGTCGATTTTCGAGAATGTCTCGGAAGGTAATATCGACGCAGGTTACAGCTGGATGGGTTATGAATGGGGCACGGTCCCGGCTGCTGCCCTGTTCGGCGCCACTCCCTTTGGCCTTGAATCGATCGAATTCCTGGCCTGGATGACCCATCACGGCGGCCAGGAACTGCTGGAAGAGACCTTCCACGCCTATAACGTGCATCCCATCCTGTGCGGCACCATCAGCCCCGAAACCGCTGGCTGGTTCCGCAACGAGATCACTTCGCCCGAAGATTTCCGCGGCATGCGCTTCCGCGCCGCCGGCGTAGGCGGCGAGATCATGGCAGAGTTCGGCATGTCCGTCACCATCATGCCCGGCGGCGAACTGTATCAGGCGCTGGAAACCGGCGTTCTGGATGGCACCGAATTCTCGCTGCCCACCGTCGATGAGCAGTTGGGCTTCTATCAGGTGGCCAACTGGCTTTACCTGCCCGGCTGGCACCAGCCCTCGACCAACCAGTTCCTCTATGTGAACCTGGATGTCTGGAACGGACTGTCAGACCTGTCGCGCGCCCAGATTGGAACAGCCTGCATGGCAGGCAATGCCTATTCGATCGCGCGCGCCGAAGCACTGCAGGGCGCTGTGATCCAAAGCTTCCAGGAACGCGGCACCAATGTCGGTACCTATAGCGACGACATGATCCAGGGCTTCTACGACGCCACACAGACTGTTATGGCGCGCTGGTCTGAGCGTGACGAGATGTTCGGCCGGGTCTATGCCTCGATGATGGAATACCAGGCCGAACTGCGGCCCTGGAAGGAAATGGGCTACCTGCCGCGCGACTGGCAGAGCCGTATCGAGGACTGATCAAGGCGGCTTGCTGACAGTCAGCAACCAGACGGCCCGCGCTTCAGGCGCGGGCCGCGTTCGGCAGGAAAGCGGCAACAAAGGCCAGCGTCCGCCGATCCGATCGGGGCCAGACAAGGCACCCGGTAATGCAACAAGGAGATGATTTCGCGATGTCTCAAGGCACTCCGGAAATCAAGGTTGACCTTGAACAGGTCGAAAAAGCCAGCGGGCAAGGCTCATCGCTGGAGTTCCCGCAAACGCGCCTGTCCAACCTCATTGAGGGCCTGATCGAAGCGATAGGAACGGTGGTGAACTGGCTTTGGGCCGCCCTTGTGGTGATTATCGTCGTCAATGTGACGATGCGCTACGCCCTGGGAGTGAACTACATCTGGGTCGAGGAGATGCAGTGGCATATCTATGCCGTGGGGTTCATGCTGGGCATCGGCTATGCGGTGACCCATGACACTCATGTCCGCGTCGATGTGCTGGCGGCCGGTCTCCGCCGCAAGACGCGCGCGTGGATCGAGCTGATCTTGATCGTGGCGATCTTGTTTCCGATGGTCTGGCTGATCATCTCCTATGCCATTCCCTTCGTCCAGGCTTCATATACCCGGGGCGAAATTTCATCGGCTGTCGGCGGGCTGCACCATCGATGGGCGATCAAGGCCGTAATCATTGTCGCCTTCACTTATATCGGCCTTGCGGCGTTTGCGCGGCTCTTGCGTGTATGCGCCTTGCTTTTCGGCTTGCCACGCCCGCTCAACGGCACGCAGACGCCGTGAAACAAGCCCGAATCAAGACAGCTCATCGGCGGCACCCGCAGGGCTGCGCCTTCAGGGGACAAGGAAACTATGCTGGAAACCAATGAAATTCTGGTGGTGGCGATGCTTATTTCGTTCATCGCGCTCATATTCACCGGCATTCCGGTGGCCTGGGCGCTGGGCGGCATATCGATCGCTTTCAGCTTCATAGCCATATATGGCTTCGAACTGTTCAACTGGGATACCTATTTCCTGACCGACATGCGCATCTTCGGCATCTTCGTGCAGCGCATCTGGGGGCAGATGTCGAACTGGATATTGGTGGCACTGCCAATGTTCATCTTCATGGGTCTGATGCTGGAGCGCTCCGGCGTGACAGAAAAGCTGATGGAGAATTTCATTCAGCTTTTCGGTCGGTTCCGGGGCGGGCTGGCGCTTGGCGTGGTGCTGATCGGCATCCTGCTGGCCGCTTCTACGGGGATCGTCGGCGCCTCGGTGGTGCTTCTGGCGCTCCTGTCGATGCCGATCATGTTGCAACAGGGCTACAACAAGGGCTTCGCCTCGGGCGTGGTGGCATCGGCGGGAACGCTGGGTATCCTGATCCCGCCGTCAATCATGCTGATCATCATGGCCGACCAAATGTCAGTCTCGGTCGGCAACCTGTTCATGGGCGCGCTCATTCCGGGCCTGATGCTTGGCGGGTTCTATATTCTCTACATCATACTGGCCGCGATGCTGGTAAAAAATCTCGCCCCCGCACCCACCGGCCTGCCGCCGGTTTCGATGAAGCTGATCTTCTCCACGCTTCTGGCGGTGATCCCGCCGATCCTGCTTATCTTTGCGGTGCTGGGTTCGATCTTTTTCGGGTTCGCCACCCCAACCGAAGCCTCGGGCGTGGGCGCGTTTGGCGCGACGCTTCTGGCTGCGGCAAATGGCAAACTCAGCTGGGCGGTTCTGAAAGAGGTAGGGATGAAAACCACCCTGACCACGGCCTTCATCTTCGGCATTTTCCTGGGTGCGACGATGTTCGCGGTGGTCATGCGCCAGCTTGGCGGCGACGAGTTCATAAGCCAGTCGCTTCAAGGTCTGCCCTTCGGTCCTTCGGGCGTGGTGCTGACCATCCTGCTCATCGCGTTCCTGGCGGGGTTCTTCCTGGACTGGCTGGAGATCTCGCTGATCATGCTGCCGCTGGTATCGCCGGTTGTGGTGGCTCTGGGGTTCGATCAGATATGGTTCATCGTACTCTTCGCGGTAACGCTGCAAACCTCATTCCTTACCCCTCCTGTCGGTTTCTCGCTGTTCTATCTAAAGGGGGTCGCGCCGCGCGAAGTGACGATTGTCGATATATACAAGGGCGTCATACCTTTCGTGGGGTTGCAGATGTTGGCGGTTATTATCGTCTTCATCTGGCCGCAACTGGTGCTGTGGCTTCCCTCGCGGATGCTGTAAGACGCAGCTATCCCGCGCCATTTCGAGAAAATCAGCGGAGGGGGCTTTGCCCCCTCTGGGCCTGCGGCCCATTCACCCCCAGGATATTTGAAAACAGATGAAGGGGCGCTGCAGTGTAACCGCCCGGTTGCGGCCGCGGTTGATCAGGCGGCCTCGGCCTGAGCAGTGGCCCTCGGCGCCCGGTTCCATGGCAGGAGTTCGTCGAGCCGGTTGGTCTTGTGATCTTGGATCCGGTCGAGCACGTCGGCGAGATAGGCCTGTGGATCGTGGCCGTTCAGCTTTGCCGTCTCGATGATCGTCATGGCGCGGGCCAGCGTTTCGCCGCCGGTGTCGGCACCGGCGAAGAGCCAGTTCTTCCGGCCAATGCCGATCAGGCGCAGGGCGCGCTCTGCCGGAATGTTGTCGATGGCGACGCGGCCGTCGCTGAGGAGGAGGCCGAACGAGGCCCGGCGGGCCAGCCCATAGCGGAATGCGCGGGCCAGATCCTCCTTGCCGGGGATCCGGGTGAGCTGGCTCTCGGACCAGGCGAAGAAGGCGTCGACCTTCGGCGCGCTGTGCTTCTCGCGCGCGGCAAGGCGGATCTCGGCAGGCTGCCCGTTGATCTCCCGCTCGATGTCGTAGAGCGCGCCGATGCGGTCGCCTATATCGGCGGTTATGGCCTCAAGGAAGGTATCCGCCTCGTCGTCGTCCGCCGGGGTGGTGGTGCCTTCGGCGCTGGCGCTGCTTCCATCTGCCTTTGATCTCATCCCAGCTCATTGAAACTTCCTTAAAAAATCCGTTTCGGCTGTGCACTTTCAACGCTCTTCCTGCCAGCTGGTTCCCCACCTCCCCTCGCTTTGTGCCGCGTGCCAGAGGGAACCGAGGGGCCGGCCGAACGTTGGCAAGAGCATTGTTGCGCCGACACGCGCCGACATGCGCTGCTCAGGACCGACCAAAGGACCGACATGCCAGAAACCTCTGAACTTTCGGCCCCCGCCGCGCCCCCCATGCGCAGGCGCTTTCCGATGTATCTTCAGGCACTGATCTGGGGCTCCGTGCTGGCGGTGTTTCTGGTCTTGATGTGGCTGTTGTCCGCGATCCTGCTGCCTTTCGTCATCGGCGCGGGGATTGCCTATTTCCTTGATCCCGTAGTTTGCCGATTGAACCGATGGGGCCTTCCGAGAACGCTGGCGGCAGGGCTGATGACCGCGCTGTTACTGGGCATCATCGTTGCAGGATTGATCTTGCTTCTGCCGATCCTGGTGAAAGAGGCCGCAGCCCTGTGGCGTGAGGTGCCCGATCTTGTAGAACAAGCCAGATGGACCCTTGATCGACACCTTGAAGAGCCCAACGACCCCGAGGCAGACAGCCCACTCCGCCAGGTCATGAACAATGCGGGCGAGGCGCTGCGCGAAAACTTCCAGGGCCTCATGGCTGGGCTGTTGTATGGCGTATCCGGGCTGGTGCGCTTAGCATTATTCTGGGCGATCATGCCTGTTGTTGCCTTTTACCTGCTCGTCGACTGGCCGCGCGTGGTTCGCCATGTCGATGAGTTGCTGCCGCGCGAACATGCACAGACTATCCGCGGGCTTGCGACCGAGATGAATACGGCCATTGCCGGATTCGTGCGCGGCGAGGTGATGGTCTGCACCATTCTGGCCGGATACTATGGAATTGCGCTGACGCTTGCCGGTCTGTCCTATGGACTGTTTGTAGGAGTGGTTGCGGGGTTGGTTTCCTTTGTTCCCTATGTCGGAGCCTTCATCGGCGGCACGTTGGCCATCGGGCTTGCGCTTTACCAGTTCTGGGGCGAGCCTTGGGCGATTGGCATCGTGGTGCTGATATTCTTGTTTGGCCAGTTCCTGGAAAGCCAGATTCTGGTGCCCAATCTGGTAGGTAGTTCGGTCAATCTGCATCCGGTCTGGTTGATCTTCTCCGTGATGGCTTTCGGGGCATTGTTCGGGCTGACAGGGGCAATCGTCGCGGTGCCTGTCGCAGCGGCAATAGGTGTGCTGACGCGCTTCGGCCTTGCCCGCTACCGCGAAAGTGCGCTCTATCGGGGCGAAGTTCGTATCTATACCAAATGAAGACAGGCAGAAGGTGCGCCAGACGGCAAACTGCCCGGCATTTTTTATACCGGGCAGCAGGCTATGTAGTTATTTGGGGAGTGAGAAGCCCGCGCGAGCGGATGGTTCAGCGGTTCTTGGCAGCAGCCCGGCTGACCAGCGCACCCAGGCAAGCAAGGATGAAAAACGACATCGCCAAGGCGATGCCGGTGAGAAGAAACAAGACTGCGGACATGCCAGACTCCTTTTCGGGGCGGAAATGCAGATAAGACCCAGCCGTTGGATTCGAGCCCAAACACCTGAAACCATTGATCGGTTCCAATCCGCCGATGCCGCGGCGGAAAGCGTGCAGGTCTCTTTTCAATCTCGGGGAAGAGTGCCATCATCATTACGGTTATTTCGTTTGGCTTTCTTTTTTCCCCGATTACGGGGCCAGTTTTCCGGAGGGATCCTTGCCTCATCATTGTCTCGTATTTCTTGAATCGCCCGTTGTTGCGCACGATCTGGCATTGACCATGCAGGATATCGCTGGCTGCGGACCGATCATTGCCGCCTCGCTTGACGAGGCAGAGGCCCAACTAGATGCGCTACCGCTCGAGGCACCACTGCCCTATGCTTTCGTCCATCTCAGCCCCTCGGCGTTCCGTTCCAGCCGACTGAACGCGCTGCTTGCTGTGCGCGGGGCGAAGGTGGTGCTTACCGGCCACGCCGCCGAACTCGAAGCAGAGAGGAGTGCTGACTGGCCAGTGCTGATGCAGCCCTTTTCCTCGGCCCAGGTCGAAGAGCTGATCACCCAGCTTGCGGTCTGAGTGCCGAAACCGAGAACAAGACCGGCACCAGCCTTCCCGCCGATGAGATCTTGCAAAAACAGCCTCTTCCCGGTTCCTGACGCGGTTTACGCTGTGAGAATCCAGCCCAGAACGGTTATGGTCAGGGTCAGGACTGACAGTGAAGGAGAAGCGACATGAATGCCCAGCTTTCCGGATTTCTCGGCCTTATTCACCTTGCCCTCGTAGTCTGGGCAGCGGTGTCGATCCTTGGATCGCCCAGCTCGAACGGGGCCAAGGTACTCTGGATCTTGCTGGTGCTGGTGTTCCCGGTAATCGGGTTGATCATCTGGTTGATCGCCGGTCCGCGCAGTTCCAGGTGATTTTTTTTCAGATCGACGGGAACCATCGCGGGCGCAAGGGGTTGGGCCAATGATCATACGATCCCTCCCTCCTTGACTTCTGGCCGCCGGCATCGCCGGCGGCTTTTTTTTATTCAGGTTGGAGGGCAGTGACGGTCCATCAGCGCGATCTGCTCCTCGCGCATCCTGTTCAGCGCGGCGCGGCGTTCGGGCAAGTCGGATTCAGCTATGGCCTGCTCGAAGCCTTCAAGAACATGCTTCTCGCCCTGCACAAGCGCATCCATCATGTTGATGCCGATGTCGTCAAACCATGAACGGATCTCGACAAGGCCGCGGTTAACAGCCCCGAATATGGAACCATCCTGCGCCGGATCGTGCCCGTCTTTCACCAGCATCTCTGCCACCGCCCGCGCGTGGCGGGCGTGCAGCGCCTTGAATTCAATAGCAATGGCACGAAAATCTTCTTCAGCCTTTTCAACAACCTTGTCGAAACCGGCGATTGTGTCCTCAAGGCGCGTATGCAGTTCGGCCAGCGCTTCGGTGCCGGCATCAGGATCGTCGCTCTGCTGGTGGAAACCTCGAAGCGGAAGAGGCAGGGGGTCCATGATTTTTCTCCTTCTGGTCCTATGAGGCGCGCTATAGGGCCACGCCTGAATGCAAACGGCCGCTGCCGATGGGGCAACGGCCGTTCTGGAAATGAATGCCCCATAAATGGCTTATACAGGCGGGTTACCCCGCACAGCGCGCGCGATCATCGCGATAACGAACAGCACGATGAAGACGAAGAACAGAATCTGCGCGATCGACGACGCAGCACCTGCGATGCCGCCAAAACCCAGCGCCGCCGCGATAAGGGCGATGACAAGAAAAGTAACAGCCCAGCCAAGCATGGCTTTCTCCTTTTCGGTTTGCGATTGCCGACCTAACGCCCTGCCACCCGTTCCGTTCCATCATCGGCAGTTCGGGATGCCGCATATCGGGTGGCCTGCACCTTGCGGGCGGAGCTTGGCGGAACCTCGGGCGTTGCCTCGCGTCAACTCACCAACGGCGCACCCGACCGACCCGTGCGCAACGGCGTAAATCGCGGTGTTCGGTCCCACCGTGCAAGAGAAAGGAGCGCAGCACACCCGCAACACCGATGGACGATCCTGAACCGGCACCAAGCGTGGTTGCTCCGGCACCTGCTCCCGTTCCCGATCCCGAACCAACACCTGCATCGGTGGATTGATACCAGACTGAGTACAGCAAACGAGAACGCCCCACATCATCATGCGGGGCGTTTGGCATTTGCCGGGCGGAAAGCGCGCGGCCTAGGATACCAAGGTTTCCGTGGTAGCAAAGAACATGGCCTGCGAGACGGCCGAGCGCACCTGCTCGACGGTGAAAGGCTTGGGAATCAGGAAGGCCGGTTCGGGTTTCTCACCGGTCAGCAGGCGATCAGGGAAGGCCGTGATGAAGATCACCGGAACATCCCCCAGTTCCTTGAGCAGGATATTCACCGCATCGATCCCCGAGGAATTGTCCGCCAACTGGATATCGGCAAGGATAAGGTCAGGGCGCTCTTTCCTGCCCAGCGCCACGGCCTGGTCACGGGTGCGGGCAATGCCGGTGACATGATGGCCCATATCAGTGACAGTGTTGCGGATATCCATGGCGATCAGCAACTCGTCTTCAATCACCATGACCTTGCCGCGCACACTTGTCTCCATCTCGCGCAAGGCGATGACAATCAGTTCCTCTGCTTCCTCCTGACTGATCTGCATGATCCGCGCGATTTCGTCGTGGCGGAATTCCTCGACGGTGCGCAGCAGCAGCGCCTCGCGGGTATTGGGTGTAAGCCTCGCCATCATTGCCTGCGCACGCTGCTCCAGCCCAGGTGCGCTTGATGCATCCATCGGGGTTCCGGTGGAACTCCAGACCATGTGAAAGGCGCGAAACAGTGCAACGCGCGGAGTCTCATCGTTCGCAAGGATGGATCTGTCGGCAAGGATCGCCTCAAGTGTTGCGGCGGCATAACGGTCGCCGGTCTCCTGGCTGCCGGTAAGCGCCCGTGCATAGCGGCGCAGATAGGGCAACTCCGCAGCGATCCGCAGAGCCATGTCCGAGGTTTGCTGACGGTCGGGATTTTCAGAATCTGTCATTGCCACTCACTTTTTTGCGTGTTCGATGGAACCAAACGCCACCGCTCACGTTCGGTTCCGAACCTGGCGAGAAAATTTCGCTGGCACAACAACAGTATGGTCAACTGTCAAAAACAACTGGCCTGATTGAAAGTAATAACAGAAATGTCCCAAATCGACAATTCAGAGCGCCGTCGCCCCTCATCGCGCGAAGTATCACAGGCGATCGAAAAGCAGATCGATGAAAATCTGAAGAGGCTTTATCAGCAGTCCCTGGACGAGGATCTTCCGGAAGCGCTTAAGGCGCTTGTTGCGCGCTTGCGCGACGAAGGGAAAGGGAACCGATGAGCCCCGACCATGACGCCAACACACCTGATCCGCGCGAAGAAATCATCGAACATCTGCCCGCCCTGCGCGCGTTCGCCCTGAACCTGACCCGCAACGGTGCTGCTGCGGATGATCTGGTGCAAGACACGTTGTTGAAGGCGTGGTCCAAATTTGATCTTTATCGCCCCGGCACCAACCTGCGCGCCTGGCTTTTTACCATCCTGCGCAACGACTTCTATTCGAAGCGCCGCAAGCAGGCGCGCGAGGTGGCCGATGTCGATGGCGTTCTGGCGGCCCGACTGGCCACCAAACCCGATCATGACGGCCGCCTTGCGCTGACGGATCTGGCAAAGGCATTCGCCCGCCTGCCTGATGAGCAACGTGAAGTGCTGGTCCTGGTGGGGGCATTGGGCTTTTCCGTCGAGGAAGCAGCGGCCACATGCGGCTGCGCGGTCGGCACCGTCAAGAGCCGCGCCAACCGCGGACGGCGTGCGCTGGCTGAAATGTTGGGCCTTGCAAATGGCGAAGGCATGGATCTGACAGAGAATGCGACCATGGCAGTGCTGTCAGCGCAACAAGGCTCGCATGGCTGAAACCGATGCCAACACGATCCCGCCTGCCATTTCTGCCAAAGCTGACAGATCCTCTGGCCGTGCGTCTGGTGATCTTGCTGACCATCGCGCTCTTGCCACTGGGCCTGGTGGCCGTGATGACCACCGCCCAGACCGTCGCCGATGCTCGCGCCAGCGCCCAGCGCGCCATGGTCGGCGAAACCGCCGAAGCCGTGGCTGGCAAGCGGGCGCTGATCGAAAGCGCATTTGCCTCAGCCAACACGCTGGGCCCCTTGGCCATCGAGCGACTGGACAACCCCGAGGAATGCAACACCATTCTTTCGGAGTTCGTGCGCCGGTCGGGGGTTTTCAGCTTCGTCGGGCTGATCGAGACTGACGGCCAGATTCGTTGCCGCTCGGACGGTGACACTGTCTCGGTTGCCGAAACTGAACTTTTCCAGCGAATGATCGACCGCCCGGCTGCCAATGTGACGCCGCATCCGCAAGGCTTCGTACGCAACGAACCTGTTCTGGTCGTTACCCAACCGATCCGCGTTGGCGTTGCGCTGCGTGGTTTCATCATGATCACCGTACCCCAGCGCAGTGTCGAACTGATGCGCCGGATGACCGGTAATGACGGGCCGGATTCGACTTTGCTTTTCAACCTGGAAGGTGCGCTTCTGACCGGGCTGGACGACCCGGCGAAAACCGAACTGCTGCCCGCTGACAAACCTCTTTCGGACCTCACCGGTGGCAGTGAAGAGCGGTTGTTTCACGGTCAGACCGTTGCCGGCAACTACGCCTCCTTTACCGTGGCCGAACTGATCCCGCGTCGACTGTACGCCATTGGCACCTGGACCGGGCAAGCCGACGCCGCCACCGGCATGCCTGCTGTCGTCATGCCGCTGATTCTGCCAGTGTTGATGTGGATCGCCAGCTTGGGTGTGGCCTATTTCGCTGTCTATCGGTTGGTTCTGCGCCATATCCGCACGCTGAACCGGCAAATGCGGCGTTTTGCGCTGGGCTATCGTGATACTCCGCCCGAGGTTATAGAGGCGGCCCCGTCAGAGTTGCGCGAGGTCAGTGCCACCTTTCAGAAACTGACCCGAATCCTGGCCCGTGACGAAGCCGAGCTGGAAGCATCGCTGGCTGAAAAGACCGTGCTTCTGAAAGAGATCCATCACCGCGTCAAGAACAACCTGCAACTGATCGCGTCGATCCTCAACCTGCAAATGCGCCAGGTCCGCGATCCCGCCGCGCGGCGCGTCTTGCAAAGCGTGCAGGACCGGGTGATCGGGTTGGCGACGATCCATCGAAGCCTCTATCAGTCAGAGCGCTTGTCGGAGTTGCGCGCCGACCGCTTGATAGACGAGATATCGCGTCAGCTTCTGGCCCTTGGGGCTGCGCCGGGCAGCGGCATTTCGGTTCAGACCCGGTTTGAGCCGTTGATGATGTCACCCGACCGCCTTGTGCCCTTGTCCCTTCTGTTGTCCGAAGCGGTGACCAATGCGTTGAAATACATTGGTAGCCCCGCAGACAGCGAGTCGCCCTGGCTGGAGATCGCCCTGACAACGGAGGGCGATGTTGTTGTGTTGAGTGTCACCAACTCGCTGGCAGGTTCTGCTGCAGCATCAGACGCCAGCATTTCCGACAGCACCAGCCTGGGCGCTGATCTGATCGAAGCCTTTGCCATGCAGCTTGAGGGTGATCTGGAACAGGGCGAGGTGCAAACCGACAAGGGCCTGGTCTGGCAGTTAAGTCTGCGTTTTTCGCGCGATCCCGCCGAAGAAACGATCAGTATATCCTCCGCGTCCCGCGAACCCGTCCCAAAAGCTGAAAATGACGCCTGAACTTGACACCATCCATAGACCTCGTGCCGCAATAACGTGCAGGGCGTGATCTTGTTCATGGTGTTTCCCCTGCATGGGAATTGACTGGCGACTGCTTTCGCGTACCATACGTACACAAACAAGATTCGAAAGCCCCGGCAAACTGCCGGATCAATGCCATGAACGATCGAAACACACAGGGGGAATTCCATGATCGGATCTACACACACCAACCTTCTTGGCGGCCTGACGCTGGCAGCAACGTTGGCGCTTTCGACCGTCGCCGCTCCGGCGATTGCTGACAACTTCCCCGACCAGCCCATCACCGTCGTCGTGGCATGGCCCGCGGGCGGCGGCCACGACACCGTGACTCGGCTGGTGGTAGACTACCTGTCGCAGGAACTGCCGGTCTCGGTCGTTGTCAACAATGTGCCCGGCGCAGCGGGTGCCAATGGCGTTCGCCAGGTCGAAGAGGCCGATGCCGATGGCTACACGCTGGGCGTGATGGGCCTGCACGCCACCGCGCAATCCTACATGAACGAAAACGCCACCGATCTGGCCAATATAGAGCCGCTGGCGGTGATCAACATCGAACCCGCAGCGCTGGCGGTGCGTACCGATACCGGGATCGACAGTTTCGAGGCTTTTCTGGAGTACGCCCGCAATGAACCGGGCGGAATCATCAATGGCAATGACTCGCCGGGTGGTTTTTCCTATCTGAACGCGGCCTTCATCGAAAATACCTTCGAAATCGAACTGACCAAAGTGCCCTACCAGGGCTATGCCCCCACCGTGGCCGCGCTGGTCGCCGGTGAAGTAATGTCGGCTACCCTGCCGGTGCCGATGTTGGCCGATCTGCATGAAGCCGGGACCGTTCAGGTCCTGGGCGTCGCGGCAACCGACCGGCATTTCCGGGTGCCAGAAGTGCCGACCTTTGTGGAAATGGGCCATGACTATGTGGTCACTGACTATGTTATGGTCTTCGGCCCTGCCGGTATCGATGCCGAACGCCGCGCCACTCTTGAGGCAGCGCTGCTGGCCGCCATGTCGCAGGAAAGCTTTCAGGAACGTGGGCATGCGATGGGCCTGATGCTAAGCCCCGGCGGGGCTGAGGCAGCCGCTGAACTGCTGAGCGGCATGGATGACCTGATCTATCCGGTCATGCTGGATGCCGGCCTGGTTACCGTGCGCGCGCGCTGATCCATGGAAGACACCAGAACCGCCCCCCATATCGACACCCTGGCGGGCGGTTTCTTTCTGGTCTGGGCCGGGGTTGGCTGGTTCTCCTATGCCGGGAATGCGGCCCTGCGTGCCAGCCTCTGGGCGCGGGCCGATCCGGGGCCCGCGCTGGTGCCGCTGATCGTGCTGGTGCTCATGACGCTGGGCGGCGGGTTTCTGCTGGCCAAGGGGCTGTGGCGCTCTGCGCGCTCAGAAACCGGTGAGGGCCTGCCCCCAGCCACGGCCCATCTTCTGCCGCTTGGTTTTGCCGCCACACTCGGCGCGCTGGCTGTCGCCATGCCTGCCACCGGCTTCCTGATCGCCGCCATCGCCTTTTGCCTGTTCTGGCTCTGGGCGCTTTCCTCGGGTGGGCATGCACTGATCGGCTGGGTATTGCGCCTGCTGGCAGCGGTGGCGATCGGCGGTGGCATCCATCTTGTCTTTGCCGGGCTCCTCCGCGTGCCCCTGCCGGGTTGAACCACCATGATCCTTGACCTCTTTGCCCAGACGTTGCTGGACTACCTGAGCACGCCGCATATGTGGGGATTGGCGCTGGTCGGCGTCGGTATCGGCATCGTGCTTGGCGCGTTGCCGGGTGTCAGTTCCACCATGGCACTGGCGATCCTGTTGCCGGTCAGCTTCGGGCTGGAACCGGCGGCGGCGATGCTGTTCCTGATCGCGGTGTTCGTCTCCAGCGTCTATGGCGGCTCCATTTCGGCGATCCTGATCAACATTCCCGGAACACCCGGCGCCATCGTCACACAGTTCGATGGGTACCCGATGGCCCAGCAGGGCAAAGCGGGCCACGCGCTGGCCTATGCGCTGATCGCATCGACCATCGGCGGGCTGATCGGACTGGCGCTTCTGGTCACACTGGCGCCGGTGGTGGCGCAGGCGGCGATGAGCTTTCGCAGCCCCGAATTTGCCATGGCGACCGTGTTCGGCCTTGTGCTGCTGTCATTCGCCTCGGGCGGTTCGACATTTCGCGGCATTCTGGTGGCGGCGGTAGGCGTGCTTCTGGGAATGGTGGGCTTTGACCGGCTTACCGACCTTGGCCGCTTTGATTTCAACACCCGCGCCCTGCAATCCGGGATCGAACTGGTGCCAGTGACCGTGGGCATCTTCGGCCTGGCCGAGGTGTTGCGCAACCTTGCCGCCGGGCGTCAGGGTTTGCCCCGTGTGCCGCATATCGGGCGGCTTCTGCCACCGTTTGGCGCCGTGGCACGGCTGTGGAAATCCATTCTGCGCGGGGGCGTGATCGGCACCTTCGTCGGCGCCATCCCGGCGGCCGGATCAGCCATCGCCGTAGCGCTGACCTACGCGCAGGAAAAGCGCTTCTCGCGCACGCCTGACGGCTTCGGCAAGGGCGAACCCGCAGGCATCGCCGGGCCAGAGGCCGCGAACAGCGCCTCGGTTGGCGGCTCGCTGGTGCCGATGATGACGCTCGGTATCCCCGGTGACCCGATCACAGCGGTGCTGATGGGCGCGCTGCTGATCCACGGCCTACGTCCGGGGCCGATGCTGTTTGCCAACAATCCGGGCTTCGTGGCCGGGGTTTATGTGGCGGTTTTCATGGCCGTCGTGCTGACGCTGATCATCGGCTTCGGCTTCATGCGGGTGGTGGCGCAGATCATGCGGGTGCCACGCACGCTGTTGTTCTGCACCATCGCGCTGTTGTGCGTGGTCGGCGCGTTTGCCATCCGCAACAGCCTGACCGATGTCTATGTGATGCTGTTCTTCGGCCTGCTGGGCTATGTCATGTTCCTTCTGCGCCTGCCCCCTGCACCGCTGGTTTTCGGGCTTATCCTGGGGCCGATACTGGAGGAAAACCTGCGCCGTACGCTGATCCTGTCGCGGGGCTCATGGACGGTGTTTATTGAACGTCCCATTGCGTTGACGCTGATCCTGATGTCACTGGCGGCTATCCTTGCCCCGCTGGCAATGACACTCTGGCGGCGCTGGCAGCGGGGATAACTTCTTTGTTGCGGTCCTGTGCGCGGGGCTGTTATCGTTTCTATACAAACAAACTGGAGGGGCCCATGGCTGCTGAAGCAAAGGAACTGCCGGCTAAGGGCCGGCTCTTGATCCGCAATATCGGGCTGTTGCTGAGTGGTGATCTGGATCAGCCCATTCTGGACAGCGATTGCCTGCTGATCGAGGACGGTGTGATCGTCGGCTTCACCGCCGAGGATGCCGACAGCGAGATCGACGCCCAGGGCTGCGCGGTCATGCCAGGCCTGATCGACAGCCATAGCCACCCGGTCTTTGGTGACTGGACACCGCGCCAGAACCAGCTTGGCTGGATAGAGATGAATGTGAACGGTGCGGTGACAAGCTTTCTGTCGGCAGGCGAGGTGCATCTGCCGGGCCGCCCCAAGGATGCCGAGGGCGTGCGCGCGCTGGCCATGGTGGCGCAGCGCTGCTTCCAGAATTTCCGGCCGATCGGGGCCAAGGTGATCGCCGGGGCGCCCGTGCCAGAGCTGGATTTCGACCGCGATTTCTACGCCAGCCTCAAGGCCGCAGGCATCCACCGGATTGGTGAAATCGGCTTGGGAACCGTCGCCAAGGGCGCTGATGCTGCGCGCGTCACCGGCTGGTGCCGGGAACTGGGGATCGAGACGATCATGCACACCGGTGGCCCGTCGATTGCCGGGTCGCATCTGGTCACAGCCGAGGACGTGCTGGAAGCGCAGCCCGAGGTGGTCAGCCATATCAACGGCGGCCCCACCTCGATCCCGCATGAAGCGGTGCGCGAATTGTGCCGCCATGCCACCGGCGCGCTGGAAGCCGTGCACAACGGCAACGAGAAATCGGCCATCGTGGCGATGGAAGCGGCAGCCGAGGCCGGGCGTCTGGGTGATTTCCTGCTGGGCACCGACGCGCCTGCCGGTTCCGGCGTGCAGCCCAACGGCATGTTGAGAATGATGACGCTGCTTGCCAGCTTTGGCGGGCTACCCGCCGAACAGGCGATCTGCTGCGCCACAGGCAACATCAGCCGCAAGCGCAAGATCGATCAGGGCCTGTTGGAGGCCGGTCGCCCCGCCGATATCGTGTTCATGGACCGCCCCGATGGTTCGTCAGGCAGGAACGTGCTTGAGGCCATGGCAATGGGCAACATTCCCGGTATCGCTGCGGTGATGATTGACGGCAAGATGCGCACCGGGCGCTCGCGCTCCACCCCGCCATCGGCCCGCGTGCCGCGTATCTGAGGAGGGACATGATGCAAGCCAATATTCGCAAGATCGCCGTTTTCCTTGAGGAAACGCATCGTGAAATGGGAAAGGCCATCAGCCCCGCCACCCGCAAGGCAACCGCAGTCGCGGTCATAGAGAACCCGTTGGCCGGGCGCTATGAGGATGACCTTGAGGTGCTGATGCAGATTGGCGCCGAGATGGGCGATCTTCTGGGCCGCCGCTGTGTCGAGGCGCTTGGTATCGCTCCGGAAGCTGCGGAAAGTTATGGCAAGGCCGCGATGGTGGGCGAGAATGGGGAACTGGAGCATGCCGCCGCCATCCTCCATCCCCGGCTGGGCGCACCGCTGCGTACGGCTGTGGGCAGCGGCGCCGCCTTGGTACCCTCGTCCAAGAAAATGGGCGGGCCGGGCCAGCCATTGGATGTGCCCCTGGGCCACAAGGACGCAGCCTATGTGCGCAGCCATTTCGATGCGTCGGTGGTGCAGCTCAATGACGCGCCGCGGGCCAACGAGATCATGGTTGCCGTCGCTGTCACCGACTCGGGCCGTCCCCTCCCCCGCGTTGGCGGGCTGACAACGGCTGAAATCACCGGTAAGGATGGCCTGCGTTAAACGCAAGGAGCCGCGCTTGGACAGGCCTGACGAAACCGAGACCAATGATGACAACGCGCTGCCCGTACGCCGCGGGCGGCGGCGCTACGTGCTGGATGCGCAGACCGGCTTTTTGCTTCGCAAGGCCCAGCAACGCCATCTGAGCATCTTTTCGGCGCATATGGTCGAGGGGTTGACGGCGCAGCAGTTCGCCACGCTGGCCAAGTTGCTGGAAGTTGGCCCGTCATCGCAGAACTCGCTCGGTCGTCAGACGGCTATGGATAATTCTACCATAAACGGCGTGGTCAAACGGCTACACCAGCGCGGGCTGGTCGACAAAATCCCCTCTCCCAATGACAACCGCATGCATCTGGTCCGCCTCACGGCGGAGGGCGAGCGAGTGACGAACCGCGTTCTACCACTCGCGCAAGAGATTACACGACTGACGCTTGCACCGCTTTCGCGCAGCGAACAGGCGACACTGGTGCGGCTGTTGCGCAAGATCGGCTGAAAAGCGCATCGTGAAGCGCCTTCGAAGGCGCTTCCACCCGGTCGCAAATTGTTAAAACACCAGCCTGTCAGACCGTGCCCGGATCCCCGGTGGCCGCCGCCCGCCCAATTCGCATCCACGCGCATTCAAGGACCGGCCAAAGCGCCTTCGAAGGCGCTTCAACGCGATTACTTAATCGCGTTCAGCCCCTGATCAATGCCAGGCTCAGCCAGGGCACCAGCGCCAGTACCATGAGCGCCACGCAGGCCACCAGGAAGAACGGAATCGCCACATAGAACACCCGCATCGCGCTGACCCCGCTGACCGAGGCTGCCACATAGAGGCCTATCCCGACCGGGGGTGACAACAATCCCAGGATCAGGTTTACCGATACGACCACCCCGAAATGCAGCGGATGGATACCGTAAACTTCGGTTGCAATCGGCAAAAGGATCGGCACCACCATGATCAACCCCGGAATACCGTCGATCACCGTGCCAACGATCAGGAGCAGCACCAGCACCAGCAGCATGAAGGCCACCGGCGTTGTTGCCACCGACTGGATCCAGGCCGCCGCCGTTTGCGGCACCTGCCCGAAGATCAGCACCCATGAGAAAACGCCCGCTGCCGCCACCAGAAACAACACCAGCGCCGAACTCAGCCCGGTGCGCAACAGAATCAACGGGAAATCGCGCAGCTTCAGCGAGCGGGTGTAGAACATACCGATTCCCGTCGCCACCACTGCACCGATCGCCGCCGCCTCGGTGGGTGAACCGAAACCGCCGACGATGGTGCCGATGATTACCAGCGGGATCGTCAGCATCGGCAGCGCGTCGCGCAGCGCCGCGAACCGCGCGGGCCAGCTCAGCTTTTCGCCCTGTGGGTAATTGTAACGCCAACCCAGCGCCGCAACCGTCAGGATAAAGAGCGTGGTCAACAGAATACCGGGCAGAATGCCTGCGATCAGCATGTCGCGTACCGCCACTTGCGCCAGCACCGCATAGACCACGAACACGATCGAGGGCGGAATGATCGGCCCCAGCAGCCCGCCGAACGCCGTCAGCCCCGCGGCGAAACCGCGGTCATAGCCTGCGCGCTGCATCTCGGGCACCATCACCTGGCTCATCATCGCAATCTGCGCCGTGGCCGAACCAAGGATCGAGGCCACCATCATATTGGCCAGGAGGTTGATATAGGCCAACCCGCCTTTGAGCGCCCCCACGAACGCCGCCGCCAGCCGCACCAGCCGCGTGGTGATGCCCGCGCCATTCATCAGTTCACCAATCAGAATGAAGAGCGGGATCGCCAGCAGGCCGAAGTTGTCGAGCGACGAGAACAGTTTCAGCGGGTAGCTGTCCAGCAGCAGCGGGTTGCCGGTTTCGAATATGAAGACCAGCGCCGCGACGCACAGGATCAGGCCGATCGGCAGGCCGATAACCAGAAGCAGAAGGAAAGCAAGCGTCGTCATCCCGTCAGCCCTCGCTTTGGGTGAATTCCTGCGCCACCGGGCGCGGTGCGATCAGGCCCAGGTCCTCGGCAAGATTGGTCAGGGCATGGACGGTAACCGTGAACGCAAACCAGGGCATGATCAGGAAGAACCAGAAATACGGCCAGCCAAGAACCGGTGTCTGCTCGGTGTAGAGAAAGTTGAAGGTCGTCATCTCGAACGCGCCAATATCGAAACCTGTGCTGAACAGCTCCGGCAGATTGAACCAGCGCCAGCACAGCCAGAACAGAACCACGCCAAACCCCGCGGCCAGAAACGAGATGACAATCCGCAACGCCCGCACCACGGGTTTGCCGGCCATCTCATGCAGGATCAGCACTGCCGGGTCTGTTCGTGCGCGCAACATAAGCGACGCACCGATGAAACCTGCAAGTGTCATCGAAAGGATCGCCAGTTCATCCGCCCAGGCCAGCGTGATGTTGAAAAGACGAAAGGTCACATTCATCAACACAAACAACGCCACAAAGGCGATGAACACGATCAGCAGCAGGCGTTCGATCCTGATCAGCGCGTCAGAGAAAAAGCGCAGCAATCTGACAAGGGGCATTCAATCCTCCGCGCAGGCAGCACGAAAACACGAGGCGTGGATCTCTCCACGCCTCGCCTTTGCAGTATCAGAACCCGGCGACCAGTTCACGCAGCCGCGCGACATAGGGGGTCTGTTCGGCCCAGTGGGCATCCCAGCGCTCGACGATATCGCCAAAGAACTCAGGCCCCACGTCATCGGTGATGTTGATGCCCGGAGCCTCGCGCAGGCGCTCCAGCTTGCCGGCCTCTTCATCGACAAAGCGGTCGATGGTGCGGTCACAATGCAGCTGGATGGCATCGCCGATCAGCGTGCGGTCTTCTTCGCTCATCCCGCCCCAGACGCGGGCCGACACCAGCGCCACCATGCCGAACATGTGGTGGTTGGTGACCATCATGTTGGGCGCGTGTTCATAGTAGCGGAAGTTGATGATCGATTCGAAATCCATGTCGATGGCGTCAATCTGGCCATTGGCGAGCGCGTCATAGACCTGGGTCAGCGGCATGGGTGCCGGGGCCGCGCCGAACATCTCGAAGAAGGTGCGGATCGCGGGCGCGGGCGTGATGCGGAAGCGCATCCCGCTCAGATCAGCGGCCGAGGAAACCGGCTGGCGCGTCATCAACTGCCGCATGCCGGTCATAGCGTAGCAGACACCCACGGTGCCGGTCGCGCGCGGCAGATCTTCTAGGATCTCGCGCGCGGGATCCGAGCGCAGAACCGCCGCCGCATCGGCGATATTGTCGACGAGGAAGGGCGCATGCAGGGCAGCCATGTTGGGTACACGGGTGGTCACCTCGGCGGTGGTCAGCCATGCCATGTCCAGCGCGCCGGTCTGCAACTGCTGCAGCATCGTCGCCTCATTGCCCAGTTGCCCCGACGGGAAAGCCACGACCGAGAAACGCCCGTCCGACACTTCCTGAAGCGTCTCGTTCAGCGCCGCAACCTCCTGGTTCCAGACATGGACCGGTGGCGTGATCAGCCCCAGCCTGAATTCCCGCTCCTGCGCAGCTGTGGGCAGCGCAAAGCCGACCCCCGCCACTGCGGCCAACAAAGTCTTCCAGTTCATTCCACGTCTCCTTGTTGAATTCCGCCCGGTTCCCCCGGGCCTGTCCGAATAACCCGCCCGGGTCATCCGACTTATCGCAGACCGTCCTTGCCCGCGATATCCTTTTTGTCCAGCCCGCCGACACGAGCATGGATGCGCGATCCGGTCGTCATGACAAGGATCAGGGCAAGCTCATCGGCGCGTGGGGCATCGCTCAGCCCCACTTCCATCGCGTCAAAATGGCTGCGCACATATGAGGCGTTGATATGAGTGATCGGCACATCCAGCCTTGTGCCGACACCGCCAACCTTTTTCGTCGAGGGCACGATGGCCTTGGCGTCGCCCAGGGTCTCACGCATCGCATAGCCGCCCGGCACATGCCACAGCGCACCGTGTTCCAACTCGCCCGCCGCGCCGACGATGGCGCCCTTGCCATAGCCCTCAACCACCGCCGGATCGCCGCCCAGCACCGCAATCATCCTCTGTGCCATCGCCAGTCCCAGGGGCTCCAGCGTTTTCATGAAGCCCGTGATATCGGCCTCATAGCGCCCGGCAAAGGGGTTTTCGATGACACTGATCATTGCGACACGGCGCAACGGCGTGTTGGAAACCGGTCCGCCTTCGTGAAAAATCTCTTCGGACAGGATCGCCTGCTTGCGGATCTTGATTTCAGACATTGAGCAACTTTCCGTTTGATATTCCATAATTTTTCATCGCCATAGGCACCCGGCCCACCAGCCGGACCCGACCCTGCAACACAAGCACCGCGCCAATGACCAGGCCCGCCGCCAGCATGGCATTGGCCAAGTCCTCGCCTGCGTCAAGCGCCTGTGCGACCTCGGCTTCAGAAAGCGCAGCCACCGCGACTGTCACCAACCGCGCGCCAAGATCACTGTCAGGGGACAGATCCTGCGCCGGTTCGCGGGATATCGCGGGGTGGCCGGGCAGATCGACGGCATTGCCCAGCAAAGTGGCCGCCACATCTGCTGTGGGTGCGTCCGTGGCCAGGACCGTCACGCTGTCGGCAATGCCCAGTGAATGGCTGCGCCCCTTGGCGCCGCTCGTTGCCACCCCCCGGCAGGCATCCCCCGGGCCGATCTCCAGCACGCCGGGCGAGGCCGGGTTCTGTGGGTCAACCACCACGCCCAGCCGCCATTCGGCAGCACCGGGCACCATGAACAGCGCAATATCCCCGCCATTGTTGACCGAGGCGCGTGTCAGGCCCGGCACGTCGACCATGGAATTCAGCACCGCCTCGGCCACCGCTCCGGCCACACCCGCCATCGGCGTGACGAAGGCGGTCCCGAAACGCCCTGCCGCCTGCCACATCCGCCGCGCCACCGGCCCATGCAGGGGGCATGACCCGCCCTGCAACGGCTGGCGCAGCAGCGGCAGCTCCGCCACCAGTTCTTCCAGCAACCCATCGAACCGCGCCACTGCGCGACGATACCCCTCTGCCACCGCGGTATCCGGCCCCTCGGCCTGCACGATCAGATCAATCGGGCCGTGGCCCAGATGCAGGCGACGCCCGTCCGGCAACAACCGATGATGAGGGGGCATGTTCACGGCTTGCGGTTCCAGCTGAAGTGATGCGGCAGCACCGGCCAATGGTCCTCATCGGTGCCGCGATTGAGGCGCCGGTCAATCCCGCCAACCTCATCCAAAGGCCGGACCGAAGCCATATGCCCGCCCAGCGCTTCATAATCCGACAGGCGCATGGTGAACTCGATGGGCGCCACCAGTGCCGGCGTTGGAACGTAGCCAAATGAGTTTTCAGGCATCTGTGTGACATCCACCATGTAGGTGATCCCGCCACCCGGCCAGATATAGACCGCCGCCCCGCCCGATGTGACATAGGTCAGCGTATCACGCACCGAGCGCGTCAGCTTCACGGGGTTCTCGGTCACGCCCGCGCGCAACGATCCGCCGGCGCCGCCGATGAACACAACCGAACACAGCGCCGGTTCGCAGTTTTCCTGCACGCGCAACACAGAATCGCGGACCGCTTCGGGCATCTCGGTTGCAACCGGGTTCAGTTCATCATCAAGCACGAAATAGGCCGAATGATCGCCGGTTGTCGAAACCATCAGCATCTTCATGCCGGGCCGGGCCACCTTGGCATCGAAACGGTCAATGATCGACAGCGGGTCTTCAATATTAGTGCCACCCCAGCCCTGCCCCGGCTCGGCCACGCGGAAATAGCGCCCCGGCGTGCTTTTGTGGCCCTTGATCCTGATGCCGGTGGGCGGCACGTCCAGAAGCTTTCCCGCCTGATGCTCTGACAATACGCCGGTTATGTGGTCATCGACCACCACCACCTCATCGACATGGCGGAACCATTGCTGCGCGAACATGCCGATCGCGGCTGAACCGCAGCCAACCCGCATCCGTTCTTCGCGCGCACCATCGATGATGGGCGCCTTGCCAGCCTCGACAACGATGCTGACACCGTCATCAATCTGCAATTCCACCGGCTGGCGGTTGCAAAGACTCAAAAGCGCCTCGCAGGTGGCACGGCCTTCCTTCTTGGAGCCGCCTGTAAGATGATGCACGCCGCCAAGACTCATCATCTGGCTGCCGTATTCGCCTGTGGTGACATGGCCCACCGCCTCGCCCTGATAGCGCACGATGGCGGTTTCATTGCCAAGGTGACGGTCAGTGTCGATCTTCAGCTTTACGCCGCAGTAGGAAAATATCCCCTCAGTGACCACGGTCACCATATCCACCCCGTCCATCTCGCTGGAGACGATGAAGGGCGCGGGCTTGTAGTCAGGATAGGTCGTTCCCGCCCCGACAGCGGTCACGAAACGCGCGGGCGGCTGGACAATCTCACCTTCCCATTCGCGATCCTTGTCCAGAAAACTGACCAACTCACCACCCGCCTGCACCGTGCGGTCCAGAATGACCAGCGGATCGACACGCGTCAGAACACCCTCGACATTGGCGTAGCGGTCACAGGCACCGGCGCGGCCCTCGGCTATGAAACACAGCACCGGGCAGGCGTCACAGCGGATCTTTTCTGGCTTTTCGCGGCGCGCGCGCGGGGTTGCGGGCGGCAGGGTGGTGGTGTCATCGGTCATGGCGTCAGCCCTTTACGTCGTTCAATGCGCGCAGCACCTTGTCGGGCGTCGCAGGAAGATCTCGCAGCCGCGCGCCCGTGGCATCGCGCACGGCGTTCAGAATCGCGGGTGCGGTGGGGATAAGCACCTGTTCGCCAATACCCTTGGCGCCGAACGGCCCGTGCGCATCGGGGTCTTCAATCAGGATCGAGCGCACGTGCGGCACGTCGCCTGCCGTGGGGATCAGGTAGTCATGCAGGTTTTCCGTGCGGCCGGGAATGAATTCTTCCATCAGCGCAAAGCCCAGCCCCTGCGCCGATCCGCCCTCGATCTGACCTTCCAGCAGCGTCGGATTGATCGCCCGGCCCACGTCATGCGCGCAGACCAGATCGCGCGTGCGGATCAGGCCCAGTTCGGCATCCACCTCCACCTCGGCCAGATGCGCCCCCCAGCCATAGGCGGCATAGGGCTCGCCCTGTCCGTTCTCATCCAGCGGGCTGGTGGGTGGGTCATAGGTTTCCTCGGCCATCAACACATAGCCCAGATCGTTTGCCTCGCCGGCCAGCGCGGCCAGATCCAGCCGCGCGTCACCAGCGCTGATGACGCTGCCTGCAAGGCGCAGTTCGGCATCGTCACCGGCATTGAGGCGCCGCAAAACCATGGCCCGCAATGCAGCCCCTGCACGCAGCGATGCCGCACCCGAAACGAAGGTCTGCCGCGAGGCCGAGGTCTTGCCTGCATCCGGTGTCAGGTCGGTATCGGCGCCGATCAGCGTGAAGGCCGACACCGGCAGACCCAGCGCCTCGGCGCAGATCTGGGTGATCACGGTGTTCGAGCCCTGCCCGATATCCACCGCCCCCTGATGCAGCACCAGCTTGCCCTCTGGCGTCAGCCCCACCCGGATGGTGGAGGGGTTGGGCAAAGAGGTATTGCCGCAGCCATACCACATACCCGCCACGCCGACTCCACGCCGCAGGGCGCCACCCTTGCCTGCCTGCTCGGCGTTGAACGCCGCGCAATCGGCCCGGCGTGCCACCCAATCCTCGCGCAAGGCCTCAAGGCAGGCGCGGATGCCGACGCCCTGAGAGAAGACCTGCCCCGTCACCGTCGGCTGCCCCACGCCCAGCGCGTTCAGGATACGAAACTCCAGCCGGTCCATGCCTACGGCATCGGCCAACTCGTCAAACAGGCTTTCCTGCACGACCGAGCTTTGCGGAACGCCGAACCCCCGGAACGCCCCGGAAGGCGCGCAATGGCTGTGCACCGCGACAGAGCGCGCTTCATAATTCGGCAGGTTGTAGGGGCCCGAGGCATGCACCGGCACACGGTTGGCCACCGTCGGCCCCCATGAGGCATAGGCGCCGGTGTTGAAATGGCCCAGGAATTCCATCCCCACCAGCCTGCCATCCGCATCCGCTCCGATCCGGGCGGTGATCTGCGAGGGGTGGCGCTTGGTGGACGATTGCATGGATTCCGAGCGCGTATAAACCATGCCGCAGGGCGCGCCCGTCACCCAGGCGGCCAGCGCGATATAGGGCTGCACCGACAGATCCAGTTTCGAGCCGAAACCACCCCCTACGGCAGAGGGCAGAATGCGGATCGCATCGACCGGCAGTCCCATGATCAACGCCAGATCGTCGCGGTCCATATGCGGGGCCTGGGTGCAGGCGTAAACCTCAAGCCGGTCGCCGACGCGGCGGGCGAAGCCGGCCTCGGGCTCGATATAGGCGTGTTCCACGAAACCGCTGGAAAACCGCCCTTCGACCACCGCTGCGGCATTGTTCAGCGCGGTTTCGGGGGTGCCGCGGCGGACGAAGCCCTGCACCAGCACATTCCCCGCACGGCTGTCATGCAGTTGTGAAGCCCCTTCGGCAAGCGCGGCATCTATCGTCAGGGCTGCATCAAGCTCTTGCCATTCAACGGGAAATTCGGCCAAATCCAGCGCCTCGACCAATGCGCGGGGGCCGACAACGGCTGCCACGGCCTCGCCCTTGAAACGCGCGACGGCTTCGGCAAAAACCGGCTGATCGGCCAGCGGCGGAATCACGCCATGCAGGTTGCGGCCGGGGATATCTGCCGCCGTCAGGATGGCACGAAGACCGGGATGTGCAGCACGGAAAGCCCCCAGATCGCCGAAGGAAAAGCGCGCATGGTGAAACGGGTTACGAATGAGACGCACAAGAAGCGTCTCTTCGGGCCAATTGTCCGCGCCAAAAGCGTCGGTGCCCAATACCTTGGGCAGGCCATCCAAACGCTCGATCGGCGCACCCACAGCCCCCTCGGGTGCAGGCGGCGCATCGGCATGGCAATCGACAATCGCGCTGATGATCTTGGCATAGCCGGTGCAGCGGCACAGAACGCCCGAAATCGCCTCCTCGGCCTCGGCCTCGGTCGGGCGCGGGTTGCGGCGCAAGAGGGCCTCGGCGGAAACCAGCATGCCCGGCGTGCAAATCCCGCATTGTGCAGCACCATGGCGCAGGAACGCGCGCTGCAGGCGGCCCGGAATGCCCGGCGCTTCGGCCAGCCCCTCAACCGTTTCAACACTCCTCCCCTCGGCACGCGAAGCGGGCAGCATGCAGGCACAGACCGGCGCACCGTCCAGCAACACCGTGCAGGCACCGCAATCGCCGGCATCGCAGCCGACCTTGACACCCTCGCAACCAAAATCCTCACGCAAAACAGCGCTGAGGCGCGCCTGCGGGGCAACCTCGGCCTGCCGGGTGGCGCCATTCAGCTCCAGTGACAGCGTCAGGCCGGTGGGCGTGTTCAGCGCGGCATCGCTCATCTCAATCCTCCAGACAGCGTTCAATGCAGCGGCGCACAAGAACCGGCACCGCAGCCGACCGATAGGCCGCCTCGGCGCGGACATCACCAATCGGGGCGAGCGCCGCAAAATCATCAGGCCGCAGCGCCCCGGCGATATCGCCCTTGCCCAGCCCGACCAGCCGCGCCTCCAGCGAAGACAATCGTCGCGCCACCGGCGAACAGGCCCCCACCGCTACAGCCGCGCGTGAAATCCGGCCATCTGGCCCGCGCGCCATCACGGCGGCAACCATGGCGATCGAAATCACCAGATAGCGCCGCGCGCCCAGCTTCATGAATGCCGACTGCCCGGCCAAGCCGGCAAGGGGCAGCGGAACGTGCACGGCCACGACAAATTCGCCCGGCTCCAGTGCGACCTTGCGCACACCGGTAACAAACTCCGCCAACGGCACCCTCCGCGCACCACGCGGCCCGGCAATCTCCACGACCGCATCGAGCGCCAGCAACGCCACCGTGCCATCCGCCGCAGGCGAGGCGTTACAGATATTGCCCGCCACCGTGCCTGCGTTCTGAATCTGGGGTGAACCCACCTCACGCCCGGCTTGCTGAAGGGCAGCAAAAACCGGCGGCAGTTCAGCGCGCTGCACATCGGCCCAGGTGGCCAGTGCGCCAATCCGCAGACCGCCTTCGCCAAGGGCAATGCCACGCAGGGCCTCGATTCCCGTGATATCAAGCATCGCCGCACGCGACACCGCCGCCCCCAGCCCCGGATAGACATCAGTGCCACCCGCAAGAATGCGAAGGTCGGGCGCCTCGGCCAATGCCGAAAGCGCTTCGGGAATGGTTCTGGGACGAAGGAATGCTGGCATGATCTTGCTTTCCGCTCGGTTCCGCGCGGCCCGAAACTTGGCCGCATACAAGTTACTTTCAATCTGTCAGAGCCAGCAAGCCCGCACAAGATTTTTTTCAGGTCCAGACGAAAGAATGCGCTCAGGCCGAGTTATTTGGCTGATTCCTGAGCTAAAACCCCATAGATCCATGCAGTTCTTGCCAATTACCACCCGCCCCAAGCGCCCAACCGCCGCCCGCAATCAGGGATATTCAACACTCGTTCGGAATTTTTTTGTTTGTATGCGAACAGTTTTTTGTTATGGATCCGCACAACCGTTGTGATCAACCCACTCCGTTTGAAACCCGAAGGTGCGCCATGTCCCTTGATTCTGCCCAGACCGCCCCATTCCCGATCCCGGCCAACACCTTCGCCGAGACCGTTACCGAGGTGGAGCATTACACCGACCAGTTGTTCCGATTCCGCATGACCCGGCCCGCCAGTTTTCGCTTCCGGTCAGGCGAATTCGTAATGATCGGGTTGCCGAATGCAGAAAAGCCGGTGTTCCGCGCCTATTCAATTGCTTCGCCCGCATGGGATGAAGAACTTGAATTCTATTCGATCAAGGTGCCAGACGGCCCGCTGACGGAGCACCTGCAAAAGATCAAACCGGGTGATACCGTACTGATGCGCAAGAAACCCACCGGCACGCTGGTGGTTGATGCCCTGTTGCCGGGCAAGCGGCTTTACATGCTGGCGACGGGCACCGGTGTTGCGCCCTTCGCCTCGCTGATGCGCGACCCCGACACCTATGAGAAGTTCGAGAAGGTCGTGTTGATGCACGGTTGCCGCGAAACGGCTGAACTGGCCTATGGTGCGCAGATTGTGAAACAGACACTGGCCGATCCGCTGGTGGGCGAAAGCGCGCAGGGACGCCTTGAGCATTACACCTGCGTCACCCGCGAAGATCACCACCGGCGTATGCGTATTACCGAGGCCATTACCTCTGGCCGCGTCTTCGCCGATCTGGACCTGCCGCCGCTTGACCCAAAGGTTGACCGCGTGATGATCTGCGGCTCAATGGCCATGCTGCACGATTGTCGTGCCCTGTGCGAGGCAGCGGCCATGGTCGAAGGGGCCAACAATGCGCCCGGCGCCTTTGTGGTCGAACGCGCCTTTGTCGACTGAGCGCGCATGCATGCGCCCGCGAGGGGGGGCGTTGCCCCCCTCTTGGCCATTCGGCCAATTCACCCCCCAGCGTATTTCCGGCAAGATGAAAAGCGCCATCATTCAGATTAGCGCAATCAGACCGGCGCCATGACCATCACCGTTATGGCGTAGATCATGAACACGCCGACGGCAGCCAGCGTCAGCCAGAGATTGAGATGTTTTCGCATTTTCTGTCTTTCGGAAAGGTGAATGCTGTCAGGCAGTTCAAGCTTTCAGAAAGGTGGTGCGCGCGGTTGGGCGACCCTGTGTCGGGCATTGATGAAAAATGACGGCGGCAGTGGCCGGTCCATCGGCCTGCCCAATCCTTGCGGAGGCTGCTGCGCTTGCGCCAGCCCTTCGGCACCGTCGGCCTCTTCCTCTGCAATCGCGAGGCGTGACGCCCCCTCGACCAAGGCGTCAATATCAATCAGGCCAGAACCTGCACCGGGCCCGGGGGCAGCCTGCGCGACCGGCGCCAGCAGCAGAAGCCCGAGAAGAGCGAGAAGGCGCACAAGAAGCATCAAGGCCACCGGGTTGCGACAGGCCTGACAAATGGGCAGCCTTCGCCCAATGTCAATGGCCTGCCGGGTTCAGCCGTGTATTCAACCGCCCGACACCCCGGCCTCATCAAAGGTTGCCATGCCATCATGCACGCTCAGCGCCGCGCGCAACACCCCCAACGCCACCGCCGCGCCCGAGCCTTCGCCAAGCCGCATGTCCAGTGACAGCACCGGGCGCAGGCCCAGCGCGTCAAGAAGTCGCCGGTGCCCCGGTTCGGCGCTGCAATGCCCCGCAAGGCAATGCTCCAGCGCCCCGCCGACGGGATGCAGAACAGCCGCCGCCGCAGTGCAGATGAACCCGTCCAGGATGACCGGTACACGCGCCTGCCGCGCCGCCAGCACAGCGCCGCAAATCGCCGCCTGCTCGCGTCCGCCAAACGCTGTCAGCAGCGCCAGCCCGTCACGCGGATCAGGGCGGTGGCGGGCGATCCCCTCCTCGACCACCCGCGCCTTGAGCGACACGCCCTGCGAATCCGCCCCCGTTCCCGGCCCAGCCCAATCGGTCGCATGGCCGCCAAAGAGCCCGCGCGCCAGTGCCGCAGCGATGGTGGAATTGCCGATCCCCATCTCCCCCAGCAGCAACACATCCGCCGCCGGGTCGACCGCCGACGCGCCCTGCCCCATCGCTGCCAGCACCTCGGCCTCCGTCATTGCGGGTCCGGCGGTGAAGTCGCCGGTCGGCCGATCCAGTTCCAGTGCCACGACAGAGAGACGCGCATCGAAGGCCCGGCACAACTGGTTGATCGCGGCGCCTCCGGCCTCGAAATTGGCGACCATCTGTGCCGTGACAGCCTGCGGATAGGGGTTCACGCCGCGCGCGCATATTCCGTGATTTCCGGCGAAAACAAGCGCCTGCGCATGATTGATCCGGGGCCGGGAGCGGCCCTGCCAACCCGCCATGAACACCGCAAGATCCTCCAGAATACCCAGGCTTCCGGGCGGTTTGGTAAGGCTATGCTGCCGCACACGCGCGGCCTCGGCAGAAGCCGTGTCGAAAGCGGGAAGCGGTTTCGACAGACCAGCCCGGAGGGCGGCAAAATCGGCAGCGGGCAACAGGGCGTGCATGATCATCCTCTCTTGTGGGAGAGCGTTTCTGGCACGATTGCCGCACCCCATCAATCCCTCGGGGCAGTTGCCTGGACAGACGATAACCGAACTCCGGTTTGGCGGCTGCCTCATCGTACCGAGCGGCACCAGCCCACCGCATGCGCCGCGCGTTTGCTCGCCCGTCCTGCGCAGCCGCGCATCACGCTCCTGCACCGATCATGTCGCCTGCGGTGCGGCACCTGCAGACATTTGTCGATGAAAATTCGGCTGATGCGCAATAGCAGCTATCGGCACTTTCCGGGATCAGTTCCGGTGTCTCGCAAACGGACCTGATCCCCCGGTACAATGCCCTGCTAGCCAAAGAGAAAACAACCGACGCGCTGTCACTGAGTGTGAAAGCAGGGGTATTGTTGTCCGAACTGCAGCAGACCAGATCAGCCAGACAAGCGCAGGCCCGATGGGTGGCCAGGTGTTTGCGACCTCAGGGCGCTGACGGGAACTCCTCTGAAGGAATGCCTCAGTCCAGACACCGATGACGTTGGCACCCTGCGAGCTGTTTTCACCTGGCGTCACTCCTTTCGGTGGCACGATACCGATCAGGACAATCTTGCGATCAGCAAGCCGTGGGCGTTCGGATGCGGTCGATGATGTGCCACGGTTGTCTTAACACCTTGGCGGGTTAAGCCTGCCACTATGTATGACAGGCCAGACCATGCGCTGTTCTTCCTGTCCCCTGTTCTCTGCGCCACATTCTTACGCTACCCATTGCAGCCCTCCAGGAAGGCGGTCAGGTTTTGGCCGAGGTCATCGGAGAGGTAGCCGCCTTCCTGGACCA
>ERZ869909.615-NODE-615-length-38078-cov-11.193863_pt1 | contig 38078 bp, 35 predicted proteins | sample MGYA00520892_ERZ869909 | MGnify/ENA primary metagenome ERZ869909 (study PRJEB32215, sample SAMEA104723947) | bioreactor metagenome | biome: bioreactor; feature: anaerobic bioreactor; material: water | place: China | collected 2015-03-12 ...
CCTGCGCGAACCGGTGGTCGCGCTCGCCTACCTGGCGGTGGCGCTCACCGTCGCGCTGCTCGTCCTCTACCCCACCGCCACCATCTTGGTCGAGAGCGTCCGCTCCCCCGACGGCCTGACCCTGGCACGCTACCAACGGTTCTTCACAAGCACGTATTTCCTTCACACGCTGTACAACACCCTGCTCGTCTCGGGCATCGCGACCGCGCTGTCGTTGGTGCTCGGGTTCGCGTTCGCGTACGCCGTCACCCGCACCGATCTCCCCCTCAAGGGGTTCTTCACTGCGGTCGTACTGGTGCCGATGCTGCTGCCCGCCTTCCTGATCGCGTTCGCGCTCATCTTGCTGCTCGGTCGAAATGGCGTGATCAACCGGGTGCTGTACGACCTCGGGTCCTGGCTCGGGTTGGCCGATCCCAGTGCCCTGCAGTGGGTGATCTTCGGGTCCCACGGCGTGATCTTGGCGCAGACGCTGACGTTCTTCCCGATGGCCTTCCTGGTCTTCAGCGCCGCGCTCGCTGCCATCGACCCGCGCCTCGAGGAAGCCGCCGAGGACCTCGGCGGCGGCTACTGGTTCACCTTGCGCCGCGTCACGCTGCCGCTGCTGGCGCCGGCCGCGTTCTCCTCGGCGCTGCTGGTGTTCATGTTCAACGTCAGCGCCTTCGGCGCGCCCGCCGTCCTCGGGGGCGGGCGCCTGTTCTTCCCACAGGCGAGCATGCTCGCCCCCGAGGCGATCATCCAGATTCTCGGCCTGTACGACTGGGGCATGGGAACCACCATCGCGGTGATCCTGGTGGTGCCGTCGTTGATCATCTACGCGTTCGGCGAGTACTACCTGAAGAAACGCAGTTACGTGACGGTGACCGGCACACCCACGGCCTACACGCTGCGCGCGGTGCCGCGGGGCGTGAAGTGGACGCTGTTCGCGATCTGCCTGCTCGTGTCCGTGTTCATCGTGTCGGTCGTGCTGGTGGTGGTGGCCGGCGCCTTCACGCGTACGTGGGGCGTGAACTACGAACTCACGTGGCGGCACATGAACACGGCCCTGACGGCCTCGCGCGCGTCGATCGTGAACAGCCTGGTGTTGTCCGGCGGAGGCGCTGCAGCTTCGGCGGTGTTCGGCATCCTCAGCGCCTACCTCTTCACCCGCCGGCCGTTCCCGGGCGTACGCGTCCTCGACTTCACCGCCATGCTCCCGTACGCGCTGCCGGGCGTGGTGATGGGTCTCGGGTTCGCGGTGGCCTTCGGTGGTCGCTGGTCCTGGATCGTGCTCACCGGCACCGCCGCGATCATCTTCCTGAACCACTTCATCCGACGCATGCCGTTCGGCATCCGCAGCGGTTCCTCCGCTCTCAAGCAGGTCGACCCCGTCATCGAGGAAGCCGCCGCGGACCTCGGCGCCAAGCCGGTCTACGCCTTCCGCCGCGTCGTGTTCCCGTTGCTGCGCGCCACGGTGATGGGGGCGTTCGTGTTCGGCTTCATCAACATGATGACCGACATCACCGCGGTCATCTTCCTGGTCAGCCCCCGGTACCGGCTGCTGTCCGTGGACCTGTTCAACGCCATCGACGCCGGGCGCCTCGGTGTCGCCGCCGCCCTCTCGGTGATCATGATCGTCAGCACCTTCGCCGTGCTGCTGCTGGTGTGGCGGCTCTCTGGCAAGGGCTTGGAGTTCCTGCGCCGCTGAGGACCCGGCGCGAGCGCAGCCGAAGGAGAACGATGACCGCGAACCTGCGCATCGACCCCCAACCGGTGATCCTGGAGCGCGTCACCAAGCGCTTCGGCAGGGCCGCGGCCGTCGACGACGTGACCATCACCGCCGAAGCCGGCAAGCTCACGACCCTCCTGGGGCCATCGGGTTGCGGCAAGACCACCACCCTCCGGATGGTCGGCGGTTTCTACGATCCGGACGAGGGCACCGTCCGCATCGGCGAACGCGTCGTCAACGGCGTGCCGCCGCACGCGCGCTCGACCCGCACGGTGTTCCAGTCCTACGCCCTGTTCCCCCACATGACGGTGTTCGAGAACGTCGCCTTCGGCCTACGCGCCACGCGCGTGCCACGGTCCGAGATCGGACCGCGCGTCGACGACGCGCTCGCCCTCGTCGGTCTCGAGGGCCTGGCCCATCGCTCCTCCGGCCAGCTCTCCGGTGGGCAGCAGCAGCGCGTCGCCTTCGCCCGGGCGCTCGTCACGCGCCCCGAGGTGTTGCTGCTCGACGAACCGCTCTCCAACCTCGACGCGAAGCTGCGTGTGCACATGCGCGTCGAGATCCGCAAGCTGCAACAGGACCTCGGGATCACCACGATCTACGTCACCCACGACCAGGAGGAGGCCATGAGCCTCTCGGACCACGTCGTGGTCATGAACGCCGGTCGCGTCGACCAGCAGGGACCACCACACGAGATCTACGAGCATCCGGCCACCCGCTTCGTGGCCGACTTCATCGGCGTCAGCAACTTCGTTCCCGCCGAGGTCGTCGCCGTCGGCAGCGACCACGTCGACGTGGCGGTCCACGGGTCGAAGCTACGCCTGCCGCGACCGATCACCCACGACGTGCGCGTCGGCGAAACCGGCCTGCTGGTGTTGCGGCCGGAGCACCTGCACCTGGAGGACGCGGGCACCGGTGCCGGCGTCGGCTTCGACGGCACGGTCGCCAGCGTGGCCTACCTCGGGGCGGCCGCCTCGTACCGTGTGGCGCTGGCGGGCGATACGCTGCTCACCGTCGAGGACCCCGCGCCACGCGGAGCGGCCCTGCGGCGTCCCGGCGAGCGCGTGCGGGTGCGCCTCGATGCCGACCGCGTGTACCTGGTGGCGAACGACCGCTGACGATCACCGAGTCCGGAGGACCCATGCCCACCATCCACGACCAGGCCCAGGCCCTCGCCGAACGCACCGTAGCGGTGCGCCGCGACCTGCACCGCCACCCCGAGATCGCCTTCGAGGAAGTGCGGACGATGGGCATCGTCGCCGATCGCCTCCGCGCGCTGGGGCTGTCCCCCCGCACCGGCGTCGGCAAGACGGGCGTCGTGGCCGTGTGGGACAGCGGCCGCCCCGGCCCGACGGTGCTTGCGCGCGCCGACATGGACGCGCTGCCGGTGCCCGAGGAAAAGGACGTCGCGTACCGCTCCCGCCTCGAAGGCCGCATGCACGCGTGCGGGCACGACGGCCACACCGCCGTGCTGCTCACCGTCGCCGAGGTCCTGCTGGCGCGCGCCGAAGGGCTGCGCGGGCGGGTCGCCTTCGTGTTCCAACCCGCCGAGGAGATCGTTCGCGGCGCTCAAGCCATGCTTGCCGACGGTGCGCTCGATGGGCTCGACGTCGATTCCGTGCTCGGCCTGCATCTCGGGTCGATGTTCCCCACCGGCACGGTCGCCGTGCGCGAGGGGCCTGCGATGGCCGCCACCGACACGTTCCGGCTGACCGTCCGCGGCCGCGGCGGCCACGCCGCCATGCCGCACACCACCGTCGACCCTGTGGTGGCCGCCGCCCAGGTGGTGCTCGCCCTGCAGACCTTGGTGTCGCGTGAGACGGATCCCGTCGACCAGGCCGTCGTCAGCATCACGAGCATCCACGGCGGCACGGCGTTCAACATCATCCCGGAGGCCGTCGAGCTCAAGGGAACCCTGCGCACCTTCGACGCCGCTACCCGGCACCGGCTGCGCGGGCGCATCCTCGAGGTCGCGACCGGCACCGCAACCACGCACCGGGCGACGCTCGAGCCGATCTGGACGGAGGGTTCACCGGCGGTCGTGAACGACGCCGGCGCCACCGCACGCTTCCGCTCGGTCGCAGAGCGCGTCGTCGGGCCTGGGCGCCTCCTCGTGTGTCCGCAGATCATGGGCGGCGACGACATGGCCCTGTGGCTGCAGCAGGCGCCCGGCTGCTACTTCTTCGTCGGCGCGCAGGGCGGGGAGGCGAGTGCCTGGCCCCACCACCACCCCCGCTTCGACCTCGACGAGGCGGCACTTCCCATCGCCGTCGAGCTACTCGCGAGCGCCATCGAGGACGCTCTGGCGCGCTGATCCGCGCGCACGATGCGGGCCCCGCGGCGACCGCGCGGCGGCGCGATCGGCCGCCGCGCGCGCCGTCGCGTCACCAACGCACGTCGATCGTGTATGGCCCCTCGTCGCTGAACCAATAGCCGGACGCCTCGATGCGATACGCGCCAGCTCCGAGTTCGAGGATCAGGCGCGCGTCGGTGCCGTCGAAGTCGTCGTTCGTATCGATCCAGATCCCGTCGACGTCGAAGACCTCCAGGAACGCGTCGAACGCCTCCGAGCGCAGGTCGATCGTCACCGTCGCGGGCGCGTCCAGACGCAGGAGGTACGTGTCGACGGCCTCGGCGTTCAGGTAGCCGGCGTACCTCGCGGGGCGCTCGACGTCGACGATGACCACGGGCGGCGCCTCGTACGGCTCCACGTCGAACGTGTAGGCACCGCTGCTCTCGTCCCAGTACGCCTTGAGCAGGAACTCGTACCGCCCCGGCTCGAGCTCGACCACCAAGCGCGAGTTCGTGCCGTCGTGGTCGTCGTTGGCCGCCACGAAGCGGCCGGCGCCGTCGTACAACTCCAGCACGGTGTCGAACTCGTCGGACCGCAACCGGGCGACCAGGGTCGTCTGTTCCCGGAGGTCGATCCACACCGTGTCGGCGGCGAGCTCCGCGAGGTAGCCGTCGAGACGCCCCGGGACATCGAGATCGACGACCACCTTCGGCGGCTGCACGAAGCGCGAGCGGGCGACGGTGTAGCGCCCGAGGTCGAGCGGACCGTAACCGCTGACGACCACCACGTAGGTTCCGGGCTCATCGAGGTAGGCGCGCACGCGCGCTGCGTGCATCGCGGCGACGGCGATCGCGAAGTCGTTGCTCGCGACCACCTGTCCGTTCGGGGCCACCAGCGTGAGCACGGGCTCGAAGTCGTCGCTCTCGACGCGCAGGTCGACGGTCTCGCGGCCGCCACTGGGGACGACGTACACCTCGAGCCGGCTGCCGTCCTTGAAGTTCTGACCGCTCTCGCGCGTGAGCTCACCCGAAACGGGAACTCCGTCCAGAAGCTGCGCGGCGGTGGTCAGGTAGTAGACCGGGCTGGTGAGCGGCTGCCGCGCCGCCGCCAGCGATACCGCCAGCGCGACGACGACCACGGAGCGGATGACGGGTTGATGCACGAGCACCCCTTTCGTTGCGTGACCGGACCCGAAGAGGATACGCCGGCAGGCGACGCCGTGGGGGCATCCGCGACCCGCGCCGGCCGGCCGTGGCGCGGGCGATGCGCGTCAACCGCCGAACCGACGTCGGTTCCGCCCGGCACGCCATCGACGCCAAGCCACCTCGGCGCCGACCCGCCAGAACAGCGGCACGTCGACGCTGGCCATGAGCGCCACCTCCTGCAGGAGCGTCGTGTCCTCGTCCAGGAACGCCAGTACGCGAGCCGGCGGGTTGCGCGACAGCAACCGGTGGAAGAACGTTGCACCGTCCTGGCGGCCGGTCGCGAGCGCGCGAAGCAAGACGCCATCCATCCAGTCGTGGCGCCGCCACCGCCGCGGAAGCAACGGACTGCCGTGCTTCGCCATGGCCGCGGCCAGCGCCTGCGCGTGGCGCACCGTGCGCTGGAACGTGTACCCGGTACTTGCCTTCGTCTGCCCGCCCGCCGTGCCCAACGTGACCACACGCGCGCCGCGCTGCGCCGGGAAGGGCCGATCCGTCATCGGGATCACGCCCGACTCGGTGCGCCCGACGCGGTACGCGCCGACCTCGGCCACGTCGGCCAGGTACGCCCTCAGTTCTCCCTCGTACCGCTCGAGCGGCCATACGGCCGGCGAGAACACGGTGTACTCCACCAGCGCCCGACGCTCGTCGGTCGGAAGGACGTAGACGAAGCACGTACCGCCGCGCTGCGGCACGCGGAAGTCCATGAACGTCGCGACCGACGGGTCGAAGCACGGGCGCTCCGTCTCGATCTCCCAGCCGAGGAAGTGCTGCAGTAGGAGGTGGTACCCCTCCGGTACGTCGAGCGGCACGCCCGTGGCGTCGAACGCCCAGCGCGCGTCGACACGTTCGCCATCCACCCACGCCACGGCGCGATCGCCGTCGGTTCGGACGTCGACGACCTCGCCGACGCGTCGCACCACCTGCGGCCGCCGCGCGAGCCACGCGTCCATCGCGCCGAAGAAGTCGCCACCTCGGATCATCTTGTACGCGTAGGGTGCCGCCGCCAGCCTCAGGCCTGCCGCCGAGGCGTCCGGGCCGCGCACCTCCAGCGTGGGCCAACGGTGGGCCACCAGGCGCTCGAAGGGCCCGGGACGCGTCTCCCAGAAGCACCACGTGCGGTCGTCGCCGCGGCGCGCCAACCGGTCGACCAAGAGCACCCGAAGGTCACCGAGTCCCACGCGTTCGAGCGCGTCCAGCAGAGCCATACTGGACGGGCCCGCGCCTGCGACGATCAGGTCGAACGACGCCATCGCGTCAGGTTACGACGCCGCGGCGCCGCCGCGCGTCCGAAGGCACCGACCCGGACGCCGATGCGGTAAGCTTCCGCCGTGAACCCGTCCGTCGACGCCCACGGCGGTCGCTTCGTTCCGCTGGCCGGGACGATGAACGCCCGCGACCTCGGTGGCCTCCCGCTGCGCGGTGGGGGCCGAACGCGAGTGGGTCACCTGTACCGGTCCGACGCGCCCCTCCGTTGGGAGCATGGAGACCCGGAACGCCTCGAGCGGCTCGGCCTCTCCACCGTCGTGGACCTTCGCGAGCTGCACGAGCTGGAACGCGAGCCCAACGTGCTGGCCACCACCGCGGGGGTGCGCGTGCACCACGTGGAGGTCTGGCGCCGGATCCACGCCAGCGGGATCGCGCCGTCCGACCCGTGGGACATCACCGCGTTCTATCTGGCGGCGCTCGACCACGCGGGAGACGCGTTCGCCCAAGCCATCGAGGTGCTGGCGGGCGCGCCTGGCGCCGCGCTCTTCCATTGCACGGCCGGGAAGGACCGCACCGGGGTCCTCGCGCTCCTGGTGCTGGACCTGGTAGGCGTGGATCGCGACGCGGTGATCGAGGACTTCGCCTTGACCGAGACGCGCATCGAACCGATCCGCGAGCGCCTTCTGCGCGATGCCGAGCTGCGCGGCATCGCGAAGCGCGACTTCATCCGCCTCCTCGGCGCGACGCCCGACCTGATCGAACCCGCGATCGACCACCTCGAGCGCCGTCACGGTGGCGCCGAGGCGTACCTGCATCGGCATGGTGCGAGCGATCGAGCCCTGGCGGGGTTGCGGACGAAGCTGCGCGACCCGAGTCCGTCACGCTAGGACCTCGCGGCCGCCGCCAGCGCGGCGCACGCGGCCACCAGGGTGGGCCACGCCCGCTCGACGAACGGCCTCTCGTGCTCGAACGCGGCCAGGAACGCCAGGTTGTCCGCCATCGCGAGCACGCCGAAGGGCGCACGCGTGGCCTCGAGCCCCTCGCCCCACGCCGCCCAGCGTCGATAGCCACGAACGACGGCCCAGCCGGTCGCGTCCTCGTGTTCGAGCAGCGCGAGCGCCAGGTCCAGTCCCACGGGCGCCAGGCCCGCCCGGTCGACGTCGATCCAGGCGAGCTCGACGCGATCGCTGGCACGCGCGATCTCCAGCACGTTGCCCGCATGCGCGTCCGCGTGGACCATGGCGATCGGGCCGCCGGGGCCACCGTGCCAGGCGCGCTCCACGACGCTCGCAGCGTACTGCAGCCCGACCCGCACGGTCGTCCGCTCGCCCGGCGTGGTGCCGGTGAGCGAGCGCTCGATGGCCAAGCGGGTCCAGGCGCCCTCGGCCCACGCGCCGTCGTAGCGCCGCGCGCCCGCCGGCGGCGGGCCGGCATCGAGCGCATGCGTGCGCGCCAAGAGGGCGCCGAGCGCCTCGGCCCGGGCCTCGTCCCATCCGAGCTCCAGCACGGTGGTGCCGCGACGCCACTCGGTCACCAGCACCACGCCGTCGGCGACCGGCAGGAGATGCGACGACGACCGCCGCGCGCGCCACGGCCGCGGGGCCGGCACGCCGGCACGCGCGAGCCTGTCGAGCCACTCGGCGGTCGCCGCCAGCGCGGCGGCTTCGCGACGCGGCACCCATCGGACCGACCACGCACCCGCCGGTCCGACGGCCCGCCAGACGGCACCGCCCGGGCGAACCGGCTCCAGCGAAGCCAACTCCAAGCCGGCACCATCGAGGGCAGCGCGAAGCGTGGCTCGGGTCAGCGGGTCCATCAGTAGAGGAACGGCACGAAGCGGCGGCGGCCGCGGCGGTAGGTGTCGTACTCGGGGTGAACCGTACGCAGCAGTCGCTCCTCGTAGCGCGATTTCACCTCGAACAGCAGCCACAGCAGCGACGTGCCCAGCAGCGTCGCCAGCGTGGGGTGGACGAGCGTCCATCCGAGGGCCATCAACAGCACGCCGCCGTAGATCGGGTGGCGCACGAGACGGTAGACACCGTCGGTGATCAGTCCGCGGCCCGGCCGCGGCCGCGGGAACGGTGTCAGGCCCGTCCCGAGGCGAACCCCCGCGAGGACCGCCAGCACCGCGCCGCACAGCAGCAGGCCGACACCCAGGGCCGCCCACCCGGGCGCCAGCCACGCGGGTGACGGGCCCACGGACGGGCCCCAGGCCAGTGCGACGAAGAGGAACGCCTGCACCCCGACGAGCGTCCGGCCGAGCGGGTCGTCCACGCCCCGAGGGTACCGCGTGACCATCAACGCCCGCGTGCACGTGCCGCATGCGGCGGTCGCGGTCCCCCTTCCCGGGCCGGCCCTTGACGGGGCGCAGGGAGGCCGGTAGCATCGCCCCGTTGAATCCCGAGCATCACACTCTGGATTCCGGGGTCGAGCGGACCTCACGAAAGGGAACCCATGCGCGTACGCATCACGCTCGTTCTCCTCGCCGCCCTGATCGCCGGGGCGGTGTTCGCCCAAACCCTGACGGTGTACTCCGGCCGCGGCGAGGCGTTGGTGCAGCCGCTGGTCGACCGGTTCACCGCCGAGACCGGCATCCGCGTCGCCATCCGCTACGGCGGCACGGCCGAGCTCGCGGTGCTCATCCTCGAAGAGGGGCGGGCCAGCCCAGCCGACGTGTTCTGGGGCCAGGACGCAGGTGCGCTCGGTGCGCTCTCCAGCGCCGGACGGCTGCGCGCGCTTCCCGACGGCCTGACCGCCGACCTGCCCTCGATCTTCGTGAGCCGCAGCGGGGTGTGGGTCGCCGCCAGCGGCCGCGCGCGGGTGCTCGCGTACAGCCCGGAGCGCACGGCCGGCGCCGCGTGGCCCGCGTCGGTGCTCGACCTCACGGACCCGATCTACCGGGGTCGCGTCGGTTGGGCGCCGACGAACGGCTCCTTCCAGGCCTTCGTGACCGCGATGCGCCGTGTCCTCGGCGAGGCCGAAGCCGCCGCCTGGCTGCGCGGGATGATCGCGAACGACACCCAGGCGTACCGGAACAACACCACGCTGGTGGAGGCCATCGCGGCCGGGGAGATCGACTACGCCATCACCAACCACTACTACCTTCTGCGCTACCACGCCAACGACCCCGGCTACCCGGTCGCACAAGGGTTCTTCGCCGACGGCGACCTGGGCAACCTCGTCAACGTCGCGGGCGCGGCGATCATCGACACGAGCCGCAACGTCGAGGCCGCAGAGCGCTTCCTGGCGTTCCTCCTGGCCGACGAGGCGCAGGCGTACATCACCGACGACGTCTTCGAGTACCCGGTGGTGGCGAGCGTGACGCCGCACCCCGCGCTCGTTGCGTTCGAGGAGCTGCTCGCCGCCAGCCCCGACGTCGACCTCGACGTGCTCGAGGACCTCGATGGAACGCTGGAGTTGCTGCGCGAGGTCGGCCTCCTCTGATCCTGCCGACGCCGAACTGGGGACTGCGTCTGCGGAGGCTCCCCTGGTACGTGCTGATCCCGGCCGCCGCGGTCGGGATCGGCACGTTCGTTCCGCTGCTGTACCTCGCACTGCGTGCCCTGGAGGCAGAGCCGGCCACGGTCGCGCGCTTGGTGTGGCGACCGCGAACGTGGCAACTGCTCCTCAACACCCTGTCGTTGACCGGCGGCGTGCTACTGCTCACTAGCGCCATGGCCGTGCCGTTGGCGTGGCTGCTGGTACGTTCGGACCTACGCGGCCGCCGGCTGGCGACGATCCTCGCCGTGGTGCCCTTGGCGATCCCCGGCTACGTCGTCGCCTACGCGCTGATCTCCCTCGGGGGAAACCAGGGCTTCCTGACGAACCTGCTCGGGTCGCCCGTCGCACGACCGACGGGGTTCCTCGGGGCGGTCGCGGCGCTCTCCCTCTACACCTTCCCGTACCTCTTCCTCAACGTACGGGCAGCGCTGCTCGGGCTCGATCCGGCCCTGGAGGAGAGCGCCCGCAGCCTCGGTTACGGCAACCGGCAGGTCTTCCGCCACGTGATCCTTCCCCAACTGCGCCCGGCGATGCTGGCCGGCGCCTTGGTCATCGCCCTGTACGTGCTCGGCGACTTCGGCGTGGTGGCGCTCATGCGTTACGAGGCGTTCAGTTACGCGATCTACCTGCAGTACGCGTCCGCCTTCGACCGCACCTACGCCGCATGGCTCTCGCTGATCCTGCTCGCCATCACGCTCGCGATCGTCGCGAGCGAGGGCCGTCTGCTCGGACGGAGACGCTACGCGCGCGTCGGCAGCGGCACCCAACGCGCCGTGGTCACGACACGGCTGGGCCGCTGGGCACCGATCGCGTACGCGTACGTGAGCCTCGTGATCGGCGTGGCGGTGGGGCTGCCGGCGCTGGTGCTGGGGTACTGGCTGATCCTGGCACCGCCCGGGTCCGGCGCATGGTCGTCGGTGGCCGAGGCGTTCGCGCGCACCGCGTCGGTGGCCGCCCCGGCCGCCGTCCTCACGGCAGCGGCGGCGATGTCGGTGGCGTACCTCGGCACGCGCTTCGCGGGGGCCGCCAGTCGCGTGATCGAGCGCCTCGCCTACCTCGGGTACGCCATCCCGCCCGTGTCGCTGGCGTTGGCGTTGGTGTTCTTCTCGCTTCGCTCGGTCCCCTGGCTCTACCAGACCCGCACCCTGTTGGTCGGCGCCTACGTGGTCTCGTTCCTCGCGCTGGCGATCGGACCCATCCGGTCTGCGCTGCTGCAGGTACCGGCGCGCCTCGAGGAAGCCGCCCGGTCGCTCGGCCGGCGACCGTTCGCCGCCTTCTTCCAGGTCACCTTCCCCGTGATCCGACGTCCCGTCGTCGCCGGCACTGCCCTGGTGTTGCTCGTCGCCATGAAGGAGCTGCCGCTGACGTACCTACTGGCGCCGACCGGTTTCACCACGCTGGCGGTCCGGGTGTTCTCGCGCACGTCCGAAGGCATGTTGGCCGAAGCCGCGCCGTTCGCCCTCGCCATCGTGCTGTTCTCTTCGGCGTTCGTCGGTCTGCTGATCAGCTACGAAGGGCGCCGCTGAACCCCGTCCGATGAGGCTTCGGGCACGCGGATGTCGTCCGCATCGCAGTACATTGGCTGGGTGGCGGCCGATCCCACCCGACCGATCCTGGATCCCGCCTCCTTCGCCGACCTGGTCCTGCGCCTCGCTTCGCACCTGGCCGACGTCGGCGCGGCCGGTCGCGACGCCGCCCTCACGGCCGTCCTCGGCGAGCTGGGTCAGGCCGTCGGCGTGGACCGCGCGTACACGTTCTTCCTGAACGAGGACGCGGCCACCCTCCGCAACGACCACGAGTGGTGCGCGCCCGGCATCGCGCCCCAGCGGGAGCGCCTGCAGGCGGTCCCGCTGGCGATCGTCGCGAGCTGGTGGGAGCGCTTCGACGAGGACCGGCCCGTGGTGATCGCGTCCGTCGCCGCCCTGGACCCCGAGCTGCATCCCGAAGCGGCCGTCCTCATCGAACAGGACATCGTCTCGCTCCTCGCGGTGCCCATGCACAGGCATGGACGCACGCACGGCTTCATCGGCTTCGACGCCGTCCGGCGCCCGCGCGCCTGGAGCGACCACGAGGTTCGCGCGCTGCAGGCCGCGGCACACCTGATCGGCGCCACCCTCGAACGCGCGGCGGCCGATGCCCAGCGCGACGAGGCCTGGCGTCGGTTGGAACAGCTGGCGAACCAGGTGCCGGGCGCGCTCTTCCAGTTCGAGTTCCGCCCCGACGGCGCGCGCACGTTCCCGTACACGAGCCCTCGCTTCCGAACCCTGATGGGCATCGACTCGGCCACCCTCGCTCGGGACGGACGCGGCGCGTTGGATCGCGTGCACCCCGACGACCGCCCGCCCTTCGAGCGCGCGCTCCGGCATGCCGTCGAGGGGCTCGTGCGCTGGGACCACGTGTTCCGCGCCGTCGACGCCGACGGGCGCGTCCGCACCGTCCACGGCCGCGCGGAGCCCACCCGCCGATCCGACGGCACGATCGTGTTCCACGGTGTACTGCACGACGTCAGCGAGGAACTGAAGCGGCAGCGGGCGTTGGAGCGCGCTGCCGCGTTCCGGCGCTCGCTCTTGACCCTGACGCGTGACCTGCTGGCGCGCGACATCACCATCGATCTCTTCCACAGCGTCCTCGCCCACGCCGTCGACCACGTTCCTGGCGCCGACGCCGGCAGCGTGATCGTCCGCGGCGACGACGGTCGCTTCCGCTACGAGGCCGCCCACGGCTTCGACCTCGACGCACTGCGCCTCGTGACGTTCGAGTCCGACGAGATGGGCATGCGCCGCACGCCCCGCGTCGAGATCCTCCCCGGCGATGGCGAGGTGCACCTCCTCGACGATGCGAAGCGATCGATCCTCGAGGGAGCTGGGCGGCTCCGGGAGATCCGCTCTACCCTCTCGGTTCCGGTCGTCGTCTCCGGCACCACGGTGGCCTACCTCCACCTCGACTCCTTCCGCTCGCCCCACGCGTTCGACGAGGACGCCATCGAGTCCGGGACTCTCCTTGGCGGCCTCCTCGGCGCCCTCGCGCAACGGGTGGCGCTCGAGTCCGAGCTGCTTCGCGAACGCACCAAGCTCGACCACATGGCCCATCACGACCAGTTGACGGGACTCCCGAACCGCGTCCTGTTGCGCGATCGCCTCTCGCATGCCCTGGCGCGCGACCACCGATCTGGCCGCAGCACCGCGCTGATGGTGATCGACCTGGACGGCTTCAAGACCGTGAACGACACGCTCGGCCACGCCGCAGGCGACCAGCTGCTCGTCGAGGTCGGCGCTCGGCTGCGCCGAGCCCTACGCGACGAAGACACGGTGGCTCGACTGGGCGGCGACGAGTTCGCGGTGGTCGCTGCCGGGCTGGACGACGCCGGCGCGGTGCAGGTCGTCGCGGCCCGGGCTGCCGCCGTCGTCGCCGAGCCCGTCGCCATCGCCGGCAGGCAGGTCCAGTTGGGCGGTTCGGTCGGACTCAGCATCGCGCCGCAAGATGGTGCCGACGCTGACACCCTGCTGAAGAACGCGGACCTCGCGATGTACCGCGTCAAGCGCGAGGGCCGCGGAGCGATCGCGTTCTACACCTCCGACCTCGATGCACGCCTGCGCGCACGGACCCACCTGACCGACGACCTGCGGGCCGCCCTGCAGGCGAAGGGGCTGTCACTGGCGTTCCAGCCGATCGTCCAACTCCCCGGCCGTCGCCTCGAGGGCGTCGAGGCCCTCGCCCGCTGGCGCCATCCGCACCGCGGTCCGGTGCCCCCGACGGAGTTCGTCGAGCTCGCCGAGGAGGCCGGGTTGGCCCACGTGCTGGGGGCGCTGGTGCTGGACCTGGCGTGCGCCCAGATGGCCGACTGGCGACGAGCGAACGCGGCGCTCGGATGGCGCATGTCGGTCAACGTCTCGGCCCACCAGCTCCGCGACGCGGGCTTCGCGACCATGGTCACGGACGCGCTCGACCGGTACGACCTGCCTGCGCAGGCGCTCACCCTCGAGGTGACCGAGAGCGCCATGCTCGACGAGCGTCCTCCCATGCTCGACACCCTGCAGCGACTGCGGGCGCTCGGCGTGCGCATCGCCATGGACGACTTCGGCACCGGGTACTCGTCGCTCCATCGGCTCGCGGTGCTTCCGGTCGACGAACTCAAGATCGATCGTTCCTTCGTCGCCGGGCTCGGGCGGCTCGAACGTGATGCCGCCGTGATCGACGCGATCCTCGCCTTGGCGCAGGGGCTGGAGCTCACCGTCGTCGCCGAAGGCGTCGAGACCGACGTGCAGCAGCGAGAACTCCTCTCCCGCGGTTGCCGTCTCGCCCAGGGTTACGCGTTCGCCGAACCGATGCCCGCCGGCGAGTTGTGGCACCGCTTCGCGCCGTCCGGATGAGCGCCGCCCGGGACGCCGGTGAGACCGATGGTCAGGCCCGCGGATCGAGCGCGTCGCGCAGAGCATCGCCCAACAGATTGAACCCCAGCACCGTCAACGACACCGCCAGCCCCGGGAACACCATGAGCCAGGTGGCGCCCGGCAGGAAGCGTCGTCCACGCGCGAGCATCTCCCCCCAGTCCGACACGGGCGGCTGCACGCCCAGCCCCAAGAACGAGAGCCCGGCGATCGCCAGGATCGCGAACCCGATGCCGAGCGTCGCCTGCACGACGACGGGCCCGAGCGCGTTGGGTGCGACGTGGAACCACATCACGCGGGTATCGCCGGCCCCGAGGGCGCGTGCCGCCTGCACGTACTCCTCCTCGCGCGCGCCCAACACGACGCTGCGCACGATGCGCGCGTACTGGGGGACGTTCACGATGGCGATGGCGATCACGGCGTTGCCGATGCCCGGTCCCAGGGTGCCGACCACGGCCAACGCCAATAGCAGCGAGGGGAACGCCAGCAGCACGTCCATGGCACGCATGAGCATGGCGTCGAGCCGCCCTCGGAAGTAGCCGGCGACCAAGCCGATCGCCGACCCCAGCGCCAGCGCCAACGCCACCGGCACGAGCCCCGTGAGCAGCGAGAGTCGCGCACCGTGCAGCACGCGGCTGTACACGCTGCGCCCGAACTCGTCGGTGCCGAAGGGTTGCTCGACCGATGGCGGCTGCAGCCGCGCCCGCAGGTTCTGCTGGTTCGGCGGCCGGTCAGCGAGGTGCGGGGCGAACGCCGCGACGAGGACGAGCAGCAGCACGATCCCCCCACCGACCCAGGAGCCGGGATGGCGGCGGAAGCGGCGCGCGGCCGGGGAGCGCCAGGCTCGGACCCACGCGCCACGTGCACGGCCGACGTCAGCCATAGCGGACCTTCGGGTTGATGGCGGCGTACGAGAGGTCGACCGCGAGGTTCACCAGGATGAAGATCAGCGAGATGACCAGCACCGACCCCTGAACCAGCGGGAGATCGCGCGCCAGGATCGCGTCGACCAGCATGCGGCCGACGCCGGGCCAGGCGAAGACGGTCTCGGTGAGGACGGCGCCACCCAGCAGACCGCCGAGTTGCAGGCCCACGACCGTCACGATCGGTAGTAAGGCGTTGCGCAGCGCGTGACGCACGACCACGCGGCGCGGAGCGACGCCCTTGGCGTGGGCGGTGCGCACGTAGTCCTGCCCGAGGGCCTCGAGCACGGCGCCACGCGTGATGCGGGCGATGAAGGCGGCCGAGGAGACCCCGACCGTCACGGCCGGCAGGATCAGGTGCCGCACGCTGCCGCGTCCGGAGGCGGGGAGCCAACCCAGCTCGAGTGCGAACACGATCATGAGCAGGAAGCCCGACCAGAACACTGGAACGGAAACGCCTACGAGCGCCACGGCGATGGCGGCGCCATCGACCCAGGTGCGCTTGCGAACGGCAGCGACGACGCCCAGGGTCACACCCAGCGCGACGGCCACGGCCAATGCCGCGACCGCCAACTCGATGGTCGCCGGCAGGCGGTCGGCGATCTCGGCGAGGACCGGGCGACGCGAGCGGATCGAGACGCCCAGGTCCCCGCGGAGGAGGCCACCGACGTACGCAGCGTACTGCGCTGGCAGGGGCCGGTCGAGGCCGAGTTGCGTCCGAAGCTCCTCGAGCGCTTCGCGCGAGATGCCCTGGGCCGACTCGCCCAACATGGCGACCACCGGGTCGCCCGGCGAGAACGCCGTCATGAGGAACACGAGCAGCGTCACGCCGAACAACACCGGCAGCATGCCGACGAGCCGACCCAGGACGTAGCGCAGCAAGGTTCAGTCGGCCAACGTCGCGTTGCGCAGGTCGAGCAGGATCCAGGAGTACGCGATCGACTCGCCCTGAACGGCGGGCCGCTTGGCGTAGGTGAACTGCGGGTAGTACAGCGTCACCATGGGCAGCTGCACGGTGACCGTGCGCTGGACCTCGGCGTAGGCGGCGGACCGAATGGCGTCCTCGGGGACGTCGCGGCCCTGCTGCAGCAGCGCGTCGACCTGGCCGTCGACGAACCGCGAGCGGTTGTTGGCGGGCACCTGGCTGCTGTGGAAGAAGGCGTACAGAGCGTAGTCGGCATCGAGGGTGACAGTCCCCCAGCCGCTCATGGCCAACTCCATGTCGTCCGCCTGCACCGCCTGCGTGTAGGCACTGAAGTCCTGCACGCGGATGTCGAGCCCGACGCCGATCTCCTCGAAGGCGAACTGCAGCACCTGCGCCACGGACTCGAGGTCCGGGTTCTGGTACAGATCGATCCGAAGCCGGAGGCCGCTGGCGCCAGCCGCGGCGAGCAGCGCCTTGGCGCCTTCCACGTCGTACGGGTACGGCTCCTCGAGGTCGGCAGCGTGGCGGACGGTGGGCGGGATGGGGGCGACGCCCACCCGCGCCAGCCCGCGGAACAGCTCCTCGGTGATGAGCGCCTTGTCGATCGCGTGCGCCAGAGCCTGCCGGACGCGCAGGTCGGCGAGCTTCGGGTGCGCCACGTTCATGACCAGGTGCGAGCTGCCCCAGCCATCGATGGCGCCCGTGGCGATCGCCGGATCGGCCGCCAGGGCGAAGAAGTTGTCCGGCGGGATGTTGAAGATCAGGTCCACGCCACCGGAGCGGAGCTCGACGATCTGTGTCGAGACCTCGGGGATGATGCGCACGGTGACGCCCGCGAGCGCCGGGGCACCACCCCAGTAGTCGGCGTTGGCGGCGAGAACGACCTCGCTGCCATCGACCCAGCGCACGAACGTGAATGGACCGGTCCCGACGGGCTGGCGTCCGAGGCTCTCGCCGAGCGAGGCGGGCACGATCGCGGCCACCGGGTGGGCCAGGTGCGAGAGCAGCGGCGCGAAGGGGGTGGCCGTGACGATCTCGACCGTGGCCGGGTCGACCGCGCGTACCTCCTGGATGGCGGTGAGCACGAAGCGGCCGGGAGCCACCGTGCCGGGGTCGAGGATGCGCTGGAAGGACGCCACCACGGCGTCGGCATCGAAGGGGCTGCCGTCGTGGAAGCGCACGCCCTCGCGCAGGGTCAGGCGCAGCGTCGACGGGTCGGGGTAGCTCCACTCGGTCGCCAGACCGCCGACGATCTCGCCCGTCGGCGTGATCCGCACGAGGGTCTCGTAGACCTGGTTGGTGACGTGGAACGAGAAGCCGTTGAACGTGAGTTGCGGGTCGAGGGTCGGTGGGTTGCCACCGATGGCCGTGGTGACCGTCTGACCGAGGGCCGTCGAGGTCAGCAGTGCCATGGCGAGCGCGACGATCCGTAGACGCATGTGGGTGCCTCCCATCGCTCGCGAGCGCGAGCGGAGCGTAGACTACCGCTCGCGGACCGCGAAGGGCGTCGGCCGCACCCGGAGCCCGGAGACAACCGTGACGCGACCCGCCGATCCCGCCAGCTCGTCTGCCGCCCGCACCGAACTCACCGCGTGGCGCCGTGCCGTTCTCGCCGAGCTCGCGGGCCCACGCGGCTGGTGGTCGGCGGCCGGGCTCGCCTGGGTCCGCGACGAACCCGAGAACTGGGGCAGCGCACCGGCCTGTCGCATGGCGTTGCCGGCGCGCTGCCCTGCCCGCGTGGCCGAGCTGCGCCGGGCAGGCGACGGGTTGGAGGTGCGCCCATGGGGCGAAGCGCGCCTCCGCCTGAACGGCGACCCGCTGACCAGCACGGCCGTAGCGCCGGACGGTTCCGTCCTGCGCATCGGAGACGAGCCCGACGCCGTCGAAGCCGTCGTCCTGCGCCGCGGCGAGCGCCTGGGGTTGCGGACCTTCGATCCCCGGCTCGGCGCTGAGCGTGACCCGCGCGACCTCGCCTGGTACGACCCGACGCCGGGTTGGCTCGTCGCGGCGCACCTGCGAGCGGCGCCTGCGGACAGCCGCCTGTCGATCGTCAACCTGCTCGGCGACGTGACCGAGGTGTCGCTCGCGGGGTACCTCTCGTTCGACCTGGCAGGTTCCCAGCACGAGCTGCTCGCCGTCGCCACCGCCGACGGGCTCTTCGTCCACTTCCGCGACGCGACCAGCGGCCACGAGACATACGGTGCGGGACGCTTCCTGCGTGTAGCCGCGGCGGACACCGCGGGCCTTACGTGGGTCGACTTCCACCGAGCGGTGCAGCCGCCCTGCGCGCACACGCCGCACGCGACCTGCCCCATGCCGCCGTTGGCGAACCGCCTGCGCGTGGCGGTGCGAGCCGGCGAACGCATGCGCCGGCCGGCGGGGACACAACCCGCCGGCCGGCGACCGGGCGCGGACGACTGAGCGAGCGCCGACCGGCGCCGGCGGTCAGTCGCGATTGCCCATGAACATCAGCACGTAATGCAACAGGTAGGCGACCGACGCAGCAGCGGCCGCGACGTACGTCATGGCGGCCGCGTTGAGCACGGCGCGCGAGCCACCAACGTCGGCTCGCGTCGCCAACCCGAGGCGCTCCATCTGGGCGATCGCTCGGCGGCTGGCGTCGAACTCGACCGGCAGCGTCACGAGCTGGAAGAGCACGGCGGCCGCGAACAGCGCGATGCCGATCTCCACCATGCCGGCGACGCCCAGCAAGAAGCCGCCGATCACGATCCATGGCCCGAAGCTCTGGCCGATCTGGGCGACGGGAACCAGGCTGCTGCGCCACTGCAACGGGGCGTACGCCTGGGCGTGCTGCAGCGCGTGGCCGACCTCGTGGGCGGCGACAGCGGCGCCAGCGACGCTGGGTACGCGGAAGTGGGCCTCCGAGAGGCGCACCGTCCGGGTCCGGGGGTCGTAGTGATCGCTGAGCTGGCCCGGCACGGCCTCGACCTTGACGTCGTGCAGACCGTTGGCGCGCAGGATCGCGCGGGCGGTGTCGGCACCCGTAAGGCCCGACGCGTTGGGAACGCGCTCCCAACGGCCGTACGTGCTGCGCAGCCACATCTGAACGCCGAGCGTCAGGACGAGGGTGGCGACGAAGAGGGTCAGTCCCATGATGGTGTGGTCCTCCTGGCGTGAAGTCGTCGAGAGGGCCGATTGCGTGCCGCTCGGCGCGGGGTCGGGCGGCGCCTCCAACAGGGAGAATCTACCGCGCCGGGATGAGATGGCAGGTCGGGCACGATGCCGCATCGGGCGCAGCGTTCATGGCCCGACCGGGTATGATGCGGACGTCTATTCATCGTCGCGACCCGGCTCGTCCCGGGTGGAGGAGGTGGTATCGCAGGTCGCCACCACGACACCGTCCCAACCGCACCAAGACGTCCGTAGCACGACTGCTCTCAGAACCTGAGGTGACGCATGCGCCGATTCCTAGCCATCCTGATCGCAGCGAGCCTGACCGTGGCCGCCGCCGCCGAGATCGAGATCTTCTCCTGGTGGGCCGGTGACGAGGGCCCCGCCCTGGAGGCCCTCATCGAGGTGTTCGAGGCGAAGTACCCCGGTGTGACCGTCGACAACGCGACCGTGACCGGCGGCGCCGGCGTCGTCGCCAAGGCGGTCCTCAAGACCCGGATGCTCGGCGGCAACCCGCCCGACTCCTTCCAGGTACACATCGGCAAGGAGTTGATCGACACCTGGGTCATCGCGGACCGGATGGAGGACCTGACCTTCCTGTTCCAGGAGGAGGGTTGGTTCGACGTCTTCCCCGCCGACCTGATCGACCTCATCAGCACGGCCGACGGGATCTGGTCGGTCCCGGTCAACATCCACCGCTCCAACGTCATGTGGTTCGTCCCCGCCAAGCTCGAGGAGTGGGGCATCAGCGCGCCGGAGACCTGGGCCGACTTCCTCGCGATCTGCCCGGCGATCCAGGCCAACGGCGTGACCCCCCTGGCGCTGGCCGAGAACTGGACCGTCAGCCATCTGTGGGAGTCCATCGCGCTGGCCGCCCTGGGTCCGGACGACTACGACCGCTTGTGGACCGGTGAGTTGGCGTTCAACGATCCGAAGTCCGTCGCCGCCTTCGAACTCATGAACGACGTGCTGGCCTGCACCAACGCAGACGCTGCCGGCCTGTCCTGGCAACAGGCCACCGACCGCGTCGTCGACGGCGAAGCCGCGTTCAACATCATGGGTGACTGGGCCGCCGGCTACATGTTCACGACGCTCGGGCTCGAGCCGGGCACCGGCTTCGGCTGGGCGCCGTCGCCCGGCACCGCCGGCGTCTTCATGGTGCTGTCGGACTCGTTCGGCCTTCCCAAGGGCGCGCCCGACCGCGAGAACGCGATCAACTGGCTGCGCGTGGCGGGATCGCTCGAGGGCACCGACGCCTTCAACCCGATCAAGGGATCGATCTCCCCGCGCACCGACTCGGACATGAGCAAGTACAACGCGTACCTGCAGTCGGCCGCTGCCGACTTCGCTTCCGATCGCCAGGTCGGCAGCCTCATCCACGGGACCACCGCCAACGAGAACTTCATGAGCAGCTTCGCGCAGGTCATGGAGATCCTCCTCGACACCGGCAACCCGCAGGCCGCCGCCAACGCGGCCCAAGCGCTCGCCCTCCAGACCGGCGTCGGCCGGTAACGCTCACCAGGAGCTCCCGGGGTTCGGGAGGTGCTCGCCTCCCGAACCCCGACACCACCATGCGCCGCTTCACCCGCGACCACCTGACGGCCGTGCTCATGCTTCTGCCGTCTCTGATCATGCTCGCTATCTTCGTGTACGGTTTCATCGGCCAGACGGTCTACTTCTCCCTCACGGACTGGGGACGCGACCCCGCGCAGGCGCTCGCCATGCGGCCCGAGCGCGCCTTCGTGGGCTTCGAGAACTACGCGCGCCTCTTCAGCGGGATCCTCGAGTCGCGGTTCCGCCAGGACCTGGTCAACCTGGTGTTCTTCACGGTCTTCTTCATGGTCGGGACGCTGGGCCTGGGCCTGATCCTGGCGATCCTCCTCGACCGCGGGGTAGCGGGCGAAGGCTTCTTCCGGACCGTGTTCCTCTACCCGTTCGCGCTGTCGTTCGTGGTGACAGGCACCGTGTGGCGCTGGATGCTACAGCCGCAGGGCGGCGTGAACCTGCTCCCCACCTATCTCGGGATGCCACAGGGCGAGTTCGCCTGGCTCACGTCGCGGCAGCAGATCTGGCGTTTCGACTGGAACCTGGTCCCGAGCATCACGGCACTGGTCGTCGCCGTGGTCCTGCTGGCGGTCGGCGCTCGCGCCTGGCGCGGTGCCCATCGCCGTCGGGGGCTCTCCTTCCTCGTCGTCGGGATCGCCCTCGGCGCGTGGGGCCTGGCCGGTGGACCCGGCGTCGAGCTCCTCCCCTTCCCCGAACGCCGCGGCTTCAACCTCGCGCTCATCGGGATCATCGTCGCGGCGATCTGGCAGATGTCGGGCTACACCATGGCGCTCTACCTGGCCAGCCTGCGCGGGATTCCGGAGGAGCTACGGGAAGCCGCGCGGGTGGACGGCGCCAGCGGGGTCCAGGTGTACCGCCACGTGGTCTTCCCGCTCCTGGGGCCGATCACGCTGTCGGCGATGATCATCCTCGGCCACATCAGCTTGAAGATCTTCGACCTCGTGTGGTCGATGACCGGCCCGGACCTCGCGACCACCAGCGTGCCGGCGCTGCTGATGTACATCCGTGCGTTCCGCGCCAACCAGTTCGCTGACGGCGCAGCCATCGCGGTGGTGCTCCTGCTCCTGGTCGCCACCGTGATCGTGCCGTACCTCTGGACGAGTCTCCGTGGCGAGGTGCGGCGATGAGCGGCGCGCCGCACCGTCGGCGGCGCTCGCCACGCTGGCTGACGTACCTCGTGCTGTTGATCGCCGCGGTGTTCTTCCTTGCACCCGTGTACCTGGTGGTCGTCACCGCCCTCAAGGAACCGGCGGTCATCCGGCTGTCGACCGCGTGGCACCTGCCCGAACGCTGGCATTGGCAGAGCTTCTCGGTAGCGTGGGAGGCCTTCTCGTCGGGGCTGCGCAACAGCCTGGTGCTGGCCGTCAGCGCCACCGTGATCTCGGCGCTGCTGGGGTCGCTGAACGGTTACGTGCTCTCGAAGTGGCGGTTTCCAGGGGCGAACGTCGTCTTCCCGCTCATGCTCTTCGGGATGTTCATCCCCTACCAGAGCGTCTTGATCCCGCTCTTCACCTTCCTCCGCGACGTCGGGCTGTACGGCGGCCTCCCCGGCCTGGTCCTGACGCACGTCGTCTACGGTCTCCCGATCACCACCCTGATCTTCCGGAACTTCTACGCCGAGATCCCCGACGAGATGCTCGAGGCCGGCAAGATCGACGGCGCCGGGTTCTTCGGGCTCTACACCCGGATCGTCTTCCCACTGTCGATCTCCGGTTTCGTCGTGGTGGTGATCTGGCAGTTCACCCAGATCTGGAACGAGTTCCTGTTCGCGGTCACGCTCACGCGCCGTGCCAGCGCACCGATCACGGTGGCGTTGGCCCAACTGGCCGGCGGCGAGGCGGTGCGTTGGAACCTGCCCATGGCCGGCGCCATCCTCGCCGCGCTGCCGACGCTGATCATCTACATGATCCTCGGGCGCTACTTCATCAAGGGCCTGCTGGCGGGTTCCGTCAAGGGTTGAGCACCGGCCCACCGTCTCCGGAGCCCGCCCTGCCGGTGCATGGACGCGTCCGGGCCTCCCAACAGCCCTCCGGGTCCGAACCATGCCCCCCCCCCACGTGCGGGTCCCCGCAGCTCGCGCTGCGGGGACCCGGGCCAACCTGCTCGGTGGTGCCTCGGTCAGGGGGACGGCGGGAGCAGGACGTAATCGATGACGTGGATGACGCCGTTGGCCGCAGCGATGTCGGTGGCCGTCACGTTGACAGAGTCGTTCAGGACCACGCCGCCGTCGACCTCGATGGCGATGGTGGCGCCGGGCAACAGCGTGGGGGCATCGAACGGCGCGGCCGCGATCACGTCGGCCGCGAAGAACGCACCCGGAACCACGTGGTACGCCAGGATGTCCGCCAGGTCGGGGCGTGCGAGCAGCTCGCCGGCCGTCACGCCAAGGTCGTCCAGGAGCTGAGCGAACGCTGCGTCCGTCGGCGCGAAGACCGTGAACGGACCCTGGTTCCGGTCATCGAAGAGGTCGACCAGTCCGGCAGCGGTCAGCGCGGCCACCAGCGTGTCGAAGTTGCCGTTGCCGGCGGCGATCTCCGCGATCGTCGGCGTGGGGAGCAGGACGAAGTCGATCACGTGGATCACGCCGTTGACCGCCCTCACATCGGTGACCGTGACGTTGACGGAGGCGTTGAGGACGACGCCGCCGTCGATCACCTGGACGCCGATGCGCTTACCCGCCAGGAGCGTGTCGACGTTCGCAGGCGCCAGCCCGACCACGTCGGCTGCGAGGAACGTGCCCGGGACCACGTGGTACAGCAGGATGTCGGCCAGGTCATCGGAGGCCAGGAGTTCTGCCGCTGTGAGGCCGAGTGCCGCGAGCGCGGCGGAGAAGGCGTCGTTCGTCGGGGCGAACACGGTGAGGTCGGCCTCGGGGTCGGCGACCGCGCCCACCAGGTCGGCCGTGGAGAGCGCCGTCACGAGCGTCGAGAAGCGGCTGTCCGCGACGGCGATGTCGGCGATCGTCTTGGTCGGCAGCAGGACCCGATCGATCACGTGAACCGTGCCGTTGCTGGCAGCCAGGTCGGAGATGCGAACGGTGGCATTGCCGTCGAACACGCCGCCGGACTGGACGATGGGCATGCCGAACAGCGTCGGCACCACCTCGAGGGCCCCGACGTCACGCAGCGACAGGTTGCCCGGAGCGACGTGGTAAGCGAGGATGTCGCCCAGGTCGGGCCGGTCCAGCAACTCCTCGGCGGTCACGCCGAGGTCGGCGAGCAGGGCAGCGAACGCAGCGTCGGTCGGCGCGAACACGGTGAACGGACCCGCGGCGTCGTCGGCGAAGGTAGGCACCAGCCCCGCCCTGTCGAGCGCCGCGACAAGGGTGCTCAGATTGGGGTTGGCGACCGCGATCTCCGCGATCGACGAGCGCTCGGTCATCTCGCCGCCCATGGCGCCGCAGGCGGACAGGGCCACCACGGCAAGAGCGCCGAGCAGGGCACGGAACGTCCAGGTCTTCGTACGCATGAGAACCTCGTCTCTCGGAGGCCATCTCGGGCGGTGTGTCCCGATCGGGTTCGACCTCGCTGCCTGGACGATGCCTCATGCGCCATGAGCTCACCGTGGTTCGACACACATTCTACATAGCTTGGACACGCCGGTGAGGCGCCGCCACCATCAGTCGGCGATCGGGTACCCTGCCCGCACCCAAGCGATCATGCCGCCGGCGACGTTCTTGACGCCCCGCTTCCCGGCCGCGGCGAGCAGTTGCGCGGCATAGGCGGACCGGTTGCCCGAACGGCACACCAGGTAGACGTTTGCGTCGTCGGCGAGCTCGTGCACCACGCTCTCGATCTGCCCCAACGGAACCAGCCAAGCGCCATCGATCGCGCCCTCCGCGGTCTCCATGGGTTCGCGTACGTCGATCACGATCTTGCTGGCGTCTTCGTCGGACATCAGGTCGGCGACGGAGACCTCGGGCGGCGGTTCGGCCGGCCCACGTCCCCACCCCCAGCTCATCGGACCACCGGGAGGCGCGCCGCGGTCCAGGCGACGATGCCGCCCTCGACGTTGCGCACGTCGGAGAAGCCGGCTTCGACCAACGCGCGAGCCGCCACCAGCGAACGGTTGCCGGAGCGGCAGAAGACGTACACCGGCGCGTCCTTCGGGAACTCGCCGGCCCGATCGCCGACCGTCGCCAACGGAACGAGGACCGATCCCTCGACGTGTCCCTCGGCGTACTCGTGCGGCTCGCGCACGTCGATGACCAGTGCCCCTGAGCGCACGGCCTCGTGCAGTTGCTGCACAGTGACGCTGGAGAGTGCGGCGGCCTGCGCCTGCGGACGAAGGAGATACGTGGCCAGCGCGGCCACCGCGATGGCGGCGAGCACAACGACCCAGAATGCCGGCCGGGAGAAGAGGGCTTCACTCATGCCGGCGTTATATCCCCCGTGGGTATGCCGCGTCAAGCGCTGAGCGCGGTGCCGGCCGCGCCACGGGACCCGGCGATGCGCTCGACGCGGTACACCTGTGGCATGCGGACCACGGTTCTCCACGACAGCCTCGAGCGCGTCGAAGCCGACGCCCTGATCGTCCACCTGTTCGCCGGCGTCAGCCGACCCGGCGGTTCCACCGGCAGCGTCGACCGCGCGCTGGATGGGTTGATCGGCGACCTCGCGTCGCGGGGCGATCTGCCCACCGGTGTCGGTGACGTGACGACCCTGTTCGTGCGCGGCGGCATCGCATCGCCCAGGGTCCTCGTGGTCGGCCTGGGCGAGGCCCAGCGCCTCGACGCCGAGGTCGTCCGGCGCGCCAGCGCCGCGGCGGCGAGACGAGCGCGCGACCTCGGGGCCAGGACGATCGCCACGGTGGCTCACGGCGCCGGGATCGGAGGTCTCGACGCGGCCCAAGCGGCCCGCGCCACCGTCGAAGGTACGCGCCTGGGCCTCTACCGCTACGGCGGACCCGATCGCGGACCCGACCATGGCGTCGAAGAGCTGCGGATCGTCGACATCGACGCGCCACGCCTGGAGGCCCTGCGCGACGGCGTCCGCTGGGGTGAAGCCACCGCCGACGGGGTCGAGCTGGCGCGCGACCTGGTGAACCGGCCGCCGAACGTCGCCACCCCGCGGCACCTGGCGGAGGTGGCCGAGGGGCTGGCCCGCGACCACGGGTTCGGCGTCACGATCGGCGACCGTGCGTGGGCGGAGACCCACGGGATGGGCGCGTTCCTGGCGGTCGCTCAGGGCGCGGGACACGAACCGCGTTTCGTCGTGCTCGAGCACGACCCCACACGCGGCCAGGAGCCGCCCCTGGTGCTGATCGGCAAGGGCGTGACCTTCGACAGCGGCGGCGTCTCCATCAAGGCGCGCGACGGCATGGCTGCGATGAAGAGCGACATGGCCGGCGCGGCGGCCGTCCTGGGCGCGATGCGAACGTTGGGGCGCCTCCGCAGCCCGCGCCGGGTCGTGGCCCTGGTGCCGGCCACGGAGAACATGCTCGACGCGCACGCCTACCGCCCGGCCGACGTCGTGCGCGCCGGCAACGGCGTGACCATCGAGATCATCTCGACGGACGCCGAAGGGCGTCTGCTGCTGGCCGACGCCCTGGTGTACGCCCAGCGGCTTCGGCCGCGCGCCGTGGTGGACCTCGCCACCCTCACCGGCGCCTGTGTGGTCGCGTTGGGCCGGGGCACCGCGGCGGGCCGCTTCACCAACGACGACACCGTGGCGCAGCGGGTGGACGCCGCGGCGGCCGCGACCCACGAGCGCGTCTGGCCGCTGCCCGCGTGGCCGGAGCATCTCGAGGACCTGCAGAGCGACGTGGCAGACCTGAAGAACTCCAGCGGCAAGCCCTATGGCGGTGCATGCGTGGCGGCCGCGTTCCTCGCGCGCTTCACGGCGTACCCCTGGGTGCACATCGACATGGCGGGGATGGCGCTGCGCGACGACACGATCGGCTACCAGCCGAAGGGAGCCACGGGCTTCGGGGTGCGGATGCTGGTGCACTGGGTCACCCACGGCTGAAGCGACCGGCGTCCGCCGGCCGGGGGGTACCATGGCGCCGGATGGACCACGCCGGGCCGCTCGTGGCCGACGACCCCGCGAACGGCCCGCCGCTCGACGCCGCAGGCCGGCGCTGGGCGTACGCCGGCGTCCTCGTGACCCTGTTCCTGTCCTCGACCAACCTCACCGTCGTCGGCACCGCGCTGCCGCGGATCATCGCCGAGTTCGAGGGGTTCGACCTCTACGCCTGGGCGTTCACGGGCTTCACCCTGGCGTCGACGGTGTCCACCCCGATCTACGGGCGGCTGTCGGACGTCATCGGACGCAAGCAGGTGCTCATGGCGGGCGTGGTGCTCTTCTCGCTCGCCTCCGTGGCTGCCGGCTTCAGCAGCAGCATGGTCCAACTCGTGGCGCTCCGCGTGGTGCAGGGACTCGGCGGCGGCGCACTCATGTCGATGTCGTTCGCGGTGATCGCCGACGTGTTCCCCGCCCGCGAGCGTGGCAAGTACCAAGCGCTGAGCGGCATCGTGTGGGGCGCGTCGAGCGTCGTCGGGCCCGTGATCGGCGGCCTGATCACCGACCTCGCCGGTTGGCGTTGGGTGTTCTTCGTGAACGTGCCCGTGGCCGTCGTCGCGCTCGCGATCCTCATGCGCCACCTGCCTGCCGGCGAGCGACGGCCGGGGGCGCCGGTCGACGCGTTCGGCGCCACCCTCCTCGCCACCGGCATGCTGTCGCTCATGCTCGGGTTGTCGTGGGGCGGTGCCACCGGATGGCGCGAGGCACGCGCACTGGGAACGCTGGCACTCGGTGGTGGGCTGTTGGCCGTCTTCGCCTGGTGGCAGGGGCGCTCGCCGGCGCCGGTCCTCCCGCCATCGCTGTTGCGGTTGCGCACGGTCGCGATCGCCAACTCGGCGGGTTTCCTGACGGGCGTCGGCCTGTTCGGTGCGACGATCTACCTGCCGCTGTACGTCCAGGCCGTGGCGGGTCTCTCCGCCGCCGCGTCGGGCTTCGCGCTCACACCATTGATCCTGGGCATGATCACCTCGGGGAGCCTCGCCGGGGTGGCCTCGAGTCGCACCGGGCGTTACCGCGGCTACGTGCTCGCGGGTCTGCTGGTCGCCGTCGCGGGGTTCCTTGGCGGCGCCACCATGGGCCCGTCGACGCCGGTCCCGGCGATCGTCGGCTGGATGCTGCTGCTCGGTATCGGGCTCGGGCCGACCAACGCCATGTACCTCGTCGCCACCCAGTCGGCGGCGCCAGCGCGCTGGCTCGGCACGGCGACGTCCGCTCACCAGTTCTTCCGGCAGATCGGCGGCACGCTCGGCGTGGCGTTGTTCGGCGCCCTCATGGCGCAACAGGCCGTCATGACGTTCGCCGGCGACGTGGCCCCCCTGGTCGACGGACTGCCCGCCGCCGCCGCGGCGACCGTCGCCACCCCCGACCTATTGACCGATCCGGCCGCGCTGGCGACCGCGGCGATGGCCCTCTCCGAGCACGGCGTGCTCGCACCGGTGTTGGACGCTTGGCGCGCCGGGATCGGCCGGGGGATCTCCACGGTGTTCGTGCTGTCGGCGGCCCTCGCCGCGCTGGCCTGGATCGCGACCTGGGCCATGCCTCCCGGGGTGCTCGCCGATCGGGCCGATGTCCACCCGGTCGCGCCTCGCGATCCGATCAGTTGAGCAACCGCTCGCCCGGCTCCTCGCCATGCCGGAGCCCGCGGATGCTCGCCCGTCCGCCGTCGAAGGACAGCCACCCCTCGGCGCCGGGTCGCGCGTCGCTGGGTGCGTCCCACGGCGCCACCTCGTAGGCCCGTCCCGTGTCCACCGAGTGCCACACCTGGAAGCGCTCGCCCACGACCTCGCACCGCACCCGGAACACCGCGTCGAAGCGGCGCGCGGCGCTGGTATCGGCCGGGTCCACGCCGGACGCTGACCGCGCGGGACGCTCCCCCGAGTGGCGCTGCCGCTGCCGCAACAGGCTCCACGTGGCTGCCGCCGCGCGGGCGGCTGCGAGGGCCCCCGCACCGCGAGCCCACCAGCGAGCGCGCCCCCCGACCGTCCACGGCGGGTCGCGCCGGAACGGCCCCCACGCGCCTGCCGCCAGCGCTCCCACCACGAGCCCCACCAGCAGCGGTCCACCCATCGCGCTCACCGCGACGCTCCCCACGAAGAACGCGGCCATCGGGCCGAGCCACCCGCTGCCTGGGCGCCTCAACGGCACCACCGGGCTCCCCTGCCGACCGGCGACATGCATCGAGGGTACCGCGTTCCGCGCACCGGAGGCGGCGCGGCCACCCGCGTGACCGTCCTCGCGTTCGCCCCCGGTCTCGTCCGGTACGCTCTGCGCATCGTCGCGGCGGCACCCTCGATCCGCCGCTCGGAGGTTCCCATGCACCACCTTCGCGTCGCCTGCATCTGCACCTGCCTCGCCGGCGCCGCGCTCGCCCAGGGCACCGGGGCGTGGCGCGTCGAGAGCGATTTCGACCTGTACAGCTTCCAGGGCCTCGGGTCGCTGTCGGTCGTCGCCTTCCAAGCACCCGCCGATCTGGCCCCCGATGACGCGATCCTGGTGCTCGGCTGCGATGCAGCGGCACCAGGTGGCGTCGAGATCTCCGTCTGGACCGCCCCTCTCGGTGCCATACCCGGCGCAGCCGATGGCATCGACGTCGACGTTCTGGTCCGCTTCGACCAGGGTCAGATCCTGACGCAGAGCTGGTTCCTGGCGGAGGGGTACTACGCCACCGAAGCGGTCGCCTACTATGCCGAGAACGACACGCTGCTCGACGGCATGGCGCGCGCCGCGACGCTGGCGGTCCGCCTCCAGGGCGATGCCGCACGTGGCATCGTCGAGCGGACGTTCCAGTTCGACGTCAGCGGCTTCTCCGCGGCCTTCTCCGGCCTTCGTTGCGGCGAACCGTACGACGATGCTGCGCCCGACGGTACCGAGGAGCTGGTCATCGGGGACTGGACGTTCGACGGTGACGCCGGCATGATCGCCCAAGCCGACGCCGGTGTGGTGGCCGTGTACTGCTCGGCCGTCGGACCGGGCAACGCCAACGGGATCGACATCGAGGTCGGCGACTACGACCTGCTGGACCCGAGCTACGAGGTGAGCTTCCGCTCCGGCAACATCGACTTCCTGCGCACCGGTGCCACCCGCAACGAGTTCGGCGCCGCACAACTCGACGGCGATGACGTCGAGGACCGTCTCGTGCGCTTCCTCCGGGGCGTCGTCGACCTCACCGTGACGCTCACCCCGCGCCTGCCAGGCGGTGCGCCGATCGTCTACACGGTGCCCACGACAGGGTTCAACGAGGCGTTCGCGCGCCTCGGCTGCTACCAAGGCGGCCGCTGACGACGCCCGGCGACCCAGGGCATCGACCATCCGGCCCGGGCACGCCGTCGGGCCCGCCCGAGGTCCGTCCCACCGTGCGGGCCGTCGTGCTCGACCGCCGATCGCGCGTGCTCCTCCAGGCGTACCGCGATCCGAGCGTGCATCGGCCCGGCGGCCGGCCGCACGCGAACCCCGTGTGGATCGTGCCTGGTGGCGGCCTCGCCGCGGACGAGGACGCTTCGGCCGGGTTGGTCCGGGAGCTCCTGGAGGAGACCGGCCTGCGCGATGTCGGCTGGGGGCCGTGGCTGTGGCGTCGCTCGGTCGACCTCGTGTACCAGGGCCGCGTCCGCCGCTTCGAGGAGCGCTACCGGCTCGGCACCATCGAACGCCAAGCGCCTCCCGTGCGCCCGGTCGCGCTCGAGCAGCACGAGCGATCGGTACTGCTCGGGCACCACTGGTGGTGCTTGGCCGACCTGGCGGCCTACACCGGCACCGTCTACCCGCCGCGGCTGGCCGCGCGCCTCCGCGAAGTGCTCGCGGGCCACGTGCCGACGACGGAGGTCGACATCACGTCGGAGGGATGACGACTCAGGGCGGGTCCGCGGTCCCCGAAGGCAGAAGTCCGTCCAGGAGAACGTCGATCATCGTGTAGGCCATGGTGCGCTGATCGTGGTCCCCGTAGCTGCGCCCCTCCGCGAAGGCCACCGCGTCGAGGATGGCGAGCAGGGATCCCGCGAGCAGATCGGGGTCGACGTGCCGCGACCCGCCGCGCATCGCCGCGGCGCGGAAGGCATCGGTGATCGGGCGCATGAGGGCGGCGTACGCCGGACCCGCGAGCTCACGTGCGACCTCCTCCCCCAACGCCGGCATGTCCGAGGTCATCATCCGCAAGAAGTTCATGGGCGAACGCCCCACGTACCAGTCGGCCACGGCTCGCAGCCGTGCGCGCAGGTCGTCACCGGCGCGCGCGAGCGCTGACTCGAGACCCGCGCGGTGGCGTTCGATCGTCCGCTCGAACGTCTCCCGATAGAGCTGCTCCTTGCCACCCGGCGCATGGTGGTACAGGGAGGCTTGGCGCATGCCCGCGGCGTCGGCGATCTCACGCATCGTCACGCGCGCCAGCCCTCGTTCCGCGAACAGCGCTTCGGCCACGTCCAGCACGCGCTCACGCGCCGCGGACGGCACCTCGGGCACGCGGGAACGATCCGGCATCGGTCGCCCACCATACCTCGGGTCGATGCCGGGCGGCTCGCTCGCGGTGGCGCCTACATCGAGCGAGGCTCCGTCCAGTCGAGGATGACCTTGCCGCAGCGGGCCGACCGCATGAGGTCGAAGCCCTCCTGGAAGCGCGCTGCGGGCAGTCTGTGGGTGATGACCGGACCGAGGTCGAGCCCGGACGTCAGCAGGCCCGACATCTTGTACCAGGTCTCGAACATCTCTCGTCCGTAGATGCCCTTGAGGAACAGCCCCTTGAAGATCACGAGGTTCCAGTCGATGGCAACCTCGCGACTCGGCACGCCCAGCAGGGCCACGTGGCCGCCGTAGTTCATGGCTTCGAGCAACTGCCGCAGCGCGGCCGGCGCGCCCGACATCTCCATGCCGACGTCGAACCCCTCGGTCATGCCCAGATCGGCCATCACGTCGGCGAGATCGAACCCTTCGGCCGTCGGATCGAGCGCCAGCGACGCACCCATGGCGCGCGCAAGCTCCAGGCGGTACGGGTTGACGTCGGTGACCACCACGTGCCGCGCGCCGACGAACCGGCACACGGCGGCGGCCATGCAGCCGATCGGCCCGCCCCCAGTGATGAGGACGTCCTCCCCCACCAGGTCGAACGAGAGGGCCGTGTGCACGGCGTTGCCGAAGGGGTCCAGGATGGCCCCGACGTCGTCGCTCAGCTCGTCCGGCAACCGGAACACGTTGCTGGCAGGAAGCACGAAGCGCTCGACGAACGCTCCAGGCACGTTCACGCCGACCCCTACGGTGTTGCGACAGAGGTGGCGTCGGCCGGCCCGGCAGTTGCGACAGTGCCCGCAGGTGAGGTGGCCCTCTCCCGACACGCGGTCGCCGACGGCGACCCCCCGAACCTCGCTGCCCACCTCCAGCACCGTGCCCGTGTACTCGTGGCCGGTCACCATGGGCACCGGGACGGTCCGCCGCGCCCACGCGTCCCACTCGTAGATGTGCACGTCGGTCCCGCAGATGGACGTCCTGCGAATCCCGATCAGCACGTCGTTCGGACCGACGCTCGGTTCGCGGGCGTCAAAGGCCCACATGCCCTCTCGCGGCTCAAGCTTGGCCAAGCTGAACACGAACGCCCTCCTACGCCACGAGGCCGAACTCGCGGCCGACCTTCACGAACGCGTCGATGGCGCGATCGAGCTGCTCACGGGTGTGCGCGGCGGACATCTGGGTGCGGATGCGAGCCTGCCCGCGCGGTACCACCGGGAAGGAGAACCCCACCACGTACACCCCCTCCTCGAGCATGCGGTCGGCGATCCGCGCCGCGAGCGCGGCGTCACCGATCATCACTGGCACGATCGGGTGGTCGGCTCCGGCGAGCGTGAAGCCGGCGTCGCGCATGCGCCGGCGGAAGTAGTCGGCGTTCGCGCGGAGCTGCGCGCGTAGTTCGTCCGATCCCTCCAGCAGGTCGAGCACCTTCATGGACGCGGCGACCACCGACGGCGCCAGGGCGTTGCTGAAGAGGTAAGGCCGGGAGCGTTGCCGAAGCATTTCGATCAGCTCGGCTGGGCCGGCGGTGTAACCCCCGCTGGCGCCACCGAGCGCCTTGCCGAGGGTTCCGGTGATGACGTCGACGCGGCCGACGACGCCGGCGTGTTCGTGGGTGCCACGGCCGCGGGCGCCCATGAAACCGACCGCGTGCGAGTCGTCGACCATCACCAGCGCATCGTGGCGGTCGGCGAGGTCGCAGATGCCGGCCAGTGGGGCCACGACCCCGTCCATGCTGAACACACCATCGGTGACGACGAGCCGGAAACGGGCGTCGGCGGCGGCCCGAAGCTGCACCTCGAGGTCGGCGAGGTCGGCGTTGGCGTACCGGAAGCGGCGTGCCTTGCACAGGCGCACGCCATCGATGATCGATGCATGGTTGAGGGCGTCGCTCAGGACGGCGTCGTCGGGCCCCAGCAGGGTCTCGAACAGGCCGGTGTTGGCGTCGAAGCAGCTGGAGTAGAGGATCGCGTCCTCGGTACCGAGGAAGGCGGCGAGGCGGCGCTCGAGCTCGCGGTGTTGCTGCTGGGTTCCGCAGATGAAGCGCACGGAGGCGACGCCGAAGCCGTGTTCGGCGATGCCGAGTTGGGCGGCGGCCATGACCTGGGGGTGGTTCGCCAGGCCGAGATAGTTGTTGGCGCACAGGTTGAGGACGCGCCGGCCGTCGGCGAGGGTCACTTCGGCCTGCTGCTGGCCGACGATCTCGCGCTCGTGCTTGCTGAGGCCCTCACGCTCGATGCCGTCGAGCTCGGCGCGGACGTGGTCGAGGTAGCGGTCGCGGGCGACGGTCACGGGATCGACCTCCGGGCGCCGGCACGCCCTGGAGGGGCAGCGGGCGCGGTCGGTGCCCGCGGTCTCGTGCGACGCGCTGGCTCCAGGCTACCAGAGCCGCCCCCTGCGCCCGTGGTGGGCGCCGTCAATCGCCGGGGGGTACGGCCTTCGGGGCGCCGCGTTCCCCGGGCACCGGGTAACGCCCATCGAGCTCATCGAGGCGCGTGCGCTCCCAGCGGGGGACGCCGTCGTAGTAGGCCGCGCGCCCGAGCACGTGGGCCGCCACGGGCGCCGTGAGCAGCAGGAAGAGGAACACCACGAACGAACGCACGGTGATGCCGAGGTCGCCGAAGACGATCGCGGCGGCGCCCAGCACCAACCCGGCGCCGAGCGTCCCAGCCTTGGTGGCCGCGTGCATGCGCATGTACACGTCGGGGAAGCGGATGACGCCGATGGCCGACACCAGGACGAAGGCTGCACCCGCGAGCAGCAGGATGCCGGCGATGAGTTCGGTCGCGTTCACTCGTCGCGCCCCCCTTGCCACTCGATGAAGCGAGCGAACGCCATGGTGCTGAGGAAGGCGATCAGCGCAAGGGCGATGGCGGCATCGAGCAGCACCGGCTGCTGCGAAGCGATCGCCACGACCGAGATGACCGATACGGCGAGCAGACCCACGAGGTCGAGCGCCACGACGCGGTCGGGCAGGCTGGGGCCGATGAAGACGCGCAGGGCCGCGACCAGGATGGAGATCGCCACGGCGATCATGGTCACGTAGGTGGCGATCGCCAGGAAGCCCATCGGCGGCTCGAACAGGATCACCGGAACACCTCCAGGATTCGGCGCTCGAAGTCCTCCTTGATCGCTCGGCGGGCTGCGTCCGGGTCCTCGCCGTACATCGTGTGGACGAACAGGCACGACCGGTCCTCCGCGAGGTCGATCGACAGCGTTCCGGGCGTCAACGACACCATGTTGGCCAACAGCACGATGGCCACCTCTTGCTTGAGTTCCAACGGGACGGCCACGACGGCGGGCGTGAGGTCGAGCCGCGGCCTCAGGACGTCGCGGGCGACCCGCACGCCGGAGGCCAGCAGTTCCCACAGGAAGAACACCGCCAGAGCCACGGCCTTGTAGAACCGGATGCCGTACCGCGGGTCTCCGAGGACGGGCCCGACGAGGTGCAGCACGCCGCCGCCGACGAACACCCCCATCAGCAGACTGGGAAGCGTGAGGCTGCCGGTGGCCATGGCCCACAGCACGGCCATGCCGAGGTGGAGGCCGAGCAGCGTCACGGCGTCGCCTCGCGCGCGGCGACGAAGGCGGACGCGACCGACTCGCCCAGCACCGCGCGCACGTACGAGGCGGGGTCGGTGAGCTCGGCGCCGATACGTTCGGCCAACACCAGGAACGGTGCGCTGGCGAAGCCCATGAGCAGCGACAGGGAAGCAAGCGCCACGACCGGCGCCAGGAGCAGCAACGGAGCCGGTCCGTCGCGCAGGCGAGCGCCCTCGGGAAGCGGCGACCAGTATGCCGCCAGCCAGATCTTGGTCATGGAGTACAGCGTCAGCAACCCGACGGCGAGCGAGACCGCCACGAGCACCCAAGCGTTCACCTCGAGACCGGCGCGCACGACCAGGAGCTTCGCCCAGAAGCCCGACAGCGGCGGGATGCCGGCCAGTGAGAACGCCGAGATCGCGAACAGCGTCGCCAGGCCGGGCCGGTACCGATAGAGCCCCCCGAGCTTCTTGAGCTCGAAGCTCCCGCCGTACCAGCGGGCGATGCCCGCGATGAGGAACAGGTTCGCCTTCGCGAAGATGTTGTGCACCATGAAGAACACCGCGCCGCCCAACCCCAATGGCGTGAAGAACGCCAGCCCCATGATCATGTACCCGATCTGGCTGACGATGTGGAACGACAGGATCCGCCGAACGTCGGTCTGCGCGGCGGCGCCCAGGACGCCGGTGACCATCGTGACGCCGGCGATCCACGCCAGCAGACCGTGGGTCAGAGGTACGTCACCGACGAAGACGAGCGTGAAGGTTCGCAAGAGGGCGTAGACGCCGACCTTGGTCAGCATGCCGCCGAAGAGTGCGGCGACCGCCACGGGCGGCGTGTGGTACGAGGCGGGAAGCCAGAAGAACAGCGGGAAGACGGCGGCCTTGATGCCGAAGGCCACCAGGAACAGCATGGCCAGGGTGGTGGCCAGACCGGTCGGCACCTGCGGCAGCTTGACCGCCAGGTCCGCCAGGTTCAAGGTGCCGGTCGCGCCGTACAGGAGGCCGATGCCCGTGAGCAGCAGCATCGAGGAGACCAGGTTGGCGGCCACGTACTTGATGCCGCCTTCGAGCTGCTCGCGGCGGTTGCCCAGGGTCAACAGCACGAAGCTGGCGATGAGCAGGAGCTCGAACCAGACGTAGAGGTTGAACAGGTCGCCGGTGAGGAACGCGCCGTTCACGCCGGCGAGCATGACGTGGACCATGGGATGGTAACCGGCGATCTCGCGTCCCGGGTCGATGTCCTGCAGCGCGTACGCCGCCACCGCGGTAGCGAGCAACCCGTTGACGACCACCATGACGGCTGCCAGGTGGTCGGCCACGAAACTGATGCCGAACGGCGCGTCCCAACCGCCGACCTGCATGACCTGCAGGCCGCCGGCCGACACCTGGGCCAACAGCACGAGGCCGAACAGCAGGCCGATCGCGGTGGCGGCGGTGGACAACCGCCGCTGCGTCTCGACGCGTCCCTGGAGCAGCACCAAGAGCGCGGCGGTCGCCAACGGCCACACCACCGGCGCGACGATGAGCGCGCTCATGCGGGCGCCTCCTCGCCGGACCGCTCGGTCGCGGGCCTCGGGTCGGCCAGCCGAACCGGCAGCTCGTCCGTGCGCACGGTCCCGAGCCGCTCGTAGACCCGCAGCAGCAGCACCAACGCGAACACCGTGAGGCCGAAGCCGATGACGATGGCGGTGAGCACGAGCGCTTGCGGGAGCGCGTTGGCGACATCGCCCACCGGGGCGATGGCGCCCTCGGGCACCAACGGCGGCGCGCCACGGGTCACGCGGCCGGAGGTGAAGACGAGCAGGTTCACGGCGCTCGACAGGAGGATGAGCCCGAAGACGAACCGGAGCAGGTTGCGCTGCATGACCAGGTAGAAGCCACCGGCGAAGAGGGCGCCGATGACGATCGCAAGGTAACCCTCCACGTCAGCGCTCCTCCAGCGACAGGACGAAGCGCAGGACCACACCGATCACCACGAGGTACACGCCGACGTCGAACAGGAGCGGCGTGCTGAGCTTGAGTTGCTGATCGCCGACGGGGACGACCCACCACAGGCCCGTCATGAACGGGCGCCCCACGAGCATGCCGAGGAGGCCGGCCGCGACCGCCGCCGCCATGCCCCAGCCGATGAGCTGCTCCGGCCGCCAACGCAGCAGCCGCGCGGCGGCCCGCGGGCCGAACGCGATCGCGAACAGCGCCACGGCGGCGGCAGCCACCAGGCCACCGATGAACCCTCCCCCGGGCAGGTCGTGCCCGCGCAGGAAGCGAATCAGTTCCTCCAGCTCAGGTTTTCCGAGCGGCGTGCCCGGTTGGGCATTGGCAGCGGCCAGCACCTGCGCGGCGTCCCCCAGCGACCAGTGGCGCAGCAAGCGCATCACGGCCTCGCCGAGCTTGAAATAGCGCCCGCGCAACGGATCGGCGAGCGTCCACTGTGGGGCGCCATCGAGCCCGGCGCTGGCCGGTGACAGATGCAGATCCGGGCGAAGCCGGGGTAGCGTGGTCGTTCCCGGTGCGTCTGGCGCGGCGAACATCAGAAACCGATGCCCTGGCGCAGCGCAGCCACCGGCCGGCGCAGCAGATAGAGCGCCAGCGGTACGCGGTCGCCGTAGAGCTTGGCGGTGCCGCGCGCACCCTCCGGAAAGACCATGAGCAGGCGTTCGTCCTCGAGCAGGCGGACGCAGTGCTCGGGCAGCCCCGCGAACTGGCCGATGCGGCTGCTGAACCACGCCAAGAAGGGCATGCGCTGCAGGAACTTCTCGGCCATGCCCTGAGCCAGTCGCGGGGGCTCGAGCTCGAAGAACATCGAGGCGATGACCATGACCGACCGCCTCGCCCTGATGCGCGAGGGCGCGCTACAGCAGGTCGGCACGCCGGACGAGATCCACAATCGCCCGGTCAACGCCTTCGTCGCGCAGTTCTTCGGCCCGCCGGCGGTGGCGGCGACCCCGCTGACCACCTCGGCATGGGCGACGCCGAACTGCACCGCCATGTAGGCGCCCGAGGAGATGCCCGAAACGGTGACCTGCGTGGGGTCGATGCGCAAGGCCGGCAACACCTGCGCCTGCGCTGCAGACACCGGCAGGATGCCGGCCAGCAGCCACAGCAGGAATACGCCAGCGCGCCTTTTCATCGCTTTCCCTTCCATGTCGTTGGCGGCCCTGCCGGCAGACGCCGCCTCGAT
>ERZ869909.616-NODE-616-length-38041-cov-7.390923_pt1 | contig 38041 bp, 31 predicted proteins | sample MGYA00520892_ERZ869909 | MGnify/ENA primary metagenome ERZ869909 (study PRJEB32215, sample SAMEA104723947) | bioreactor metagenome | biome: bioreactor; feature: anaerobic bioreactor; material: water | place: China | collected 2015-03-12 ...
GTGTTCGAGAATGACCAGATCAATGCCTGGGTGCTGCCCAACGGCAAGGTCGCGATCTATTCGGGCCTTCTCGATGTCGTGGCCAATGACGATCAGCTGGCCACCGTGATCGGTCACGAGGCCGGTCACGTGGCAGGGCGCCATGCGCAGGAGCGCGCCTCCCAGCAGATGGCGGCCGGTGTCGGCGCCGGCCTGGCGGCCGTGGCGCTCGATCAGGGCGGGGTCGACAATGCGGGCATGTGGGCCGGCGTGCTGGGCGCGGGCCTCACCTTCGGCGTCCTGCTGCCCTATTCACGGCGCCATGAATACGAGGCCGACCGGCTGGGGGCAGACTTCATGACCCGCTCCAATTACCGCGCCAGCGAGGCGCTGACCTTCTGGAACGGCATGATGGCGCGCAGCGCGCGCGGCTCGCAGCCCGCCTTCCTGTCCACCCACCCGTCGGATGCCCAGCGCATGCAGGCGCTGGAGGCGCATATCCGCTCGTCCGGCTACGCCTGATACGCACGATACGTCACATGGCCGCCGGTCTTGCATCGCAACTCCGGCGGCGCTATGTCAGCGCTCCCGCCGCCTCAAGGCTCTGCTTTCGCGCCGGGATGTGCGTGCCGCCTTAGCTCAGTTGGTTAGAGCGCTAGATTGTGGATCTAGAGGTCCCCCGTTCGAGCCGGGGAGGCGGTACCATTTTCAAGCTCATCACGGCCCCACCCAGCCCCATTTTCCACAGGAAAGTGCCTGCCGGCTGTGCGTGGCGGGGGCGCGCCATGCTTAACGATGGGTTAATCTGCCTCCGAGGGATTTTGTAATAGTCAGTGCCGGTCGAGGGTCCGGCTGCCAGGGAGCAGGCATGTCGAGACTGACAACCAATAGCGGTGCCAGCTTCATCATCCTTGATGATGGCGCTCTGTATGACGCGGCTGACATTGACCGAATCTGCGAACGCCATGCCATCGCGGATGCCGAGCAGAAGATGGCCCTGTGGCGGCTGCTGGAGGATGCCGGACGCGCCCTCATAGACCAGAAGCGGCTGCAGACACGCCGCACCCAGATCGCCCGCCTGCGCCAGGACCTGCAGATGGGCCTGCGTGTGACCAGCCAGCTGGCGGGCCTTGTCCCTGACGCGGCCCAATTGCGCGACGACACGCCCACCATGACGCTCACCCGCCGGCATCTGGCGGCGCTTCGCGAGGCGGAGCGGCGGCTGGACAGCGAACGCGGGGCTGGCGCGCGGACCCGTCTGGAAGACGCCGCGCCGGCGCTCGAATGCTTGCAGCGCGTGTTTGAAATGGCGCTTGAAGCCTGCGGCGAACGTGAGGACGAGGACGGCCCCGAAGACGCGTGGCGCGGGGCCGTGATGGCGTTCTACACCCGCACGCTGTCGCGTCCGTGGTCACGCCAGGGCGACAATGCCGGCGAGCGCTTCATCGCGGATTGCCGGATTGCGCTGGATCGTGCGGACGAGGAGGCGGATGCCGCCGAACGGGTCAGCCCGGTCCGCCTGGCCAGCCAGAGCCCGGGCTGAACGCCGCGCTCGAGGACGCTAGTCGCGGGCCTGCCGGCGTTCCTCGACGATCGCGCGTGCCGCGTCTTCGCTTTCCACCTGCTCGATGGAGGCGATCCGGCAGCGCCAGCCGTCATCGGGAATGACAAACTCGCTCATGGGCTGGCAGATTCGCTGGTTGCCGGTGATCGAGGTGGCGATCTCCACCCCGTAATTCAGCCCGGCACAGCGCGTGGCCGTGGTCACCAGAAAGAAGCCGCGCACGCCCGAGCGCAGTACCAGATGCCGGTCATCGATCACCGAATAGCCGTTCACATTGCCGATCTGCACGCAGCGGTCGGGCTGTGACTGGCCGGCTGCCATGGCTGCGCCCGGCAGGGTGATTGCCGCACCGGCAACAGCTATAGCTGCTGCGAGGCGGGAGAGGGCTTTGAAGTTCGCCATCATGGCACGCGGTCCTTCCTGTTCTTACTGTTCCTGCGCCGGTCCGGGGTGCGGGCAGCGAGGCCATCATGCGTAACGACATACCACGCATCTGCATTATCGGCGCCGGAGCGGCCGGCCTTGCAGTGGCGTATGCGCTATCCTTACGGGGAATTAATTGCCGGATTTGTGACGCAGGTAAGGCAGGCCAGGGCGCTTTGGCGGCATCGGCAGGCATGATTGCACCGGGCGCCGAGGTCTGGGAGGCGCGCGCCCGCCCGAACGCCCTGGCCGGAGAGTTTGCCGGCCTCGCCCGCCACGGTGCATCCGCGTGGCCCGGCTGGGCGGAGCGGATAGCGCGCGAAACCGGGCTCGATATCGGTTACCGGCCCTGCGGCTCGCTCATTCCCCTTGATGACGCGCACGCGCCCGGTACTCAGATCCTCGGTGCGCTGGACGCTCTGGGCATAGAGGCCCACCGGCTGCATGGCGCAGCGGCGCAGGCGCATCTGCCCGGCCTTGCTGCCCCGGACGGAGCCGCTTTCCTGCCTGGCGACGCACAGGTCTCTGCTCCTGATCTTGCCCGTGCGCTACCGCTGGCGCTGGCTGCGCGCGGGATCGAGGTGAATGAGAATGCCCGCGTGGCCACGCTGGAACGCCGGGCGCAGGGCTGGCGCCTCATCCTGGCGTCAGGTGAGGTGATCGACACCGATATCGCGGTGCTGGCTGCGGGGTGGGCTGCTGCGAAGCTGCATCCGGCGGCGCAGGACGTCACTCCGGTCAAAGGCCAGGCAGTGATGCTGGCGGGCGGTGCGGCGTCCGGTTACGGGGCGCTGCTGCGCGCCGGCGAGGTGTATGTGGCGCCGAAGTCTGGCGGGCGGTTGCTGGTCGGCGCCAGCGCCGAGCCCGGCCTCAGCGACCTGACGACCGACCCCGGCACGGCGCGCACATTGCTGGAGCGGGCAGCACGCCACCTTCCGGCCATTGCCGGCATGGATGTCCTTGCGCACTGGGCCGGTGTGCGCCCCGCCCTGCCGGGCATGATGCCGCGCGCAGGCGAGGCAGAGCCCGGCCTTTTCGTGGCGCTCGGCGCCCACCGCCACGGTGTGATGCTGGCGCCGGCCATCGGCGAGGGACTGGCCGGCCTGATCGCTGACGGCCGCAGCGAAGTGCCTCTCGCCGCTTTCGCTCCGGATAGAGTTAACGAAGGCTTATCCTCCGGCGGGTGAAATGGGCGAAAGACGCGATTCTCTCGCCCGGAGCCTTGAGTTCTCATGCCCGACCGCATTGGCAACGCACTGGCCAACCAGATGCAGGCTACTTTCTCGCCCTCCCGGCTGATATCGGAAGCGGCGAGCGCCACTGGCGCGAACTTCGATTTCCTGATGCATACCGCAGCGCGCGAGAGCAATTTCGATCCTGCTGCCCGTGCCCGCACATCCAGCGCATCGGGCATGTTCCAGTTCATCGAGCAGACCTGGCTGGCGATGATGGCCCGTCACGGGGAAAGCCATGGCTATGGCGACATGGCCGCTGCCGTCCGTCAGGAGGGCAACCGGTTCGTGGTCGATGATCCGCGCCAGCGCCGCGAGATCCTGGACATGCGGTTCGATCCGCGTGCCGCCAGCCTCATGGCCGGAGAACTGACGGCGGAAAACGCCGCTGTCCTGCGCGCGGCTACGGGGCGCGAGCCGACCACGGGCGAGCTCTATGCGGCACACTTCCTCGGTGCTTCGCGCGCGGCACGCCTCATCGAGACGGCGCACACCAATCCTGACATGCGCGCCGATGCACTGTTTCCTGACGCAGCGTCCGCCAACCGGCGTGTCTTTTTCGACGGCGCGCGTCCGCGCAGCGCGTCGGAGCTGTTGTCCTTCCTGACCCGCGAACGGCCGGTAGCCAACGTGCCCGACAGCGTCGCCACACCGCGCATGACCGCCGATGCAGAGGCAGGTGCCACCCTGCAGCGTGTGCGGGAAAATCTGCGCGCGGGCGTGTCGGGCTATGCCACCGGCGGTGCGACGGGCGCGGTCCTGTCACCTGCCATGATGGAAATTCTCAACACGCTGGACATGCCCTTGCGTAGCCGCGCCCGGCGCTGATCGCGTGGCAATAACCCGTTAAGATTTCAGGCGCACGCTTGGGTGTGCCGGATGTCCGCTTGTTCTGGGAGTACGAGGCCATGAGCGTGAAGGCTTTGAGATCGCGCCTTACCCGGGAGGATGTTGCCCGGCTGGCCAGCGCGCAGGATGACGAGGGCCGCGCCCTTGCCGCCCGCAAGATATGCGCGCGCATTTCCATGCCCGGCCTGTCGGAAAGCGAACGGGCGGCGGCCAACGCCATTCTCGAGGTGCTGGCGGGGGATGCGGCGGAGATCGTCCGGCGCGCACTGTCTGTCACGCTCGCCCGTTCTCCCAGCCTGCCGCGCGATGTGGCGCGCCGGCTCGCTGCAGACATTGATTCCATTGCCGTGCCGGTGATTGCCGGCTCGCCCTCCCTGACCGAGGACGATCTCACTGAAATCGTGCGCTCGGGCGTGCTGATCCGTCAGCTTGCCATTGCCGGCCGCGCCGAGGTGCCGGGCAAGGTGGTCCGGGAGATGGTCATGCGCGCCGGCGATCCGGCGGTGCAGCGGGTCATTGCCAATGACGGCGCCCATTTCGATGCGGGCTCCTACGCGCTCGCCTTTGAGCGCTACCGCGACCAGCCGGCGATGCTGGAGACGTTCGTCGAGCGCGCCAGCCTGCCGATGGAAGTGACCGAAAAGCTGATCAACGTGATTTCGGAGGCTGCTGTCGAGCGCCTCGTCTCCCGTCATGCCCTGCCGCCGCAGCTGGCCGTGGAACTGGCCGAGACCACCCGTGAACGCGCGACCGTGGATCTGGTGGAGCAGGCCGGGCTCAGCCCTGATCCGCGCCGCTTCGTGCAGCAATTGCAGATGAATGGCCGGCTGACGCCATCGCTCATTCTGCGGGCCCTGTTCCGCGGGCATATGAGCTTCTTCGAGCATTGCATGGCCGAACTGGCCGGCATTCCCCATTCCAAGGCATGGCTGCTGATTCACGATGCCGGGCCGCTGGGGCTTGATGCGGTGTTCGAGCGGTCCGGCCTGCCGCGCCGCATCCTGCCCGCCATCCGCGCCTCGGTGGCCGCCTACCATTCGCTGGAGCTAGGCCCTCAGGGGCCTGGTGATGTCGTGAGGTTCCGCGCGGCTCTCGCCCAGCGCATCTTCACCCAGTTCCAGGGCGCTCCGGAAGCCGATCTGGAATACTGCATGAGCCGGCTGGACGCGGACATGCGCGCGATGAACGACGAAGCCGCGCCGGAGCGTCTGGCCGTCTAGACGAGCGCGGCAGGGGCGCCGGGTCAGCCCGGCGCGCCAACCAGCGCGACCACCCGCGTTTCAAGCTCTTCGGCCAGGGTGCGGCCCACAGCGTGATCGTCCGTGCGGATGTTCTGGCGCAGCGCTGCGCGGATCGCCCCGACATGGGCCTCGACGAGTTGCACCGGCACAAGCTCGCGCTTTTCACCTGTTTCCACCAGGCGCGACAGTGACGCGGCCATGCGCGTTACCAGCGGGAAATCATAGGTCGCACCAAGGCCGCGCAGATCATGGGCGACGGTGAACAGCTCGTCACCCGCAGCGCTGGTCAGCCCTTCGGCGTGCACCTTGTCCAGCGCCGCCTCCAGCTTGTTGACTTCCTCGGCCAGCCAGTCGGCAAACTCGTGCTTCATTTCAGCCAGAGCCGCTTCCGCGCGCGCAATCGCCGCCTCATCGGCCGGCGCAATGCGCCCGCCCACCTTTACCTTGAGCATGTTGGGCGGATTGATGATCTCGATGGGCCGTTCGCGTTGTGTCATGCTCTTGTCCCTTCCCCTGTCTCGCTAGAGTGCCGCGTCTTCGCGGCGTTCCGGGCCTTCATATTCGTTGTTCAGCCGGCGCCTGTCCGGACCGAAGAACGCCTTCGTGCGCACGAAGGGCCGCGGACGGTTAACAATGACCTGCAGGCGCTTGTAGAGCTGTCCGGCAGAAAACGGCTTGACCAGGAATTCGGTGACGCCCGCATCGCGCGCCTCGCGCACCCGCGAGGGCTCGGCGTAGGCTGTCAGCATGATGATCGGGATGAAGGGATTGGCGCTCTTGTCGGGATTGCGCAGATGGCGCACCAGGGACAGCCCGTCCACAGGCGACATCTTCCAGTCCGTGATGATGACGTCGATCTGCTCGACCGAGAGTATGCTCAGTGCGCGCTTGGCATCAGCCGCCTCGAACACGTTGTCACAGCCGAATGCGCCCAGCACGGCACGCACAAGCCCGCGCATGGCCGCATTGTCATCGACCAGCAGAACGCGCAGCTTGGCAAACGCCATACCGGCAGGAAGTTCTCCAGCCAAAACGCAACCTCGTTCGCTTCTTCCCCAATGGGAGGGGAGTGTGCGCACGACTTGTTTAATATCCGGCTAAGCCTTTCTCAGGAGGAGAACTGCTCGAGGATGATGCGTTCATCCAGCGCGCGGCCGGCATCAAACAGCATCGTCATGCGCACATCGGCAGCTTCAGCGATGGTGACCGAGCGGACATCGCGGAACTCGCGATTGTCCGCGACGGCGGCCACGGGTCTGTGAACCGGCTCGATCACATCGAACCGCACCGTGCTGGTATGGCTCAGCAGAGCGCCGCGCCAGCGCCGCGGGCGGAACGCGCTGATCGGCGTCAGCGCCAGCAGGCTCGCATCAATGGGCAGGATCGGCCCGTGCGCCGAAAAATTGTACGCCGTCGACCCGGCAGGGGTGGAGACGAGCACACCGTCCGCGGCCAGCTCCTCCATGCGTTCGACATCATCGATAAGGATCCGGATCTTGGCCGTCTGGCGCGTCTGGCGCAGCAGCGACACCTCGTTGATGGCCAGTGATTCAAACCGGTTGCCGTTCACATCCACCCCGTTGGCGCGCAGCGGATGGATCAGCGCCTTCTCCGCGGCCGCCAGATGGCCCGGCAGGTCGTCGTGAACCGGATCGTTCATCAGGAAGCCGACCGAGCCGAAATTCATGCCGTAGACCGGTATGTCATGGCCCATGACCGCGTGCAGCGCGTCGAGCATGCAGCCATCGCCTCCGAGCGCCACCACGCATTCCGCGTCCAGCAGCTCGCAATTGCCGTAGCGTTTCACGAGAGCATCGCGCGCGCTCAGCGCGTCGGGCCGTTCGGCAGCATGGAAAGCCAGGCGCATGGGGCTGATCCGGAGATGAAGGCGGACGGGAGCGGCATATTGTGCGCCCGTGGGAGCCGGGTGCAAGAGGCGATGCCGCCAGCGGAACGCAACACTAATCTTTTCGTTAGGCGGAAGTATATGGCAGGCTTGCATCGCAGCCCTTGAGGGGAAGGAGTAGCCACATGGTTCCCGTTAGCGCCCTTGCGGCGGCGGCCAGCGATGCCGGCTTGGTTCGCGCCGCTCTGAGCGGGCGCGTCACCGCTTTGCGCGCGCGCACCTCGGCACTGGCCGCCCCCCTGTCGGATGAGGACATGGGCGCACAGACCATGGCCGATGTCTCGCCGGCCAAATGGCATCTGGCCCACACCAGCTGGTTCTGGGAGACCTTCCTGCTGGAGCCGCACCTGCCCGGCTACGCCGCGTTCGATCCGCGTTTCGCCTATCTGTTCAATTCCTATTACGAGGCCCTGGGCGCGCGTCAGCCACGTGCCGCGCGCGGTCACATCACGCGTCCGGGCGCGGCCCATGTGCGTGCCTACCGCGCCCATGTCGACATCGCGCTGGCCCGGTTTCTCGAGGTATGCGGCGAGGACGTGCTGGCGGGGCTCGCACCGCTGATCGAGACCGGGATCGCCCATGAGGAGCAGCATCAGGAATTGCTGCTGACCGATATCAAGCACGTGCTCAGCGTGAATCCCTTCAACGAGGCCTATAGCCACGCCACACCACCGCCAGCCGTCGGCGAGGACGGCCCGGACTGGCTGGAATATGCGGGCGGGCTGGACAGGTTTGGTGCCGGCGAAGACGGGTTTTCCTTCGATAATGAAGGGCCAGCCCACACGGCCTGGCTGCCGCCCTTCGCCCTTGCCAGCCGATGCGTCACCAATGCGGCTTACGCGGAGTTCATTGCAGATCGCGGGTACGAGACACCGTCGCTCTGGCTGTCTGATGGCTGGGCGCGCATTCAGGAACAGAACCGCCAGGCGCCTTTCTACTGGCGCGGCGCGCCCGGCGAGTGGCGTGAATTCACCCTGCATGGTGAACGCGACATCGATCCGGCCGCCCCGGTCAGCCATCTCGACTATTTCGAAGCCAGCGCATTTGCCGAGTGGACCGGCTACCGCCTTCCGGAAGAGCGCGAGTGGGAACTGGCCGCGCGCCAGTCGAATCCTGCGTCCGCCCGCGCGATGGCGCCGGATGGCTGGCTGCACCCGGCGCAGGCAGACCAGTGCAGCCTTTTCGGGGGGGTATGGCAGTGGACGCGCTCGGCCTACGCGCCTTATCCCGGCTATCGTGCCCAGCCCGGCGCCATTGGCGAGTATAATGGCAAGTTCATGTGCGGGCAGTTCGTGCTGAAGGGTGGCTCGGCCCTGACGCCGCCGGGCCATGTGCGCGCCAGCTACCGCAATTTCTTTCCCCCTGCCGCGCAATGGCAGATGACGGGCCTGCGTCTGGCCAGGGATGCCTGACCTTGCCGGGCCGCGCGATGATCACCGATGTGGAGGACTATTTTGCCAGCGGCTGCGGGCGCTGCGACCGCTTTGCCACGGAGGACTGCTCCTCGCGCCTGTGGGCGGGCGGGCTGAGGGATTTGCGGCGAATCTGCCGGGAGGCCGGACTGGCCGAGACGGCCAAATGGGGCCATCCCTGCTACATGCATGCGGGGCGCAATATCGCGATCATCGGAGCGTTCCGGAGTGATTTCCGCCTGAGCTTCTTCAACGCGGCCCTGATGACCGACCCCGAAGGCGTGCTTGAGAAGCAGGGGCCGAATACGCGTCATAACGACATGATACGCTTCCGGGAGAACGCTCAGGTCGTGCAGATGGAAACGGTCATCCGCGCCTATCTGGCCGAGGCCATGGGCTATGCCGAAGCCGGGATTAAGCCGCAGAAGACCGATGAAGGCCTCGAACTGCCGGATGAACTGGCGCAGGCCCTCGACCGCGACCCCGAACTGGCGCAGGCATTTCACGCGCTCACGCCCGGCCGCCAGAAGAGCCATGTGATCAGCATCGGTTCGGCCAAGGCCCCGGCGACCCGTATCGCCCGCATCGCAAAGCTCCGCCCGAAAATCCTGGCAGGCAAGGGTGCAACGGAGCGCTGACCCTGCGCCCAGGCCGCGCCCGCTTCCTGCCCGGGCCTCCTGTCAGCCGAGTTGATTTGACGCTGCTGCCATGGCGCTCAATTCTTGATAGAGTAATCAATGAGAGGCCCGCCGGAACGGGCACGCACGGGAGATGAGCCAATGGATGACCGCGCCAGCATTTCGGTAAAGGATCAGGTTTCCGCAGAGGAATGGAAGACACGCTGCGACCTGGCAGCGCTTTATCGTCTGGTATTCATGCACGGTTGGGATGACTTGTTCTTCACCCATATCTCCATGCGTGTGCCAGGGCCGGACGAGCATTTCTTGCTCAATCCGTTCGGCCTGCTGTTTGAGGATGTGACCGCCTCCAATCTCGTGAAGGTGGACCTGCACGGCAATGTGCTGCCGCCCAGCCAGTACGGCATCAACCCGGCCGGCTTCACCATCCACTCGGCAATCCACGAGGCCCGGCCCGACGTGTCGGTGATCATGCACCTGCATACCGATCAGGGCGTTGCGGTGTCGGCCCAGAAGCGCGGCCTGCTGCCAATTTCCCAAAGCGCCATGACCGTGATGAAGGATGTGGCCTATCACGGCTATGAGGGCATCGCCCTGGAGCACGAGGAAAAGGAGCGTCTCGTTGCCGACCTGGGCGCCAAACACCTGATGATCCTCAACAATCACGGTACGCTTACCTGCGGCGACCATCCCTTCTCCTGCTATGTGCGCATGTACATGCTGGAGCGGGCCTGCAAGATGCAGACGCTGGCGCAGGGCGCGGAGCTCGTGGAGTGGGGCGCCGACATGCAGGGCCGGGTCTATGCCCAGGGCGAGCAGGCCTTCAGCAACGAATTCTTCAAGGAAATCGCCTGGGCGGCGCTGCGCGGCCGGGTGGACAGGCAGTCACCGGGCTACGACCGCTAGGGCAGGGCGCAGATGCGCGGTGCATGGGCAGCCCTCGCCTGTGCGCCGCTGCTCGTGGCTGCACTGCCGGCCGACGCCCGGGCCGGGGCATGGACGCACAAGCGCGGCGAAGGCGTGCTTCTCACCGGCTATTCCAGCCACTGGCTGACGGCGCCCGGCGGCACGGTGCTGCGCAAGTCCGAGATCAGCTTCTTCGGCGAGATCGGCGTCACCGACCGGGTGACGCTGATTGGCCGCCTGGCACTCCAGTCGCTTGCCGAGACGCGCCAAGCCCCTGATGCGCAATCGGACGCTGCCTTCAGCAATGCCTTGGTGGCCGTGGGCGGCAGCGAGGCCGGTGTGCGTATACGGCTGCACGAGGCCGGCCCCTGGGTTGTGTCCGCCCAGCTCCTGCGCACGTTCGAGTCGGGCGGAGAGAACCGGATGAACCAGCGCTTCGGCGTCGGCGGCGGCGACACCGAGTGGCGTGTGCTCGCCGGCCGCAGCTTCGGCCGTGACGGTTTTGCCGACATGCAGTTTGCCTATCGCGATCTGACGGCACGCGGAGGCGGCGAATGGCGGTTTGACACGGCGCTCGGCGTGCCTCTGGCTGCGCGCTGGCACGTGCTGGCCGAAACCTTCTCCGTCCACGCCGATCCTGCGGGCAGCGCGCCGGGCTATTCGGGCCATCGCGCCCAGCTTGGCCTTGTTTACGATGCTCCGGCAGGCTTTTCTGTGTCTGCAGGGGTGCTCGCCAGCCTTCACAACAGCAACACGGCGCGCGAGCATGCGGTGCTCACCCGCCTCTGGCGGCGGTTCTGAGGTGAGGGCAACGGTGCGGCGTGCCTCTGTCGGCGCTGCTCATCACGGCTATTTCATTTTGCTTTTCAGCATCTGCGACGCATATCGCTACCCAAAAGAAAAGAGAGACTGAGCCATGCGCCGCGCCATATTCCTCATAATCGTCGCCATTGTGTTTGCCGGCATGGCCGCTGCGGTGATTGTCCGCGCTGCTTCGCAAAACACCGGCGGCGGCCAGATGCGCGGCATGGCGACGCCGGTCGCCCTTCACGAGGTTGATGCGCGCGTCTTCTCCGATGTGGTGGAGGCGCTGGGCACGGCGAACGCCAATGAGTCGGTGCAGGTCACGGCCAAGATCTCCGACACCATCTCGCGCATTCATTTCGATTCCGGTCAGCGCGTGACGGCGAACGAGATTCTCGTCGAGCTGCGTGACGCCGAGGAAGTGGCAGGGCTGTCGGAGGCGCGCGCCTCGCTGCGTGAGGCCCAGCAGGAGTTGGCGCGTATCCGTGATCTGACCGAGCGCGGCGTCGCCGCCCGGTCGCGCCTTGACGAGATCCAGGCCAATGCCGAGCGTGCCGGCGCGCGTGTCGCCGCGCTCGAGGCCCGTGTCGCCGACCGCATCATCCGCGCCCCCTTTGACGGAATTGTCGGGCTGCGCGAGGTGAGCCTTGGCCAGCTGGTGCGTCCCGGCGATGTGATCGCCCAGCTCGACGACACCTCGATCATCAAGCTCGACTTCACCCTGCCGGAGCGTTTCCTCGCCACGGTGTCGCCGGGAATGGAGATCGCCGCGCGCACCTCGGCCTTCGCGGGCGAGGAGTTCACCGGCGAGATCACCCAGATCGACAGCCGCATTGATCCGGCAACCCGTGCCGTCACCGTGCGCGCGGAGATCGACAACAGCGATGGCCGCCTGCGTCCCGGCCTGCTGATGACCGTCGAGGTGCGCCGCGATCCGCGCACGCGTCCCGCCGTTCCCGAAACGGCGATCACCCGGCTGCGCGATCAGGTCTTCGTCTTCACCGTCGCGCAGGACGAGATGGGCTATTATGCGGTCCAGCATGAAATCACCGTCGGCGCGCGCTCCGGCGGTTTCCTCGAAGTACTGGCAGGCATCGAGCCCGGCACCACCATCGTGCGGCAGGGCGTTCACCGCATCCGCGACGGCGCACGGATTTCGCCGCGCGATGGCGCCAACGGCGCCCGCACTGCCGGCAATACCGTCGCAGCCGCCCCTGCTGGCGCCACGGCCGGGAGCGCCCGCCCATGACCCTGTCCGATATCGCTGTCCGCCGCCCGGTCATTGCCTTTGTTGCCAGCGCGCTGATCGTCGTTTTCGGTATCCTGGGCATCCGCGAGCTGCCCTTGCGCGAATTGCCGGATGTCGACCAGCCGGTCGTGTCCGTCCGCGCCACCTTTCCCGGCGCGAATGCCGAGGTGATGGAAAATCAGGTCACCCAGCCGATCGAGGGCGCGCTGGGCGGCATTGACGGTATCGACACCATCACCTCGCGCTCGCAGGACGGCCAGTCCAACATCACCATCGTCTTCCGTCTTGGCCGCGACCTCGAAGCCGCCGCCAATGATGTGCGCGAGGCGGTAGCCCGCACCCGGCGCCAGTTGCCGCCTGATGTCGACGAAGTGGTCGTCACCAAGCAGGATTCCGATGCGCGGCCCTTCCTCTGGTACAATCTCATGTCGGAGACGATGACGGCAGAGGAGCTGACCGACTACGCCGATCGCTTCCTCGTTGACCGCTTCTCCGTCATTGACGGCGTCTCCCAGGTGCAGATTGGCGGCCAGCGCCGCTATGCCATGCGCATCTGGCTGAACCCCCAGGCGATGGCTGCGCGCCAGCTCACTGTGGCCGATATCGAGAATGCGCTGCGCACCGAGAACGTGGAATTGCCCGGCGGTTCGCTGGAAACCGCCTCGGCCCAGCTCGTGGTGCGCGTGGAGCGCCTTTTCGGCAGCGAGGAGTCCTTCCGCCGCCTGCCGATCACCCGGCGCGACGGCCATATCGTGCGTCTGGGCGAGATCGCCGATGTCGAACTGGCCGCCGAGCAGGACCGCGCCATGTTCCGCGGCAACGGCCAGAACATGATCGGCATCGGCTTCATCCGCCAGAGCCGTTCCAACGCGGTGGCGGTATCCGACGCCATCAGGGCCGAGGCTGCGCGCGTGGAACCGCAACTGCCCGCCGGCATGGCACTGCTCAACGCCTCCGACGACACCGTGTTCATCCGCGAGTCGATCAACGAGGTCTGGCGCACGCTGGCCGTGGCCGCGACACTCGTTGTGCTCGTGATCTACCTGTTCCTCGGCAGCTTCCGCGCGGCCGTCATTCCGGCAGCGGTGGTGCCGGTGTGCCTCATCGGCGTTTTCGCCGTGCTGGCCATGTTCGGATTTTCCATCAACATCCTCACCCTCTTGGCCCTTGTACTGGCAATCGGGCTGGTGGTGGACGATTCCATCGTCGTGATGGAGAACATCCAGCGGCGCGTGGATCTGGGCGAACCGCCCATGCTCGCGTCCCTGCAGGGCGCGCGCCAGGTATTCTTCGCTGTCATCGCCACCACGGCGACCCTCGTTGCGGTGTTCGTGCCGCTGGTGGTGCTGCCGGGCCTGATCGGGCGCATCTTTACCGAGCTGGCTGTCGCCATTACCGCCGCTGTCGTCCTGTCCAGCTTCGTGGCGCTGACGCTCTCGCCGATGATGAGCTCCAAGCTGGTCCGTCCCAGCACGGGCGCACGCGGGCCGGCACGCTGGGTCGATACCGGCGTCGGCAAGATGCGCAACGCCTACCGGGAGTCGCTGGACGTCGTTCTGGCCATGCCCTGGCTGATCATCCCCTTCATTGTGGCCGCCGTAGGCGGCTCGGTATTCCTCTTCAGCCAGCTCCCGAGCGAGCTGACGCCGCCGGAAGACCGGGGCAATTTCTTCAGCCGCTTTTCCGCGCCCGACGGCTCCAGCTACGAGTATACGGCCCAGCAGGCCGCCGAGATCGAGTCCATACTCATGGAGTATGTCGAGGCGGGCGAGCTGAGCCGTGTGCTGATGGTCGTTCCTGGCTGGGGCGGCGGCGGCTCCGATTTCTCCAGCGGTATCGTGGTCGGCACGATGACGCCGTGGGGCGAGCGCCGGCCGGGCCTTGAGATCGTCAACGAGGTCAATCAGCGCCTTGGCCAGCTGACGGGCGTGCGTGCCTTTGCCTCGATGCGCTCCACGCTCGGCGGCGGTGGCGGCGGCGGCGATGACATCCAGTTCGTCCTGCAGGGGCCGGACTATGATCTGATCGACATGGAAGCGGATCGCCTGATCGCCACCATCGAGGAAACCAACCCCAACCTTCTGCGCGCCCGCAAGAATTACGAGCCGACATCACCGCGGGTGGTGGTCGATATCGACCGGGAACGCGCGGCCGCGCTCGGCGTGTCGGTCTCCGATATCGGCCGCACCTTGCAGACCCATCTGGGCTCGCGGCGGATGGGCCAGTTCATCGACAGGGGCGAGGCCTACAACGTGATCGCGGAGAACCGCCGCGAGCAGCGTGCCAGCCAGTCGGATCTTGAAATGCTGTTCGTGCGCGGCGGGACCGGCGAGCTGATCCCGCTGTCCAACCTCGTTTCCTTGCGCGAAACCGGCGAGGCCCAGGCCCGCAACCGGGTGAACCGCCAGCGCGCGATCACCGTGTCGGCCACGCTTGCGGACGGATACACGCTGGGCGATGCCATCGAATGGCTCGACAGCTATGCCAGAGCCGAGCTGCCTGCCGACATGGCCAGCGAATATGTCGGCAGCGCACGCGAATTCCTGGAATCCAACTACGCCATGCTGTTCGCATTCGGCATGGCGCTGCTGATCGTCTTCCTCGTGCTGGCTGCGCAGTTTGAAAGTTTCATCCAGCCGCTCATCATCATGCTCACCGTGCCTCTGGCGGTGGCGGGCGGGCTTTTCGGCCTCTACATGGCCGGCTCGTCGCTGAACATCTACTCGCAGATAGGACTGATAATCCTGGTGGGGCTGGCGGCGAAGAACGGCATTCTCATCGTCGAGTTCGCCAACCAGCTCCGCGAGGAGGGCATGAGCGTGGCCGAGGCGACGCTGGAATCGGCGGCGACGCGCTTCCGCCCGATCCTGATGACCGGCATTTCCACCGCCATTGGCGCCTTCCCGCTGGTGATGGCCTACGGGCCGGGGTCGGAGAGCCGCATCACGATCGGTGTGGTGATCTTCACCGGCGTGATGGTGGCAACCCTCTTCACGCTGTTCGTGGTGCCGACCGCCTACGCGGTCTTCGGAAAATACACCAAGACCCCGAACTGGGTGTCGCGCCAGCTGGAAAAGGAAGCCCGCCAGGCGGGGCAGACCCTTGGCGGCGCTGACACGATTGCCGCTCCGGGCCAGCAGCCCGCCGAGTAGGGACTAGCGCGCCGTCTCCACGGCCAGGAAGGCGATCAGGTCGTTGCGGTCACTTTCCGTGCGCAGGCCCGCAAAGCTCATGCGGTTGCCCGGCAGGTAGGTCCGCGGGTTGGCCAGCCAGGAGTCCAGTTCGGCCTTCGTCCACACAAAGTCGGCCTCCTCCAGGGCGCGCGAGAAGCGGAAGCCCTCGGCGCCGCCCACCTCGCGCCCGAACATGCCGTGCAGGTTGGGCCCGACAAGGTGACGGTCGCCACTGCCCAGCGTGTGGCAGGAGGCACAGCGCCGGAACAGGCGGCGGCCGTTTTCAAGATTCGCCGACGCATAAGGCTCGCCAAGGCTCGCCAGGATGGCCTGTGCTTCTTCCGGCGTGGCGGTGCTTTCCGGCGCCCCGCCATGGGTCTGCGGTTGCGGCTGAGAGGGTGCGGCCGGCGGCGCCTCGCCACTGCCCTCGCCACAGGCCATCAGGGTGAATATCGCGGCCGAGGCCAGAATGGGTGTCAGGCGTGGCATGAACATGCGCTCCCCCAAGTTGGTATATCATTTCGCATCAGGACTAGCCCTACTCGCCGAGAGTATCAATCTTTTCGCGCCGCGGTCTGCGTCACGTTTTCACGGCGCGCGGTCAGCACGAACACGAACTCGCCCTCCAGCGTGAGGGTGCCGTGACGATCCTTGATGGTGGCGTGGGCAAACGCCTTGCGGCCCACGCGCGATGTCACCTCCGCCTCTGCCAGTGCCGGGCCGTCATCGGGCGCGAACGGACGGCGGTAGGAGAGCTGCGCCGTGGCGGTGACAAACACCTCCTCGGCGGCCGTCAGCGTGTTGGCAGCCAGGCCCGCCACCTGATCGAGCCAGCCTGCGCTGGCCCCGCCATGGACGGCATTGTTGAGGTTCAGCCAGTGCTTCGCGACGGGTATTTCCAGCCTCGCCCGCCCTTCCCCCAGCTCCAGCACGCGGGCATCAAGCAGTCCCCAGAAGCGGCGCTGCGCTTCATCGCTGCCGAAATGGTGCATCAGGGTGGAGGGTAGGGTCACGAGGAGGCGGGGCCCGATTCTGCTGGCGGCGGATAAACCACACCACGAACGGCAGAGCGTGTCACCTTGCCGACCGGATTGCGCGGCAGGCGGTCCAGCACGTGAAGCGCCTTGGGTGTTTTCACCGGCCCCAGCAGTGCCTTGGCCAGCAGCAGGAGCTGGCCGGTATCGGGCCGCGCGCCGCGATAGGGTGTGATGGCTGCTTCAAGGCGTTCGCCCCATTGCGGGTCCGGCACGGCAAAGGCACATACCTCGTCAACGCCCGGCAGCGTCATCAGCGCGGCCTCCACCTCTGCGGGGTGGATGTTGTAGCCGCCCGAGATCAGCATGTCGCTCGCCCGCCCGGTGATGAACAGATAGCCCTGCGCGTCGAGATGGCCCAGATCGCCGGTACGCAGCCAGCCATGGCGCAGCGTGTCCAGCGTCCGCGTCCGGTCTCCCAGATATCCGTCCATGACCAGCGGCCCGCGAACGGCAATCTCGCCGGTTTCGCCCGGCGGCAGGGCCTGTCCATCCGGGCTGATAATGGCAACCTCGCTCACCCGCCCCGGCCGGCCGACCGAGTTGGCAAGGTCGGGGCGTGTCAACTCGTCTTCGGTAATGGCTGCAATAGTCATGGGCGCTTCTGTCTGGCCGTACAGCCCGGCTATGCGCGGACCGAACACGCGCTGGGCGCGCAATAGCTGCTCGGCCGGGAAGGGGGCGGCCCCGTAAATGATGCGCCGCAGTGTCGGCGCGGTCACCGGGCGGTCGACCAGAGCACACAGGCGGAGGATCAGGGTCGGCGCCATGAAACTTTCGGTGACCGCCTCCTCGCGCAACAGCCTCAGGATCAGGTTGGTATCGGGCTTGTGCAGCAATACCAGCCGTCCGCCCCGCGCCAGCGTCGGCAGGACGAAATGGGATGCGCCGTGGGTGAGGGGAGAGCAGGCCAGGAAGACAGGAAGGGGCTGCGTGCCGAACCGCTCTTCCATGTTGATGATATTGGCCATCACGGACCGGTTGGACTGGATCACGCCCTTGGGTTCGCCGGTCGATCCGCCGGTGAACTTGATGGCCATGATGTCGCCGGGCTGCCGCATGACCGGCTCAAATCCGGGCGCGGGCGGCAGCAGTGCCGGTATCAGTTCCACATTGGGGGCAAGCGGGCTCAGGGCTGCCGCTTCCGCGTCTCCCGCCAGCACCACATCGGCGCCCGCCTTTTTCAGTGCGGCGGCGTTCAGCTGCGGGCCATTGCTGGGGTTCAGCGGCACCCAGACCAGCCCGGCTGACTGGATGGCGAGATAGGTGGCCACATGATCGATCGTGTTGGGGGCAGACAGCGCGATGCGCGCGCCAGGTGCAAAGCGCGTTGCCAGGTAGGCAGCCAGGCTGCGCACGCGCTGGGACAGGGCGAAATAGCCGATCCGGGCGAGCAGGCGCCCCCGCTCGTCATACTCGCACGCCGCCCCGTGATCGGGATATTGCCGCACGGCATCCCAGAACAGGCTGACCGGATGGGTGGAAAGGGCCTGCAGGCTCATCGCACCAGCACCGTTACCAGGGTCACCGCTTCCTCCACGCCCAGAAACCCGCCGCCATTCTCGCAGACTCCCGCCCGCGCGCCCTCTACCTGCATCTCGCCCGCCTCTCCCCTCAGCTGCGTGCACACTTCTGCAATCTGGATGATGCCGGTCGCGCCGACCGGATGCCCCTTGGCGACCAGACCGCCACCGGCATTGACCGGGATGCGCCCCCCGCGCCGCGTCGCGCCGGACGCGGTAAATGGCCCGCCTTGTCCGCGCGGGCACAGCCCGAGATTCTCGATCTGCAGGATTTCGGCAAAGCTTGTCGCGTCATGCACCTCGGCGATGTGCATGTCGGCCGGTCCCAGCCCCGCGGCCTCCCAGGCCTGATCGGCGGCACGCTTGCCCACATGCCCGTCCCAGTCGGCGATGGACCGTGCCCGCGCTGTCGTCCACCCGATGCCTGCCAGCTTCACCGCCCGCGGGTTCGGCCTTGCCAGACGGGCCGATTGCAGCACGAGGGCTGCGGCCCCGTCGCTCACCGGCGCGCACATGGAGCGCGTCAGGGGCCAGATGACCGGCTTGTCGGCCAGCACCTGATCCGGCGTGAAGGGCGTGCGGTATTGCGCCTTCGGGTTCCTTGCGGCGTGTGTGTGGTTCTTGGCGGCGGCCAGGGCAAGGTGTTCTCGCGTGGTGCCGAAAGCCTCCATGTGCGCCCGTGCAATCCCGGCATAAATGTCCATGAAGAAGCTGCGCGGCGCCTCTGCGGCATCCGGCGGGATCAGGCTCGCGCCCAGTGCAGCCATCGCGCCGGCCGTCTCGTCGATGCGCTCGATATCGGTGCCGCCGCGGAAAGCCGCCAGCACCTGCCCGGCGCGGTCGGGGAAGACCATCTTTTCAGTGCCCGCGACCAGCACCGTCTCTGCCTCGCCCGCACGGATCATGGCCGCACCCAGCGCGACCGCCGACGAGCCGGAAGCGCAGGCATTCTCCACATTGACGATCCTGATGCCTTCAATGCCGAGGGGAGCGAGCGCGATCTCGCCGCGCACCGCATTCTGTCCTTCCAGCATGGGCTGACGCGTGTTGGAGAACAGGGCCGCTTCAATCCGGTCCGCGCTCAGGCCCGCATCCGAAAGAGCGGCCGTCACCGCCTCGCGCGTCAGATCCTTTACTGAGCGGGCAGGGTGCTTGCCCAGCGCCGTCAGGCCCAGGCCGGTGATGTAAACATCATCCATCAATCGTCTGCCTTCAGGCGGGCCGGACCCGGGTTGCGATGTGACTTCGATAAAGATACTTTCTGCCGCGAAGATATCGGCACACGCCGGTTATGCAATCATCTTGGCACAGGAAACTGGCCGTGGAGGGATTTTTGATGAGCGTTGCATCCCGGCTTTACGAGCAGCATAGCGAGACGCTTCAGACCGCGCTGAATGCGGTCAGGACACGCGATCACTGGAGCCCGTTCCGGGAATCGCCGAGCGCAAAGCTGCATGGCGAGGATGCGCCGCGTCTGGGCAAGGCGCGCTTCGAGGCCCAGCTCGGCAGGGCGTTCGATCTCGACCAGCCCGGCACCATCGGATCGCTGGGCGCGGAAGTCTCTCCCTATACGCGCCAGCCCCTGGGCATCACCTATCCCAAATCGGATCCGGCTGCGCTGTTCGCCGCCTCGCGCAAGGCGATGTCCGGCTGGATGAAGGCCAGCCTCCAGGAACGCGCCGGCATCATCACCGAAATGCTCTTCGCCATGGAGAAAAATGCCTTCGAGAATGCGCATGCCACCATGCATACGGCCGGGCAGGGCTATGTGATGGCGTTCTCGGGCTCCGGCGCCAACGCGCTCGACCGCGGGCTGGAGGCTCTGGTCTATGCGTTGAAAGCGATGGAAGACGTGCCCGAGACGGCGAGCTGGACCAAGCGTTTTCTGGAGCCCGAACCGGTCAGCCTGAAAAAGCGCTATGTGCGCGTGCCGCTGGGGCCGGCCGTAGTGATCTGCTGTGCCACCTTCCCCTTGTGGAATGCCTACCCGGCAATCACCGCCAATCTGATGACCGGCAATCCCGTGATCGTGAAGCCGCACCCCACGGGCGTGCTGCCGGTCGCGATGGCGGTGCGCACCTGCCGCGAGGTGCTGGAGAAGGCGGGCCATGACCCGAATCTCGTGCTGATGGCGGCGGATGAGCCCATCGACCAGATCACGATGAAGCTGCTGGAGCAGCCTGATTGCCGGATAGTCGACTATACCGGCTCGCAGCGCTTCGGCACCTGGATCGAGAATAACTGCCCCGGCCGGCTGGTCTTCACCGAGACGGCGGGCTGCAACTCGGTTGTCATTCATTCGGCCAATGACTTTGGCCGCGTCGCCCACACGGTTGCGCGCGCCATGGTGACGTTCGCCGCCCAGATGTGCACCGCGCCGCAAAACGTGTTCATCCCGCGCTCCGGGGTGCAGACGCCAGACGGCATGATCAGCTATGACGATGCCGTGGAGACGCTGGTTTCGGCCATCGACAAGATCGCCGGCGACAACACGCTCGGCCCCGCGATTGCCGCTGCAGTGCAGGCTGACGCCACCCTGGACAATGTCGAGGCGATGACCCGCAAGGGCGAGGCTGAAGGCAATGTATTGCGCCGGTCCGGCCCGGTCTCGAACCCGGACTACCCGAATGCGCGCACCGCCAGCCCCGTGCTGATCGAGTGTGATCCGAGGAATGAGGACTTCTACGGCGAGGAGCGCTTCGGTCCGGTCAGTTTCGTGATTCCGGTGGACAGCGCCGCAGAGGGCGTGCGTCTGGCCACCTCGCAGGCCCGCTCGCGCGGCGCCATCGCCTCCTACCTCTATTCCACCGACGAGGCTTTCATCGAGGAGGCAGAGCCGGACTATATCGCTGCCGGTGCCTCGGTCAGCATCAATATCGATCGCGGCATGCCGATGAACTTCATGGGCGCGTATTCGGACTATCACGTCACCGGCCTCAATCCGGCGGGCAATGCCAGCCTGACCGATCTGGCCTTCGTCGCCCCGCGCTTCCGCGTCGTGCAGATGCGCCGCCCGGCCTGAGGGCGGTCGCGCCTTTTGCGCCACACTCGCGGCACACATGACGGTTTCTTTAAAAAAGTGACCTTGAGTTAGTTCGTTTATTGAAGTTATGGTGACGGCGATGCGGACATGCGGTCGATTCCGCCGCGTGGCCGGCATCCAAGGAAACACAGGGGAGGTTCATTTGATCAGTTCCAAGGCGCGCCTGCGCCTGTCGGTCGGCGCGTTGGCGCTCACCGGCGCGCTGGCCTCGGCAGGCACGGCAATCGCCCAGTCCGCCGACATCATCACCGTCACCGCACAGCGCCGCGAGCAGTCCGTTCAGGACGTGCCGGTCGCTGTCACGGCCTTCAGCGGCGCGGACCTGCGCGATTCCTCGATTGCCGGCGTTGAAGGCATTGCAGAGCGCACGCCCGGCTTCACCATGACGCGCTTCAATATCGGCGAGCCGCAGCTCTACATTCGCGGCATCGGCTCCACCTCTGATTCCGCAGCCGGTGACCCGTCCGTCGCCGTCTCCGTCGACGAGGTCTATATCGGCCGGGCCGGTGGCGGCGCTCTGAGCTTCTTCGATATCGAACGGGTGGAAGTGTTGCGTGGCCCGCAAGGCACGCTGTATGGCCGCAACGCGGCTGGCGGCGCGGTCAACATCATCACCGCGCGGCCCGATGGCAGCCAGCAGTTCGGCGAGATCACGCTGGGCTACGGCAATTTTGACGACCGCCATTTCAGCGCCGTTCTCAATGGCCCGATCGGTGACAACACCCTCGCGGGCCGTCTGGCCTTCCTCTACCAGAGCCATGACGGGTATTCGGAAAGCGTGCCCACGGGCGCCGATCTCGGCGGCGCGACCAGCTGGGGCCTGCGTGGCTCACTCAGCTGGAGCGAGGGCAACTGGGACTTCCTCGCCCAGGCCGATTACGCCCAGGACGATACCGACGGGCAGGCCCGCGTGCCGGTTCCGAGCACCAACACCAACCCGGCCTTTGTCGGCCTGATTGGCGCCATCCGCACCGGCCTCGACGAGCGTCAGAGCTTCTCCGATCCGGACACCTTCCAGCGGCGTGACAGCTGGGGGCTTCTGTTCCGGGCCGATACGAGCTTCGGTGATCTGGACTTCACCTCGCTGACATCCTACCGCTCGCTGGAATTCTCCTGGTTTGACGATCTGGGTGGCCTGCCCACCCCGCCCTACATCCTGCGCGTCGAAGACATCAACGAGGACGAAGCCTGGCAGTTCACGCAGGAGTTCCGCCTCTCGCGCACCATGGATAATGGCGCGTTCTGGGTGGCCGGCCTCTACCTCTTCCATGAGGAAGTGGACCGCAACGAGCGCTTCATCGTCGATGCCCGCCCGCCGCTGCCGGTCATTGCATCGGGTGATGTGACCTTCTTCCAGCAGGCCACCAACCAGTAAGCTGCGGTCTTTGCCCAGCTCACCGTGCCGCTCACCGACACGCTGAACTTCACGGCCGGTGGCCGCCTGACCTATGACAGCAAGGAAATCTTCGCCCGCGGCGTCGACAATGACACGCCGGGCGGACCATTCCCCGGCATCCCGCTTGGCCCGCCCCCGGGCGTTGCCTACCCGGCGGGTGCGTCGGGCAGCACGAGCTGGACCGAGCCGACCTGGCGCCTCGCGCTGGACTGGCGGGCATCGGACAATGTGATGCTCTACGCCGCCTATGATCGCGGTTACAAGTCCGGCCTCTATCCGAGCCAGGCGCAAAGCGCGGCGCAGGCCACGACGGCACTGGATCCTGAAATCCTCGACAATTTCGAGATCGGGATGAAGTCCACCTTTGCCGACGGGCGCGGCGTGTTCAACGTCGCCGCCTTCTACACCGACTACCAGAACCTGCAGGTCTACGAGCTGCTGGGGCTGGCCCTGTCCACCTCCAACGCCAACGCGGAAATCCGCGGCGTGGAAGCCGAATTTGCCTTCCAGGCAACCGACTTCCTGCAGTTCGGCGGCAGTTACGCGTATCTTGATGCGCAATACACCTCCGACGCGGTCTCCAACCTGGGTGTGCTGCCCTATAACGGCAATCAGCTCACCCGGTCGCCGGAACACCAGTTCAACGTCTACGCGGCGGCTGAAATGGCGGTGGCGGCAGGCACGGCGCGCGCACGCGTCGACTATAACTGGACGGGCGACTTCTACTTCGATCCCTCCAACGCGCCCGAAACGCGGGTGGCCTCCTACGGCACGGTCGATGCCCGGCTGAGCTGGGGTCCGGACAATGCCAACTGGGATATCTCGCTGTGGGGCCGCAACCTCACCGACGAGCTCTACCCGACCCATATCATCAAGAATCTCGATATCGGGTTCACGGTATTCGCTCCGCCGCGCACCTTCGGAGCCCAGTTCCGGATGCGGTTCGGCGGCTAGAGGTTAGCGATTTGCAATCGGGGAAGGGCGGTGCCGCAAGGTGCCGCCCTTTTTCTTTTCCCTAGACCAGCCGCTCCAGCCGCCCCTTGCGCTTGATGAGGTTTTTATAATCCCACTGCACGGTGCGGGACTCGGCCAGCCAGCGGCGCAGCAGGTCTTCGTCGATCTCTTCAGGGGCGGTGAAGCGCGCCTCGGCAGCCTTGAACGTGCCTTCGGGCTTCAACCCCGGCGTCTCGAAGGATTGTCCGCTCCAGAACAGCAGGCGCACGCAGGATTTCAGCTTGCTGTAGCCGGTGACCGGATTGCCCTCGAGGAACCAGACCGGGTGGGCGTGCCAGATCTTGCTCTGCGCTTCGGGCAGGGCATCGTCGATGATCGCGCGCAGCCGGTCGCAGGTCTGCCGGTCGGTCTCCGTCTGGGCGGCGTGATAGGCCTCGATGCTTTCAAACCGGGGAGCTGCCATCGCGGCGTCCTTTTACTGCGCGGCGCTCATCGCCGCCCGTTCGCTCGCCGAAAGGGCCGGCACAGGGCGTACGGCCCGTGCATCAATCTCCCGTCCGGTCAGGGCATTGCGCAGCACCGGCAGGACCTGCTTGCCGCTGGTCTGGGAGACAAGCTCAACCGGCAGGCCGCCCGGTTCGCACAGCCAGCGTGCGCCCCACGCGAAGAAGGCGAGCACGGTCGGGTACAGCGCGCGCCCGCGCTCGGTAAGCACATATTCGAACCGTTCCGGGCGGGTCTGGTAGCGCTTGCGGGCCAGGATGCCGTGCGAGACCAGGCTTTCCAGCCGGTCGGCCAGCACGCTCGTCGAAACGTCCAGATTTCTAAGGAAATCATCATAGCGACGGATGCGGTAGAAACACGCTGCCAGCACCAGATTGGTCCAGTAATCGCCGAACAGCTCGATGCCGAGTTCGATGGGTTTGCCGCTGGCGCGCATGGCCGGCTGCACCTTGCGCCGGCGCATGTCCTTCAGGGCGGGCGCCTGGGCGGGCGCCGGTCCGGGTTGCGGCATCACATCGCCGGGCCGTATCGGCGCCCTGGGGTCTTCACCCGCCATGATCGGCTCGACCGGGCCCGATCCGTCACGGGCCAGCAGCCGGATGGCGCGGGACGGGTCGGAACGCGGTGACCAGTCCTGCTCCCACAGGATCAGCATGATCGCCACGCCATAAAGGTCGCGCCCCATGGCGGTCAGCACGTATTCGTCGCGCGGGGGGCGGGACTGGTACTGGCGCCGTTCCAGAAGCCCGGCCTCGGTGAGGGTCTTCAGCCGCCGTGCCAGCACAGACCGCGCGATGGCCAGCCGCTCCAGCCAGTCATCGAACCGGCGTGCGCCCCGGAATGCCTCCCGCAGAATCAGCATCGTCCATGCCTCGCCCACCACGTCCATGGCGTGCGAAACCGGGTTGTTCTGAATCATCTGCTTGAGCGAGGAATCCATGCCCGCACTAGAAACCAAGGTTTTGCATTAGGCAAACCCGGTGCGGGGTTGAGGGCAGCGTCAAAACCCGCTAGGGTGAGTTTCGCTAACAAAGTGACCTCGCTTCGTGAAGGTCGCGACATATCCGGGATAGTCCTCTTGAGTCGTTTGCCTGACACGATCGCCCGCCGCCTGCGCCTGCCTCTGGTGGTGGCGCCGATGTTTCTCGTGTCCGGGCCGGACATGGTGCTGGCCGCGTGCCGGGCGGGCGTGATCGGCTCCTTTCCCGGCCCTAACTGCCGCACGATCGAGGATGTCGAAGGCTGGATGAAGGCCATCAGCGAGGCGCTGACCGAAGAGGACGCGCCCTGGGCCTACAACATGATCTGCCATTCCTCCTATCCGCGTTTTGATGCGGAGCTGGAACTGGTGAAGAAATACCAGCCCCCGCTGGTGATCACGGCGCTGGGCGGTCCGCACCGCGTGGTCGAGGCCGTTCATGCCTATGGCGGCCTGGTGTTTGCCGACGTGAACTCGGTGGAGTTTGCGGCCAAGGCGGCAGCCACCGGCGTCGACGGGCTGGTGCTGGTGTGCGCGGGCGCTGGCGGACACACCGGCCAGGTGGCCAATGTCGCCTTCATCGAGGCCGTGCGCCAGTTCTTCGACGGCATCATCGCGGTTGCAGGCGGCATCTCGACCGGGCGCGGCATCCGCGCCGCCGAAGCTATGGGCGCCGACCTTGCCTATGTAGGCACGGCCTTCATTCCCGCCGGAGAGAGTCTCGCCCATCCCGATTACAAGGACATGGTGGTGCGCTCGAATGCCTCCGACATTGTCGTATCCGCGTCGGTAACAGGGGTTCCGGCCAGCTGGCTGAAGGAAAGTCTGAAGCGCTCCGGGCTGGACCCGGAAAACCTCCCCGCCAAGGGCAGGGTGCAGTTTGATGACCCGTCAAAGATCCTGAAGGGCTGGAAGGATGTCTGGTCGGCCGGGCAGGGGGTCGGGTCGGTGAATGCGGTCGAGCCGCTGGCTGCCATCGTGGCGCGGCTCGCGCGTGAGTATGGGTCACACGAACACGGGGCCGTTGCGCCCCGCCTCGGTTTGGAAAGGAGTGCGCATAATGAACGCCCCGGTGCATGATCCCAATGGCCGCATGGAGCGCGATGCGCCTTCCTGGCTTGCCAATATCGACAATGCCTATTTGCGTGGCCTGTATGCGCCGGTCGCCCATGAGACGACGGCGAACGAGCTGAAGGTGATCGGGGAAATCCCGTCAGACCTGTGCGGCGCCTACATGCGCAACGGCCCCAACCAGGTCTACGCGCCCAAATCCAAGCATCACTGGTTTGATGGCGACGGCATGGTTCACACCATCGCCTTCAAGGACGGCAAGGCGAGCTATCGCTCGCGCTTTGTGCGTACCGCCCATTTCAATGCCAACGCCGCCAAGGGCGAGGAGCAATGGCCGGGCTATATGGGCCACCCCGACCCCAATGCCCCTCCGGGTGCAGGCTCGGATGGCTGGCTGAAGGATTCGGGCAATACCGACCTCATCGTGCATAATGGCGAGGTGCTGGCGCTCTGGTATCAGGCCGGCGTGCCGGTTCGTCTTGATCCGGCGACCGGTGAGACGCTGGGCGAGCAGACCTGGGGCGGCGCGCTGACCCGTCAGGTGTCAGCCCACGCCAAGACCGATCCCGTCACCGGCGAGCTCTTCTTCTTCGACTACAACACCAAGCCCCCCTACATGACCTATCACGTGGTGTCGCGTGACGGCCAGATGATCCGCAACGTGCCCATCGACGTGCCCGGACCGCGCCTGCCGCACGACATGGCGATGACGGAAAACTACGCGATCCTGCACGACCTGCCGCTGTTCTGGGATCCCGAGCTTCTGCCGCGCGGCATCCACAAGGTGACGTTCTATCCCGACATGCCCTCGCGCTTCGGTGTGATCCCCAAATACGGCAGGGAAGGGGATGTACGCTGGTTCGAGGCATCACCCTGTTACATCTACCACGTCACCAATTCGTGGGAGGAGGGCGACTGGATCGTGATGGAGGGCTGCCGGGTGACCGAGCCGTGCCCGCCCTCCAGCCCCGGCCAGGGCATGTATGCCCGCATGATGGCCTTCCTGCTCCTCAAGGCGCGTTTCCACCGCTGGAAATTTAACCTGAAGACCGGCGAGACCCGCGAGGAATGGCTGGATGACCGCAATGCGGAGTTTCCGACCGTGAACATGGATGTGGCGGGCCGCAAGTCGCGCTATTCCTACCATGTCTCCATCCCGCTGACCCGCGAGACCATGGTGTTTGACGGGCTGATCAAGTTCGACACCCAGACCGGTTCGTCCCAGAGCCTGAAGTTCAAGGATGGCTGGTACGGGTCTGAAAGCCCGTTCGCGCCGCGCCTGAACGGAAATGGCGATGAGGATGACGGCTATCTCATCACCTTCATCACCAACGAGGTGGACGGCCAGTCGGAGTGCCACGTCATCGATGCGAAGGATATCGCTGCCGGGCCGGTGGCCCGTGTGATCCTGCCTTCGCGCGTCCCGCCCGGCTTCCACTCCACCTGGGTGCCGGGAAAGGAAATGGGCTGGGCCTGACCGGTCCCGGCTCCGGTAAAATATGCCCTGCCGTAACGCGCCCGCTGCAAAGAGGCGCGCGGCGGGGCATACTGCATGTCATCAACAGGCCACGGGGAGGCTTACAGAATGAAGCTCGCGACGCCGAAGAAGATCGCCGAATACCGCAAAGCCGGATGGTGGGGCGACGATACCTTCTACGACGTTTTCCTGCGTGCAGCGGTCAGCCGTCCCCAGGCGCTGGCCGCGATTGATCCGCCCGACCGCGAGGCGCTGACCGGCCGTGCGCCGCGCCGCCTGGTCTGGGCCGATCTCACCGACGAGGTGGAGCGTACGGCGGCCGCCCTGAGCCAGCAGGGCCTGGCCAAGGGCGACCGCGTCGTCATGCAGATGCCCAACGTGGTGGAAACTCTCTCCATCTATCTGGCGTGCGCCAAGCTGGGCATCATCCTCAGCCCCGTTCCGGTCCAGTATGCCGGCCACGAGTTGCGCCACGCGATGGAAAGCGTGCGTCCGCGCGCCTTCATTGCCAGCAGACTGTTCAAGGACCGTGAGCTGGCGCGAGGCTGCAAGGCCGTCGCCGGCGACCGCGCCAAGGTGCTGTCGATGGATGGTGGCGCCGAGGGGTGTGTCGATTTCTCGGCCGAGATCAGCCGGGCCAACACCCGCAAGGGCCCGTTCGGGCTTGGCGGTTCGGCCACCAAGGAAAAGGGCACGGCCGACGATTGTTTCACCATCTGCTGGACATCGGGCACGACCGGCGTGCCCAAGGGCGTGCCACGCTCTCACAATCACTGGCTCGCCATCGGGCCGGCCACCTATCACGGCATGACCATCCAGCCCCATGACGTGCTCTTGAACCCGTTCCCGATGACCAACATGGCGGCCATTGGCGGCATGTTCGTCTCCTGGCTCCTGAGCGAAGGCACGCTGGTTCTCCATCACCCGTTCGACCTGCCGGTCTTCCTCAAGCAGCTGGTCACCGAGAAGGTGACGGCGACGATCGCGCCGCCGGCCGTGCTGACCATGCTGCTGAAACAGGAAGGGCTGCTGGACCAGTTTGACCTGTCACGGCTGCGCGTGATCGGCTCCGGCTCCGCGCCATTGTCGGAATTCATGGTCAAGGGCTGGCAGGACAGGGGCGTGGAGATCGTCAACCTGTTCGGCTCCAATGAGGGCATCTCCCTGTGTTCGGGTCCGGAAGACGTGCCGGATCCCGCCCCGCGGGCCACCGCCTTCCCCCGCTTCGGTCACACGGGCGCCAGCTTTGCCAACCCGATGCATGAGCGCATCCGGACCAGGCTTGTCTCCATCGAGACCGGCAAGGAGGTGACCGCGCCGGGCGAGGACGGCGAGCTGCGCGTGCGCGGCCCGTCCGTTTTCGAGGGCTATTGGGGGTCCACCACCGCTGACCTGAAGGAAGTGTTCGACAGCGACGGCTATTTTCGCACCGGCGACCTGTTCCAGATATCGCCGCAGGACGAGAACTTCCTGCTTTTCCGCGGCCGGGCGAAGGACATCATCATCCGCGGCGGGGTGAATATTTCCGCCGCCGAGCTGGATACGCTGCTGGAGGGCCACCCCAGGCTCGCGGAGGCGGCCGTGTTCGGCATGCCCGACGAGGTGATGGGCGAGCGCATCTGGGTGGCCGCCGTGCCCCGGCCCGGCGAGACCGTCACGCTCGAAGAGATCGTCGCATTCCTCAAGACCAAGGAAATCGCCAATTTCAAACTGCCCGAGCAGATGATCCTGGTGGACGCTCTGCCGCGCAATCCGCTGAACAAGGTTCTGCGCTGGCGGCTCGTCGAAATCGCGAAGGAACAGGGCGCATGACCGCTCCGGTCTTCATCCTCGGCGGGGCGCAGAGCGATTTTGCCGCCAACTGGACGCGCAATGACAAGTCGCTGTTCGACCTGATTGCGGACACGACCCGTGCCGCGCTGGCGGACGTGAACATGGATGCCGCAGAGATCGACGCGGTGCATGTCGGCAATTTCGCCGGTGAGCTGTTCTGCGGGCAGGGCCTCATGGGCGGCTTCATGGGGCATGTTGATCCGGGGTTCGAGGGCAAGCCGACCAGCCGGCACGAGGCGGCCTGCGCCTCCGGCTCCATGGCCATTCTTGCCGCCATGAGCGACATCCTCGCCGGCCATTACGATACGGTGGCGGTGGTCGGTGTCGAGATGATGCGCAACGTGCCCGGTGAAACGGCGGCGCAGCATCTGGGCAGCGCGGCCTGGGCCGGGCGCGAAGCTTTGGGTGCGCGCTATCTCTGGCCGGCCATGTTCTCCGATCTGGCGGAAGAATATGACCGCCGCTACGGGCTGAAATACGAGCATCTCGCCGCGATCTCGAAGATCAATTTCGACAATGCCAAGCGCAATCCCAACGCCCAGACGCGCGCCTGGCAGTTCGGCGAGGGCAGCTTTGCCCAGGACAATGAGGCCAATCCCGTCATCGAGGGCTGGATGCGCCGGTCTGACTGCGGGCAGGTGACCGATGGCGCGGCCGTGATCGTGCTGGCGAGTGAAAAGGCCGCGCGGGCATACGCCGCGAAGCGCGGACTGGACATGGCCGCCATTCCCCGCCTGAAGGGCTGGGGGCACACCACGGCGCCCCTGCTCATGGAGACCAAGCTGGAAAAGTCGCGAAAAGAGGGTGGTTACGCCCTGCCCTGGACGCGCAAGGCCATCACCGATGCCTATGCGCGGGCCGGCATTTCAGGCCCGGATGCGCTGGACGGCATCGAGACGCATGACTGTTTCTCCGTCACCGAATACATGGCCATCGAGCATTTCGGCCTGACGGCTCCGGGGGAGGCCTGGAAAGCAGTCGAGGACGGGACAATCGCGTTCGGCGGCAAGCTGCCGGTGAACCCTTCGGGGGGGCTTATCGGGCTTGGTCATCCGGTCGGCGCGACCGGCGTGCGCATGACGCTAGATGCTGCGCGCCAGACCTCGGGCAAGGCCGGTGACATGCAGGTGGAGGACGCAAAAACCTTCGCCACCTTCAATGTCGGCGGCTCCGGCACGGCCAATGTGTCTTTCGTGATCGGGGTATAGCCGCCGTCTTCTTACTTCGTCATTCCGGGGGAGCGTAGCGACACCCGGAACCCAGCTTTTTAAGGATATCTGGGTTCCGGCTCTGCAGCTTCGCTGCGGCCGGAATGACGAGTGAGATTGAGCTTTAAAGAGAAAACGAAACTCCCATGACCGACACCTATATCTATGACGCTGTCCGCTCGCCGCGCGGCAAGGCCAAGGACGATGGCGGGCTGGCCGCCATCAAACCCCACGCGCTGACGGGCCAGCTCATCGATGCGCTGGCGGCGCGCAATGGCGCAGAGGCGGTCAGCCAGGCGGCTAGTCTGACGCTCGGCTGCGTCGGGCAGGTGGGCGCGCAAGGGGGGCATATCGCGCTCGTCACGCGCCTGCATGCCGGTTTGCCAGACAGCGTGCGCGCCCTGACCGTCAATAATTACTGCGTCTCCGGCCTGACGGCGGTGGGCCTGGCCGCCAGCGAAGCAGCCGCAAGCGGCGATGACCGGCTTCGCCTTGCAGGCGGGGTGGAGATGATGAGCGCCGTGCCCTTCATGGGCGACAAGGCGCATTACTATGCCGATCCCAAGACCGCCGCCGCCCTGCGCTACGTGCCGGTCGCCCTGTCTGCCGACCTGATGGCGACCATGGAGGGGTACACCAAGGATGATCTCGACGCTGCAACCGCGCGTTCCCACAATCGTGCCGCCGCCGCGTGGGAGAAGGGCGGGCTCGGCGAGGTGATCGCGATAACCGGCGCAGACGGGCAGGTCTCGCTCGCCCGCGATGAAAGCGTGCGCGCCGGAACGACCGTGGAAGGGCTCGCGCGCTTCGCCCCCGCCTTCGCCGAGATGGGCGCGGCAGGCTTTGATGCCGTGATGCTCAAAGCCCGGCCTGAACTCAAGGAGATCAACCATGTCCACTCCGTCGCCAATTGCCCGCCCGTTTGCGATGGCGCGGCGCTGGCGCTGATCGGCAGCAAGGGCGCGGGTGAGGCGGCCGGTATCCGGCCAAAGGCGCGCATGCGTGCCTTCACCGAGGCGGCCGGCGATCCTGTGCTGCAGCTGACCGCCGGCTTTGCTGCCATGGACCAGCTTCTGGCCCGTACGGGGCTGACACTGTCCGACTTTGACCGCATCGAGTTCATGGAGGCCTTTGCCGCCACGCCAGTAAAGTTTGAACGCGATTACGCGCCCGACATGGACAAGGTGAACCCCGAAGGCGGGCATCTTGCCATGGGTCACCCGATGGGCGCGTCCGGCGCCATCCTGCTGGCCACGATGGTGGCCGGGCTGGAACGCTCCGGCGGCGCGCTGGGTCTCATCGTCGCTCATGGCGGCTCCGGCGTTGGCAGCGCGATGGTGGTGGAGCGGGTCTAGAATAGATCAGGAGAACGAATTGATCCGCTTGCGGGTCGTCGCCCTTGCGCTAGTGTGGCGATTGGTTAACGCCGGTCAGTGGGGGCGCGGCGTACGATGGGGGTCGTGATGGTCCGGGACTGGCAGGGCGCGCTCGCAGCGCTGACACTGGCGTTTGGTGTATCAACGGCTGGCTGGGCCTTGCAGGACGAGACCGGCCTGCCGGATGGCGATGAAACGGGCGCCGAAGACGCGGGACCGGAGCACGCGCCCGGCCTCGCCGAATCCGGCGAAGCCCTCGCGGCGGACGACGCTGCAAGCTCCTTCCTGGATCTGCCGCAGGCTGCCGGCTTCTCGCTTGCCGAGGGCGATACCGTCCCGGTCATCTGTCCGTTCCGCGATTCCATCGACTATGAGCCGGGCGAGATCAGCTGCGGGCTGCTGGCCGTGCGCGAGAACCGCGAGGTTGGGGACAGCCGCATCATCCAGCTGCTCTATGTGCGCATCCACGCGCGCGGACCGGAAGATGCCGGTGAGGAGGACGCGTTTCAGCCCCGTCCCGACCCGATCATCTATCTGACGGGCGGGCCGGGTGTGGGCGTGCCCAGCTATGTGTCGCGCTTCAAGGACCACGCGGCCACCGAAACCCGCGATCTCTATATCCTCCAGCAGCGCGGGATCACCCAGTCCGGTGATTTCTGTCCGCTCTTCTCGCTCGAGGAGCCCGCGCTCAACGTGGCGCGCAACACGGCAGAGCAGGAAGAGTTCGAGCAGCGACGCCTGGCACGCTGCTTCGAGCGCGCCCTGGCCGAGGGGGTCGACCTGTCGGCCTACAACACGGTGGAGAACGCGCGCGATGTGCGCGTGCTGCGCGAGGCCCTGGGTTTCGAGACGTGGAATGTCTGGGGCATTTCCTATGGCTCGCATCTGGGCCAGATGCTGACCCGTGTCGACCCGGACGGCATCCGCGCGCTGGTCATCGATGCCATCGTGCCCAACGAGCTCGACAATCTCATGCGCATTCACCGCTGGGCGGGCCGTGTCCTCGATCACATTGTCACCACCTGCGAGGCGGATGCGGCGTGCGCGCGCGCCTATCCTGATCTTCAGGCACGCACGTTTGCCGCCATCGCCGCGCTGCAGGAGAACCCGGTGGTGGTGTCGGTGTCCGACACCGAGGTGTTCCCCGGTGGCGAGGTGGCGGTTGGCGGTGCCGCGATCGCCTTCGCGCCGTTCTCGATGATGTACGAGCAGAGCACCTATCCGGGTCTCGCCGCCGTGCTGCACGCCCTGGTCAGAGCCGCCGAACGCCGCGACGAGACGGTCTTCACGGCCATCGCGCTGGGCGCCGGCGGTGATCTTGCCGGCGGAGACTTCTCGCCCGGCATGAACGCGGCCATTTCCTGCAATGACGGATACACCTGGCACAGCGCGCAGGTGATCGCCGAGGACATGGGCGAGGTGCCCGGTCTTGCCGGCCTCATCGGCTCGGTCGAAGGCGCAGCCGCCAGTCAGGCGCTGTGCGAGCGCTATGGCATGGGCCTTCGCGACCGCGCCGACTATGCCCCTGTCAGCTTCGACGGGCCGGCCCTGGTGGTGAACGGGGCGTGGGATCCGATCACGCCGCCCGATCTCGCCCGCCAGATCATGCCGGGGTTTGCCAATGGCCGGTATCTCGAAGTGCCGTTCGCAGGCCACGGTCCGACCCGCTCCGACGAGTGCACCGCCGGTGTGATGGTCGCCTTCTTTGACGACCCGGCCGCCGAGCTGGACACGTCCTGCGTGGATACGGCCAACCCCGAGCCGTCCTTCGTGGTGCCGATGACCTCGCGCATCGTCGCCAGAGCCATCGTGCAGATGGAGGAGGACCGCCCGGCCCTTGTCGGCCTGCTGGCCTGGGGTGCCATCTCCGCCCTGCTGCTCCTGATCGCCCTTATCGTGTTCCCGCTCGCCTTCCTCCTGCGCCGGATTGATGGCGCGCCTTCCGTCAATACGGGCGGTGCGCGGGCTGCCAGCGTGGCGGCGGCGGCCCTGGGTGTCGGCGGGCTGGCCGTGCTCGGCTATGCCGCGTGGTACACGACCGAGATTTCACCCATCGTGCTGATCGCCGGCTTCGCCGGTCCGGCCCGCATCGGTGCCTGGGCCATATTGCTGGGCGGGCTGGCGGGGCTGGCGGCCCTGTTCCTGGTGGCGGGCGCACGCCTGTCATCGGGCCGCATGGCATTCGGCACGCTGGGCGGGATCATCCTGACGGCGCTGGCCGCGCTGTCACTCGCAGTGTTCGCGGCGGTGGCAGACCTGACGCCGTTCTAGGGCGGTTTCGTTACACCCCTTGCGGGGCGGCGCGCTTAAGTCCATGACATTCTGGACTTCAGCCGCCCCCTCGCGTGTAACGCCGCCATGCCGCTTCCGGTGATCCTCCTCGGCCTCGTGCTGGCCGTCATGATGGCGCTCTTCCTGTCAGGAAGGCTGCGCCACGACGCCGTGGCGCTGGGCGCGCTGGTGGCTTGCGTGCTGCTCGGACTGGTTCCGGCCGGCGATGCCTTTGCCGGATTCGGTCATCCCGCGGTGATCACGGTGGCTTGCGTGCTGATCCTGTCCGGGGCACTACAGGCGACCGGCACGGTAGACATCATCGCCCGCACCGTCGTGCCCAAGAATGCGCACCCCATGGTGATGCTGACCGTGATCAGCGTCCTGGCCGCCTTCCTGTCGGCCTTCATGAACAATGTCGGCGCGCTGGCCCTCCTGATGCCGATTGTCCTGCAGATCGCGCGCAAGCGTGGCATGGCGCCAGGCCGCCTGCTGATGCCGCTGTCCTTTGCTTCCATCCTTGGCGGCATGACGACTCTGATCGGCACTCCGCCCAACCTCATCGTGTCCGGCTTTCGCGAGGAGGCCGGAGCCGGGGCGTTCGCGATGTTCGATTTCGCTCCGGTCGGCCTGGTGGTCGCCGGCGCCGGCATCGTGTTCATGTTGCTGCTGACGCATTTTCTGGTGCCCCGGCGCAACCCGCCCGGTGCGGAAGGTTTCGAGACGGGCGATTACCTGACCGAGGCGCGCGTGTTTGACGGCAGCCGGTCTGATGGCAAGACCCTGCGCGATGTCCAGCCCCGGCTGAAGGAGGCTGATGCCCGCGTCGTTGCGCTCATTCGCGGCAGCGAGCGCTTCCCCGATCCCCACGCCAACCGCAAGCTCAAGGCAGGCGATCTGCTGGTGATCGAGGCGAGCCCGGAAGGGCTCACGGCGGCGCTCTCCGCGCTCGATCTGCAGCTGGAGGAAGAAGCCCTCATCATCCCGGAGAGCGAGGACGAAGAGGCCACGAGGATTGCGGAGCCTGCCGAGCTGCCCGAACCGGCCAGACGCGGCCGCGTGTTCCATGCCGACGAGATGCATCTGGCCGAATATACCGTCTCGCCGGGATCTGCGCTGGCCGGGCGCTCGGCCAGCGACGTGCTGATGCGCACGCGCTTTCACGTCAACCTGCTGGCGGTCTCGCGGAACGCGGCCCATTCGCGTGCGCGCCTGCGCTCGATGAAGCTGAAGGAGGGCGACGTGCTGCTGCTGCAGGGCAGTGACGAGGCGATGGCGGACTTTGCAGCCCGGATGGGCTGTGTGCCGCTGGCCCCGCGCAGCCTGCGCATACCCGATGCGCGCAAGGCCCTCACAGCGGCCGCGATCATGGCCGGCGCCGTGGCGCTGGCCGCCACCGGCACGCTGCCGGCCGCGGTGGCGTTTGCGTTTGGCGTGCTGGCAGTGATGCTGCTGCGCGTCCTGCCGATGCGCAACATCTATTCCCAGGTCGACTGGCCGGTCATCGTGCTGCTGGGCGCCCTGATGCCGGTCGCCGGGGCGCTGGAGACCACCGGCGCGGCGGACCTCATCGCCTCCAGCCTGCTCGGGCTGACCGGTGCTGCCGGGCCGGTTCTGGTGCTCGCCATCGTGCTGGTGGCCACCATGACGCTCTCCGATTTCATGAACAACGCCGCGACGGCGGCTGTCATGTGTCCGGTTGCCATCAGCCTGGCCGGCGCGATGGGCGTGAATGCCGATCCGTTCCTGATGGCGGTTGCGGTGGGGGCGAGCTGCGCCTTCCTCACGCCCGTGGGCCATCAGAACAACACGCTGATCCTCGGTCCCGGCGGGTTCCGTTTCGGCGATTACTGGCGCCTCGGCCTGCCGCTGGAGATTGTCGTGGTGGCAGCGGGCGTGCCGATGATCCTGCTTGTCTGGCCTCTTTGAGGAAACCTTGGAAAAGACCATGACCAACACCATTCCGGGCGCACTCTCCCATATCAGGGTGCTCGATCTCTCCCGCGTGCTTGCCGGGCCATGGTGCGCGCAGATACTGGGCGATCTGGGCGCCGACGTGATCAAGGTCGAAAACCCTGACGGGGGAGATGACACGCGCGGCTGGGGCCCGCCCTTCATGCCCGATGAGGCAGGCGGGCAGGGCGATGCGGCCTATTATCTGTGCGCCAACCGCAACAAGCGGTCGATAGCGGTCAATCTGCGCGAGCCGGAAGGGCAGGCCATCATCCGCCAGCTTGCGGCACAGAGCGATGTGGTCATCGAGAATTACAAGACAGGCGGGCTGAAGCGCTTCGGTCTGGATTATGAAACACTCAAGACCCTCAACCCCTCTATTGTGTATTGCTCAGTAACCGGGTTCGGGCAGACTGGCCCGAATGCCCACCTGCCGGGCTATGATTTCCTGATCCAGGCGATGGGCGGGCTGATGAGCGTGACCGGAGAGGACGCGCCGGTGAAGGTGGGCGTGCCGATCGTGGACCTGTTCACCGGTGTCTATGCTGCAGGTGCGATATTGGCGGCCCTCGTCGCGCGCGATCAGGGAAAGGGCGGTCAATACATAGACATGGCGCTATTCGACGTGCAGGCCGCCATGCTGGCCAACCAGGCGTGCAACTACTTCGCCGGGGGGCGGGTGCCGGGGCGGATGGGCAACCGTCACCCCAATATCGTGCCCTACCAGGACTTCCCGACCGCAGACGGCCGCATCGCGGTCGCCGTCGGCGCGGACCGCCAGTTCCGCGCCTTTGCCGGCGTCCTCGGAAGGCCCGGCTGGGCCGATGATCCGCGCTATGCCCGCAACCAGGCCCGCGTGGAATTCCGTGAGGAATTGTGTGGCGAAATTGCCAGCATCATGCGTACGCGCTCCAGCGCGGACTGGCGCTCGGCCCTTGATGCAGCAGGGATACCGTGCGGGCCGATACAGGCCCTGGACGCTGTGTTCGAGGAGCCACAGGCCCGGGCGCGGCAGCTGGCCTTCCAGATGGACGTGACCGGCTCCGGTCCGGCAACGCTGGTCGCCAATCCGATGCGCCTTTCGCAAACGCCACCGCAGTACCGCACTGCACCACCGCGATTCGCCGAGCACACGCGGGAGGTGTTGCACGAACGCCTCGGACTGACACAAAATGAAATATCCGGGCTGTGTGAACGCGGGATTCTGGCCTGACGGCAAATATTTTGGAACCGAACCTCTGGTGCCGGAGTTAGAAATCCGCTAGTCCAGTCGCTAGAGGCGCCGGGTCCCGGCGGTTTCGTGCGTCCAGAACGGCGCTTTGTATATCACGCTCAACGAAGGACGTTGTCTCGTCCGGAGGGGGAATTATGAAAACACGGCTTCTTTCAGCTGTTGCTGTCGGTGCCTTTCTTGCCCTGCCGTCCATGGCAGCGGCGCAGGAAGGTTGGTATGTCCGTGGTGCCTTGGGTTATGGCACCCCGAGTTCTGCAGACGTTTCCGGCGGTCTGAACGGCGGCATTAACGGCAAGAGCAATTGGCGCGAAGCGCTCGCCGTCGGCTTCCAGTCCAGCGAAAACTGGCGCATGGACTTCGAGTTGTCGCACCGCTTCAACCAGACCGGTGCCGTTGGCGCGTTCGAGGGATCGGACTCCAACGTTCACGCCTGGTCGCTGATGGCAACCGCCATCTATGACTTCCCGGGTGGCGACGGCTACCGCCCGTATATCGGCGCGGGTCTCGGCGCTGTTCAGTCGACCTTCCGCGCTATCGGTCTGGACACCGGCACCGCGGTTGCGACCTCGAACACGGTTGTTGTCCGTGACAAGGACTGGGCTCTTGGCTACCACCTGCTCGCAGGTATCGGCTGGACGCTCACCGACAACCTGATCCTCGACACCGAGTATCGTTACTTCGGTTATGGCTCGACCAGCTATAACGGCACGAGCGTGAGCTCGCTGCGTGGTCACGAGGCCTGGATCGGCCTGCGCTATCTGTTTGCCGCTCCGGCTGCAGTAGCCCCGCCGCCCCCGCCGCCTCCGCCC
>ERZ869909.617-NODE-617-length-37947-cov-18.474439_pt1 | contig 37947 bp, 26 predicted proteins | sample MGYA00520892_ERZ869909 | MGnify/ENA primary metagenome ERZ869909 (study PRJEB32215, sample SAMEA104723947) | bioreactor metagenome | biome: bioreactor; feature: anaerobic bioreactor; material: water | place: China | collected 2015-03-12 ...
CAGGTCACTGTCGCCGAACCGGAAAAACAGGTGGCCTGAATGACCTCAGAGGCGACAGATTCCTTGACAACTACCGCAGGCTACCTATCGGCAACATCACCAACCCAGCCTTGATGCTTTTAACCATCGCCAAGTCAGGAGAGCGCAAGACAACAGTACAAAAACAGTTCTTCAGAGCCATCACAGCTCACAACCGTCGCGCCATGCTTCAGCATCAAGCCGACATGGATAACTATAAAGAAGAACTTTACATGTGGGAAACGAGCAAGAAAGAAACAGAAAGAGCTTGGAAGAAAGCACTAAGGGAAAACAATGAAGAAGAATCAGAAAAGATAAAAAAAGGCCTTCTTCAACATCAAAAGCACAGACCAGAGAAACCCCGCAGCCAGCGCATTCTCTACACGGACACGACACCCCAAGCACTTGTCGAAGTCATGTACAACAACATTCCTTCGGCCTGCTTGTTGACCAGCGAGGCCAACAGCATCTTCAGCGGTCACGCGCTGAAAGACCTCGACAAGATAAATACGCTATGGGATGGTGAGGATGTTATTGTCGACCGGGCAACACGTCCCAGCTTTATTCTGGCAGACAGCCGCCTTACGCTTTCACTCATGGCACAACCAGTGGTCTTGGAGCGCTTTCTTTCGAAGCGTGGTGAAGAAGCACGCGGCATTGGATTTCTTGCCAGGTTTATCACCGTCATGGCGAACGAAAAGGCCGGGACACGCGAAACACGCCCTATCGGCACACTGTATCATGTAGAAAAATTCAACCAGCGCATTGAGCAGCTAATCGACCAGTATTTCGCATCACGTGAAAACCCACCAACCGAAAGCGATGATGACAATGACCAAGATGTCTTGCAGGAAGACAGCCTAATAGAAGAAAGCCAACACAAGAAACGTAACGTTTTGACCTTCACCTCTCAGGCCAGCAGAAATTGGGCAAGCTATCATGAAGAGATAGAAAAACTACAAGCGCCCAATCAGGCTCTCCACTACTACAAAGATCATGCCTCAAAGCTCATGGAAAACGTTGGTCGCATGGCAGCACTCCTGCATATCTTTGAAGACACCCAAGGCGACAAAGAGCATATTGATTCCGATACTCTGGATTTTGCCTATGACTTTTGCAGAGTCGCTTCACAACATTTCCAGAAGCATCTAGCAGGCACCCCCACTGTGGTAAAAGATGCCAGCGATATTGTCGAGCGCTTATTTCTTGCCTACGAGAAAAACCAAGAAGAGCTAAGGAAAGACGGCTTGCTCATCGTAGAAAATAAAAAAGTGGCACCTGGGAATGAACGCACGCCCCATACATCTTTTAAAAACCATGCACCCTATTTAGGGGAAAAAGGAAGAAGCTTTACATTCAAGCTTACCTTTCTCAAGCGGTATGGGCCTTACGCATTGCGAGGCAGAGTCGGTCATCAGCGGATGATGGAAGCACTAAATTTCTTGCAACGTATGGGGCACCTCAGAAAGACAAACTACAATTACTGGGAAATATCTGAGTCAATGCTTTGCGGATCGGACGGCCCCGAGATTCGTAACGGCCGCGATTTCACCATCGAAAACCTGCCACTCTTTACAGAGCAAGAGTACTGGCGAGCATATCCAACGTCGCCCTCACAGTACGATCACTGGCAAATTGTGACATCGCATGAACCATTATGAGGTGTGGAGATCGCAAGCGTCTCGCGACACCTCGGCTCGGCGCTCACGATCACTACCATCAGCACTTAGCCCTGATAGCATTACCCGACAGCGCTGTCACCTGTTATGCTGTAGGCCTTACCGCCATCGAAAGGAAGGCAGCATGACGGACGACATCGCCCGACACCAGGCACTACAGGAAGAAAAGCGGCGCCTTGAAGAGCAGATCAAGGAGATCGAGAAGAAAGACGCCTTTCAGCAGGACACAAAGTGCAAGCAAGACATTTTGGAGATGCTAGAGGGGCACGACAGGACACCTGAAGATTTACCGCGCCTGTTCCCTGAGATTTGGCCGAGTGGGAATAGCGAAGCACCCAAGAAGAAAACGTCACCATCGCAGAAGCGCCCGCTGATCCGCTACACACACCCAGAGACAAAAAAAGTGGTCGAAAGCAGAGGGCTGAATCAAAAGACGCTACAAGAATGGATCAAAGAGCATGACTTAGAGACTGTCAAGGACTGGGGGCAGGTGATAGAACCGGGCACCGCCGACAAGTGACGCCAACCCAGCACCCGACCGTCTGCTCAGAAGGCCGATAACGACCAACAGGGCAGCGTGCATCCAGTCAGAGGGAAAGGATAGGGTACCAGGCCAACACCGGGAGACCGCCTCAGCGGCTGCTCAGGCAGGGGCAAAGCTACCTGCTACGCCCCACCCTCCTGCACCGTGGCGACCAGCGCCAGGTAGGCCCGCTCGATGGTGTCGTCCCCGGCCCCGTCGTCTTCGATGCACGCCCCGATGAACTCATCCAGGGCGTCGCACAGGGCAATGGCTTCGGGAGCCTCCCCCAGACGCTCGCACCAGGCCGCGTACAGCGCATAGAGGCCATCCAGGTCAGCCTGGGTCATGGGCTCGAACAGCAGGTGCTCGAAGCCTTCCAGATCGGCCAGCAGAGCCGTGCGGGTGGCGGACGGGATAGGTGCCGCATCAGGGCTTTGGGGTTCGGGAAAGTCAGTCATGGAAGGAGTCTAGCAGCCCACAACGGCCCGTGGGCCGCCGTTTATGTCGTGAGGTAGGGAAGACACCGGAGGCGGCATAACGCGCCGCACGGGGCGGCGCTGGGCGTTCTTGCAAGGGACAGGCAATCAGTGCCGGCTCTCGGCACGCAGCTTCGCCACGTCGTCGATGGGCAGTCCAGCGATCTCGGCAATCATCACGTCATCCATCTCAGTGCGGGCGATCAGATTGCGGGCGGTCTCGCGCTTGGCCTCTAGCTGCCCTTCCTGACGCCCTTCTTCGCGCCCTTCCTCGCGCCCTTCCTCGATCCACCGCTCGGGCCACTTCTTGATGCGTTCAGCCAGCATGTCATGTACCTCGTGTAGATCCTGCAAGTCGTTGAACTCGGGCAGCTCCATTCCCGGCGCCCGATGGGGGAGCATGACGCGACGTATCCACACCACGAAGGCACGCCGCAGCCCGGTCTGCTCCGGGGCCTTGAGCCACTCCACCAGCCGGCCCAGCACGTCGAGCATGTCCTGTTCGTCGCGGTTGTGCTCCAGCCGGAACAGCGCCGCGGCCACGTTGCGCGTCTCGTCCGACCAGTCAGGCGCCTCGACGATGGCGCCTTCGTCCAGCAACAGGTAGCTCAGCTCGGGCCGGTAGCGCTCCAGGCCACCCGGTACCCGTTCGACCAGCTCGCTGACGTTGTGTGCGGCACGCCAGCGCTCTTCGCCATTGTAGAGTACCACGGGCAGCACCGGGGGCAGCTTGCCACTGGGCGTCAGGGCTTTCTGGCGAATCAGGTCCTGATACAGCAGTCCCAGGTAGCTCATGATCCGCACCGCCATGAAGCGGTCGACGCTCGATTGAAACTCTAGCAGCAGGTAGACGTAGAGCCAGTCGTCTCCCCAGCGCACCCGCCAGATGATGTCGTCTTCCCGGTCACGCAGCTCGTCGGTGACGTAGGAGCCGCTGACTTTCTCAAGGGTGGCGAAGTCGAGCTGGCTGACCCAGGCTTCCTTGACGAAGCCGGTGAGCAGGTCCTTGACCATCTCGGGGTGGGAGAACAGCAGCTTGTAGCTGTGGTCGTGGTGATTAGCCATGCGAGGCTCTGTGTCTCGGGGGAGTGCAGCTCAGCCTACCACAGCCCCACTGGCCTCCGTATGGCCCCGCCCCACCGGCAGGGCCAACAGAGCGGGCTACAAAATCGGCACCAGCGGCACCCGGCCACAGCCAGTCAGGGCCAGGGCAGCGGTAAGGGCCAGCAGTAGAGCCCCATAGCGATGTCTCATCTGGCTGCATCCTTGTACCACTCGGCCTTCGGCACAGCGCCGCAGGCGGTGTGGGTGATGGCAGGATTGAAGGCGGCCGGTCACGTGCGGCTGCCATCCACACCGAAGGGCCCGGGTGCGTGAACTGCCCGTGACGCCACCCGACCACCCTTCCCCATCTGACAATGCCTGGAGCCACCCATGAGCCAACTCCGTGGGGTGATAGGCACAGGCTGGCGGCATCACACCGCTCAGCCTGCAAAAAGCGCGTCAGCTGTCGAAGTCGAAACTGAAGTCATCGTCGCCGCCGAACACCTCGTCGAGGTTGGCGGGGGCCTGGCCTGCCGAGCTGGCCTTGGCGATCAGGCCATCCTGCAGGTTGGTGAGCGAGAGCAGGTGCGCATAGGCGAGTGCCAGGGCGCCACTGTTACGCAGCGTGACCAGGGTGTCGGCCTCGAGCTTGGCCAGCGCCTTTTCGTCCAGCAGGCGGAAACCGCTGAGTTCGTGCTTCTCCTCACCCTGGGTGACGGTGATGCTGCGTGCGACCAACAGCCCTGCCTGATCCAACTGGTCAACTAGCGCTCGAGTGCGTTCCTGGTCTTTCTGCAGCCCCATGAGGATCTGCTGGACCTTCTTGAGCACCTCGGTGGGCTTGCCCTGGGCATCGATCAGGGCGTGGCCGTCGGGGCGTTCGAAGTGGCGAGCCGCGGCGTCAACCTGCACTGCGTACTGGCGGCCCTTCTCGGCGCGCTGGGCGTCGGAGATTTCCACCTCGGCGAGTACGAAGGGGTAGCGGCGGATATGGGCGGGGATATAGCGACCCAGCCAGTGGCCGGTGTCCTTGACGTGGAGGTTCTCGCCGGGGCGAACGCCGGTCAGGGCCTGGGGCACGCCCTCGCTCTTGGGAAAGACGACGGGCATCTCGCGGGCCACGCGGGTAATTTCACTCGACAGCACCGGGATCATCACCAGCTCGCGGGCGAAATCGTAGGGCTGGTTGGGGGTATAGCGCAGGTCGCGATGCTGTTCGGCGTCGAGATTGGTGGGCTTGAGAAACATGAAGCCTCCCTGATGGTTGGCACAGGAATTAGGGAACGAAAACGTGGCGACATTACACCAGCCGCCACGAAAAAAGGCCACCCCGGAGGGGTGGCCTTCACTACGATCACTTCATTGCATTCAATCTGCCAGAGGCGGCTTAGGAAGCAAAGATAAAGTTCTCGTTGCTCAGAGCATCTGCTACACCGGTCAGTTCGATGGTGAAGTTCTGATCACCATTTGAGGTGATGGTGACGTCAGTACCGTCTTGCACAATACTGATGTCAGACAGACCTTCGATACCCAGATCACGCAGGTCGAGGATATCCAGATTGCCCAGGTCGTTAGTAGTGCCGAACGACTTGAAGTCATCAATCTGCCATACCACTGTGTCTGCGTAAGCATCAGCAGTGAAGCGGAAGGTGGTTACTGTCTCCAGGTCGGAAACTGCATCCTGATCCCAAGTGAAATCAAACTCGCTAACGCGGATAACCGTGTTGGAGTTGAAGTCCTGCTGATCAGCGTAAGGATTACCGTCTTCGTCCAGCACATCGCCAAAGCTGCCAGTCACGTTACCCTGGAAACCAGAGAGGTCGATAACCGACAGGGAGTGCGACAGTTCGTTCACGTTCAGCTGGTCGATGTTAGTACGGTTGGCACCAGCGCCGTCAAAGTCACCGCCAGATACGGTCAGGGTGCGCGCGTAGTTAGCGAAGTCATCGCCACCAGATACGTAACCATTCAGGATCAGATCCGGTGAGAAGGTGTTAACTGCGCCCTCTGCACTTTCCAGTGTCAGGTTAATGGTGCGGAAGTCGTTGACTGCCAGCTCAGAGCTGTAAACACCGCCGTCGGAAGAGTCGATAGTAACGTTCAGCGTGTTCTCAAGACCACGCGAGGCAGCGTTGAGAGTTACATTATCGTCAGCAGTGACTGCGTCGATACGCACGTTCTCTTCAGAACGCAGGTTCTCGATAGTCAGCGCGTCGCCCAGTGCAACAACGTTGTACAGATCAACACCAGTGGTGTTAGCGGCGTTGTAAGTGCCGGATGCTTGCGCGCCTTCCGCAGCGAAAGGAGCACCGAACTGAACCGTTTCAAAGGCGGATACCACGGCGTTGGTATCGATTGCTCCGTACACCTGCAGCACGTCGTTCTCGCCAGCTGCACCGGTGATCACATCTTGATTTTCGCGGACCAGGTTAGCAGCATCAATCGCCAGCACCAGGTCGCCACCTAAATCTGCACCGTTGATGGTGAGAGGAGGCGTGCCACCAGTGGTCGGCTGGGTAGCCATGGTCTCGACATGGAACGACAGGTCTTGGCTACCAACCAGGTTCAGCGTGGTAACGGCTTCACCGTTAAACGCGTTAACTACGTTTGCAGTTTCACGACGGCCAGAAGAAACGACGTCCAGGGTACGGATGTCGCTGTTAGCACCGTTAACTACCAGGTCAGCAACGGTCAGCTCGCCGTCAACACGAGCGGTGTTGTCCAGCAGCACTTCGAAGCTGCCAACACCCGGTACAGCAGAAGTGTTGGAGATAGTGACAATACCAAAGTCCTGGTCTTCGTTGCTGTTACCTTGGCCCAGGGTCTGGTTCTTACCGGAAATGGTAAGGTCCTGATCCATGCGCATTTGCTGAACGTTGGTGTCAACATTGCCAGTAGCGATAACAACCTGCTCCAGGCTGCCCATGTTGCCCACAACCAGGTTCTGAGTGGTGTTGTTGTTGCCAGCAACAACCAGAGTCTGGATATTTTCGAAAGACGCCCAGCTGTTTTCTGCTGCAGTGTTACCACCGGCTGCTGCGCCAGTTGTGGTATTGACTTCAACAATGTTGGAGCCTTCAGCGCCATCGATGCTGGTGCTGTTCTTGTACTGCAGACCCGTCAGGTTGATACGGTCGTCGCCAGCACCGCCGATGATTTCAAGCGCGAAATCCGGGTCAGAAGCAACATCGTTATCAACAAACAAGCTCAGGTTGTTGTTGCCGTCGCCCAGCAGGTAGCTGAACTGTACCGGCTCTTCAGCACCGGCCAGGTACTTATCAAACACGGCTTCAGTCAGGCTAGCACCCAGCTTGATGTCGGCTGCGTAACCGGCTGCATCGAATACCCGTACGTCAAGAAGGCCGTCAGTGACCAGACGGTCATCGGTAGTCGTGGAAACACCACTCTGCTCAACAGTACGTGAGCCGAGTTGGAGTGCACCTTGTGCGCCACCGTCAACATGGGTCAGGTAGACTTCTTCCAGCTGCTGCTCTTGAGCGTAAGAACCGGTGTTGTTCGGGTTGTTTTCAGAACGCAGGGTGCGAATGTGGCTATCATTATCAACTTGAACGTTGAATACTTCTACGCCACGGTCGCCAGACATGGCCGCGATGTTAACGTTGCCACCGCGTGAACCATTACCCGCACCGTCAAGTACCAGCGTGGTTTCAGTCTGCTCATCTTCAGTCTGAAGGTCTTGCGTGATGCGGTTACGGATGTCGATCTGCTGGTCAGTAGTGGCAGAGGCAGTGAAGCCACCCTGGTTGGAGAACGGACGGCCTTCAGCATCAAACAGCAGGAACTCGCCGTTGTTACCGCGAGTCACCTGCAGGTCGCCCAGACCTTCAGCTTCCAGTGCCTCAACGATGGCGGCTTCCAGCTCTTCCCAAGTGTTAGCAGCGGCCATAGCGTCGCTGGACAGGGTAACGGCTTCACCGTCCAGCTCGAAGCTCAGAGCGCTGACGCTGATGTTCTGGAGCTCGGCATCGGCGTTGACCACGCCACCGTCCAGCTCAGCGATCTGGATCACCAGCTGAGACTGGGAGCTCTGACCGCCATCCATGAACAGCGGGTTGAAGTAAACTTCAAAGCCCACTTCCGGGTCGGTATTGCGCATACCCAGCGTGGTATCAACCGGACGTGAACGAACGTCTTCAATGATGACGTCGGCACGGCTGTTATCGGTCCACCACTGCTCAACACCGACCATCTTCTCTGCGTCGATAGTAGCGACGGCAGTTGTGTTGGAGCCTTGGTCGAAACCCTGGACATTCTGGGCGCGGAAGTAGACTTCCTGGATGTTGGTGGTTTCGGCAGAGATTGCCGGAGACTGGAAGCCACCCAAGCCAATAGAGCCGGAAGCGATCAGGTCAGCCTGCAGAATGTTGCGGCTGTCGGCACCGCCGTCGAGCACGTCGCCGGTCTCGAAGGTGTTGGCCAGGGCGCCAGAACCGGTTTCGTTCTGGGTGACCGGCGCGGTGAAGGTGGTGTCAACGCCGTCAGCGCCCTGCAGGTCGTCGGCACGCTGAGTCAGCGTCAGGGTCTCGGCAGAAGCCGGGCCTTCGAGCAGCGCGTCAACGGCAGCGCGAGCAGCCGCCAGATCGGTGGAGCCATCAACGTTGGCGATAGCAGCACGAGCAGCGGCTTCGCTGTAGTTCTCGCCGGCAGCCTGAGTGTAGTACTCGGCGATGACGGTCTTGTTGTCCAGGGCCAGGGTGTCGGCTGCCTGAGCGCCATCAACCAGGGCAAGCACCAGCTGGTCGACGTTGACGCTGGAACCGCCGCCGTTCACCCAGTAGTCCAGGCCTTCGGGTTCGGCAGAGCGGTTGAAGAGGTTCTGGTACAGCTGGTTGACCACCTGAGCGCGAGTCATCTGACCCATGCCCTGCAGGTACTCGGGCTGCTCCTCGACGATGTTAGCGCGCAGCTGCTCGAGGGTCAGCGCACCGCTTTCGATTTCGTCAGTCCAGTAGGCCAGACCTTCCGCGTCGGCCGCACGGCCGAGGAGGCCGATGTAGATCTTCTGGATCTGGTTAGCAACAGTTGCCATGTGTCTCAAACTCCATTTGGTTGTCGAATCGACATTACAGGCGCTTGGCACCCCGAAGGGCTCTCCTGGGCCCGTCGGCCCGGCCTGCGATACCGACCCCACTGCGGGGTCAGCTTACCCCTTTGGGTAGGATGCATTATGGGACCCGCACCTGACAAAACTGTGATGTAGTTCACACTTTGCGAAAAAAACTTACTCGGCGGCGGAATGCGGGGGAACTCAACGCCCGAATGTCACCAGCGCCAGGCCAGGCGCGCCTCCAGCTCCCAGCGGCGGTTGGCGAACAGCGCGATGTCCGAACGGCTATGTTCCCAGCCGGCATCCAGCACCAGCGTCAGGTCGGGGCTCACTGGGATCTGACCTCGCGCGCCAAGCGTGGTGGTCAGCTCGCTGCGGCGGGCATCGCCGAAGAACTGCGGACTGTAGGGCTCGCTATCCTCACGCTGCTCGATTTCGGCATAGGCATTCATTGCCACGCTGCTCCAGCGCCAGGCGGGAGCATCCAGCCTGGCAGACAGCCGCCAGGTATCGCCGGCACGCCGACCAGGGCGAAACTGCCAGCTGGCCTGGCCATGCAGTAGGAACTGCTGCCACTCTCGCCACAGCCCAACGCGCAGGGTCTGGCTCGCAGGACGATAGGGTTCATCCTGCCACTGCCCCCCCAGGCTTCCCAACCACTGACGACCCAGTAAACGCCGGTAGTCGGTCAGCGCGCTCCACTGGCCCGGCAGGCCATCCACATGCTGGTGAAGCGCCAGCAGGCTGAGCTGCTGGTTGCGCTTTGCCGGCTGCCACTGGCCGCCCGCATAAAGGTCGCGACGATGCAGGCGGTCCAACTGGTGGAAATGCCGATAGTCGCCCCCCGCCATCAGCTGCCAATGCGGCGATGCCGTGGGCACAACGGCCGACAGCGGCAGCGTCGCCTGCCCCCCGAAGGCCGTGTAGTGGCTCGCCTGGGCGAGGCTTTCATCGGCCAGCTCCACACGCATGGGGATCTCCCCCCACAGCGACAGCGGAATCGTTCGGCTTTTGGCACCCAGGTTGGCGTTGCTGTCGTAGCCCTGGCTCACGCTAAGAGTGCCGCGCAACTGCTGGGTAAGCCGGCTGGCGGCCGGTGCCTGGCGAACCTTGCCGTTCAGCCGAGCCTCCAACTGGGTAATGGCACGGGCGGCGGCCGGCGGCAGCGCCGAGCTAGGTCCGGCCTGCTGCTGGTAGTAGTAGAGGGCGTCGAGGCTGGAACGTGCTGCGTCCGTATTGCCCAGCTCAGCATAGGCCAGGGCCAGGTCGAGGCGAGAACCAAGGTCCAGGGGGTCCAACAGCACCAGCTGCTCGAAGTGCTCAACGGCGGCAGCATAGTCGGCGAGCCGCATGGACATCTGCCCCAGCCAGCGCAGCTGCTGGGCACGCTGCGCCGCCGGAAGCTCTTGCGCGGCCAACCAGCGGTACACCGCCTGGAGCGGCTGCTGTTCAAGCTGCCGTTCCAGGCGCTGCTCGAGGGGTGACGCAGGTTCCGTCGCACTCGCCATGGCCAGCTGGCCGAATGCGGCAAGCCACAGTGCCAGGGCCGCGATGGCCGAGCGCCGGCATAGCACCGTGCAGCGCCGGCGCTGAGTCGGGTTGGGTATCATCGTTCAGGGGAAATCCGGCTTGGGGCACGCCTGAGTTGGTGGCATATTGGCGTTTAGCGTACCATGGGTGCTTGGCTGAGGCGATTGGAACGCCCGGAGATTAGGCATGATGTATAAGAATCAACCGTCTGTTATCCCAGCTTTTTTCGGCGCCAACGGGTGGGTCGCCCCGGCCGCGCTGCGGCTTCAGGTGATTCGCTACAGCCTGGTCATCCTCGTCGCCATGCTCGCCGTGGTATCCGCCACCGGTGCCCAGGCAGAGCGCGTCGTCGGCCAGGTGATCTTCATGACCGGTGATGCCCACCGCCAGGGCGCCGGTGAGACTGAGACGCAGCGGCTGACCGCAGATTCGCAAATTCACGAGGGCGACAGCCTGATGACCGGCCAGGAGAGCCACGTGCATCTGCGCATGATGGACGGCGCCTTCGTCAGCCTGCGAGGCGAAAGCGCCATGACGGTGGAACGCTATCGCTTCGAGCCCGCACAGCCCAAACGGTCGGAGGCTCGCCTGGTACTGCATCACGGGGTGGTGAGAACGGTAAGCGGAGAGATCGGGGCTCGGCACCGCGAACGCTTCCGGCTAAATACCCCCGTGGCCGCCATCGGTATCCGCGGCACCGATTTCAGCGTACTGACCGATGAACGGCAGAGCCGGCTTAGCGTGCGCCAGGGGGGCGTGGTGATGACCCCGCTCTCCAGCCATTGCGCGCGACTTGGCCTGGGGCCTTGTGAAGGTGAAACCAGCGCCGAGCTTTTCGCTGACGACGCCTCCGCGCTGCTGGAAGTCGCACGCGGCCTGGCCATGGCCAGGATCACCCGTGAAGGCATCACGCCCGATGAGTACCGCACCCCGCACCCGCGGGAGGATGAGCTGGGCCATCATGCCGATACACCGGATCGCGAGTCGGCAGCCCTGTCCCGTGGGGAGTCTCAGCGCGGCGCCGAGAGCTATGAGGAGGGCCTGCAGCAGGCAGAGCGCTACCTGGCAAGGCCAGGCCTGATCACCGATGCGTTCGCCAGGGGCGAGCGTGCCAGCGAGATACAGCCCAGCAACCGTGAGCTGGTGGCTGAGCCCAGCATTGTCTGGGGCCGCTGGAGTGAGTTCGAACCCGAGCGCGGCGCGCGTATTTCACGGCTGATCTTCGAATCTCGCCAGTATGCCGGCATGAACTCGGTGTTTGCCCTGCTGGAGGATATCCCTGATCAGCGTCGCCTTCCCCAGGCGGGCAGGGCGCATTTTCAACTCAATAGCTATGAGGCCTACATCAAGCGCGGCAACCAGCTGGAGGGAGCGCTGATCAGCCACCCGGGGCTGGTCGTCGACTTCGACCAGCAGCGCTTTGCCACTCGGCTCGACGTGCATGCCTCATCGCTGCCCGGGCCGGTGCATGTGCTGGGCGGCGGCCACCTGCTGAGCAGCGGCCACCTACGAAGCGACAGCGACTCTCCCAGCCTACTGGAAGGGGTATTAAGCTCTGGCGCCGCGGAGGCCGGCCTTCTGTTTGAGTACCAGATCGAAAACGGCGTGGATGCCGTGGGAGCGACACACTGGGTGCTGGATCGGGAGTGACCATGGCATCGACATTTCTGGACAGCGCCAGCGAGCACCTGCTGCTGGCCCATTCTCATCGCCGCCAGTACCAGCGCAAGGATGTCATTCTGCACGGAGGCACCCCCAGCGATTCCCTGCTCTATCTCGTCAAGGGGGTGGCCAAGGTGGCGATCATCAATGGCAAAGGCCAGGAGATGATCATGACCTACCTTGGCCCCGGCGAATTCGCCGGCGAGATGGGTGTGTTCTGCCCACAGGTGCCGCGTTCTGCCTGGGTGATCGCCCATACGGATTGCGATATTGCCAGCCTGCCCTACCCGAGTTTTCACGAGCTGGCGGAAAAGCACGGCCAGCTGCTATATGCGCTCGGGCATCAGCTCTCCGTGCGCTTGATCAAGACCACGCAGCGTACCAGCGACTTCGCCTTCCGCGATGTGGTGGGGCGCATCCGCGAATGCTTGAGAGAGCTGTCGCATCTAGCCGCCAAGGCCAAATGCGACGGCGTGACCATCCACTACACCCGCCAGGAGTTGGCGCTGATGGCTGGCTGCACCCGCGAAATGGCCGGCCGAGCACTGAAGGTGCTAGAGCAGGCCGGCCTGGTCAGGGTGCATGGCAAGAGCATACAGGTCTCGGGTGAGCTGATGGAGAAACCGGAGGAGAGCGAAGTCTAGTCAGCGTCCAGACGGGTCATGGCATGGCCGATAGGGCCTCAGCGACTGCCGCTTGGCTGGCGTCAAGCGTTATCGGCTGGGCGCCATAGCGCCACCGGTTGGCTGACGCCCTTGAGCGACACCTCGCCCAGCGCCTGCAGCTCTACCTGCCCTTGCAGCGTCGCGGCCAGCGTCGGGCCGACCAACACGGGCTCGCCAAGTAGCCCGGCGTGCTCCTCGAGGCGCGCTGCCAGATTGACGGCGGGCCCCAGAGCGGTATAGGCCAGCCGCTGCTGGGAGCCGAGATTGCCTACCGTCACTTCGCCGCTCTCAAGCCCGATATGCAGGCCAATCTCGGGGTAGCCCTGGCTGCGGGCCCAGTGATTGATGGACACCAACTGCTTCTGCATGGCCCCGGCGCAGGCCAGGGCCTGCCTGGCGTCGTCTCCGCTGCACAGCGGCGCCCCCCAGAACGCCATGAGTGCGTCACCGATGTACTTGTCCAGAGTGCCGCCGTGGGCATGCACCACCTCGGTCAACTCGGTGAAGATGCGGTTGGTCAGCAGGGCGAGCTGCTCCGGAGGCAGTGCCTCGCTGATCTCGGTAAAACCGACGATATCGCTGAACATGATCACCAACGGCCGCCGCTGGGGGGCAAAGCGCGCTTCTCCGCCCTCCTCCACCATCTGACGCAGGATAGTGCGGGGCACATAGGCGCCAAACGCCCGGTAGAGCCGTCGATGCCGTTGCCACAGCTGCCAACGCTTCCAGCCCAGCCAGAATATCGCGGCCGCGCTAACCCCACCCCACCAGGCCCATGGGTCCAGCCACCAGCCCTGGGTTGCCAGCACAACGGGCGCCAGCCACAAGGCCGCACCGACCGCGACCGCCAGTGCACGCTGCCAGGGCGCCGAGCGTCTCCCCGTCAGGTTGGGAAATACGATGAGGCCCAACACCCCCAGGCCCGCCAGCCACCAGCCGCGCGGGTTCGGCAGCGGGCGCCAGGCCAGGCTATCAAGGGAGGCGGCCAGCAGGACGGCATGCAGCTCGACCCCAGGGGTCAAGGCGCCGCGAGGGGTCGCCACCAGATCCCCCAGCCCGGCGGCCGAGGTACCGACCAGCACCAGACTGCCGGACAGCCGTTCACGGTGCTTCCCCGCCATCACCTCTGCGGCGCTCAGGTAGTCAAACCGGCTGGGGTGGTGATAGGGAATAAGCAGCCCTCTGCTGGGCGTCGACCACAGGCAGAAGCTGGCGACGCAGACCTGGTCGCCACGGGATCGCGGCAGTTCCCTTGCCGGCAGGTCCGTCCAGGCTTCCAGGATCGCCAGGGCGAGTGTTGTTCTGGGCGGCTCGCCGGGGGCCTGGATACGCGAATATAGCCGCCGGATGCGACCGTCGCTCTCCAGCTCGGGGGTGATATGCCCCACTTCCGGCGCTCGGTTGTGATAAGCCAGCGTGATGCTGGGCGACAGCTCTCGTGCCGCCCGAGCAGGTTCCGAGCGTGCCGGAGGTGGCTGTACCTCACTGAACGCCGTAGCGGCGAGAACATTCGGCGCCGCCAACTGGCGAGCCAGCGCGAGATCCTGATCCGGGTCGCTGGGCTCCGGCAACAGAATATCGAGCCCCAGCATGCTGGGCTCGGCGGCCTGGATGACCGCCACCAGCTCCGCCAGCTGCCCGCGAGGCCAGGGCCAACGGCCATGAGCACTCAGGGCATCGTCATCGATATCAACAATGACGATGCGATGATCCACCTGCTCAGGCGGCTGCAGCCACTGCAATGCGGCATCATAGGTAAGCCACGAAAGACGACCGAAAGGGGCGATGGCGTCGGCACGCAGTAACCAGCCGGACAGGATGAGCAGCAGCCCCAGCAACAGAAGGCTCCCGCGGCTGGAGGAGAGGCGGCGGACAAAACGGCGGCTCACGGCGTCACGGCTGCGGGTCGCCGGAGGGCCAGGCAAGCGACGTTACCAGACCTTGAAGCCGCTGTGACAGGCGCGTCCAGTCATGGGCCACCAGCCAGTCGGCAGCATCCTGCTGCAGCCGCTGGCAGCCCTCGGCGTCATCGAGCAGCGCGCGTATCCCTTGCCCAAGTTCGCGGGGCGATGTCCCGGGCAGGAAAGCAACAGCGTCAGCCACGTCATCGAAGATGCCCAGGGGCGTACAGGCCACCGGGCGGCCGCTGGCCAGCCCCCAGCGAACCGCCGCGGAGGAGGACTCCTGGGTTTGCTGATAGGGAAACACCAGCAGATCTGCCGCCTGTAGCCAGCCAAGGGTCTGGTCGTCGGGCAGAAAATCGTGAACGAGCGTGACACGTGAGCCGAGCCCCAGCCGCGCGACGGCATCACGACAGCGCTGGGCTTCCACTTCGGATGGCGGCGCCGGGTAGAGGGCATTGAGCAGCAGCAGATGCAGGCTGGGGTCTCGAGCAGATAGCTCGGCAAAGGCTTCGATAAGCTCATACACCCCTTTATGGGGCAACAGGAAGCCGTAGCTGGCGACCACCCGCTTGCCGGCCAGGGCTGCGAACCTGGGATCGTCGGGTTGGCTGATGAGCGGGTTCGCCATCACGCCGTGTGGAAACAGGCTGGCATTGGCATCCAGGCCCATGCTCTTGAGTCGGTTGAGGTCATCGATACCGTGAACCATCAGGCGTGAACAGCCGGCAAGAGGCTTGGCCATCTGCCCGAGGCTCTTGGCAAGCCCACCCCAATCGACATCGGCGGTGGAGTGAAAAAACACCAGCGTGCGAACCCCCTCAGCATGCAGTGCCTGAAGCAGGTCCGCCAGCGGCTCAATGCCGAAGAAACTGAAATTGAACTGCACCACCACGGTATCGAGCTGACGGTTGCGGATCTCGGCATGAAGCGCCTCGAGCTGATCTTCGAGGTAGCCACCCTGGCCATCGGCGCGAATCTGGCGCCAGCAGCGCACCACGTTCGCCTCATCCGGGGCAGTCAGCTCGGCTCCTTGGTCGGCCAGCACCGTGACCTGGCCGGCAAGCGCGGGCTCCACCAGCAGTCGCGAGTAGGTCGCAATACCACACTTGCTGTTCCAGGTGCTGACCCAGCCGATGCGTGGCCTGGGGGCCAGCACCGGCTGATGATCCAGGGCATCCAGGGCACGCGAGGTACGCCGGGCCACGGCTGCCCAGGTATGCTCAGACTCAACGAGCGCGCGAGCGGCATGGCGACGCTCGGCGCTCCAGGCCGCTAGCTCACCGTCCCGATGGCGCCGGGCAAACTCGACGAGCAGCTCAACCAGATGGTCGACGCGAGGCTCGACCCAGACGGAAGCGAACTGCCCCATATGGGTGCGCGCTCGCGCGTAGTCAAAGTCAATCAGCCAGGCGGTTTCAGGGGTACAGAAATCACGCTGCCCACCACCGGCGGTCGTGATGACCGGCACATCGCACCACATGGCCTCGGCCATGGGGAGCCCGAAACCCTCCCCGCGGCTGGGGGCTACCAGGGCGTCGGCGCGCTGGTAGAGGGCACGCACCGCTTCGGCATCAAGATCGGCATTGATCAGGATAATCGGCGCGCCGTCGGGGCAGCGCTGGCGACAGCGGGCCAGGTCAGCCTCGATATCGTGGTGGGGGTTGGGAAACGTTTTGAGGATCAGCTGTACGCCGTCGTCGGCGCTGAAGGCGCGGTACCAGGCGTCCAGCAGCACGTCCACGCCCTTGCGAGGGAAACAGGAGGAGACATGCAGGAAGGTCATGCGCGTGCCTTGCGGCTCGCCTCCTCCCTCCACTAGCCACTTCGATAGGGCCTCGGCATTCGGGAGGGTATCTCGCAGGTGGTCGGTACCCACGCCGACCACCGGCAGCGGGAGGCCAACGCCGCTATCTGCCAGCACCCGAGACACATAACGCGACATGGTGGTAACGGCTGAGAGCCGGGCGTTGAAGGCCTGGGCATGCCGATGAGGAAACACCGATTCTTCCCAGCCGTAGCTGTGAATCAGCCGGTGCCGACCGGCCATTGCGGTTGTCCGTGGCGGGTAGCAGAGCCGAAGGGTTGCATCATACCACGCGGCCTTTGCGGCCAGCTGATGGGCCTCGGCGAGGGACGGCTCGGCGGCGAGAAAGTCAGCCGCCGGGGGGAAGTCGCCGCCTCCCTCAGTACTGTGCAGTGCCACCTGTACGCTGTCGCCCATATCCTGCAACGCTCGGGCCAGCTCTCGGTTGACGAGCGCCAGACTGTAGCTGGAATCGAAGGGGCCTTCGATGCGCCAGCGCCGCTGCACCGGCAAGCAGGCCGGGGTTGCCGGCAGGTCGGGAAGCGCCAGGCCGAGCTCGCCCAGGAAGGCTTTCAGCCGTGAGAACAGCCGCACCGGCTCGAACTGGGCAAGACGCTCGCGCTGGGCGTTGATAATCCGGGCTCGAAGCCCGGGGTTGCGCAGCATCATCAAGGCCGCTGCTGCAGCGAGTTCGGGGTCGGCCTGTTCAAGCAGCAGCCCACCCTGCCCCACGGTGTCGGCGATGCTGCTGTCAGGCGCCGCATAGGCCAGCACCGGCAACTCATGCGCCATCGCCTCGATAAGCGGCATACCGAACCCTTCATGCTCGCTGAGGCTGAGATAGAGATCCGCTTCACGATAGTGGCGCTGCAGCGCTGCGTCGTTCACCTTACCGGTAAACACCACGGCATCGGCGACTCCATGATCTCGAGCCAGCTGCTGCAGGCGGCGAATGGTTTCGGCATCGCCCCCACCCACCAGAGTCAGGCTGACGGGCCAAGGGCTGCGGCGGCGCAGAGCGGCCAGGGTCATAATGAGTCCGGCCTGATTCTTGTTGGCGGCCAGCCGGCCGACGAAAAGCAGCCGATAGCCTACACACTCGTCTGGCTGTGGCGGCGGCGCGACCAGCGGTTCACCCAATGAAAAACGGCTGAGATCCACCAGCAGCGGCAGGGTCAGGGTGGTGTCGGTGGCAAAACCAGCGGCCAACAGCTCCTGACGGTTGTGTTCGGAGTCGGCAATGGCACCGTCGAGCCAGGCGTGCCAACGAGTCAATTGCTCGCGTCCATGGCGCAGCACCGGGATGGCCGGATGCCCTTCGGGAAAGAAGCGCTCCGGCGTGATGTTGTGGTAAACCAGCAGCTTGCGGCAGTCGAGCTTTTCGAGCCACGCCTCGAGTGGGTTGCCACTTCCATGATGAATCAACAGCAGTTCATCGGGCCTGGGATGGAAGTCTTGGTAGTGCCGTGCCAGGCCCGCCATGTCATCTGGCGCATCGATGACAAAGATCTCCGATGCAAGCCCGCAGGCACGCAGGAGCCGTTGGGTGAATAGCATGCCGTTGGTGATGCCATCGCCGGCGGAACAGGTGACGGCAAACTGGTGGACGGCCGTGAGTAGTGGCATATCCCGCATGCTCCCTTCGCTAGATTGCCTGAGGATCGTCGCTGGCCTCGCCATGTTGCTCGGCCCCCGGTGGCACGGCCACGCCCAGGTCGGTGGCCAGCCAGTCGCGCAGCGCGGCGGCCAATACCCGAGGCTGATAACGCTCAAGAGAGCGTCGCTGCCCCGCCAGCACGGCATCACGCAGGGTGTCGTCTTCCAGCAGCAAGGACAGGCCGGCGGCCATGGCGGCCGGGTCCTCGCTATCGAGCACCAGCCCCCCCTCCCCCAGGGTATGAGGCACATTGGTGAGACCCATGGCCACTACCGGGCAATCGGCCACCATGGCCTCCACCAGCGGCATACCGAACCCCTCATGGGCACTGGCGCTGACAAAGGCGCTACATTGCCGGTAGAGCGCTTGCAGCAGGGTGTCATCCACCTTGCCAGGCATGATCACGCTGTCGTCCAGTTGAAGCTGGTGCAACCGCTGGCGAAGAAAGCGCGCGTAGTCCGACTCACCGCCACCCCCAGCCAGCACCAACATCGCCGGCGAGCGGCTACCGTCACGCTGCTGCATGTTGTGCAGGTGCCAGAGCGCCTCAAGTAGCAGATGCTGACGCTTGTTTTCCACCAACCTTCCGACGAAGAGCAGCGACGGCCGTTCGGCCAATCCTGGGTGCAATTGGCTGGCGATATCCGGCAAGCGATCCGGCGCATGGGCGAGCTTTTCAAGATCAACCAGCAGCGGAATGGTGGTAATCCGCGCCGGCGGGTAGCCCAGGGCAACCAGGTCCTCGGCATTGAAATTCGACACGGCCAGCACTGCCTGGAAGGCGTCTCGCCACTGGACGAGCTGCTCGCGCCCCAGCTCGGCGTAGTGGCGGTAGTCGCTGCCGGGCGGAAAGAAGCCCGCAGGAGTGATGTTGTGGTAGACCAGCACCCTCGGCATGGTCAGCCGATCCAGCCAGTCGCCGAGATCGTGCCCCATGGAGTGGTGTTGCAACAGCAGGCTGGTGCCTGGGTCGCAGTCGGCCAGCTCATGATAGGGTCGCACTCGGTCGGCCATGGCCGCTGGCACGTTGACAGCGTAGAGGTTCGATTCGAAGCCCAGCTGACGCAGCAGACGCTGAATGAACACCAGGCTGTTGGTGACGCCATCACCGACGTCGACGCCGTGGTGAAACTGATGGATGGCGGTGATCGGCTGGCTCATTGGCGATGCTCCTGCCGTGCGGAAGGACTCGGGGTGTCCCCGGCGGTGTCTAGGCCCTCGGGCTTTGTCGCCAGCAAGGCGTAGTCCTGGGGGCCATAAAGGTAGTGGTTGAGCCGGCGCGCCGTCTCGTTATCTTCATGCAGACGGTGCGCCTCGCCCACCGGATGCAAGGGCCGCGCCTCGACGGCGTGGAAGCCGGCAAACTCAGCCAGAAAGACTAGGAAATCCGGCGGCAGTGGGCGCACATGGGTGGGGTCTAGGTAGAAGTTGCAGCTACCGACGATTAGGTTCTGGGGGTTGGGGGTTTCCAACAGCAGGCGGCCGCCCGGCGCCAGGGCTCGATAGGCCTCGAGGAGGAGCAGACGAAGCTGGCTATGGTCAAGGTGCTCCACCAGATGAAAGGCACTGATCATGCCCAGGCTGTCCGAGTCACTCTCACGCAGGGCAGTCAAAGCATCTTGGTAGCGCACGTCCAACCCCTGCTCACGACCCGCCTGGATATTAGCGGCATTCAGGTCGACGCCTCGAGCCGGAATGCCCTCATCACGAAGCAGCGCCAGCCACTCTCCGCGGCCGCAGCCCAGGTCGAGCAGCGGCAGGCCCTCGGCTAATGGGGCGGCGTCATGCACCTCGGGCAGGTGCTCACGCATCAATGCGGCAATGGCCCCTGGGTCGCCCCGGAAGCGAGCCTCCAGGGCACGGTAGAAATCACGGCCTGCCCGATCGGTCTGGGGAGGCTCCTGGTCGGCCGTCTTGCCATGCTGGGCGGCAGCGCCACGAGGAAGCTCGGCGATCGTTTCGCGGAGGACCTCGTTCTCGACCTTGAGCCCGCGCTGAGCGCCCTCCAACGACTCGAGGCGGGCGCCCTGCTCGCGAAGTAGGTCGAGCAGGGCCTGGTAGCGGGCATCCTGCAGACGGGTCACATGATCGAGTCGCTCACGCGTCCGATCCACACGCAGAATATTGAACAGCCAGCGCACCGCCCGGCCGACCCTGGGCAGATACATGAGGCGCGCCCGGGCCAGGCCTCGCGACAGGCCAGGCAGGGATTCCGTCGCCCCCTCGGCTCGGTCTGCCAGTGTCATCAGCAGGCGCTCACGCGGAAGGCCCGACATCAGCTGCTCATGGTCTCGGTTTCGCTCGTCCACCCGGGGTAGGCGACCCAGCAGGGTACGATAGGCAGCATCCAGAAAGTCGCCATCAGGCAGGGAAAGAATGCCTGAGTAGTCCGTGGCCGGGCGGCTGCCGCGCTGGCGACTGGCACCCAACTCCACCGCACGCCCCTGCAAACTTGTTCGCCAGCGCTCTTCTCCTTGCCACTCGGGAGGTGCCTCGGCCGACTCGCTGCGTCGGCGGATGCGCTCGCCCAGGCGCTTTGTCTCCAGCTCTGGATTATTGTGACGCAGCATGGGCACTGTCCTTGCTCTGGGGGGGCTCTTGCGTCTCGAAGGTACAACGTAGCGGCAGACGGCAGATACCACCGAAGGTGGGGCCGCGAATGCCGGCCACATCGAAACGCACCAGGTTGTCACACCACTGATAGCAACGTCGTGTGTGGTCACTGCCTTCGTGCAATGCAAGGGTAAGCGTATATTTCCCGGGCGCCAGCCATACCTCCAGCTCGAGCCGGCAGCGGCGTCGCTCCCCTGCGCGCATGGTCAACGGCTGATCGAGATACCAGGTATTGGTACCGAAGATATCTTGCCCGAAGCGATCGCGGATCATCAGACCCAGCGTGATGTCCTCAAGGTCCTGATGGGCCTCAAGGTCGACGATGATGTCTGCCGTCTCGCCGCTGGTAAGTATGCTACCACTGCTGTCGCGGCCAGCCAGCGTGCATTGGCTGACAATCACTTCGCCGGTACCGTAGCGGGCCTGCTGCACGGCCAGGCCGTCAAGATCGGTCTCCTCGGCCAGTAACCGGTTGTAGTGGTTGGCTCCAGCCTCGGGCTCGCCTTCGAAGACCGCTTTTCCACCCTCCAGCACGATCACCTTGTCGCAAAGCATCTTGACCGCGTTGATGTCATGGGAAACGAAGATGATCGAGCCACCCTGAGCGCGAAACTCACGGATACGACGCATGCACTTCTGCTGGAAGTGGGCATCTCCAACCGACAGGGCTTCGTCGATCACAAAGCAGCTGGGATCGGCATGAATACCGATGGCAAAGGCCAGGCGCATGACCATACCCGAGGAGTAGGTGCGCAGCGGTTCATTGATGAAAGCCCCCAGCTCACTGAAATCGATAATCGCCTGTCGGCGGGCCTCGACCTCCTGACGGGTCATGCCCAGCAACAAGCCATTGGCCAGGATGTTCTGAGCCCCGGTCAGGTTGCTGTCGAAGCCCGTGCCAAGCTCCAGCAGCCCAGTAATGCGACCCTCGATGTGAAATTCACCGCTGTCGGGCAGTAGGACGCCGGTGAGAATTTTCAATAGCGTCGACTTTCCGGCACCGTTACGCCCCAAAATTCCCATGGTTTCACCACTGGCCACCTGGAAGCTAATGCCGTCCAACGCCTTGTGCGAATGGTGCCGGGGCCGCCGAGTGATGATCTCGCGAAGCCGATCAGAGGGCTTGGCGTAAAAGCGAAAATGCTTGGTGATGTCATGCGCGTGAATCATCAAAATGCCCTAGATAAAATCGCGAATATCACGCTCAAGACGCTGACCCAACCACAGCCCGAAGGTCAGCAGCAGCATGGCAAAAGCCATCAGCAGTGCCAGCGGTAGCAGCGCAGGGTGAGACTGCAGCATAAGCGCATCGCGCAAGGCGTTAACGATATGAAAGAAAGGGTTGAGCAGAAAGAGTGGCACCCACCTTTCTGGTAGTATTGTCATGACATAAACGATGGGGGTAAGCCAAAACCATAACTGGGTCAACACGCCCACGAATTGTTTGATATCGCGAATAAAAACGCTAAGAGTGGCAAAAATGATGCCGATAGCGTATGCCAGCGTTTGCTGAACCACTAGGATGACGGGCCACCACATCCAGTGCCAGGTGAACTCAAAGCCAATGCTGAGAAGGAAGATCAGGAAAAATCCGTTGGCTATCAGATAGACAACAAATTCGCTAATCAGAATATAGAGTGGCAAGGTAAATAGCGAAACGTTTACCTTGCCGATGATCGCCGCCTTCTCGTGAAAGACATGAGTCACTCGCGACAAGGTATTGGCAAACAGGTTCCAGGCCAGCACGCCGATCACCAGGTAGACACTGTAGCTATACTGGCCGAGCTCTACCCCCAGCTCCCCAAGGCGCATTCCCATGATGCGCGAAAAAATCAATGTGAAGATCAGGATGTTGACCAGCGGCATAATGAAGGTCCACGCCGCACCAAGAATCGAGCCGGCATAGCGGTCGACCAGATCCTGCCGGGTCAGGTGATAGAGCAGGGAAACATTCATGTGACGGGCTCAGCGAAGAGTAGCGGCCACACGCCGACGGCAGTCGTTCAGCAGCCGCTCGAGCATGTCGCCCTGAGGAAGGGTCGGAAGCCAGCCAGTAGCCTGGCGCAGCAAGGTGGCGTCGGCGCGAACCGCCTGAATGTCGGAGGGGCGCTGGCGTGCCGGGTCCAGGCGATGAGTAATGGGGCACTCGGTGCGCTCCAGCAGGGCCTGAAGAAGCTCGCGGATCGCCACAGCGCGGCCTGAAGCAATGTTATAGGCCTGCCCTCGCTGCTGGCGAGCGGGCAGTTCCAGCAGCGCCAGGTAGGCACGGACCACATCGTAGACATCAAGGAAGTCGCGCTGGGCATCGAGGTTGCCTGTTTCCAGCACTGGGGGCTGCAATCCTGCCTCGATGCGAGCGATCTGGCTGGCAAAGCCAGCCAGCACAAAATCCTCACGCTGCCCCGGTCCGGTGTGGTTGAAGGGGCGCACTCGAATCACTCTTAGCCCCTCACTCGCTGCATATTGGCCAGCGGCCAGGTCAGCCGCCGCCTTGCTGGCCGCATAGGGGTTGAGCGGTTGAAAGGCGGCTTTCTCGCTGACTGGCTCTCCACTCAAAAAGGCACCGCCATACATATCGGACGAGCCAACGTTGAGCAGCAGAGTCTCGGGACAGTGGCGCTTGATGCCTTCGAGCAGGTTGAGCGTTCCCTGCAGGTTGACTCGCCATGTCAGTTCAGGGTCTCGAAAGCTGGTGGGCACATGGGATTGCGCTGCCAGGTGGATGACACCATCGGGGTTGAGGGTGCGCAACAACGCCGTCACGCGCCCCCCTTGGGTGATATCCAGGCGGTGCCAGCGCACCCGTCCGGCCAAACCCGCACCCGGCTCGCTGCTAGGCTCCACGGCATATGCCCACCCCGGCAACGAATGACAGGTAGTGGCATGCAGGGCAGTGTCGGGCCAGCGACGCGCCAGTGCCGACAAAAGGTGTGCGCCTACGAAACCACTGGCACCGGTAATCAACAACGAGCGGAAGGCCCTCGATGACGCGGCCTGGGCCATCAGCCTCGCTCCAGTCGCTGCAGGTCGGCATCGACCATTTCGCGGATCATCGCCTCGAGCGACGTCTCTGCCTTCCAGCCAAGCTGTCGCTGAGCCTTGTCAGGGTTACCCAGCAACACCTCAACCTCGGCAGGACGGTAGAAGCGAGGATCGATCACCACATGGTCGTCCATGCTCAGGCCGGCGTGCTCGAAGGCGATGCGGCACATGTCGCGGACGGTGGTGGTGACCCCGGTGGCGATAACGTAGTCGTCGGGGGTCTCCTGCTGCAGCATCAGCCACATGGCCTTGACGTAGTCGCGGGCATGCCCCCAGTCGCGTTTGGCGTCGATGTTGCCGAGCCGCAGCTCGCGCTCAAGCCCCAGCTTGATGCGCGCGACCCCGTCGGTGACCTTGCGGGTGACGAATTCCAGGCCACGCAGCGGCGATTCGTGGTTGAACAGGATGCCGCTGGAGGCGTGCAGGCCAAAGCTCTCGCGATAGTTGACGGTCATCCAGTGAGCGTAGAGCTTGGCCGCGGCATAGGGTGAGCGAGGATAGAAGGGGGTGCTCTCGCTCTGGCGCGGCTCCTGGATCAGCCCGTACATCTCGGAAGTAGAGGCCTGATAGAACCGGGCCTCGGGTCGGGCAATGCGCACCGCTTCCAGCACATTGACTGCACCGATGCCGGTCACCTGGCCGGTCAGCACCGGCTGGTTCCAGGATGCCTGCACGAAGGACTGGGCAGCCAGATTGTAGACTTCGTCGGGCTGGCACTCCTGGATAATCCGTACCAGGCTACCAAGGTCGCCAAGGTCGCCGTCGTGGAGCGCTACCTGGTCCTTGATGCCCAGCCACTCCAGTCGCGACAGATTGACATCCGAGGTGCTGCGCCGCGGGGAGACACCGCAGACGCGATACCCTTCGTTCAGCAACAGCTGTGACAGATAGGCCCCATCCTGGCCTGTAACGCCGGTGATCAGCGCGGTTTTACTGTGCATTACTGCCCATTCCTGTATATTCGGTGCGGGTCCGCCGCGACTAGCGTGGCGTCTTGATCGGTTGGCATTCTAGCATAGCCACCCGGCTGGCACTCACGTGGTGAAGACCCTGATTCTTTGCATACCCGGTGGTCGCACCCACTGGCTGCAGCCTGACCTTAGCGTCCGGCGAGCCTCTTAATCAGGTGGTAGGTGTTACGTGCACGCCGATAGAGCACCGGATGGCGTGGCAGCCACTCCACGGCGAAGCGACTGGTCTTGACGCGTATCAGCAGCCGACGCAGCATCGATGGCTGGGCGTAGGGCCGTTGACTCGGCAACGGCGTGAGAGTAGCTGGAACCGCTGGCCGGTCGGCCAGAATCTCGTCTAGGCGCTGCTCCAGGGCCGCCCTGTCCAGATGGGGGTTGTTGTCGACCAGGTAAGGCCTGGCCGGGCCAGATTCCGTCATCACACTCTCCTTGGCGAAGCCCATTGACGTGCGCATGTTACCCGGAGCCTAAGGACTGAAGCCAGACGATGTACGACTGGCGGACGGTTCCATCCGTCATCTTCAGATTGATCACGCAATGACATGACACAACGACAAGCGCCAGGATCCCACGACTCACTAGCCTGCAATGTGCCCTGCTCCATGAAAGTACTGGCCAATCTCGACTGCGTGATCCCACCCTTGACCGGTATCGGCCGCTACACTCAGCAGCTCGCTCTACGACTGGCCTGTCACCCCGAGGTTCAGTCCTTCAAGGGACGACACCGTAATCGATGGTTGAACGGAGCTCAAATGAGCACCTGGCCCGAGAGGTTGGAGGAATTGACTTCCGCCCCATCGGGCTGGGGCGCGAAGGCTCGCCAGCAGTTGCGTCATCTACCCGGCGGCTATGCCCTGCGCCACCGGCTGCGAATGCTACGCTTCGCCTATCTAGCTCACGCCCTGGGCGATCACGTCTATTGGGAGCCTGGCCTGGAGCTGGGCCCTTTTCCCGGGCGGCGTGTGGCCACCGTCTATGACCTCTCCCATCTGACGGCGCCCGAGTCGCACCCGGCGCCCAGGGTTGCCTACCTACAGCATCAGGTCGATCGCACGCTGCGCCACGCCAACCACATTGTCACCATCTCCCAGACCATGCGCCGCGAAATTGCAGCCTACGCGGGGCTTCGCGAAGCGGACATCAGCGTGGTGCCACCCGCCGCTGACGCGAGCTTCAAGCCGCTGTCAGCGGACGCACTACCGGAAGTGCGTGCCCGACTCGGGCTGCCAGAGCACTATATTCTCAGCGTGGGCACGCTAGAGCCACGCAAGAATCTCTTACGCCTTGCCCAGGCCTATGAGGGGCTGCCCGCCAACCTGAGGCGCCGCTGGCCGCTGGTTTGCGTGGGGGGGCAAGGCTGGAACGATACCTCGCTGATCAGAGGGCTGCGGCGTCTCGAGGCACGCGGAGAGCTGATCCGCCTGGGGTACGTGGCCCAGCGGGAACTGCCGCTTATCACCGCCGCTGCCGACCTGCTGGCCTATCCTTCTCTCTATGAGGGCTTCGGCATGCCGGTCGTGGAGGCGATGGCTTGCGGCGTGCCGGTGCTGACGAGCCGCGGCACTGCCATGCAGGAAATCACCGGGGACGCAGCCTTTCTGGTAGACCCGCAGGACGAGGTCGCGATACGAGAGGTGATTTACACTGCCCTGGAGAGCCATGGGCTAAGGGCGCGATTTGCCGCCGAAGGCCCCGTGAGAGCCGCGCGTTACAACTGGGATGTGTCGACGGTGGCACTGCTGGAGGCGCTGCGAGGGGAGTCGATGAGCGCGTGATCCAGCCAGGCATCGATGCGCTTCGCCAGTTCGCGTTCGAAGACTTTCCGGTCGAAGCGCAGGGCGTTGGCATGGCAGGCTGCCGGTGAAAAGGCGTCAGGGTCAGTCGCCTGGAGCGCTTCAAACTCTTTGATGGCCTGGCAGAGAGACGCCGCGGTCTGAGAAGCCACATGCAACCCAGTGCCGCGGTCGATAACCGTTTCAGCCACGCCGCCTACCCCATAGCCGATGACGGGCGCCCCGGCGGCCTGTGCCTCCACCGGCAGGATGCCGAAGTCCTCCTCCGCCATGAAGACGAAGCCCCTGGCACGTTCCAGATGGTGGATAAGTACCGCATCCTCCTGATATCCCAGCAAGATCACGTTGTCGGACGCCACGGCCTGAAGCCTGGCACGCTCGGGGCCATCTCCGATGACGATCAGACGCTTGTCGGGCATCCTGGCGAAGGCGTCGAGCACCAGGTCCATTCGCTTGTAGGGCACTAGACGCGAGGCCGCCAGATAGAACCCATCCCGGGGGCGATCATGGCGATAACGACCAGTATCGACCGGGGGATACACCACCTCGGCATCTCGCCGGTAAAAGGCGGCGATGCGGCGCTGAATATAGTGAGAAATGGCAATGAAATGATCGACACGCTGGGCGCTTACAAAATCCCACAACCGCAGCCGATGCAGCTGCCAGCGCATCAGTACGCTCTTGATTCCCTTGGCATTTCCAGTCTGACGCAGATACTGGTGCTGCATGTCCCAGGCGTAGCGCATGGGGCTGTAGCAGTAACAGACATGCAGCGCACCGGGGTCGGGAATGATCCCCTTGGCAACGGCATGGCTGCTAGACAGGATCAGGTCAAAGCCTTTGAGGTCGAACTGCTCCACCGCTAAAGGCATCAGGGGAAGATAGCGGCGGTAGTGCCGACGAGCTGCCGGCAGCTTCTGAATGAAACTGGTGTGAACGGTGCGCCCGCGTAACGCAGGCGCCTGGTCCTCCCCCAGAAAATTGACCGTGGTGAAGAGTTCGGCCTGGGGGTATTTGTCCAGCAGCACCTCGAGGACCTTCTCGGCACCTGCCCAGGTAACCAACCAATCATGGACAATGGCAACGTTGCGCGGCTGGGCTGCCGTCGCCGGAGTAGCTTTCAGAGTCATGACCGGCCGTAGTCGTCATTGAAGCGCAGGATGTCATCTTCCCCGAGATAAGAGCCCGTCTGAACCTCAATCAGCTTTAGCGGGATCACGCCCGGGTTTTCCAGCCGATGCACGGTGCCCAACGGAATGTAGGTCGATTCGTCCTCGGAAAGCAGAAAACTGCTCAGCTGCTCGGTATCGCCGTGTCCCTTTCCCAAGGTCACGCGGGCCGTGCCTTGGACTACCACCCAGTGTTCAGCGCGGTGATGATGCATCTGCAATGACAGCTTGGCACCCGGCTTGACGACGATCTCTTTCACCTGAAAGCTATCGGTCAGCACCATGGTACGGTAGTGCCCCCATGGGCGGTAGACTTCCGGCAGCGACTGATATTCGGAGCGGTGGCTCGCCTTGAGCGCTTCCACGATGCGTTTGGTATCCTGGGCCCGATGTCGGTCTGCCACCAGCACGGCATCCGCCGTTTCGACGATGACCAGATCCTTGACACCCACCGTGGCCACCAGGCGTGAATGGCTGTGGACCAGGCTGTCGCGGGTGTCGTGCAGCAACACATCACCCTGCACGGCATTGCCCTCGTGTTGAGGGTCACTCTTGAGATCGAAGATGGCGTCCCAAGCGCCGATGTCGCTCCACCCCGGGTCCATGGGTACCACGGCAGCATGCTGAGTGCTCTCCATGACCGCGTAGTCGATCGATTCACTCCGACAGGCGCCAAAGGCAGCGGCGTCGACCCGCAGAAAATCCAGGTCCTCGCTGCGCCCGGCATAGGCGCAGCGGCACGCTTCGGCGATATCCGGCGCCAGGGCCTGTAGCTCTTCCAGATAGCGCTCAGCACTGAACAGGAAGATGCCGCTGTTCCAGAGGTAATCGCCACTATCAAGATAAACTTGGGCGCGATCGTGATCGGGCTTTTCGACAAAGGCATCGACGCGATAGCCCGTTCCCAGTGCTTCGCCACGGCGAATATAACCATAGCCGGTATGAGGGCTGGACGGCTGAATACCAAAGGTCACCAGCTGCCCGGCTTCGGCCAGGGCCCTGCCCTGGTCGATCGCCGCCAGGAAAGCATCGCCATTCTTGATAACATGATCAGCGGGCATAACCAGCATCAGAGCCGCGGGGTTGGTTTCGCAGGCTCTTAATGCCGCCAGGGCCAAGGCGGGCGCGGTGTTGCGTGCGCAAGGTTCCAGTACGATCCCGGTGGGCGCCGACCGTATGACATGGAGCTGCTCGGCGACTAGAAAACGGTGCTCCTCATTGCAGACCACCAGCGGCGCCGCGGCATCTTCAACGTCGACCATACGCAGGGCCGCTTCCTGCAGCAGGCTGAGCTCCGCTGAATTCAGGCGCTGAAACTGCTTGGGATAGTGCTCACGTGAGGCGGGCCAAAGCCGGGACCCAGATCCGCCAGACAAAATGACGGGCAAAAGCATGCAATTCTCCTTGAACATGTCTCGATGACCAGTCCCTTAAGGCTGCTGGTTGATAAAACCACGGGTAATGGTCATGGCTAGAATCTTCAGGTCCAGTCCCAGCGTCCAATTGTCAATGTAATAGAGGTCGTATTCGACACGCTTGCGCATCAGTTCGATATCATCGGTGATGCCCCGCAATCCATTCACCTGGGCCCAGCCAGTCATGCCAGGCTTGACGCGGTTGCGCTGCATGTAGGCGTCGATGGCGTCTTTGTAGAGATCGTTATGGTCCATGGCATGCGGCCTGGGGCCCACCAGGGACATGCGCCCTTGCAAAACATTGAACAGCTGAGGTAGCTCATCGAGGCTGGTGCGGCGCAGGAATGCCCCCAGCCGCGTTACCCGCTGGTCGCCGGTCTGTGCCTGGCGGGTCTTGCCGGGCGCCGACTCGTGGGGGCGCATGGTGCGAAACTTGTAGATACGAAAGCGCTTGCCATCCAGGCCGTGACGATACTGCTTGAACAGGATGGGGGTTCCCATCCGCCAGCGCACCAGCCCGGCAATCAACAGCATCACAGGCAGGAATGCAAGGAACAGAACGAAACCCAGTACCCGGTCTTCCACAGCCTTGAGGGCCCGCATAGGCCCATTTAGTGGCGAATAGTTGAGGTCTAGCGAGTACATGTCCGCGACCTGCGCCACTCGATGGTTGAGTAGCCTGACATCCGACAGGTCGGGGAAGTAGCGGATAGCGACCGGCACGGCCAGCAGGCCGTCGGCCAGCCGTTTGACGGTATCGCCATGGGAGAGCGGGTAGGTGAGCCAGATCTCGTCGAAATCGCGCTGGAAGATGCTGCGCCGGGCCAGGGCATCGACCCGCTGCACCATGTCGGCTCGGTTCTCTCGCTCATCGGCGCTGCCTACCGCGCCATCCACCAGCATGTCGCTGATCTGATAGCCCAGATAGGGAAGATCCGCCAGGCGCTGCTCTACCCGGGCGATATTGTCGGGCTGGCCGATCAGCAGCACACGCTTGATGTTCCGACCACGCGAGCGTAACCGGCGCAGCAAGACATAAAGCATCGCGCGAAATACCAGCCCGGCGCCAAGTGCACCGAGGGCAGAGAGCGCCATCCAGGTACGGGAGAAGATGACCGCACTCTGGGATAACACCAAAAACAGACTGAGCACGACGATTGCCAACAGCCAGCCGAGGGTAAAGACGCCCAGCATCGAGAAGAGGCTGCGCCCCCGCCATGGCTGATAGAGCCCCACCAGTTCACCGCAGGCAGGCAGCAACAACCCCCCAGCAAGGATCAGCAGCGGATATTCGATGCCGTCGGTATGCTCCAACCCCGGCATCCACCACAGCAGGGCCAAGCCAGACGCCAGCGCAATGGCCGCGTCAAAGGTGCGCATTGCGCGTCGAAGCCAGTCCCTGGCGTTCGGTCCTTTGGCCATGGGTTACCCGCTATCAGGTTTGGCGTGGGGTGATGCTGCTCAGCAGCTGCATGACTTGACCAAGGTCTTCCGTGCTCAAGGCCCCCACCGCCGAATGCAGTGCCAAGCGGTCAATAGCGTAGCGCCCTAATGTGTCAACGTACTGGATGCGCTGATCATAGAGGCTGGCCCGGGCATCGAGAACATCGACCAGATCACGGAGGCCCAGCTGCTCGCCACGTTCGGCTGCCTGCAGAAAGAGCTCACTGGATTCAATGGCCTGCTGCAGCGCCGACAGCCGCCGCAGGCTGCCGTTCAGTGAGCGAAGCCGCTGACGAACTTCCTGAGCTGCCAAGTTGCGCTGGTGATCAATGGCCTCCTGGCTCGACCGGGACCGCAGTTCACCCTGACGCACACTGGCCCGAGTATACCCCCCACGGTAGAGTGGCATGCTGAATTCGATACTGGCGCGGTAGTCTTCGCTTTCACGCAGTTCGTCATCGCTCTTGCGATCACTGTAGCTGAGGTTAAGGTTGAGCTCCGGGTAGTAGCCACTGCGGCGAACGCGGGTGTCGCTCTCGGCAATACTTCGGTCGGCATCGGCACGTTGGACATCGAGGTTATTGCCGATCTGCGCCAACCACTGCTGCTCGTCGCTCCAGTCCTCACCGAGGCGGACGGCAGAGATATCACCCAGACGGTGATCACCGAAGTCAGGCAGCTCACCGGTCAGCCGCTCGAGCTGACTAAGGGCGTCATCGAGCTCATTCTCAGCCTGGACGGCATCGGCAATCGCCTGATCCAGCCGGGACTGAGCCTCGAGGAGGTTGATCCGATCACCAACCCCCAAGTCATAGGCTCGCTGCGCCTGCCGCGCTTGAAGTGACAGCGCTTCCTGCTGCGCTTCGAGCAGCCCCAGCTTGCGTGAAGCGAGATAGGCATTGATATAGGCTTCGCTCACCTGCAGCGCCAGGTTACGCTCCACCAGAGCCAGATCCAGTTCCGCGGCACTCACCTGCGATTCGGCCCGCTCCCTCCCTCTCCAGCGCTCCAAGCTAAACAATGGCTGGCGAAGCTGCAGTTGCCAGAAATGCTCGTCTATTTCTCCAGGGCGTTGAGCAGGCTGGTCGAGCCCGAAGTCCTCTGGACTGGTCTGTATATTAGTCGAGTCCTGCCAGAGATACCCCCCGCTGGCGGTTACCTGGGGCAGCAGCTGCGAGCGCGCCATGGGCACTTCCTGCTCGGTGGCCTCCAACTCGAAGCGCTGACGTGACAGCTCGGAATCATGCTGAAGCGCCCGCTCGAACAGCCCGGGCAGCGAAGGCAGGCTGCCTGCCGTGGAGGTTGCCTCGACCTCTTGAAGCGCAGAGAGTTCGGCCATGGCCTGCTCTCCCGCTGGCACATCATCGGACGGCTGAGCCTGGGCCACATGGGGGGTAAGCCATAACGCCAGCGTAAGTGTCATGACACTCACGGGTATCGTCATGTGAACGCGCCAAGGCGCTGTCGCATGCTCAACCGTAGCAGTGGTCCGTGCCTGTTCGCTCATCAGTCCTCCCTGATCGCTCTGGCAAGCATGTCGGAAATGGGCTTGGCGATATAGCTGGCGAAGGTGCGTTCGCCGGTACGGATCATCACCTCAGCGGGCATCCCCGAGAGAAGCTGCATCTGCTCGGTCATATCCTCCTGCCCCTCTTCGGTCACGCGGACTCGCGCCCGATAGTAGCGCTGTCCAGTTGCTTCGTCCTCGAAGCTGTCGGCACTGACGTAGATGACTTCAGCATCGATGATGTTGGTAAGCCGCTGATTAAAGGCGGAGAAGCGAATCTCAGCGTGTTGGCCGCGGAAGATCTGGTCAATATCGCGATTAGGAATCCGGGCCTCTACCACGAAGCCATCCTCGCTCGGCACCACCTCCATGATGGTGTCGCCCGGACGAATGACGGCCCCCACGGTGTGAACCTGGCGACCTACCACAGTGCCAGATACCGGCGCCATGACAGTGGTACGCGCCACCTTGTCGGCCAGGGAAGTGATCTGCTCTTCCGCCTCGGCAATTTGCGCCTGGGCGTTGCGCAGCTGCTCGCCCACCTCGGACTGGAACTCCTGGCGGCGGACCTCCTTCTGCAGCTGGTTTTCGCTGATACGGGAGCGCAGGCTGGCAATTTCCGAGCGATGTTGAGCAATGCGGCCCTCATACTCCAGCACTTGTCGCTCCAGCTCACGCAGGCGCTGATTGTCGCCCAGGCCTTCGCGGAACAGCGAACGGAAATCCTCAGCCTCGGCGCGCAGGGAGCGCACTCGGCGGGTGTTCACATCTATTTGCGACTCCAAGCCATCAATCTGCTCGCGCATCTGCACGACCTGCTCGTCAAGGGACTCCATTGCCCCCTGCAGCGATTCCCGGCGAGCCACGAACAGGCTCTGCTGAACGGCCAGCACCTGCTGAACGCGCGGCAACTCGCTCTCAAGCAGGTCATCGGGAAAGTCGAGCAACTCGGCGCCCTGCTGCTCGGCGAGCAGGCGAATTTCCATGGCACGGTTGATCAGATACTGAGAGCGGGCGATCTCGAGCTGGGAGCGCGCCTGGGTATCGCTAAGCACCACCAGCGGGTCACCGGCCTCGACATAGTCGCCGTCGTTGACCAGCAACTCATGAACGATGCCACCTTCCAGGTGTTGCACCGTGCGCTTGAAAGACTCCATAGAGACGTTACCTGGCGCGACCACGGCCACGGCCAGTGTCGCAGTAAACGCCCAGGTGCCGAACCCGCCGAAGGCCAGCAGCAGGATTATCATGCCCAGGCGCTTGTAGCCCTTATCGCTCGTGGGCAGTTTCTCGGCGTATTCCCCCTCCAGCGTCTGGGGTTTGGGGGTCACGTCGATTTCAGAGCGCTTGGCGACATCCTGATTTGAGGTTTGGTCGGACATTACTTCTGCTCCTCGGGATTGCTGCCGCCAGGCCCCGGCTGGCCGCCATCACGCCCGCCACGGATGGCAGCCACGCGGGCGCTGGCCGACTGAGCAACCCGCTGCTGGGGCTTCTTGGCGAACTGGGCCAGCACCTGGTCACGCGGGCCGAACATGCTGACCTGACCTTCCTTCATCACCAGCAGCTGGTCCATGTTCTTGAGCACGCTGGTGCGGTGGCTGATGACAAACAGGGTGACGCCCTCCGCTTTGAGCTGCTGGATGGCATATGAGAGCGCACGCTCGCCTGCTTCATCAAGATTCGAGTTGGGCTCGTCAAGGACCACGAGCACCGGGTTGCCATAGAGGGCACGGGCCAGCCCGACCCGCTGCCGCTGTCCACCAGAGAGCGCACCACTGGACGACGAGATATAGGTGTCGTAGCCGTTGGGAAGCTCCAAGATCATCTCATGCACCCCGGCCTTGCGGGCGGCCTCCACGACCTTGTGGGGGTCAACCTCGCCGAAGCGGGCGATGTTTTCGCTGATGGTGCCGTCGAACAGCTCGATATCCTGAGGCAGGTAGCCGATGTAGGGGCCCAGTTCATCACGGTTCCACTGGGCAATGTCAGCGCCGTCGAGGCGCACATTACCCACTTGGGAGGGCCAGATTCCCAGCAGCACTCGCGCAAGGGTCGACTTGCCTGCCGCACTGGGGCCGATGATGCCCACATGCTCGCCCTTGGGCACCTCGAAGTTGATCCCACGAATGGTGGCCATGCGCACCCCGGGAGGAGCTGCGGCCACCCCTTCGATAGACACCTTGCCCTCCGGCGCGGGGAGAGACATGCGACGCTGCTCGTCGGGAATCTGTGTCAGCAACTCATTCAGGCGATCATAGGCACCGCGTGCACCCACGAATCCCTTCCAGCTGCCAATCATCTGATCGATAGGCGCCAGCGCACGTCCCATGATGATGGAGCCCGCGATCATCATGCCCGGCGTCATGTCGCCGGCTAGCACCAGATAGGCGCCCAGGCCAAGAATCATCGACTGAAAAAGCAGACGCAGCACTTTCGACGTGTTGGTCAGGGCACCTGCCCGGTCGCTGGCCTGAGACTGCTTGGAGAGGAACTCATGATGCTTGGCCGCCCAGCGTCCCATGATCCCGGGCAACATGCCCATGGCGTGCAGCACTTCAGCGTTGCGCAGGTTGGAGTTGGCCAGGTTCTGAGCCTGGATATGCTCGCTGTTAGCTTCGGCCAGCAGGGTCTTGGTAGCTTTCTCGTTGGCGATCGCCAGCACCAGCAAAACGATGCCGGCGAAGGTGGCAAAGATGCCCAGCCAAGGATGGAACAGGAACAGCACGGCCAGGTAGACCGGCACCCAAGGGGCATCGAAGAAGGCAAACAGGCCGTTGCCGGTCAGAAATTGGCGCACGTTGGTCAGGTCGCTGAGCGGCTGGGCACTCTGCTGGCCCTGTGTGACCACGCTACGGCGGAACATCGCACTGTAGAGCCTGGCATTGATCGTGGTATCAAGCCGATTGCCTACCCTCACCAGCATCCGCGAACGGACCAGCTCCAGCCCGCCCATGACCATGAACAGGAAGACCACCAGCAGAGTCAGCATGATGAGGGTCTCGACGCTCTGGGTGGTCAGCACCCGGTCGTAGACCTGCAGCATGTACATGGGGGGCACCAGCATGAGCAGGTTGACGAACATGCTGAAGAAGCCCACCGATGCGAATGAGCTCCGACACGCCTTTAGCGCGCGCTGAAGGTCGGTAGCGTCCTGTTGCTTTGCCATGTGGCGAATCACCGTTATAGAAAGAAGAGCTGTAAAGCGGGGAGGATCAACCGCGGGAGGATAACAGAAAGCCCCCACCTACCGGTAGGGGCCGTGTTCTCGCAACGGACCACACCGCACCGCTGACCGGACAAACAGCGCTGTGCTGACCGGATGAGGGAATTGCTCCCCCTCGAGCTCAGGGTTCGGCATAGACCTCGGGTCGGCCGAACAGAAACCCCTGGAAGAGCAGGCAGCCCCGGGAGACCAGGCAGCGCTGCTGGGCGAGCGTCTCGACACCCTCGGCAATCACCTCGAGGTGCAGGCTGGACGACAGCGAGATGATGGTTTCGACGATGGCGGCGCTGGCGTCGTCTTCCATCAGTTCCCGCACGAAGCACTGGTCGATCTTGATCTGGTCCAGGGGCAGTCGGCGCAGGTAGGCAAGCGAGGAGTAGCCGGTGCCGAAGTCATCCAGGGAAAGCCTGACCCCCAGCGTCTTGAGCGCAATCATCCTCTCGCGCACCTCGTCGGGGTCATGGATCAGCAGCGACTCGGTGACTTCGAGCTTGAGGCGAGAGGGGTCGGCGCCGGTGCGGGTCAGCACCGCTTTGACCTGCTCGACGAAGTGGCGTTCGCGAAACTGCACCGGGCTCACATTCACCGATACCGTCCAGCCGGCGGTAGCGGGTGCCTTGGCCCAGGCCACCAGCCGGCGACAGGCCATCTCCAGCACCCATTCGCCCAGCTCGACGATCAGCCGGGTCTGCTCGGCAATTGGGATAAACTCGGCGGGCAACACCGCGCCACGCTGCGGATGCTGCCAGCGCAGCAGGGCTTCCGCCCCCACCGTATGGCCCTGAACATTCACCTGGCGCTGGTACGCCACCGCCAGCTCGTGGCGTCTCAGGGCCTGACGCAGGTCGATCTCCAGCTGCGCCCTGGCCTTGAGACGCGCCTGTACCTGCGGGTCGAAGAAGCAGACCTGGTCGCGTCCACCCTGCTTGGCCTGCATCAGCGCCAGGTCCGCCTGCTTGAGCACGTCCTCGAGCGAGACATCCCGCTGGCGGAACAGGCTGACGCCCAGGCTGGCGGTGACCACCAGCGGCTGCCCGGCAATGGTCACCGGTACATTGAGAGACTCGAGCAGCTTGCCGGCGACCCGCTCAACCGCAATAGCGGCCGCTTCCGGGTCATCGTGAATGTCGTGAAGGAGGATGGCGAACTCGTCGCCGTTCAATCGCGCCAGGGTATCGGTGTCGCGCAGGATGGTGACGAAGCGGCCGGCCAGGGTGAACAGCAGCTGATCGCCGATTCGGTGGCCCAGGGTATCGTTCACGGCCTGGAAGTGATCGAGATCGAGCAGTATCAGCGCCGCCAGCTTGCCGCTGCGGTAGCTGTCCTTGAGCACGCTGTCCAGTCGGTCGAGCAGCAGCCGGCGGTTGGGCAGCCCGGTCAGCGGGTCGAAGAACACCATATTGTGAAGTTCCTGCTCCACGGCCTTGCGCTCGGTCAAGTCGTGGAGGGTGGCAACATAGTGGGTGAGCTCACCCGAGGATCTGCGCACAGCGCTGATGGTCAGCCACTGGGGATAGAGATCGCCGCCCTTGCGGCGGTTCCAAATCTCGCCCTGCCAGCGGTCGTTGAGCTTCAGCGAATCCCACATGCGCTCGTAGAAAGCCGCATCTTGCAGGCCGGAGTTCAGCAGTCGGGGATTACGGCCCAGCACTTCGTCGCGCGGATAACCAGTAATCTGGGTAAAGGTGGCGTTGACATCGATGATCCCGCCGCTGGCATCGGTGATCATCATGCCCAAATGGGTCTCGAACGCCGTGGCGGCGATACGCAGGCGCTCTTCCACGTGTTTGCTCTCGGTGACATCGCGCAGCACCATGACCAAATGATCGGAATCGTCACCGTTACTGAGCGGGCTTAGCACCGCATGGCGGTGGGCGAGCTTCCCCTCGCCACTGAGTTCGCTGAACTCCAGCTCGACGGCCGTGCCATCGGACCACACTTGCTGCATGGCCGCGTCCAGCGACTCTGGAGACACCGCGGGCAGCAGGTCGACCAGCCGCCGATCGGCTCCCTGCGCCTGGCCGGCCGGCTCACGGCGGTTGACGAAGAGCACCCGCCCCTGGCGGTCCAGCACATAAAGCTGATCAGGAATGGCGCTGACCAGCGCCTCGAGCCGACGCTCGTTGGCGCGCCGGCGCTGCTCGCTCACCCGCAAGCTGAGGTAGTGGCACACCCCCCACAGCCCAGCCCCGGCCAACAGTAGCCAGGCACCGGCCAGCAGCAGCAGGCTCTGCCACCAGCCGACCTGCACTGTGCTGCGCTCGTAGAGCAGCCCGGCGGCGAACACCAGGGCAACCAGCAGCGTGGTCAGATATACGAGCCATACGCAACGAGCATCCGACCTGGCCGATTTGCTCGATGTGCTCATTGGATCATCCATGAGCGGCTTGCCCCCGGGCAGCAAAGCCCCGAAGTGCCACCAGGCAGACCCTCACCTCTATGGCAGCACGAGAATAAGTCAACTCAGTCTGGTACATCTCAGCTCTTCTGCCGAGGCCAATGCAGCCCTCTGTGAAGTGGACCCCATCCTTCGGACCACCTGACAGGTCATCTAAGCTCAGATCGGATCATCATCGGCGTCAGGCCGCCTGCTTCACTGGTGGTGGGAAGTGAAGTGGTCCAATTGGAGCGGACACCCCGATAAGCCTCATAATGGCGGCCATGGAGGTGTTCATGACCAAGAAGACTCGACGTCGGTTTTCCGATGAATTCAAGGCGGATGCGGTGAGCCTGGTGAT